>Ga0114898_1002279_pt1 | contig 10212 bp, 9 predicted proteins | sample Malvired_Geostar_FD_83496 | JGI IMG/M metagenome (GOLD analysis project Ga0114898, IMG submission 83496) | Marine viral communities from the Global Malaspina Expedition - Malaspina viral metaG DeepMed_Geostar | ecosystem: Environmental > Aquatic > Marine > Oceanic | place: Mediterranean Sea... | reverse complement strand
TGACACCCGCCGGGCCAGGTTCTGGTCGGGCGCCACCAGGGCGCCGGTCGCGCCGGGGATTTCCAGGGTCTCGCGCAACAGCAGGGCGGCCACCGTGGCGGCTTCTTCCTCGCTGCGGGCGGTGACCACCGACAGGCCAGCCAAGCCCTCGGTGATGGGATCGACGCCGTCCTTGGCGCCCTCGGCCCGCAGGTTTCCGATGACGTTCAGCCAGTCGGCCGTGGCCTGGGCCGGGCGCAGGGCCTCGTTGATCACCCGCCGGCGCCAGCGCCCCTGGCTCTGATAGGGGGCCGAGGCCGGCCAGATCTCCACCGCCTCGCGGGTGAGGCCGGCGCGGACCAGCAGGCGGCTGAGCGCCCCTTGCGGATGCTGTTCGTCCACCTGCTCCCAGGCCGCGCCCGCCAGGCTTTCGTCCAGGCCCGGCAGGACCACGCAGCCCTGCGGCGCCTCGGCGATCACCGCCAGCAGGTCTGCGGTGGCCGGCGCCGTGCCGGTGGAGCCGGCGGCCACCAGCACCCCCTGGGGTGGCCGGACGCTCCATTGTTCGGCCAGCGCGCGCAGCAGGGCGACCCGGCGCTGGCTGGTGTCGACGACGCCGAGCGCCTCAAGCCGCTCAGGCCAGGCGGCCAGCGCAGTCTCCAGAAAGGCGCGGGAGACCTGCCAGTGCTCGGCCAGCTCCACGTCCACCAGGCCGGACAGGGCGCCCGACGCATCCACCTCCTCGATCTGCAGGCTGTCGAGGAAGCCCCCCAGGGCGTCGGCCAGCTCCAGGGCGGCCGAGGCGTCCAGATCCCGCGACAGCAGATGTTCGTGGGCCTTGACCAGTCGGGTCAGCTCCAGCCGCCGGCGCAGGGGATCGATGGCCGCGGGCAGGCGTGCGGCCAGATCGCCGGGCTCGAAGGGCGGCTCGCCGGCGTCGAGATCGCCTAGGGGCCTGATCTGCGGCGGCAGCAGGGCCAGGCCGCCGCCGGCCGCCAGGAAGGCGTCGGCCAGCGCCCGGGCCCCGCGACGGGTGGGGGTCAGAACTGTGGCCTGGGACAGGGCTTCCGGCCCCAGCGGCGCCAGGGCCTCGTAAAGGCCGCGGGCGAGGTCGTGAACGAAGGGCCGGTGGGCCGGGATGTTGAACCAGCGGGGCCGGGGCCCGTCAAAGAGCGGCGCCCGGCTCACGTGGACAGCTTGGCTTCGGCGGCCTCCCGCGCGGCGGGATCGCCGACATGCATCCAGAAGGCGTCCATCACCGCCCCGTGCAGGCGGCCCTGCTCGGCGAGCCTTTGCCAGATGGGCACGATGGAGAAGGCCTCTTCCCGCACGCCATCCAGGATTTGCGGCTTGAGAATCTGGAAGCCCACATTGGCGAAGGGGGTCGGCGGCTCCGCCTGTGCCGAATGGGTCAGGCGTCCGGCCGCGTCGCGGAAGAAGCCCTGCGGCCCCTCGAATCCCAGCCCCTGGCCCCGGGGCACCAGCAGCAGCAGCACGTCCATGATCTCAGGGTCCCAGGCCGCGCCCAGGGTCTGCAGGGGCGGGGTCGTGCCGCCGGCCCAGAGGGAGTCGATATTGGCCACCAGTATGGGGTCGTCGCCCAGCAGACGTCGGGCGTGGGCGATGCCGCCGCCGGAATCCAGCAGGGCGGCGCGCTCATCGCTGATCTTGATGCGGATGTCGTCCCGGCGCGCCAGATGGGCCACCATCTGGTCGGCGAAGTGATGGATATTGACCACGGCGGTCTCGACGCCCGCCTCCACCATCCGGTCCAGGACGTGGTCGATCAGGGTGCGGCCGGCCACCTCCACCAGGGGCTTGGGCCTGTGGTCGGTGAGCGGGCGCATGCGGGTGCCCAGGCCCGCCGCCATCACCATGGCGGTCTTGGGGAAGCCCTTCCCGCTCACCGGCGCGCCTCACGCGGCACGTGGGTGTCGAACCAGGCCTTGATCGGGGCCAGGTCGGGATCGGCCAGGCAGCGTTCGAGATAGCGCCAGGTGCGGGGCATGAAGGCCTCGTAGCGCGGCTTGCCGAAGCCCGCCACCTGCCGAGCGAAGATGAACAGGATGCGCGCCGAGTTCAGGGCGCCGAGCGCGTGGTAGTCGGCGCGGAAGGCTGCGGCGTCGATGTCGCTGCGGATCTCCAGATAGCGGGCCAGCGCCACGGCCTCCCGCTCCGGCGAGACGTCCCGGCGGGCGTCGTGCAGCAGCATGGAGAAGTCCCACGCCGGGTGGGCGCGAACCGCATCCTGGAAGTCCAGCAGGCCCACCCGGGCCACGCCCTTGCGGTCGGGCAGCCAGATCAGGTTCTCGGCGTGATAGTCCCGGTGGCAGAAGACGCTGGCGCCGGCCTCGGCCCGGGCGCGGATCGGCGCCCACAGCGCCTCCCATTCGGCCTGAGCGTCGGCCGAGAACGGCGCAAGGCCGGAGAACTTCGGCCACCACTCCAGGAACATGTCGCCCCCAGTGCGCAGGGCCAGGTCGTCATAGGTCAGGAAGGGCCAGGCGGCCCCTTGCGCCTCCAGCACCGGCGGCGGGGTCGCCTCATGCAGGCGGGCCAGCACCTCGACGGCGGCGCCATAGAGAGGCGTCTCGTCAGTTCCGGTCTCGATCAGCCGGGCATAGAGGTCGTCGCCCAGATCCTCCAGCACGGCGAGGCCATCACCCGCCTCGTGGGCGACGATCTCCGGGGCCGACAGCCCCTGGTCGCGCAGCCAGCCGGCGGTGGCCACGAAGGCGTCCACCCGACCCGCAGCCAGCCGGGCCATGGCGTTGTAGCCGGCCAGCCGCCGCTGCTCCGGACTGGCGTCCGGCGGACAGGGCGCGGTCTCCACCGGTGGCTGGTCCATGAAGATCAGGCTGGCCTTGCCAGGACGCGAGAGCCGCTCATAGCGCCGCGTGGAGGCGTCGCCGGCCAGCGGGACGCGCAGGGCCTCGGCCAGGCCGTGACGGGCCAGGAAGTCGGCCTTCAGGCCCTCACGATCCGAATGCAATCGCACGTCCTTCCCAGGCGCCATGGGGTGTCAGCCGCGCCCGGCGCGCCGCTCCGTCCAGAACGATGTCTATATCCAAGCGATGGGGGGGAAGGCGACCCTCCAGACGCTGCGGCCATTCGATGATCGCCGCCCCGTCCTCCAGGGCCTCGTCCAGGCCGATCTCATGGGCCTCGTCGGGGCTGGTCAGGCGGTAGAGGTCGAAATGGGCCAGCGCCAGGCCGTCTCCCTCATAGAACTGCACGAGCGTGAAGGTCGGGCTGGGCACATCCTCGTCGGGCGTCGTGCGCGCCCGGATCAGCGCCCGGGCCAGGGTGGACTTGCCGGCCCCGAGCGGTCCGGTGAGGCAGATGGCCTCGCCGACATTCAGCGCCCCGGCCAGGGCTGCGCCCAGGCGCGCGGTGGCCGCCTCGTCCTCCAGGCGGAGATCGCCATCGATGGGAAGCCTCATGCGAAGGGCCGGTCCGGATCGGCGGGCAGAATCCGCTCCACATAGGTTTTCAGGGCCTCGGTCGCGGTCTGGACATCGCCGGCCAGGGCCTCGGGCGCGATCGGGGGGCCGAGCGTCAGGCCGTACTGGCCGCCGCGCTTGTTCAACAGTTCGTGGAAGAGGGTGATGTCCCGGAGCTCGGCCGAGACCCGGTTGAACAGGTGGAACAGGGTCGACCAGGGGCCGGTCACATGCAGGGGCACCACCGGCGCCTCATACTTGCGGGCGATGGAGATCGCGCTGCTCATCCAGGGCGGGTCGGCCAGCAGGCCGTCGGGCTGCCGCCGGGCCAATCGTCCGGAGGGGAAGATCACCAGGGCCCGCTCGGCCTCCATGGCCTCGCGGGTGCGCTGCAGGGTCAGGCGGGTCCGCTCGCGGGTGCGCTTCTCCTCCACCCATTCCACGGGGATCAGCACTTCGGAAAAGCCCGCGGCCACCCGGTGGGCGTCGGAATTGGCGTAGAAGCAGATGTCCGGCCGCCTTGCCTTGAAGGCGTCATAGACGGCGACCCCGTCGGCGATGCCCGTGGGGTGGTTGGCGATCACCACCACCCGCCCCTGGCGGGGCAGGCGCTGCAGGTGGCTCACGCTCAGCCGCACATCCAGCAGGCCCGAGACCCGCTCCAGGGCGTCGCGGCCGGGCAGGGGGGCGATGGCGTCGGCCATCCGGCGGGCCTTGCCATAGTCCAGCAGCCCATAGAGCAGGGGCCGCAGGACGGGCCAGGTCGGATGGCGGCTGAGGCCCGGCGCGCGTTCGGCGATCAGCACGTCCACGATATGATCGTGGCGCGTCCGGGCGGGGCGCAGGATATCCGTGGACGAAGCGACGCTCATTGCCCCGCCAGAATGCGCCTGAGCCTGCAATTTGGGCAAGCGCTAGGCGCGGGCGCAGGCCCGGCCTAAGCTTCCCCCATGCGTGAGATCAGCCACTTCATCGCCGGCCGCGCCGTCGCCGGAACCTCGGGCCGCCAGGGCGAGGTCTTCGATCCCAACCTCGGCGAGGTCCAGGCCCACGTCGCCCTGGCCTCGGCGGCCGAGCTGGACGCCGCCGTCCAGGCCGCCCTGGCCGCCCAGCCCGCCTGGGCCGCGGTCAATCCGCAGCGCCGGGCGCGGGTGATGTTCGCCTATAAGCGCCTGGTCGAGGCGCGGATGGAGGAGCTGGCCGCCCTGCTGTCGTCCGAGCACGGCAAGGTGATCGCCGACTCCAAAGGCGACATCCAGCGGGGCCTGGAGGTGATCGAGTTCGCCTGCGGCATCCCCCACGCCCTGAAGGGCGAATTCACCGAGGGGGCCGGTCCGGGGATCGATGTCTGGTCCATGCGCCAGCCCCTGGGCGTGGCGGCCGGCATCACGCCGTTCAACTTCCCGGCCATGATCCCGATGTGGATGTTCGGGGTGGCCGTGGCGGTGGGCAACGCCTTCATCCTCAAGCCGTCCGAGAAGGACCCCAGCGTGCCGGTGCGGCTGGCCGAGCTGTTCATGGAGGCCGGGGCCGAGGCGGGCGTCGAGGTGTCCGGCGTGCTGAACGTGGTCCATGGGGACAAGGTCTGCGTCGACGCCATCCTGACCCATCCCGACATCGCCGCCGTCAGCTTCGTGGGCTCGTCGGATATCGCCCAGTACGTCTATGCGACCGGCGCGGCCCACGGAAAGCGCGTCCAGGCCATGGGCGGGGCCAAGAACCACGGCGTTCTGCTGCCTGACGCCGATCTGGAGGCTGCGGTGGGCGACATCCTCGGCGCCGCCTACGGTTCGGCGGGCGAGCGCTGCATGGCCCTGCCGGTGGTCGTGCCCGTCGGGACCAAGACCGCCGAGGCCTTCCGTGAACTGATGAGCGCCAAGATCGAAACCCTGAAGATCGGCGTCTCGTCCGATCCCGGCGCCCAGTACGGCCCGGTGGTCAGCGCCGCCCACCACCGGCGCGTCACCGACTACATCCAGATGGGGGTGGAGGAGGGCGCCGAGCTGGTGGCCGACGGCCGGGGCTTTTCCCTGCAGGGCCACGAGAAGGGCTTCTTCATCGGCCCCACCCTGTTCGACCATGTGAAGCCGGCCATGCGGTCCTATCAGGAGGAGATCTTCGGTCCCGTCCTGCAGATCGTGCGGGCGGAGACCTTCGAAGAGGCTCTGGCCCTGCCCTCGCAGCATGCCTACGGCAACGGCGTCTCCATCTTCACGCGCAACGGCCGGGTCGCCCGGGAGTTTGCCTCGCGCGTCAATGTGGGCATGGTCGGGATCAATGTGCCCATCCCCGTGCCGGTGGCCTATCACAGCTTCGGCGGCTGGAAGCGCAGCGCCTTTGGCGACGCCAATCAGCACGGCATGGAGGGCGTGCGCTTCTACACCAAGGTCAAGACGGTCACCGCCCGCTGGCCCGAGGGCGAGGGAAGCGATCAGGCCTTTGTCATCCCGACCATGAGATAGACTTTCGGCGTCCTGCCCCTATGGCCTAGGCTGACCTCGAGCTTTGGAGCGATCGAGCATGAAGAATTTCCGCCTGTGGGCGATCCTGGCCCTGGTCGTCGTGGTGGCCGGTCTCGGCGCCTATTTCTACTGGAACCAAGAAATCCGCTGGAGACCTGATACCGTGACCGAACACCAGGCTGAGATCGCCGAAATGCTGGAGGGCGCGGGCTGGGTCTCGCCGGGGATCGAAGGTCCCGCGGTCTATATGGTCTCGTTCCGTACCTGCCCCGACTGCCTGCGCTTCAAGGCCGAACAGTTCCCCGACCTGCATGCGGCGGGGATCGACACCCGGGTGATCGAGATCGCCCGGCGCGAAGTGAACGGTCTCGAACGCTCGACGCCTGAGGAGCGCGCCACGGTGGCCGAGCTCTGGCTCAACCGCGACTGGAACCTCTTCGAACGCTGGGTGCAGGTTCCGGCCTCGGCCTGGACCGCCCCAGGCATCCCGCCGGCCGACGGCGACGCCGCCCGGATGGCGGTGGTGGAGACCGGCCGCAATCTCGTCGATCGGCTCACCCCGCTGCTCAAGGACAATGGTGTCGACTTCGCCTATCCGCTGCTGGTCTGGTGGGACCAGGACGGGCAGATGAAGGCCTGCGCCTGCGAACGCCGGGAAACCTATCGCTTCCTGCGGGAAGACCTTGGCCTGCCGGCCAAGAGCGATACGCCCCTGGTGCCGGCGGGCGAGGAGGACGGCGTTCCGACGCCCGCGCCCGCCGCCCCGACGGAGCCACAGGCCTCCTGATCGGCGGCTCAGCCCCCGCCGGAATTGATCTCCTTGGCGCGGGCCTGGGTCTTCGGACCCTGGCTCTTTTCCGGCGTGCGATCCCCGCGGCTGGCCGAGTGGATAGCGGCGCCGCCGGTGTCCTGGCCCCATTCGGCCTGGGGATTGTCGTCCTGCTCCAGGTCATGGACATCGACATTGGCGGGAGTTCCGGCGCCCAGATCGCCGCCCGTGTCGCCCATACCCGTAGCGTTACGGGGCTCCAGCCGCGTCCCATCGATCCGGGAGACGGCGGGCTTGGGCTCGGCCTGCTGCTGTTGCTGCTGCCGGGGCTGTTCACGGGGGGCGTCGACCGCCCGGTCGGGATCGCGCTGCTGATCCATCTCACGCTGGCCCACGCCGCCGCCCTGCTGGCGGGTCCGGTTGGCGTCGGTGACATCGGGATCGAATGTGCGGGGCTCATCAGCCATGGCGGTTCTCCTCCTTAGTTACGGGTCATGCCAGGACAACCGACCGGCGCCGGGGGCTGTTCCGACGCTCAAGCTCGCCTTGCCGATCATTGGCCGATTGTGATCGCGCCCTCAGCGGGCAGAGCGCGTTCCGATAAGTGGGACCCGGTTATCGGAACAAAACGCGCTCTAACCTCAGGATTTAGAGCATGACGCGATCAGACGGTTTCGCCTGGTCGCGTCATGCTCTAGGGGGCGGGTCATGACGTCCGCCCTCGAAGCCGCCTACCGCGCCCGCCTGGATCGCGGGGAGATCCGACCCGATGTGGCCCAGGCCGCGGCCCTGCCGGCCCTGGCGCGGCTGGAGGCCGACCTCGCCGCCAGCGAACCCGGCGGTCTCTTCGGCCGGCTGCGCAAACCCCAGAGCCAGAGGGGCGTCTATCTCTGGGGGCCGGTGGGCCGGGGCAAGTCCATGCTGATGGACCTGTTCTTTGAGACCGCGCCGGTGGCCAGGAAGCGCCGCACCCACTTCCACGTCTTCATGGGCGAGGTTCACCGGCTGATCGACGCCTGGCGCAAGGGCGATGCGGCGGCCCGCAAGGCGCAGTTCGGCCAGCATCGGGGCGACGACCCCATCCCGCCGGTGGCCGACGTGGTCGCGGGTCAGGCGCGCCTGCTGTGTTTCGACGAGTTCCAGGTCACCGACATCGCCGACGCCATGATCCTGGGCCGGCTGTTCACCGCCCTGTTCGACCGGGGGGTGACCCTGGTGGCCACCTCCAACCGCGTGCCCGACGCCCTCTATCGCAACGGCATCAACCGCCAGCTCTTCCTGCCCTTCATCGACCTGCTGAAGGCCCGCGCGGAGGTGGTCTCGGTGGCGGGCGAGCACGACTACCGCCTGGACCGGCTGCGGGCGGCGGGCGTCTGGTTCTCGCCGATCGACCCGGACCATGAGCGGACCTTCGATCGGCTCTGGAACGAGATGCTCGACGGCGATGAGGAGCTTGGCGAGACCCTCGAGGTCCTGGGCCGCAAGATCCACCTGCCCCACGCCACCGGAGGCCTGCTGCGGGCGAGCTTCGCCAGCCTCTGTGGCGTGGCGCTGGGGCCAAACGACTATCTGGCCCTGGCCGAACGCTTCCACACGGTCTTCCTCGAGCGCGTGCCGCGGCTGACGCCGGCCCGGCGGGAGGAGGCGCGGCGCTTCGTCACCCTGATCGATGCGCTCTATGAGGCCCGCGCCAAGCTGATCGTTCTGGCGGAAGCCGAGCCGACCAAGCTCTATCCCGAGGGCGATGGCGCCTTCGAGTTCGAACGCACCGCCTCGCGCCTGCAGGAGATGCGCTCCGCCGACTGGCTCACCGAGCGGGGTTAGCCCACAGCCGTCATGCTCGGCCCTGTGCCGAGCATCCCTGTCGAGGGCAGGCGCAAGCGTCGAGAGGGATCCTGGGCACAGGGCCCAGGATGACGTTTGTGAAGAGGGCGCGCGCCCGAGGACATGCTGCCGCGCTGCCTTCCGTCCGTCGCTCTCGGGCCTGACCCGAGGGTCCATGACCATGACGTCCGGCCTCTGTGTGCATGGATGGTCGGATCAAGTCCGACCATGACGGCATATGGATGGCTTAAGCCGGCGCTCCGGCCCCACCCGTCATGCTCGGCCCTGTGCCGAGCATCCCTGTCGAGGGCAGGCGCAAGCGTCGAGAGGGATCCTGGGCGCAGGGCCCAGGATGACCTTTGTGAAGAGCGCATGCGCCCGAGCGTCGCCACCGCGCCCCTCCACCCTCGTTGCCCTCGGGCTCGACCCGAGGGTCCATGAACACCGCGTCTGGCCCCGGTGTGCATGGATGGTCGGATCAAGTCCGACCATGACGGCATATGGATGGCTTAAGCCGGCGCTCCGGCCCCACCCGTCATGCTCGGCCTTGTGCCGAGCATCCCTGTCGAGGGCAGGCGCAAGCGTCACGAGGGATCCTGGGCGCAGGGCCCAGGATGACGTGTGAGGAGAGAACCGCCGCGCTCAGGCCCGAAGGCTCTCGACCAGCTGGCGGGCGACGGGGCGGAGCTCGTCCAGGCTGCGGACGCAGATCTTCAGCTCGCGGGCGGCCCAGTCGTCGGTGAGCGCCACGATGGACAGGTTCATGGTGCAGACCGCCCGGGCCGCGGTGGTCTCCGGCACCACGCCCACGCCGACGCCACACTCCACCAGCCGGCAGACGGCGTCGAAGCTGCGCAGCTGTACGCGCAGCCGCAGGCGGCGGCCCTCGCGGCTGGCCCGGGCGGCGAGGAAGCGCTGCAGGGAGCTGGCCCGGTCCAGGCCTACCAGGTCGTAGTCCAGCACCTGGGCGAAGGCGGCGTTGATGTTCCGGGCCAGAGGGTGGTCCAGGGCTGTGACCACCACGAAGCGGTCGGTGCGGAAGGCGAAGGTCTCCAGGGCGCCCACATCCACCGTCCCGGCCACGATGCCCACATCGGCGGCGCCCTCGGCCACCAGGCCGACGATCTCGTCGGACAGGCGCTCTTCGAGATCGACGCTGACCTGGGGATTGTCGGCCAGGAAGGAGGAGAGGGCCTCGGGCAGGAATTCGGTCAGGGCGTTGGTGTTGGCCAGAACGCGCACCTCGCCGGCGGCGCTGTCGGCGATGAGGCCGAGCTCATCCTGCATCCGCGCGCTCTGTTCCAGGAGGCCGCGGGCGTGTTTCAGCAGTAGAAGACCGGCCGGCGTGGGCGTCACCCCCAGGCGCGAGCGGGTCAGCAGGGCCGCGCCGAGCGACTGCTCCATGGCCCGTATGCGGGTCGACGCGGCCGCCAGGGCCAGGGCCGAGCGCTCGGCGCCGCGGGTGATGGAGCCGGCCTCCACCACGTCGCAGAACAGTCTCAGATCCACCAGATCAAACCGCATCCTTCGTCTCCTGCGAAGGAAGGCTACAACAAAGACGGATTGCCCGGGAGGCCGAAAGCCGAGAGACTTCCGCGCCAGCGAAGGCGCACAGGCTGGGCGATTGTGTTCGGCGGCTTCGTTGACACCCCCATATGGCGGCGTAAAAGCGGCCTCAAGCAAGCTAGGGCAAGAGGGAGCGGCTGTAGAACCGATGTCGGACGCCTCGAAGACT
>Ga0114898_1002274_pt1 | contig 10234 bp, 10 predicted proteins | sample Malvired_Geostar_FD_83496 | JGI IMG/M metagenome (GOLD analysis project Ga0114898, IMG submission 83496) | Marine viral communities from the Global Malaspina Expedition - Malaspina viral metaG DeepMed_Geostar | ecosystem: Environmental > Aquatic > Marine > Oceanic | place: Mediterranean Sea... | reverse complement strand
GGTAGAGACGGCGTGCCTCAGACGACCCGCTTGACCTCGGAATAGGCGCCCGTGGTCTGGAGCGTGATGGTCACGGGCTCCCCGGTGCGGTTGCGCCAGAACCATCCGTGGCTGCCGGTGAAGGCCGCGACGAGTTCGCCTTCCTCGCGTTGGGACGAGCCCTTGCCGTAGCCGTGGTAGGGCGTTCCGGGCCGGTCGGCATGGATGTCGTAGTTGATCCGCCCCCCGCTGCTCGACCAGACGTAACGGACGCTCGCGCCCTCTTCCATGACCAGCTTGATCTCGGCCCCTTGATCAGGCGCGAGGGTCAGCACCGTCTCGTCAGTTCGGGTCGCGGGCGCTCCGGCGGTGGCCGAAGCGGCGGTCGGCGCCGCCGAAGCCGCCGGGACGGGAGCGGCCGCCGGGGGCGCGGCGGTTTCCTCTGCCTCGGCTTCCGCCGCCAGCTGCATCTTGATGCGGCCCATCTCGGTCAGGCCCAGCAGCGAGCCGACCCGGGTCGGATCGACGCCGTATTCGGCGGGGAGCACCACGGTGACGAGCAGCGCTGAGGCGACCGCCACGGCGATGCCGGTGGACTTCAGCAGCCGGCCGGTTGAGGGCAGTTCGGAGGCGTCGGGCTTGTTGGCGTTATACATGGTGAGGTCTCCGGTCAGGCGACGAAGAAGCCGACGAGCTGATAGCCCGCCAGAATGAAACCGAGGGTCATGAGGACGACGTTGGCGGCGTAGGCATGCCGCCAGAAACCGGTCGTTCGCCGCCAGAAGCCCATGACGATGAGGATCGCGCCGAGCGCCAGAAGCTGGCCCGCCTCGACGCCGATATTGAAGGCGATCAGATTGCCGATCAGCCCGTCGGACGACAGGTCAAAGTCTTGCAGCTTGGTGGCCAGGCCGAAGCCGTGGACCAAGCCGAAGATCAGGGTCGCGGCCTTGGTCGAGGGCTGGAAGCCGAACCAGCGCTGGTAGGCGCCCATGTTGTCCAGCGCCTTGTAGACGACCGACAGACCGATGACGGCGTCGACCAGATAGCTGGAAACGCTGATGTCGGTCAGCACGCCCAGCAGCAGGGTCGTCGAGTGGCCGATGGCGAATAGCGTCACATAGATGCTGATGTCCTTCATCCGGTAGAGGAAGAAGATCACGCCGAGCAGGAACAGCAGGTGGTCGTAGCCGGTGACCATGTGCTTGGCCCCCAGATAGACGAAGGGCCAGAACAGGAAGCCCGAGGTCTCCTGGATATAGCCCTTGTCGCCCTCGGCCACGCCGTGGGCGAAGGCGGCCGTGAGCAGCCCGTTGAGGAAGAGGATCAGCAGCCCGAGCACGAGGACGCCCGCAGGCGTCCTCAGCCAGGCGGCCCATCGATGGGTCGCGAGGGTCATGCGTTACTCCGTTTGAAGGGGAGACGGGAAAGCCAGCCGGGTTGCACCCCATCCGGGCGAGGCGGACGGCCATGGACGAGGCTGTAGAGGGCGGGCAGGACCAGCAGGGTCAGGATCGTCGAGGAGATGATCCCGCCGATCACGACCGTCGCCAGCGGACGCTGGACCTCGGCCCCGGCCCCCACGTTCAGCGCCATGGGCACGAAGCCCAGGCTGGCGACCAGGGCGGTCATCAGCACCGGCCGGAGCCGGGTCAGCGCGCCCTCGCGGATCGCCTCCCCGAGCGGTTTGCCCTCGGCGATCAGGGTGCGGATGAAGCTGACCATGACCACGCCGTTCAGCACCGCCACCCCGGACAGGGCGATGAAGCCGACGGCCGCCGAGATGGACAGCGGCAGCCCTCGCATCGCCAAGGCCGCGACGCCGCCGGTCAGCGCCAGAGGCACGCCGGAGAAGACGATGGCGGAGTCCTTCACCGACCGGAACAGGGCGAACAGAAGACCGAAGATCAACAGCAGGACCACCGGCACCACCAGCTGGAGGCGTTTGGCCGCCGAGATCAACTGCTCGAACGTGCCGCCGTAGCTGATCCAGTAGCCCGCCGGGACCTCGACCTCGGCGCCGACCTTCTCCTGAACCTCGGCGATGAAGGAGCCGAGGTCGCGCCCGCGCACGTTTGCGGTGACCACGACGCGGCGCTTGCCGTCCTCGCGGCTGATCTGGTTCGGCCCTTTCTCGACCGCGACGGTGGCGATCTCCTCCAGCGGCACGAAGGCGGTTCCGCCCGAGCCGGGCACGGGGATACGCAGTCGGCCGATGGCGTCGGTATTCTCCCGCAGGGTCTCGGGCAGGCGCACGACCACGTCGAAGCGCCGGTCGCCCTCGAACACCTGACCGGCGACGACGCCGCCGATCGAGGCCGAGACGACTTGCTGAACGTCCTCCATACTGATGCCGAGCCGCGACAGGGCGGCGCGGTCCGGTCTGATCTGGAGCACGGGCAGGCCGGTGACCTGCTCGACCGAAACGTCCTCGGCGCCCTCGATGCCGCCGATCACGCCCTCGACGGCGTTGCCGACCTCCAGCAATTCGTCGAGGTCGTCGCCGAACACCTTGATCGCCACGTCCGCCCGGACGCCGGACAGCAGTTCGTTGAACCGCATCTGGATCGGCTGGGTGAACTCGTAATTGTTGCCCGGTATCTCGGCGACGGCGGCCTGGAGTTCAGCCAGCAGTTCGGCGCGGGGTTTGCGCGGATCAGGCCAGTCCTTGCGGTCCTTCAGCATGATGAAGGTATCGGCCACGGAGGGCGGCATGGGATCGGTGGCCACCTCGGCCGTGCCGATCTTGGCGACGACGCGCTCGACTTCGGGAAACTGCGCGATGCGCCGCTCCAGCGCCGTCTGCATCTGCACGGCCTGGCTGAGGGAGGTGCCGGGGATGCGCAGGGCGTGCATTGCGATGTCGCCTTCGTCGAGATTCGGAATGAATTCCGAGCCCATGCGGCTGGCGCCGAGCGCCGCGATCGCGACCAGGGCGACCGCCACGGCGACGAAGGCCACGCGCAGCCTCAGCGCCATCTCCAGCGCCGGCTGATAGAAGCGCCGGGCGCCGCGCATGACGAAGCTGTCCTTCTCTTCGACCTTGCCGCTGACGAACATGGCCACGGCGGCGGGGACGAAGGTCAGGGACAGGATCAGGGCGAAGGTCAGGGCCATGACGACGGTGATCGCCATCGGGTGGAACATCTTCCCTTCGACCCCGGTGAGGGCGAAGATCGGCACATAGACCAGGGTGATGATCAGCACGCCGAACAGCGACGGCCGGATCACCTCGCCCGAGGCGGAGGCCGCCAGGGCGAACCGTTCCTCGCGGTTCAGCAAGCGACCCAACCGGTGCTGCGCCTCGCCGAAACGGCGCAGGCAGTTCTCGACGATGATGACCGCGCCATCGACGATCAGGCCGAAGTCCAGCGCACCCAGGCTCATCAGATTGCCCGAGACCCCGGTGCGCACCATGCCGGTGATGGTCATCAGCATGGTGATTGGAATGACGGCGGCGGTGATCAGGGCGGCGCGGATGTTCCCGAGCAGCAGGAACAGCACGACGATGACCAGAAGCGCGCCTTCGAGCAGGTTCTTCTCGACGGTGTGGATCGCCCGGTCGACCAGATCGGTCCGGTCATAGACCGGCACAGCCCGCACCCCGGCGGGCAGCGCCTTGGCCGCTTCGTCGAGGCGGGCGGCGACAGCCTGGGCGACGGTGCGGCTGTTCTCGCCGACCAGCATGAACACCGTGCCGAGCACGACCTCGCGGCCGTCCTCGGTGGCGGCGCCGGTGCGCAGTTCCTCGCCCATGACCAGATCGGCCACGTCGGCGACCCGCACCGGCACGCCGTTGCGATTGGCGACGATGATGGCGCCGAGGTCTTCAAGGCTATCGGCCTGTCCCGGCACCCGGACGAGATACTGCTCGCCGTAGCGCTCGACGTAACCCGCGCCGACATTGGCGTTGTTGCGGTTGAGGGCCTCGACCACCTCAGCCATGGTCACGCCATAGGCGACCAGACGATCCGGCCACGGGGTGACGTGATACTGCCGCTCGAACCCGCCGATGGTGTTGACCTCGGTGACGCCCGGCGTGTTGCGGAGTTGCGGCCGGATCACCCAGTCCTGGAGGGTGCGCAGGTCCTCGGGTGTGTAGAGTTCGCCGTCGGGCCGACGCGCGCCGCGCTCGGCCTCGACCGTATACATGAAGATCTCGCCCAAGCCGGTGGCGATGGGGCCGAGTTCGGGCGTCAGCCCTTCGGGCAGTTGGCCCCGCGCGGCCTGAAGCCGCTCGTTGACCAGCTGGCGGGCGAAATAGATGTCGGTGCCATCCTCGAAAACGGCCGTCACCTGGCTCAGGCCGTAGCGGGAGACGGAGCGGGTGTATTCCAGCCCCGGCACGCCGGCGATGGCAGTCTCCACCGGGAAGGTGATCCGCTGCTCCGATTCCAGCGGCGAGAAGCCGGGAGCCTCGGTGTTGATCTGGACCTGGACGTTGGTGATGTCCGGCGTGGCGTCGATGGGCAGGCGCTGGAAACTCCAGACACCCACGGCGCAGGCCAAGACCACGAGCGCCATCACGATCCAGCGGAAGCGGATCGACAGCGCAATGATGCGTTCGAGCATGATGATCAGCGCCCCTAGTGGTCGTGGCTCGCGCCGGACTTCTCGACGTCCGCGCGGATCAGGAAGGCGCCGTCCACGACATATTCCGTGCCGGGGTCGATGCCGCTCAGGACTTCCGTCCACTCCGGCGTGCGGCGGCCGAGCTCCAGCATCCGCACCTCATAGGTGTTGCCGAAGCGGGCGTAGACGACGGTGAAGTCGCGGAACGGTTGGAGCGCCTTGGTGCGCACCGCCAGAGGAACTTGCCCGGCTCCAACCTGCGCCTCGCCAGACACGCCTAGGCCGGGCCGCCAGATGCCGCCCTGATACGGCAGATCGACGTGGGCGACGAGAACCTGGCTGGTCAGGTCGGCCGAGGGCAGAACCGACTCGATCCGGCCGTTGAAGGTGTAGTCGCCGGCGAGGCTCTTGACCGTGATGGTCTGGCCGGCGCGAACCCGTTCGGCGTCGCGCGGATAGAGCAGGAACTCGGCGTGCAGGCGAGTCGGGTCGCCGATCATGAGCATCGGCTCGCCGCCCCCGGTGATGGAGCCGACATTGACGTTCTTGGCCACGATCATGCCGGAGATGGGTGCGGTGATCGCATAGGTCTGAAGGCTCTCGCTGGACTCGACCCGGGCGATGACCTGCCCGCGCGAGACCCGCGTGCCGAGCGCCACATTGAGGGCCATCACGCGTCCCGGATAGCGGGCGTGGACCTCGGCCTGTCCTTCCGGCGTGATCTCGACCCGGCCGGTCAGAGGCAGGGTCTCGCCCAGAGTCGCGGGTCCGACACGCTCGACGGTGACGCCGCCGGCGCGGGCGGCCTCTGGCGAAATGGTGGTGCGGCCTTCGTAGGACGCGTAGGCCCAGCGGTGCTGCTTGCCGCCGTGCGACGCCGTCACGACCACGTCGAAGGAGTGGGGTTCGAAAACGACGCCCGGCGAGGCCAGATAGTCGTTCTCGGCAGTGAAGGTGAAGCGATCGGTCTTCGGGCCGAGGCGGCTGAGGGTGATGGCGGCCTGGACCTGCCGCGGGTCGACCGGCTTGTCCTTGACGTAGGGATAGAGGCGGAACAGCGGCTCGGGCCCTTCCTCGTAAAGGGTGATCTCAAGCGCGAAGTCGCCGTCGCGCAGCATCCGTCCACGATGGGGTCCGCGTTCGTATTCACCGGCGGCGGCTTCGCCTTCGGCCTTCTCCGCCGATCCCTGCCCACAGGCGGAGAGGCCGACCGCGAGGGCCACGAACGAGGCGGCGAGGACGCGCCGCGAGAGGGTGTGCCGGATCATGGTTGGGTCTCCAGGCCGAGCAGGTCGGCGTGCGCGCCTGTCAGCCGGTCAAGGCGGGCGCGGTCGATATGGAACTGTTTGAGGACGGCGACCCGGCGGGCCTTCGTCGTCAGGAGAGCGGTGTGAGCGGCCATGACGTCGTTGTAGGTGAAGCCGCCCCGCGCGAAGCCGTCGCGCACCAGCACGACGGCGCGTTCCGCCTGCGGCAGGGTCTCTTCGGCTATCCGTCGGGCCTCCAGCGCCCGCGACGCGAGCAGGACCTGAAGTCGGGCGATCTCCCGTTCGCGCTCCTGCCGGAGCGCCGCCATGTCGGCCTCGGCGGCGACGCCCTCGAACCGGGCCCGCTCGATGGCGCCTTCGTTGCGGTCATAGCGGCCCAGCGGGATGGAACCGCCGACGACCAGGCCGAGGTCCTGCCCGTCCCAGAAGTGGCGGACGCCGACGCTGACGGTCGCATCCGGCGTGGCGCGGGCCTGTTCGACGTTGACCCGGGCGCGGGCGACGTCGCGCTGAGCGGCCAGAACCGCGAGGTCGATCTCGGCGGCGTCGCCTGCGGTTTCGCGTGCGGCGCTGGTGTCCTCGAAGTCCGCAGGGTCCAGCGAGAAGTCGGACGCGCCGATCCAGAAACGTCCCAGCGTGGCTCGGGCGAGGCGGGCCTGTATCTCGGCCTGGTCGAAGTCGATTTGCGCCTGTGCGAGTTCCGCTTCGGCGCGGGCGCCGGCGAACAGGGGGTCACGCGCCATGTCGACCCGGCGCTGGACTTCGGTCTGGAAGCGTTCGGCGAGGGCGAGGCGCTCGCGCGCGATCTCGAGTTCGGCCTGCGCCGCTAGTGCCTCGGCCCAGGCGCGCTGCACCTGTTCAAGGCGGTCTAGCCGCCGGATCGCGGCTTCGGCCTGGACAACGGCGGCTTCGCCCCGCGCCAGAGCCACGCGGGCCGACCTGTCGCCGCCGCGCTCGAACCGTTGTTCGTAGGACAGGGTCGTCTCGGTGCGGTCGATGATGTTGCCGCCGCCCAGCGTGGGCAGGTTCTCGACCATCAGGCCGACGGTCGGGTTGGGCCGGACATCGGCCTGACGCACGGCGGCGTCTCCGGCGCGCGCTCGCGCCTCCACGCCCGGAAGTCCGGGGTCGACCTCGACGGCGCGCGCGAGGGCCCGCTCAAGGGACAGCGTAGGCGCATTGGCGGCAGAGCCGGGCGGTTCCTGCGCCATGGCGGAGTGGGTCGGCGAGGCCGCCAGTGAGAGCGCTGCAACCGAAACGGCCGCGAAACGCGCCCACGATCCGGCTGAGCCGGTGATCGGGGTCTTCAAGGGTATCTCCGGAAAACGGGTTGCGCGCAGCCGAACGGCCGCGCCGGTTCAGACGACCGTGCGCATCCGTTTTGGAGGGTGTTCAGGCCCATCGTCCGCGAGGCTCGACAAGGCAGGCTCGGGCCCAGCCCAGCGAAGCGCCGACGTGAGCGCCAGTGCTTCCGTCAAGCCCCGCTCCGTCGACAGCGGCGCAGCATGAACGTCACCGCCACCATGGTGGTGATGCCCGACTGGCGGAGCGCCGTCCGCGTCCCGGTCAGTATCGGTGTCGGGGGCCTCATCAGGCGCGACATGGACGTGCGGGTGATGATCGCCGTCCGCTTCGCTCAGGGAGATGGCGGGCCAGTCGGCGGCATGACCGACCGCGTGCTGTGACAGCGACACCCCATGCAGGTTCATGGCTGCCAGGACGGCGACGCACAGACCGAAGAAGATGTGGCGAAACGCGTGCGGCAAATCCAGCCTCCCCACCCTTCGTCTAGCCGCCCGCGTTGTCATAGGCAACGATCGTGAAGCTGGAGGCATCGCCACTGGCTGGTGTGCGGACTAACTGTCGCGTCGGCGCCGCAGCGCCGGCTGATCGAGGGCCTTCAACCTCACGCCGGCCCCGAGCGCGTCGGGGGGGATAAAGTGAACGCCTGCGGACTCAAGCGTGGTGACGAGAAGTCTTGCGCTCGCGGTCGTGACCTCGGCGGGACCATTGTTCCGTTCCGCCTTGCGGATCGTGTTGACCGCGAGCCCCGTCCGTTCCGAGAGGTCTGATACGGACATGTTCAACAGGCCCCTGGCGGCTCGCAACTGTGCGCCGGTCACGGTGACGAAGGCGCTGTCCTGATCCCGGTCAGAATTCATGATTGACACATAGCACCATATCTGCAAGATAGCACCATTCGCTCCGCTGGAGCAGAGGAGGTGCTGATGAACGACCTTAAACCCGATCGGCCGGTTTGTCCGACCCACGGCGAGCCGACTAGGCGGCAGGCCTGCCCGCAATGCAACGCCGCCTACATGCGCGCCTACCTGCGCAAGATGCGCCAGACCCGCCCGCGCATGACGATACTGGAGAGGGCCCGGAAGCGGGCGCGCCGGCAGGGCCTTCCTTACTCGCTCCGCCGGCAGGACATCTCGCTTCCCCCCCGTTGCCCGGTGTTGGGTATTTCGCTGCGGGTCGGCCAGAGCCGCTCGCCGGCCTCGCCCTCGCTCGATCGCATCGATCCCGACCAAGGGTATGTCCCCGGCAACGTCCGGGTCATCAGCGATTACGCCAACAAGCTGAAGGGGAACCGGCGTTTGGCAGACATCCGGTCGCTCAGCTCGAAAGGCCCGCCCGCCCGCCGTGCGCAATATCAGGCGGTCGCCACCTACATGGAGCGCGAGGCGCTCCTGACCGAGGTCCGGCAGAAGGCGGCGAAGGAGCCGAACCCGCAGAACCCGTGGCAGGTAATCGCCGATTTCCTGGAGCAGCGGTTCCGCAGCTACCAGCCATAGATGCAGAACGTTCGCCATGTAATCGTGAAGACTATCGTTACCTTAATACTGTATTAACCGCACACGCCTCGGACACCACACCAAAAACAACTTGACTAATGGACGCAGTTAAGCTTTGATGAACTCGTTACTCACCCCGCACTGACCCATAGGAGATGTGCAACGAACCAGGAGAAAGCCATGCAGACCCAAGAACGTGACGTGCCCAAACTGTCCCCGCTGGACGACCGGTGGCTTCCCCCGGCGGAAGCGGCGAAATACCTCGGCGTCGAGGTGAGCACGCTGTCCAAGTGGCGCCTGCGTGGCAAAGGGCCGGCTTACTCCGCCGGACTGGGCCGGGACCCGCGCTACCAGCTGTCAGAACTCTTGGCCTACATGGCGTCGAAGATGGCCACGAACACGCGCGAGGCCAAGACGATCCGCCGCGAACACAAGGCCTTCGAAGGCGTGTCCTACACGATGCGGCGCCCGACGCGTCCGGCCCGGATGGCCTGACATGAGCCTTCCCCCGACCGCCCCCGTCGTCTCGTTTCACACCTACTGCCTTCAGGAGGACCCCGGTCTGGTCCCAGCCGGGCCGGGCGCGTTCGCCGCGATCCTGCGCACCGAGTTCCGCATCCACGGTCCAGGCGATACGGGAGTGACTAGCCTGCCCCCCGGCACTCCCCTGTTGGGGTCGGCCCATGTCGACAGCTTGAGCAGCGCCGTGCATGGCCATCTCCACGGCGATATCACAGCCTCCGACCTGCGTCTGGGCGTGGCGATGCTCATCGGCCGCGAGCCCGCCTAGGGGATCGATCATCCGTTTGAGGCCATCATCCGCGCCGAGATCGATAGCTGGCTGGGCGTGAACACGGCTTTCGTCTTCTGGCCGCGTGTCAGTGGCGTGGGCGATGCCCAAGCCGACGGGTTTTTCGCCGGCGTGACCCGCTCATGGGCGTCGCGGACCGGACGGCAAGCCGGCTTCGCCTTGCATTAAGCCGGTGCGACCGGGGCCGGCGCTCGATAGCGCTCGGGATGCTCGTTGCATTCCTCCAACACCCGGTTGATCCACGGCTCATACCAACACCACTGCTTGCCGACGGCGATGGCCCCGTAGCCCTTCGCAGGGTCCTTGGCGGCCAGCCGCTTCCAGAGCCTGGTGTGGCTATCCATGGTGAACCGGTTCCAGCCCTCCGCCCGCACCTTGGCGACGACCTCGGCCGGCAGATACTTGCGCTTCTCGACTTCCTTGAGCGCCATGTTGATCTTGTCCGCGACCTCTGATCCGGCGGGCACCAACTCGACCGCCAGGTCGGCGCCGGGGGCTCGGTTCGCGGTCTTGTGGATCATGAAGACGCGGTAGGCGAAACGGGGGTCTTCCTGCTGCTCGGGCGTCAGCTTCTGCTCGAACCCCTCCATCATCGTTTCGACGTGTCGGGGTAGCCCGCCCGCCTTCTTCAGCAAGGCGCGCTGATCGGGACTGAACGTTACGAACTGGAGGGCGATCGGCAGACGGCGCTCCAAGGCGTATTGCGCGCCGAACTGCGCCTTGATCATGTCGTTGAAGTTGATGCAGCAGGCCTGAAGCTTGGCGCTGACGGCGTCATCAATCCGGTTGGTCGATCGGTGCTCGAT
>Ga0114898_1002271_pt1 | contig 10247 bp, 5 predicted proteins | sample Malvired_Geostar_FD_83496 | JGI IMG/M metagenome (GOLD analysis project Ga0114898, IMG submission 83496) | Marine viral communities from the Global Malaspina Expedition - Malaspina viral metaG DeepMed_Geostar | ecosystem: Environmental > Aquatic > Marine > Oceanic | place: Mediterranean Sea... | reverse complement strand
GAGCGCGAGCGGCTGGAGCCCGAATTCCTCAGCCAGCTGTTCGCCATCCTGACGCCGATGGCCATCGATCCGGCCCACCCCTTCCCCTTCCTGCCCAACCTCGGCTTTTCGCTGGCGCTCAAGCTGCGGCGGCGGTCGGACAACCGGATGCTTTACGCGCTGGTGCCGGTGCCGACGCAGGTCAAGCGGTTCTGGCCGCTGGCCACCGACGGGCGGTCCAAGCCCGGGCGGAAACGCTACGTCGCACTCGAGAGCCTGCTGACCCTGTTCATCGACCACCTGTTCCCCGGCTGCGAGGTTCTGGAGCGCGGCGTGTTCCGCCTGATCCGGGATTCGGACATCGAGATCGAGGAGGAGGCCGAGGATCTGGTCATGGAGTTCGAGGAGGCGCTGAAGCAGCGCCGTCTCGGGTCGGTGGTGCGAATCAAGATCGAGGCGTCGATGCCCGACGACCTGCGCAACTTCATCACCAACGAACTGGACGCTGCGCCGCAGGATGTCGTCCTCGTCGACGGCATGCTGGGCCTCGCCCAGATGTCGGACCTGATCCCCTCCGGCCACCCCGATCTGAAATTCCCGGGCTACGAGCCGCGCTATCCGGAGCGGGTTCGCGACAACGGCGGCGACATCTTCGCGGCGATCCGCGAGAAGGACATGCTGATCCACCATCCGTTCGAGAGCTTCGACGTGGTGGTCCAGTTCCTGCGCCAGGCGGCGCGGGACCCGCACGTCATCGCCATCAAGCAGACGCTCTACCGGACCTCGCGCGACAGTCCGATCGTCGCCGCCCTGATCGAGGCCGCCGAGAACGGCAAGAACGTCACCGCCCTGGTCGAGATCAAGGCGCGCTTCGACGAGGAGGCCAATCTGCGCTGGGCCCGCGCCATGGAGCGGGCCGGAGTCCACGTCGTCTTCGGCTTCGTCGAGTACAAGACCCACTGCAAGCTGAGCGTGGTGGTGCGCCGCGAGGGCGAGGCGCTGAAGACCTACTGTCATTTCGGCACCGGCAACTATCACCCGGTGACGGCGCGCATCTACACCGACCTGAGCCTGTTCACCTGCGATCCCATGCTGGGCCGGGACGCCACCCGGGTGTTCAACTACATCACCGGCTACGCCACGCCCGACGAGCTGGAAGCGCTGGTGGTTTCGCCGCTGAACATGAAGGAGACCCTGATCGATCTGATCGGTCACGAGATGGCAGCCGCGGCCAAGGGCAAGCCCGCCGCCATCTGGGCCAAGATGAACTCCCTCGTCGATCCGGCCGTGATCGACGCCCTGTATCGCGCCAGCCAATGGGGCGTGCGCATCGAACTGGTGGTGCGCGGCATCTGCTGCCTGCGTCCCGGGGTGCCCGGCCTCTCCGAGAACATCAGGGTCAAGTCGATCGTCGGCCGGTTCCTTGAGCACAGCCGCATCGTCGCCTTCGCCAACGGCCGCGACCTGCCCCATGACCGGGCGAAGCTGTTCATCTCGTCCGCCGACTGGATGAATCGCAACCTCGACCGACGCGTCGAGTTGATGACACCGGTGCTGAACGCCACCGTCCACGACCAGGTGCTGGATCAGATCATGGTGGCCAACCTGAAGGACGACGCCCAGAGCTGGGTGCTGGACGCCGACGGCGACTACATCCGGGTGGCGGCCGCCGACCCGGAGCGCCCCTTCTCGGCCCACCGATATTTCATGACCAATCCGAGCCTGTCGGGACGCGGGCGCAAGGTGAAGACCTTGCCCGGCCAACTGAGCTACGAGCCGTCGCGGAAGAAGCGTTGATGCCGGAATGCGCTGTTCCGGCGTTCGCCCCGATGCGCGAGTTCGCGGCGATCGACATCGGCTCCAACTCGGTTCGCCTGGTGCTGTACCGGCTGGAAGGCCGCGCCATCTGGACGGTGTTCAACGAGAAGGTGCTGGCCGGCCTGGGCCGGGACATGGCCACGACTGGCCGGCTATCGGAGGACGGCGCGGCGCTGGCCCTGACCGCCCTCAAACGCTTCGCCGCCGTAATCGACGGCGTCAAGCCGGCCCAGACCTTCGTCGCCGCGACGGCGGCGGTGCGCGAGGCCAGCGACGGCGAGGCCTTCTGTGAGCGCGTGGCGGCGGAAACCGGCCTGATCATCCGCGTCCTTTCCGGCGAGGAAGAGGCCCGCTACGCGGGCTTCGGCGTGATCGCCGGCATGCCGCTGGCGGAGGGCGTCGCCGCCGACCTAGGCGGATCCAGCCTCGAACTGGTCGGTATCGAGAAGGGACGCGTCGGGCGCGGCGTCACCCTGCCGCTGGGGCCCTTCTCGCTGGCGAGCTGCGGTCCGTTCGATGCGGGCAAGCTGCGCGACACGATCGCCGCCCGGCTGAAACCGGCGGAAGACTACCGAACGGACACTCTCTACGCCGTCGGCGGAGCGTGGCGGACGCTGGCCCAGGTGCATATGGGCCATGCGCGCTATCCGCTGCACATTGTGCACCAGTACGTCATGGAGGCCGACGAGGCGCGGGAGATCGCCCGGCTGATCGCCCGCTCGTCCCGGGCCTCGCTGGAGCGCTGGAAGGGGCTGTCGAAGAAGCGGGCCGAGACGCTGCCGCATGCAGCCCTGGTGCTCGAGGGGCTGATCGACCGCCTTGGACTGAAGCGCATCGTGCTGTCGGCGTGGGGTGTGCGCGAGGGGTTGCTGTTCGAGGCTCTCGACGAGGAGACGGCGGCGGCCGACCCGCTGCTGGCCGGGTGCACGGCGCTCGGAGCCCGACAGGGCATTTCGCCCGGTCTGCCCGGAGCCCTCTACGGCTGGATCGAGCCTGTCGTCGACGCCCTGCCCCGGACCTTCGGCGCCGAGCGCGACCGGGTGCTGGCCGACGCCGCCTGCCGGCTGGCCGACCTCGGAGCCCGGCTGCACCCCGACCATCGCGTCGAGCTGGCCTTCGACCAGGTGCTGAGGGCGCCGATTCCGGGCCAGACCCACGCCGAGCGCGCCTTTCTGGCGACCGCCGTGAACGCCCGCTACGGCGGCGGCGCCTCGACGCCGGAGCCGGACACCATGGCCCGCCTGCTCAGCGAGGAGCAGCGGACGGCCGCCCGGGCCCTCGGCCTCGCCATCCGGCTGGCCTGCGACCTGTCGGGGCGCTCGCCGCAATTGCTGGTCAACGCCCATGTCGCCGTCGAGGACGGAGCCTTGGTGCTGTCCGCTTCCGACGGCTACGCCGACGTGCTGCTGGGCGAGCAGACCCGGAGGCGCGGCAAGGCGCTGGCCGAGGCCCTCGGACTGAAACTGGACATTCGCAACGGGGCCTGAAGTCCGGTCAGTCCCCCATCCACCAGCGCAGGCGGACGTCCCGTATGGTCTGGTCGCCGGCGGTCAGGGTTCCGGTCATCACCACGCCGTCGCCGCCAAGATTGCGCTTCGCGGTGGCCAGCGCGTCCGGATCAAGCCGCCCGTCGAAGGCGACCCTTCCCAGTTCGGGCGAGCGGCCCTCGAAGGATACAGCCGTGTCGGCCACGTCGTAACGTGTCGGCAGCACACGGACCGTGACGCTGTGCGCCTCGCCAAGCTCGGTCGCGACCATCGGGCTGGTCGCGTCGTCGAACTGGAGCATCACCGGGCTGAAAGTCTCGCTCCGTGACCCGGCCTCCCAGGCATCGAACTCCGACGCCTGTCCGACGAACAGGTGGTCGAGGCTCCACTGGCCGATCCGCACCGGCTCAGCCGGCATGTAGTAGCCGGAGATGTCGGCCGTGGCCGCGTGGCTGAAGGCGGTGGAGGTCGCCGCCGGCGCATCGGCGGGCGCGACCGTGCGCTCGCATGAGGCCAGGGCGACCGTCGCCAGCAGGGCGGCGGTGACGAGAATTCTGGTGTGCATTGGCCCCTCCGGACCGTAGCCCACCACGCGGAACGCCCGCTGTCGACCCGTCAGCGGTTCAGTCCCCGGTCCAGCGCCCGGAATGCGGCGATGGAAAGCTCTGTGGCGCTGATGAAGACCGACGGCGTGATGGTGGCGAAGTCGTCGGACGGGCGGTGGTAGTCGGGGTGGTAGTTCACGCCGAGATACAGGAACGGCACCTGCGCCCGATGGAAGGCCGCGTGGTCAGACGAGTTGACCCAGTTGTCCTCGCCCGTGTCCTGCGGCGTATCCTTGCCGAACGCGAGAGCCACGGCGCCATTGGCCGGGATCGGCTCCAGCAGCGGCCGGAAGTTCAGGTGCTGGTAGGTGCCGGTGACCCAGAGCTTGCCGTCAGTCTCGGCCCGGGCGGTCATGTCGAAATTCAGGTTCATGGCGATGGACGTCAGCGGCACGGGCGGGGCCTCGACGAAATGTTTGGCGCCCAGCAGGCCGCGCTCCTCGCCGTCCAGCGCCACGATCAGCACGCTGTGCTCCGGCGCCTGGCGCTTCAGGTCGGCGGCCAGGGCGAGCATGGTGGCGACGCCCGAAGCGTTGTCGTCGGCGCCGTTGAAGATCTGGCCGTCGTTCGTCCCGACGTGGTCGTAGTGGGCCGTCACGACGATGTATTTGTTGGTGACCCGGGTCCCGGGGATAACCCCCAGCACATTGACGCCATTGAAAGTCTTCGGCCCCTCGCGGGTCCGGCCCAGCATCTCCCACGGCTGCTCGCGGCCCATCGGCGGGGCGGCGACGCCGAGCGCCTCCAGGCGGTCGATGATGTAGGCCCGGGCCATGGCCCCGCCGGGGGCGCCGGTGTCGCGGCCCTGCATCTCGTCGGCGGCGAGGATGCGGACGTCCTCAAGCAGCTGGGCGTGCATGGCCGAGGGCTGCGGCGCGACGGGCGCGACCGGCGGTTGGGCGGTCGCGCAGGCGGCGAGCAGCAGGGCGGCGGCGAGCGGCGAGAAGGCGGCGAGTCTGAGGTGACGCATGGGGGCTCCGTGGGATGCCCGATGCTTAGCAGGCCGCCGCGACGGCGTCAGGTTAAGGTCGTGTCATGCGGACGGAAACGGACCTCGCCCTCGCCGCGTTCGCCGCGGGTGCTAGAAGTCGGTCGAGAGAACCGGAGCGAACGCGATTCCCATGGCCGACACCGCCGTCGATCAGCTGACCGAAGACCAGGCGCGGGAGGAATTCACCCGCCTGACCGCCGAGCTGGCGCGTCACGACGCCCTCTATCACAGCCACGACGCCCCGGAGATTTCGGACGCGGACTACGACGCCCTGAAGCGGCGGGCGCTGGAGATCGAGAGCCGCTTTCCCGAACTGACGATGGCGGATTCGCCCTCGCAGGTGGTCGGCGCGGCGGTCTCCAGCCAGTTCGCGCCGGTGCGCCACGGCGTGCCGATGCTGTCGCTGGACAACGCCTTCGACGCGGGCGAGGTGGCCGATTTCGAGGCGCGCATCCGGCGCTTCCTGAAGCTGCCGGCGGACGAGCACCTGGCCTTCGTCGCCGAGCCCAAGATCGATGGGCTGTCGGCCAGCCTGCGCTACGAGAACGGCGTGCTGGTGCGCGGCGCCACGCGGGGCGACGGGCGGACCGGCGAAGACGTGACGGCCAATCTGCGCACCCTCGACGACATCCCCGAGCGGCTGTCCGGCGCCGGCTGGCCGGACGTCATCGAGGTGCGCGGCGAGGTCTATGCGCCCAATGACGCCTTCGACGCCTTCAACGCCGCCGCCGAGGCGGCGGGGACGCGGACCTACGCCAATCCGCGCAATTTCGCCGCCGGCTCGCTGCGCCAGAAGGATGCGGCGATCACGGCGAAGCGGCCGCTGCGCTTCTTCGCCTACGCCTGGGGCGAGACGTCGGCGCCGTTCGCGGAGACGCAGTGGGACGCCTTGCAGGCGCTGCGTTCGTGGGGCTTTCCCGTCAACGACCGGTCGCGGCGGGTCGAGGACGCAACCGGGCTGATGGCGCTCTATGACGGGCTGCAGACCGACCGGGCCACGCTCGGCTATGACATCGACGGGGTGGTCTACAAGGTCGACCGGCTGGACTGGCAGGCCCGGCTCGGCTTCGTCGCCCGCACCCCGCGCTGGGCCATCGCCCACAAGTTTCCGGCCCAGCAGGCGCAGACGGTACTGGAGGGGATCGACATCCAGGTGGGGCGGACGGGGTCACACACGCCGGTGGCGCGGCTGCATCCGGTGACGGTGGGCGGCGTGGTGGTGCGCAACGCGACGCTGCACAATGCGGACGAGATCGAGCGGCTGGACGTGCGCATCGGCGATACGGTGACCCTCCAGCGGGCCGGCGACGTGATCCCGCAAATCCTCGGCGTGGTCGATGCGGACCGGCTGGGGCGCGGCGAGCCCTACGAGTTCCCGCACGTCTGCATCTGCCCGCTGAAGACGGCGCTGGTGAAGGAGACCAACGCCTCTGGCGTGGAGTCGGTTGTGCGGCGCTGCACCGGAGAGCTGGCCTGCCCGTTCCAGCGCATCGAGCACCTGAAGCATTTCTGCAGCCGCCGGGCCTTCGACATCGAGGGGCTGGGCGAGAAGCAGCTGATCGCCTTCCACGAGCGCGGCTGGATCAGCGAGCCGGCCGACATCTTCCGGATGGCCCGGAACGAGGCGAAGCTGGACGCCCTGCGGGCCGAGGACGGCTATGGCGAGACCAGCGTGCGCAATCTCGTGGCGGGGATAGACGCCCGCCGGACCATCGCCCTGGACCGGTTCATCTACGGGCTGGGGGTGCGCGACATCGGGGAGCAGACCTCGATCGTGCTGGCCCGGGCGTTCGAGACCTGGCCGGCCTTCGAGGCGGCCTGTCTGGCCGCGGCGGAGGGCATTCCGAGCGAGGACTGGGTGCGGCTGAACGAGGCGCATGCGGTGTCTCCCCGGGTGGTGGCGATGCTGGCCGAGGCGTCGCCGTCCGCCGAGGACCCGTGGCCGGAAGCGCCGCTGGACCAGAAGATCGCCCTCGCCTTCCCTGGACTGGCGGCGCCGGCGCGGCGAGGCCTGGCGACGCTGGCGGATGACTGGGCGGGACTGGTGCGGCTGGCCGAGGTGGCGCGCGCCGAGGGGCCGTCCGAGGGGCTGGGCCAGATCGCCGGCGTATCCGGGGTCGGGCCGGTGGCGGCGCGGGCGCTGGCGCTGTTCTTCAGGGAGACCCACAACCGCGCCATGGTCGATGCGCTGGTGGCGGAGCTGGACCGGATCGAGGACGCCGAGAAGCCGAGGTCGGATACGCCGGTGGCGGGCAAGACCGTGGTCTTCACCGGGGCGCTGGAGCGCTTCACCCGGGACGAGGCCAAGGCGCGGGCGGAGTCTCTCGGGGCCAAGGTGTCGGGGTCGGTGTCGAAGAAGACCGACTATCTGGTGGCGGGCCCGGGCGCCGGCTCGAAGATGGCCGACGCCCTCAAGCACGGTGTCGCGGTGCTGACGGAGGACGAGTGGTTGGCCCTGATCGGGAGCTAGCGGTTCAGCGCCGCCCGCGCCGCTTCGGCGTAGCGGTGGCCGGAGGCGGCGCCCTTGGGGAAGACGGCTTCAATGCGGGCGAGGTCTTCGGGGGAGAGATCGATTTCCGTGGCGGCGACGTTCTCCTCCAGCGTCCGGACGCGGCGCGTGCCGGGGATGGGGACGAGGTGTTCGCCCTGCGCCAGCACCCAGGCGAGGGCCAGTTGGGCGGCGGTGACGCCCTTGTCGATGGCGATTCCCTTCACGGCTTCGACGAGGTCCAGGTTCTTCTGGAAATTCTCGCCCTGAAAACGCGGGTTGGAGCGGCGGAAGTCGTCGGGGGCGAGGTCGTCGACCGACCTGATATCGCCGGACAGGAAGCCACGGCCGAGCGGACTGTAGGGCACGAAGCCGATGCCCAGTTCGTCGCAGAGGGCGAGCAGGCCGTCCTCCGGTTCGCGGCTCCACAGCGAGTATTCGGTCTGCAGGGCGGTGATCGGGTGCGCAGCGTGCCCCCTTCGGAGGGTGTCGGGCGCGGCTTCGGACAGGCCGAGGAAGCGGACCTTGCCCTCCTTCACCAACTCGGCCATGGCGCCGACCGTCTCCTCGATCGGCGTGTCGGGGTCGACGCGGTGCAGGTAGTAGAGGTCGACGTGGTCCATGCCGAGCCGCTTGAGGCTGCCCTCGATGGCGCGGCGGACGTTGGCGGGCGAGCCGTCGACGGTCAGGGCGGTGCGCCCGGCGTTGTAGCCGATGCCGAATTTCGTGGCGACGAAGGCCTGGCCGCGGCGGCCGGCGAGCGCCTTGCCGAGCTGGAGCTCATTGGTGTGCGGGCCGTACATCTCGGCCGTGTCGAGGAAGGTGACGCCGAGATCGAGGGCGCGGTGGATCACCGCTGTCGCCTGCCCCTCGTCGGACGGCTGGCCGTAGAAGGCGGCCATGCCCATGCAGCCGAGGCCGATGGCGGAGACTTCGGGGCCGGTCTTGCCGAGACGACGGGTCTTCATGGGAGCACTCCTGCGACGGACGGCCTGAGGTCGGGGCGGCGGCCCGGTTTCGCAAGGCCTGCCCTCAGGGTCAAAGCGGCGCGCAGGCCCGCTCCAGCCACGCCTTCGCCTCCCCGTCCAGCAGCGGGCCGACCTTGCTCCAGACAGCGGCGTGGTAGCCGTCGACATAGGCGCGTTCGTCCGGGGTCAGCAGGGCGACGTCGATCAGCTTGCGGTCGAGCGGGGCGAGGGTCAGCTGTTCGAAGCCGTGCATCGGACGCTCGCCGCCGGCGATGGCCTCGGGCGGGGTGACCACCTGCAGGGTCTCGATGCGGATGCCCCAATGGCCCTCGCGGTAGTAGCCGGGTTCGTTGGACAGGATCATGCCGGTCAGCAGCGGCTGGCTGTTGGGCGCCTTGGCGATGCGCTGCGGGCCCTCGTGGACGCCGAGATAGGAACCGACGCCGTGGCCGGTGCCGTGGTCGTAGTCGAAGCCCTGCATCCACAGCGGCAGGCGCGCCAGGGCGTCCAGCTGATGGCCGGTCGTGCCCGCGGGGAAGCGGACGACAGCCATGGCGATATGGCCCTTGAGCACGAGGGTGAACATGCGGCGCTGGTCGGCGGTCGGCTCGCCCACGGCCATGGTGCGGGTTACGTCGGTGGTGCCGTCCAGATACTGGCCGCCGCCGTCGACGAGCAGGAGCGAGCCCTTCTCGATGCGGCGAATGGTGCGCGTGACCGGCTTGTAGTGCGGCAGGGCGCCGTTGGGGCCGGCGCCGGCGATGGTGTCGAAGCTGAGGTCCTTCAGCGCGCCGGTCTCCTCGCGGAATCGTTCGAGGGTCAGGGCGATCTCGCGTTCGTCCGGCAGGGTCTCCTGCGCAACTGTGTCGACCCAGTGCAGGAAGCGGCTGAGGGCGGCGCCGTCGCGGATGTGGGCCTGGCGGGATCCCTCGATCTCGACCGGGTTCTTGCAGGCGCGCGGCAGGGCGCAGGGATCGGGGCCCCGCACCACGGTCGCGCCGGCGGCCTCGAGGCGGTCGAAATACCAGGCGGAGGACTGGCCGGGATCGACGAGGACGGACTGGCCCCTCAGGGCGTCGAGCGCGGCCGGGAGGGCTTCGGGCGCCTCCAGGGTGACGGCGTCGCCGAGCCAGCCGGGCAGCTCGTTGGTGACCTTGCGCGGGTCGAGGAACAGACGGGCGGTTCCATCGGCCTTCACCACGGCCTGGGCCAGCGGGAGCGGGGTGCGGATGACGTCGCCGCCACGGATGTTGAACAGCCAGGCGATCGAGGACGGCGCGGTCAGGACGGCGGCGTCGGCGCCCTTGTCGGCGATGGCGGCGCCGACGTGGGCGCGCTTGGAGGTGCTGGCCTCACCGCTGTAGCGGTCGTTGTGGGGCGTGACCGGGGCCGTGGGCTGCGCCGGGCGTTCGGCGCCCCAGGCCTCGTCGATGGGGTTGGGCTCGACCGGCTTGAGCGTCGCGCCGGCCTTCCTCGCGGCCCGCTGCAGCGAGGCCAGGGCGTCGGGGCTGTGCAGGCGGGGGTCGTAGCCGATGGTCGCGCCCTTCGGGGCCTTCTCGAGCCAGGCGGCGAGGCCGTCGTTCTCCAGCGAGAGGATTTCGAACTGCGCCGGATCGACCTGGGCGCGGACCTGCACCGTGTAGCGGCCGTCGGCGAACACCGCGGCGCGATCGGTCAGCACGGCGCCGGCCCCGGCCGAGCCGGTGAAGCCGGAGAGCCAGGCGAGCCGGTCGTTGGCCTCGGGCAGGTATTCGTTCTGGTGCTCGTCCTCGTGCGGGACCAGCAGGCCGTCGAGGCCCTGCTCGGCCATGGCGGCGCGAACGCGGGGCAGGTGCTTCGCCCCGAAGGACGGATCGGTGGTTTCATCGAAGGACTGGCGCATGGGGGGGTAGATAGCCTCCGCAGAGGGGG
>Ga0114898_1002270_pt1 | contig 10247 bp, 9 predicted proteins | sample Malvired_Geostar_FD_83496 | JGI IMG/M metagenome (GOLD analysis project Ga0114898, IMG submission 83496) | Marine viral communities from the Global Malaspina Expedition - Malaspina viral metaG DeepMed_Geostar | ecosystem: Environmental > Aquatic > Marine > Oceanic | place: Mediterranean Sea... | reverse complement strand
GGTCGATCTTGCCCAGCAGCGCGGTATCGATGCTGGCATCGGTGCCGTCGTTGAGACCATCCTTGTAGGGGGAAACCAGCTCGAAACCGTCCATGCAGGCCTGCATGGCGCAGATCGGGTCGACCTCCGAAACCTTGACGATCATGCCTTCCTGACGCAGCGACTGGGCCGAGCCCTTGCCTACGTCACCATAGCCGATGACCAGTGCCTGCTTGCCTGACAGCAAATGGTCGGTGGCGCGCTTGATGGCGTCGTTGAGGCTGTGGCGGCAGCCGTACTTGTTGTCGTTCTTGCTCTTGGTGACCGAGTCGTTGACGTTGATCGCCGGGATTTTCAGGGTGCCTTTCTTCAGCATGTCCTGCAGGCGATGCACGCCAGTGGTGGTCTCCTCGGTTACGCCGTGAACGCGCTCGAGCACCTGCGGATACTTGTCATGAATAATCTGGGTCAGGTCGCCGCCATCGTCCAGGATCATGTTCGCATCCCAGGGCTGGCCATCCTTGAGAATGGTCTGCTCGATGCACCACTCGTATTCTTCCTCGGTCTCGCCTTTCCAGGCGAACACCGGAATGCCGGCGGCGGCGATGGCGGCGGCGGCCTGGTCCTGGGTGGAGAAGATGTTGCAACTGGACCAGCGTACTTCGGCGCCGAGCGCAGTCAGCGTCTCGATCAGCACGGCGGTCTGGATGGTCATGTGGATGCAGCCCAGGATTTTCGCCCCTTTGAGCGGCTGCTCGCTGGCGTACTTGTGACGCAGGCCCATCAGGGCGGGCATTTCCGATTCGGCGATGATGATCTCGCGACGACCCCAGTCGGCCAGGGAAATGTCGGCGACCTTGAAATCGTTAAAACCAGCAGGCGTCATGACAGCGCTCATTGAAGAGTTCTCCATTCGTTTTGTGCGAATGGGCGCCGTTGATGCGTATGGTTAACGCCCCATCCGAGCCTGACAGGCTCCCGGAAGGAGTCCTGCTGCAGCGCCCCTCGGACAGGTGGCGGGCACGGCCGAACGGTGTCGGCGGTGTGAAGCTGGACGATTATAGCCGTGACCGCTCGCAATCCCAAGCCCGGCGCAGCGCCTTGATCAGTGACCGGCACGGCTGTCATGGGTGCAGATCCGACGTACCAGCCGACCGATGGTCAGGCCCTGAACCAGTATCGAGAACAGCACGACCAGGTAGGTGATATTGAGCAGCAGGTTGCGCTCTTCACTGGCTGGAAGCGCCAGGACCAGCGCCACCGAGATGCCGCCCCGTAGCCCGCCCCAGGTCAGGATACGTACCGTGCCGTTGGGCAGTGCGCGGCCCAGCCTGCGCAGCAGCAACGCGGGCGGACCGACCGCGGCCAGGCGCGTCGCGAGGATCAACAGCGTCACGCACAGAGCAATCAGCAGATAATGCGCACTGAACGGCAGCAGCACCAGCTCCATGCCGATCAGCACGAACAGCACGGCGTTGAGTATTTCATCGAGCAGCTCCCAGAAGTTGTCCAGGTTCGTGCGGGTGTGTTCCGACATCGCGTCGCGCCTTCCCTGGTTGCCGATGATCAGCCCAGCGACCACCATGGCGATCGGGCCGGAGACGTGCAGGTAGGTCGCCAGGGTATAGCCCCCCAGCACCAGCGCCAGCGTCAACAGCACCTCAACCTGGTATTGATCGATGCTCTTGAGCAGGGCGAACGTCAGGGCGCCGAGTACTGCACCGAGCAGGATGCCACCACCGGCTTCCTCGACGAACAGCCAGACCGCTTCGCCGACGCCCGGCGCCTGGCCCCGTGCCAGAACCCCCAGCAGCACCGTGAAGACCACTACGGCGACACCGTCGTTGAACAGCGACTCGCCCACGATTGTCGTTTCAAGCGCCTTCGGCGCGCCGGCCGAACGCATGATTCCGAGTACCGCGATAGGATCGGTTGGTGAGATCAGCGCGCCGAACAGCAGACAGTAGATCAGCGCAGGCTGCAGCCCGAACAGGTCGAGGAGCCACCAGCTGCCGAACCCGATCACGGCGGTGGAGAACAGGACGCCGACGGTGGCCAGCAATCCGATGGACCAGCGCCGGGCGCGCAGGTCCGCAAGGTTGATGTGCAGCGCGCCGGCGAACAGCAGGAATGACAGCATCCCGTCCATCAGCAGGTGGTTGAAGTCGATACGCCGTATCAGCGTTTCGATCTGTGCTTCGAATGCCGGCAGCCCCAGCATCGCCAGACCGTGCAGCGCAAGGGAGAATGCCAGCGCCGTCGCCATCACGCCGATGGTCGGCGGCAGGCCTATGAATCGGTAGTTGAGATAGGCGAGCAGTGCGGTGAGGCTGATGAAGATGGCTGAGAGTTCAAGCATGCGTTCCCCGAACAAGCGGCATTACAGGTGATGCAAAGTGGACCCGCCAGCGCAGTGATCGTGCCGGGCCAAGCGCCGGCGCCCCGGCGACCGAACTCGGCTTGTGGCAAGGGGGTCACACCAATAGGTTCGGTGAATCTCGCCGGCGCACGACCTCAGGAGCTGCCACATGACTCTCTTGTTCCGTTCCATTCTGCTTGCCCTGTCTGCCGCGTTCAGCCTGCCGGCAACCGCCAACTCCTGCTACGTCAGCGCCGACACATCGGGGGCCGTTCCACCGCCCGTGGTCACGGAGAAATGTTTCGAATATCAGGGCGTGGAAGACAAGTCGATCGACTGGGTATGCCAGGACAACGAGGCGATCGAAAACTCACGGCGGGAAATTCGTGACAGCTGCCCGACCGGGCATTTCGGGGTCTGCACCGCGGCTCTGACCCCGGAGACCCTGGCCAACGAGCGTGCCACCGGAACCCAGGCGGACAACGGCACCTTGCCGACCACCGTGCCCAAGGAGGCGCGAGTCGTGACCTACCACTATCAGGCGAGTGATCGTGCGCAGGCCAAGATCGATTGCGAGAGCGCAGGCGGTGAATGGTCGCAGTAGTCTCGTGACTGTTGGTGAAATGTCGCCTTGCGGGGATAATCGCTGGCCGTCGTATGTTCGAGTGGTTGAGTCATGAAGCTGTTGCCGTTGAGTTTGTCGCTGGTCGCCATTTTTGCCCTGGTCGGTTGCGACCGCATCGACCCCGATTCACCGCTTGGCAAGCGCAAGGCGATCTACCAGCAGATGCTCGACACCAAAGAGGATCTGGGCGGCATGCTGCGCGGTCGTCTGGAATTCAACTCGCAAGGTTTCGTCGATGGGGCGGCAAGGTTGGACGCGCTGTCCCGGCAGCCTTGGCAGCACTACCCGGACGTCAAGGAGGCGCAGAGTGATGCCCGCGAAGAGGTCTGGCAGCGGCAGGAACGCTTCAACCAGATGGCCCGCGAGCTGGAATCACGCACCGCAGCGCTGGTCGCGGCCACCGCCGAGGCACCCGTGACCGCTGAAAGCGTCGCGCCGGCTTTTCAACGGGTCGAAGACGCCTGTGAAGCCTGCCACAAGGAGTTCCGCGCCTATTGAAGCCGCCAGGCGTTGCCTGGATCAGCGCCTGGCGGCTTCGAGCTGCTCACGGGCGTGATCCAGGCGGCGCTTGCGCAGCTCGATCATTTGCGCATCGCCTGTTCCGAGTGCCTCGCGAAGTTGCGCTTCCCGTTCGCGGGCCAGGCGAGTCGCGCGCTCTATCTGGACGTGGTTCGGCTGTATCGGGACTACGCCGCGGCAGCGTTCGTTAAGGCTCGCCAAGCGTTCTTCCAGCCCTATCCGATGACTGTCGTCACCCTTGAGCCGCGCATCCTGGATTTGCTGGCCGAGTAGTTCGCGAGTTTCACCGCATGCCTCGGCGGGCTCGGGCGCAGCCATGCAGGCCTGCCAGCCGCAGGCGCCGATGGTCAAGAGGATCAAAACGCTTGGCCGGAACATGCGCACTCCTTTTATTGTTGAAGGTCTGACTGGGGCGAGGCCGCTAAGTGCCGTCAGAACCCGGCAATCCCCGCCGCGTGCAGTCGCTCGCGAAGGCTGGTGACTTCCGGTTCCCTGAAAAACGCCCGTAACCGGTGTGCTCGGACAGCGCCGACGCCGGGTTCGGCCTGCCATTGCGTTGCGCTTTTTCTGGCCAGAGTGTCCCAGTCTGCCTCGATGTCGGCCTCGCCGCTGGGTGGCAGGCCGATCGCGCGCAGCCAGGTGGCGAACGAGCGCTCGCGGGCGAGTCGATAACTGGCCATTAGCGCCTCGGCCTCGATCCGGCCGATGCCCGGAACCTGCTGGAGTCGGACAGCGTCCAGATTAAGCCAGCCGAGCAGCCCGGAAAACGCACCGGCATCGACCAATGCCATCCAGGTTCCAGGCCCCAGGCGCGGCAGGTCCAGCCCCTCCTTGCCGCTCAGCCAGACCAGCCGCGCCACGAACTGCTGGTCGCAGCCGGGGCCGGCCTGCCAGCAGCTTTGCCAATGGTAGGCGGCAGCATTGGGTGCTTCGATCTGCTGCCGCTCGCGGGCTCGCCATATCACCGAGTCGAGCTGGGGTGTCGTCATCCCGGCCAAGCGTATCGCGACCTGATCGCCGGGCTGGATGTCCTCGGAGCGCCAGCGCTCCAGCGAGCCGAGACTGACGCGTGTGATGCGGCGGTCGTCGAGCAGGACTGGCTGAAGTTGCAGCAGCGGTGTGATCCTGCCACTTCGGCCTATCGTGAACTGTACGTCCCGCACCTCAGCCAGCGTCGTGCGCAGCGGGTATTTCCAGGCGGCCGCCCAGTGCGGCGGCTGGGCTTGCCAGCGCACGCCGCTCGGACGTTGACCCTGGCGCAGCACCACGCCATCGCTGGCGAAGGGAAGCGGCCGGCGATACCAATGTTCGCGCCAGTGCCTGGCCTGCTGAAAGTCAGCAATCGGCTGAGTCAACTCAACGCTCGCACCGAAGCCAAGGGCGGCGAGACCCTCCAGGCGCGCCTGCATCTGCGCCGGTCCATTGGGCCAGTCCCACACGAACAGGCCGATCTGCGCGGCGGTCTGGGCGTCGAGGGTCTGGCGAGCCATCGCCCCGGCCATCTTGCTGCGTGCGCCGGCACTGCCTGCGTCCGCCTGGATATGGCCATCGAGGCGCCAGTAAAGTTCGCCTTGCAGAATCAGCTCGTCATCGCGTGCCAGGTGTCGAGGAATCGCTGGCAGCTGTAAGGCGCGCGCGGTCCAATCCTGCCCGCGATGGCCGTCGCCGCGGCTGATGGCTTGTACCAGGCGGCCGCTCCGGTAGAGCAGCGTGACCGCGACACCATCGACCTTCGGCTGGACCCACAGGTCTTTGCGCGGCGCGATCCAGGCCTGTACCTCGGCGGTTTCGGTCAGCTTGGCGAGCCCGGTCTGAACAACCGGATGCAGCGCGGGCCCGGCGCTGCCGGCCAGCGGTTGTGTACCGGGCATGGCGGTGCGCGCGAAACATGCCTGCCACTGGTGGAAGCGGTTGCGTACCTGATCGTAGAGTTCATCGTCCACCAGCGACTGGCCGTGCACGTGGTACGCCTCGTCCCAGCGCTGGAGCTGCCGGCCCAGCGCAGTTAGCTCGCGCTCAGCGCGCGCTTCGGGCCAGTCTGGACAACTGGCCTGTACGGCATGTGCCCACAACAGCACGGCGAGTGCGGCCAGACGTGACATGACGGAGCGTCCTTGCTCGGTTGGAATGCGAAGCCCAGCGGCGAGCGCTAGCGCATGTTGAACAGTTCCTGGTGAAAGTCCGCGGCTGCCAGGCCTCGTTCGGTCAGATCATCGCGCAGGTCATTGCCGAAGCCGGCGGGGCCGCAGAACCAGATATCGCGCGTCTTCCAGTCAGGCGTGAGCTGGCGCAGGCGTTCGGGCGTGAGTCGACCATCCTCGCTCGACACCTGCACGTGCAGGCGTATCCGTGCGCGCGCGGCAAGTGCTCGTATCCGCTCGATGAAGGCCTGATCAGGCGCGCTGGTGCAATAGATCAGCACGATATCGCGGCGCTGGTCGTTGTGGGCGAGCGCCTGCAGCCGACCGATGAAGGGGGCAATGCCGATCCCGCCTGCCACCCAGATCTGTCCTGCTTTGCGCCCGCGAAAATCGAAGCAGCCGTACGGGCCTTCGACCATGACCAGATCGCCCTGCTTCAAGGCATCCGGCAGGGTGCGGGTGTAGTCACCGAGGCCCTTGATGGAGAATGCCAGCTTGCCGTCGTTGCGCCAGGCGCTGGAGAGACTGAATGGATGCGGCCCCTCTTGCGCGTCGAAGGTGACGAAGGCGAACTGTCCGGCCTTGTGACCCGGCCACGGACCGTCGAGCATGATCTCGACGCGCAACACCTGGTTGTCGTGGTGGTACGTCAATGCGTCGATACGACCGATCACCTGGCGCTTGCGCCCGATGCGACGCAGCAGCGAGACGCAAGCGGCGACGCTCCCGGCGATCAATAACAGCCCCATCGCGGCGCCGAGAATCGATGGCCACCACTCGGGGGGAAACAGCACGGCCCCATGCACCACGAGCGCCAGATACACCAGGGCCAGCCAGCGGTGCGTGCGGAAGAACCAGCGGTAGGGGAGCCGTTTGATCAGTGCGAGCACGATCAGCACGAGCGCCAGGTAGAACGCCCACTCACCGATATTCTCGGCCAGACCGCGCTGCTCATGCAGCCAGCCAAGCAGGCCGCTCTGTAGCGTGGCGGCGTGCCGCTCCGGTCGTTCCAGCCAGCCATAGCCGACCAGCCATTTGGGAATCTGCGCCCAGCTCCAGTGCAGCACGGACAGTACCAGGGCGGCGACCCCCAGCCATTTGTGCAGCCGATAGCTCTTGTCCAGGCCGCGTAACACGGGGTCCATCCGCACCGGACGGGCCGCCAGGAACACCGCTATGCTCATCGCGGCGATGGCGAGAATGCCGCTGTAGCGAACCATCTCTTTGCGCAGTGGCCAGAAGTCTGAGTAGTTGCTGCTATCGAAGCCGTTCGCCAGCAACCAGACAAGCGTCAGCCCGATGAATAGCGTAAAGAAAGCCAACCTGATCGGTTTCATTGCATTGTCCTGCTTGTGAATCCTGGCCGTTTCGGTGCGAGCATGCGCCTGCGGGATCGGCGGCGGCATGACCGGGGTCAGTTCCTCTACGGTCGCTCATGGTTGATGAGCGCACCAAGCCGTTGCGCTTACAATTGCCTGCCAATCTTTGCGGAGTATCAGTCCCGTGCAACCTGTGATCTCCATCGAACGACTCAGCAAGACCTACGCGTCGGGGCACCCGGCGTTGAAAAACATCGACCTGCAGATTCGCAAGGGCGAGATTTTCGCGCTGCTCGGCCCCAACGGGGCGGGCAAGACCACACTGATCAGCATCATCTGCGGCATCGTCAATCCCGGCGGTGGGCAGGTGCTGGTCGACGGTTACGACATCATCGGTGACTACCGCGAGGCTCGGTCGAAGATCGGCCTGGTGCCGCAGGAACTGTTCAATGAGGGCTTCGAAAGCGTCTGGGCCACGGTACGCTTTTCCCGTGGACTTTTCGGCAAGGCGCCCGATGACGCCTATCTGGAAAAGCTGCTGCGCGATCTTTCGCTCTGGGACAAGAAGAACGCACGGATCATCGAGCTTTCCGGCGGCATGAAGCGTCGCGTGATGATCGCCAAGGCGTTATCCCACGAGCCGAGCATCCTGTTCCTCGACGAACCGACCGCAGGTGTCGACGTCGAGCTGCGCCGCGACATGTGGGAGATGGTGCGGGGCCTGCGCGAGCGCGGCGTCACCATTATCCTCACCACTCACTACATCGAAGAGGCCGAGGAGATGGCCGACCGCATCGGGGTGATCAGCAAAGGCGAGATCATTCTGGTGGAGGACAAGCAGGTGCTGATGCACAAGCTCGGTACCAAGCAATTGACGCTGCATCTGCAACGGCCGTTGGCGACGATTCCGGCCGAGCTTGCCGGCTATCCGCTGGAGCTGGTCGATTCCGGCAACCAGTTGGTGTTCACCTTCGACGCTCAGCATGAGGACACCGGCATCGCCGAGTTGCTCAAGCGCCTCGGCGAGCATGGGATCGATTTCAAGGATCTGCAATCGAGTCAGAGTTCGCTTGAGGAAATCTTTGTCAGCTTGGTAAAAGGCAGCCGCACATGAATGTTCACGCGATCCGCGCCATCTATCTGTTCGAACTGGCGCGCACCTGGCGCACGCTGCTTCAGAGTATCGCCACGCCGGTGATTTCCACTTCGCTGTATTTCGTGGTGTTTGGCTCGGCCATCGGTTCTCGAATGGAGGCCATGCACGGCATTCCTTACGGCGCGTTCATCATTCCCGGCCTGGTGATGATGGCCTTGCTGACCGAGAGCATTTCCAACGCCTCGTTCGGCATTTACATGCCGCGCTACTCCGGCACCATTTATGAGGTGTTGTCGGCCCCGGTGTCGTACATCGAGATCGTTATTGGCTATGTCGGTGCGGCAGCGACCAAATCGATCATCCTCGGCGTCGTGATACTGCTCACCGCACGGCTGTTCGTCGACTACCAGATTGCCCACCCGCTGGTGATGGTGCTGTTCCTGGTGCTGACGGCGGTCACCTTCTGCCTGTTCGGCTTCATCATCGGCATCTGGGCCGATGGATGGGAAAAACTGCAGATCGTCCCTTCGCTGATCGTCATGCCGCTGGCCTTTCTCGGCGGCAGTTTCTATTCCATCGAAATGCTGCCGCCGCTGTGGCAGAAGGTCACGCTGTTCAATCCGGTGGTGTATCTCATCAGCGGTTTCCGCTGGAGCTTCTACGGTGTTGCCGATGTAAATGTCGCGGTCAGCCTGGGCATGACACTGGGTTTCCTGGCCCTCTGCATCGGGCTGATCTGGTGGATATTTCGCACCGGCTATCGGTTGAAGAACTGACGGTTCGCACCCTGCCGCGGCGGGGTGCAAGCTCACAGGCAGATATCGCCGCGGAGCGGTTGCGGCCCGCGCTGCGCTTCGACGAAGCCACCACGCGCCGGTCCAGACGCTGGAGGGTTCAGGCCGCTGCGCGACGAAAAAAAGCCCCGCACAGCGGATGCTGGCGGGGCTTTTCGTGCCGCTTGGCGCGTGCCGCTTCTATTTACAGCCCGGCAGAGGCGCGCAGCGCGGCGGCCTTGTCGGTCTTTTCCCAGGTGAAGGCGGTGAAGGTGTCGCCACCGACCGTCATTTCATACGGATCGCGCCCGAAGTGCCCGTAGGCCGCGGTGGCCTTGTACATCGGGTGCAGCAGGTCGAGCATGGTCGTGATCGCATAAGGACGCAGGTCGAAATGCTCGCGAACCAGGGCGACGATCTTCTCATCGCTCAGCTTGCCAGTGCCGAATGTGTTGATCGATATCGACGTCGGCTGCGCGACGCCGATGGCATAGGACACCTGGATTTCGCAACGCTCTGCGAGGCCCGCGGCGACGATATTCTTCGCCACGTAGCGACCGGCATAGGCCGCCGAGCGGTCGACCTTGGACGGGTCCTTGCCGGAGAAGGCGCCACCGCCGTGGCGGGCCATGCCGCCGTAGGTGTCGACGATGATCTTGCGACCGGTCAGGCCGCAGTCGCCCACCGGGCCACCGATGATGAACTGGCCGGTCGGGTTGATGTGGAACTGGGTGTCCTTGTGCAGCAGTTCGGCCGGAATCACGTGCTTGACGATCAACTCCATCACCGCTTCCTGCAGGTCGGAATGCTTGACCTCGGGGTTGTGCTGGGTCGAAAGCACGATGGCGTCGATGCCAACCACTTTGCCGCCTTCGTAACGGCAGGTGACCTGGCTCTTGGCATCCGGCCGCAGCCACGGCAGCAGGCCGTTCTTGCGGGCCTCGGCCTGGCGCTCGACCAGTGCGTGAGAGAAGCGGATCGGGGCGGGCATCAGCACATCGGTTTCGTTGCTGGCATAGCCGAACATCAGCCCCTGGTCGCCGGCGCCCTGGTCTTCAGGCTTGGTGCGATCGACGCCCTGGGCGATGTCCACCGATTGCTTGCCGATGATGTTGATGATGCCGCAGGTGGCGCCATCGAAGCCGACGTCCGAGCTGTTGTAACCGATGTCGATAATGACGTCGCGTACCAGTTGCTCGAGATCGACCCAGGCGCTGGTGGTGACTTCGCCGGCGACGATCGCAACGCCGGTTTTGACCAGCGTTTCACAGGCCACGCGGGCATGCTTGTCTTCGGCGATGATGGCGTCCAGCACCGCATCGGAGATCTGATCGGCGATCTTGTCCGGGTGCCCTTCGGACACGGACTCGGAGGTGAAAATCGAATATTCGCTCATCTATCGGTTCCTAATTACCGGTGGGTGAGTCGGCTGTCAG
>Ga0114898_1002268_pt1 | contig 10248 bp, 9 predicted proteins | sample Malvired_Geostar_FD_83496 | JGI IMG/M metagenome (GOLD analysis project Ga0114898, IMG submission 83496) | Marine viral communities from the Global Malaspina Expedition - Malaspina viral metaG DeepMed_Geostar | ecosystem: Environmental > Aquatic > Marine > Oceanic | place: Mediterranean Sea... | reverse complement strand
GCATTTAATAAGTGCTTCGTGGCTGACTTCATATTCTCGGTGTCCCGGACAATCGAGGATAAACAAAACAATACAGGTAAAATCTTTGTTGCAAAGAATAGAAATGGACCCGATGGGATGATCTATGATATATTTATGGATACCGCTAGTGTGAAAATCAAAGTATTACCCAAAAACAACGCTGCCGTAGCGACAAACAATAATAATGTTGTTACAAGCCCCGTCGTTTTAACACCCAAAATGCAAAGAAACTATTTGCAGACAAAATATCAAAAATTTAAAGGAACAACAAAATGAAAACTATTGAGAACATTCGCAGATTTAGATTATCGGACTCTTTCATAGAGCCATATACAGCAGCCGAAGTGCCCTGGGGCCCCCTAGGGTATATCACATTCAAGAGAACATACGCACGCAGATTGAGCGAATTTGACTCCAACGCGACCGGATCAGAAGAGTGGTGGCAAACATGCCGCCGCGTTATTGAGGGGATGTTTAATATCCAGAAACAGCATGTTGTTCGACTTGGACTTGAGTGGAACGACAGTAAGGCGCAACAGACCGCGAAAGATGCATATGATCGATTGTTTAATTTGAAATGGACTCCTCCTGGCCGCGGCCTTTGGATGATGGGCACCAAGTTTGTTGAAGAACGGACCGGCGCCGCATTGTTTAACTGCGCATTCCGCTCCACTCGGGATCTTTCCACCAAGGGTGGTTATCTTTTTTCTTGGATCATGGATGCTCTGATGGTTGGCGTTGGCGTTGGGTTTGATACGAAGGGTGCAGGCACAATTACTATCGAAGAACCAGAGTATACCAACGATGTACTCGTTATCGATGACTCCCGTGAAGGGTGGGTCGATTCGGTGCAGATGCTGCTGAATGGCTTTTTCTTCGGAAACAAGGTTCCCAAATTTGATTATTCTGCCATTCGCCCTCTGGGATCCTTAATCTATGGATTTGGCGGTACTTCTTCTGGGCCCGACCCTCTCGTGGAGCTTCACGAAAACCTTAAAGAGCTTTTTGCAGATAAGATTGGCGAGACCATTACTTCTGTTGATATTGTTGATATTGAAAATTTGATCGGGCGCTGTGTTGTGTCGGGGAATGTCCGCAGATCTGCGGCTCTCGCGCTTGGCGATGCCGATGATTTTCACTATCTTGAAATGAAGAATGACCAAGAGAAGCTTTACCACCACCGATGGGGATCCAACAACTCATATAATGCTTCAGTCGGCATGGATTATACATGGCACGCAAAGCAAGCACAGGAAAATGGTGAACCCGGAACTATTTGGCTAGAAAATGCCCGCGCATATGGCCGGCTTAAAGATGGCATTAATTATGATGATGCCGAGGTCGTTGGGTTCAACCCCTGCGTTGAGCAGAGTCTCCACAACGCTGAAATGTGCTGTCTTGTCGAAACCTTTCCAGCAAAGCACGAAGACTACGAAGACTATGTTAGAACTTTGAAGTGTGCTTATTTATATGGAAAGACGGTTACATTAGTCAATACGCACTGGCCCGAAACCAACGCCAAGATGCTCAAAAACCGGAGGATTGGGCTCTCTCAATCAGGGATTGTTCAGGCGTTTAATAAACACGGGCGCCGCCAGATGTTAGAGTGGTGCGATAATGCCTATGGGTATGTTAAAGAATTAGATACAGAATATTCTAATTGGCTTTGTGTTCCGAGATCCATTAAAATGACCTCCATCAAGCCTTCTGGCACCGTGTCACTGTTGAATGGTTCAACACCCGGCATCCACTTTCCGGAAGATGAGTATTATATTAGACGGATCAGGTTCTCAAAAACTTCAAAAGTTCTTAAAAGTCTAATTAATGCAGGTTATAATGTTGAAGATGATCAATACTCTCCGAATACTTCTGTTGTGGAGTTTCCTGTCAAGGAACCACATTATGAAAAGGGAAAACGAGATGTTTCAATGTGGGAGCAACTTGAAATTGCAGCCCAGTATCAAAATTATTGGGCGGATAACGCCGTGTCTGTTACGGTCTCGTTTAAACCTCATGAGGCAGATCAGATTCGTAGCGCCCTAGAAATGTATGAGACCCGACTGAAAGCGGTTTCGTTTTTGAAATATGAAGAAACGGGATATGCACAGGCACCATATGAGTCCATAACAAAAGAAAAATATGAAAAGATGAAATCCCAAATCACCCCGATAACACGCATCGATGACGAAGAAGGCGGCTCGGGAACCAAGTTCTGTACGAACGATACATGCACAATTTAAGGAAAAATAATGTTTAAACCAGTAAATAGACACATTCTAGTTGATCTAGATCAACGCTCTGACGAGCAAAAATCACTAATAGTGCTGCCGGAGGATTACAAACCTGAGCAACAAAAACACAGCGTAGTCCAGGTTATTAATAAGTCTGACGATGTAAAATTTGACTTATCCACAGGCACCAAAATAGTCGTCGATTCGTCCATGATCGAAGAAATAGTGGTGAACAATACTACTTATAATGTAATTTTAGAAAATTATGTAGTGGGGGTATTGGCACCCTAAAGGTACAATAAATGGACAAGAACTTTTACAACGAGGCTTCCGCCAAAAAACTCGGCTGGGAGCCTTCTTGGTTTGGGGAGCGATATTTTGATGATAAGCTCGTAAGAGCAATCAAAAAATGGCAGAAAGATCGCGGCATACCGGCCGATGGTCTGTGTGGCCCCACCACATTCAGAAGGCTTTGGACCGAAAGGCAGGCTCCTCAAATGATTGGGGAATATTGCAAAGATCCCAAAGCCACATATTCCAACTCTATCGTATATAATGGCAGATTTTATCCCATTAAGTGGGATAAGTTTGTTTTGTGGAGCGAAGACGGAGGAATGGAAACCTCCCCGGGCAAGTACTATGACTATTCTGGACGCCCACCTCGCCCAATTAGATATTTTGTGAATCATTGGGATGTCTGTCTTTCTTCCGAATCGTGCCAAAAGGTCCTCGACAAGCGAGGTATTTCAGTACACTTTTTAATTGATAACGATGGGACCATTTACCAGACGATGGATATGCAACACGCAGCTTGGCATGCCGGCTCCGAAAGGGCGAATCGTGCTTCGGTTGGGGTGGAAATTTCAAATGCTTATTACCCCAAATACCAAGACTGGTATGTTAAAAATGGGTTTGGCGAGCGCCCGCTGGTTGAAGGTGCGTGGGCCCATGGCAGCAAGCTAGATCCCTTCTTGGGGTTCTATCCGGCCCAGATTGAGGCCTTAAAGGTACTTTGGGAAGCAATAAACAATGCCACAGGAATTCCTTACGAAACCCCAACTAATCAATTTGGCTCAACTTCTACAAAGTACGAACAAAGTGTAGCATACGGAAAATTTACAGGATTTGTTAGTCATTACCATGTGAGCAAGAGAAAGATAGATTGCGCAGGTCTCGACATAAAGACCCTTTTGGATGAGCTAAAAAACGCCGAGAGTGAGTGATATAATTAACCCACTATATATAGTGTGGGGTACTTACTATTAATATTGCTGAGTTGTGTCAGCAGTACGGGGACACAGGGCATTTCTACATCGGTACCGTCGCCGGTAGTCGAGGCTTTTGTGATTGGCAAGCCGGTACAAAAAGCCGAATGGGACATTGAGCCCAACATTCGAATCTGTACCAGTACCGAATTATTAATTTCGCGTGTTGGCCGCGCCGTTGCGTATTGGGAGCGGTTAGGGTATAAATTTGACGATATCTATAAAGATTATTTCTCCACATGTATGAATCCTAAATATGGCGAGATTATTATAACTATTCCTTCTACCGATTTTGGTTCTCAGCATATGGCGTCTACTAGGATATATACGAGCAATAAAACGGGCAAAATCGTTATGGCTAAAATTTATATTATACCCAAAAATGGTAGGAAAGAAAGAGTTTTGGAACATGAGTTGGGCCACGCCTTGGGCTGGAGCCACTATAATCAGAGAACTCATATGATGCACCCCACATGGCGGTACGGCGGCTATGATTCTTTTGGCCTAAGAAAAAGATAATTGACAAGAGCAACAAAATAGGTCATAATATAGGTTAAGAGGTTATTTTGGTTTTTGAGTATGACAGCGTTGTAGTTGGCAGTTCTTTGTCTGCCCTGTTGTTCGCATACATCAATGATTGCGTAGTCTTGTTTGCTGAAACACAAAAACCTTTTAGATTTGACTATCTTAATGTCGACGCAAGCCCGCTTAAGATCCCCACCTGCAATAAAAGTTTAACTACATTTGAAGGAAAACTACAAAAAGGTATTCAAAAACAAATATTGTGGGATAGGCTATTTTTTCTGCTGTCTGTGAACGGGAAAATTCCACTTTCGAATATGTGTAGTAAACTTAGGTATGACGGGAGAAGTATAGTGTGTTCCAACGATTATTCTAAGATACTAGAAGTAGTCTTTAATAGATGTCACTATTTCGGAGATAAGGATTCTGAAGGTTTTGTGTTGAAAAACACACTTGACGAAGATAGTTATATATGTTATGATTATATAGCATTTAATAGCGGAGGAAAACATGAAATCGACTATATCTACACGGGTGATGATTTTGTCAGCGAGATATGGTTTTATAGTTCCGACCGTATTGATGGAAATACTCCTGTTAGAGATGCTTGTGCGGTATCACAACTATCAGGCGAACAGCTATTAGATTTTGATTATTCCGAGACCATGGCTCGATTCAAAGTACTGAAAACCATGAAAGACAAAGGAATGAAAGGTAAACCGAATGGATACACAGAAAAAGGAACGCTTAGGCACTATGATTTTAGAACAACTAGCATTAGGCGCGAAACGAGCGGCATTAGAAACAGGCTCAGAGCAGCAAGCCCTGATATCAAGATTGAAGTCGAAAATGAAAAAGGCCTGCTTGGGCTTTTACAGAATGCACACAGCCCCTCCGATAGACTTCTAGATATATTAAATGTCAACTCACCTTAGCGGAATAATTCCAATAGCGAACTATGAAACTGACTTGAATGTGTCGTTTCCAGAATTGTTGCTGCCTGTTAGCGATGGCTTCAGCTTAATACAGAAGTCTGTATATGAATGCGCAGCCGCCGGCTGTAATACAATTTGGATCGTGGCTAACGATGATTTGGCGCCTATTATTAGAAAAACCGTTGGAGACTGGGTTTATGATCCTGTGTATTATAAAAGGGACCTAGAGTCTAAGTTTTATTCTCAATTAAGAAAAGAGGTGCCTATTTATTATGTTGGAATTAAACCCAAAGATCAGAAGAAAAGAGATAGTTATGGGTGGTCAATATTAGAGGGTATTCACGCCTCGTATATGACTTCTTATAAAATTTCAAAATGGTTACCACCAGAGAAATATTTCATTTCATTTCCTTTTGGGGTTTATGATATCTATTTTATAAGACAACATAGAAAATTGATTCGCGATAAGCAAACCAATTTGTTTTTTAAGTATAACGGCGAAAGTGTCATAAACAACCAATATTTGCCGTTTACGATGAAAGGAGAAGACTTTAAATTATGCCGAAGAGCAATAAACCAAAAGACCACAAGGGAATATTTACCCCCTTTACCCGGCCAGCAATACCCAAGCCAGAAGCTGCCCCTGCGCCAGCGGTGGTCCGCACAACACTTCACTTTAAGTGAAATCTATGAACCCCTAAGTACAACTCCTCACGAATCTGTTGAATTAGATTGGTATTATGATGTCTCTAAGTGGGCTACATATGTTGAATATATTTCTTCAAAGAATCTTATAGATAAGCCCCTAAACGACTTGACAAGGCCCCGTCAGCATGTTAAAATACCATATGATTCGGAGGATTAAATGGATCGTATAGATTCTAAAATTAAATTTGTTGGGCTCCATGCCCATTCGGTTGCTGGCTCCATATTCGATGCCATCGGATATCCGCAAGCACACATGGACTTTTGTTATGAGAACGGCAGTGACGCATTAGCTTTAACTGACCACGGGAACATGAACGGCTTAGCATACCAAGTGCTTCATGCGAAAAAGATGCAGTCGGAAGGTAAGGAGTTTAAGCCAATTTTTGGCTGTGAAGCTTACTTTACTCCATCTATTGCGGAGTGGCACGAAGCTTATAACAAGGCGATGGAAGACAAGAAAAAGGCTCGCTCGATCAAGAAAGACGAGCAATCCGGCGCCACCGTCGAAGATGAAGGCGACAGCAAGAGGATCCAAGGGATTCTTAAGCGCCGACGCCACATAGTGTTACTGGTACAGAATCAAACAGGGCTAAATAATCTATTTAAGCTTGTGTCTGAGTCATATCAGCCAGAGAACTTTTACCGCTACCCCCGAATCGATTACGCTCTACTGAAGAAGTACAACGAGGGCATTATAGCCTCGTCAGCGTGCCTAGGCGGCGTTTACGCCGGTAACTACTGGGAGCACCGGGAGGAGGGCGATGAAGCCGTCCTAGAGGCCATGAGAGAGTCTACACGGCAAATGGTCGATATTTTTGGAGATCGCTGGTATGCTGAGATCCAATGGAACAATATAAAAGAGCAGCACGAACTGAATTAATATGTGATTCAAGTTGCTAAAGAGTTTGGCGCTAGAGTAGTCACCACAGCTGATAGCCATTACCCCAATCCTGACGCTTGGAAAGACAGAGAGCTTTATAAGCGCCTTGGTTGGCTTGGTAAGGGTCGACCCTCTTGGGCTGAGGAAGAGTCGCAACTTCCCGCGGGAGTTGAAGAAATCGGGTATGAGCTATACCCAAAGAATGGTGATCAAATCTGGGAAAGCTACAAGCAGTATTCAGAATCTACGGGGTTTGAGTACGATGATGCAGTAGTCTTGAAAAGTATTGAGGAAACATATCATATTGCTTTCGAGCGTATCGAGAGTTTTCTGCCTGACAATACAGTGCGCCTACCCGAATTTGTTGTTCCGGCCGGCTTCACGGCCACCCAGGCGCTGGTAAACTTTGCGCTGGAGGGTCTCAAAGATAAGGGCCTCCACACCAACAAAGAGTATACAGATCGTCTCCGACGCGAATTAAATGTTATTGATGATCGGGGATTCTCTAAGTATTTCCTCACAATGAAGTCTATCGTTGATGTGGCAACTGACATGATGCTACCGGGACCCGGCCGTGGATCGGCAGCGGGCTCTCTGGTGGCGTACGCTCTGAATATCACACAGGTTGATCCCATTAAACATGGTCTTCTCTTCTCTCGATTCCTGCGTTCCGACGCAACTGACTATCCCGATATTGATTACGATGTATCTGACAGCATGGCACTGAAAGAGAAGCTGGTCGAGATGTGGGGGGAAGATTGTGTTGCACCTATTTCAAACTGGAATACGCTGCAGCTCAAAAGTTTAATTAAGGACATTTCAAAGCTTTATAACATTCCCTTTACGGAGGTCAACACGGTTACCTCTATTATGATCCGCGAAGCAACACCAGCAGCCAAGCAAAAACATGGAGTGAAAGCAGGGGTTTACGCCCCCACATGGGAAGAGGTGATGGAGTTTTCTCCAACGCTTCAAAGGTATCTTGCGATGCACCCGGAAGTCAAGACACATGTTGAGGGTCTTGTGGGCCAAGTACGCTCTTGCTCCCGACATGCCGGCGGCGTTGTGATCGCAGAAGATTTGGATAAGAGCATGCCTCTGATTAATTCCGGCGGTGTGCGTCAGGCACCTTGGGCGGAGGGTCAGAATGTTCGACATCTTGAACCAATGGGTTTCATCAAGTTCGATTTACTTGGACTCTCAACGCTTAAGATGATGGAAGGGTGCATTGAACACATCCTTCGCCGGCACCACGGCATCGAAGAGCCTACATTTGCGCAAGTGCGAGACTACTACGAAAAGACTTTGCATCCTGACATTCTGGATTTGAACGACGAAGAGGTATATAAGAACATCTTTCATCCCGGCAAGTGGGCCGGGGTCTTTCAGTTCACAGAACACGGGGCACAGCAATTCTGCGCTAAGGTAAAGCCAAACAACATTATTGACTTGTCAGCGATTACATCAATCTTTCGCCCGGGCCCGCTGTCGGCTGGCGTAGATGCTGACTATGTAGAGGCGAAGAGCCACCCACATCGTATCAATTATTTATCGGATGAATCACGCGAAATTACTGAAGAGACTTTCGGGTTTTTGATCTTCCAAGAACAGATCGCACTGCTTGCTCACAAGCTCGGAGACTTGACTCTCGATGAGGGTAACATGCTTCGCAAGGTGCTAACCAAGAAAGGCACAGGCAAAAACAGTGTGAAGGGGCGCCTCCATGATAAGTTTATCAAAGGGTGTGCCGGCAAGAACATTAGCAGAGATAAGGCGCAAGCACTCTGGGACAAGTTCGAATTCTTCTCAGGGTACGGCTTCAACAAGTCACACGCTGTTAGCTACTCTATCATTTCGTATCAATGTGCTTGGCTTTGGAATTATTATCCCGCAGAGTGGATGGCCGCATTCTTAGACAAAGAGCCTGAGACCCGCAAGGAGAAGGCTATTAATATCGCCAAGAAGTTTGGTTTCGACATCGCGCCACTGGATATAAACAAATCCGGTACCGTATGGGAAATTAGCGAAGATGGGAAGACACTTATTCAGCCACTAACCTCGATCAAGGGTCTTGGAATGGCTGCTATTGAGCAGATTTTAGAGAACCGCCCATTCATGAACGCAGAGGATCTACTATTCCGAGAGGATATATCATACTCCAAACTAAACAAGAAAGCACTGGATGCTTTGTGCCGTGGAGGCGCGCTAGACAACATAGTAGATGATCGCTTCAGTGGTCGTAAACATTTCTGGTCGGCTTGTGTGGTCGAAAGGCCAAAGAACCTTAAAAAGTTTGGCGAGAACATTGAACTCTTTAGGCCCGAAGGTGACTTTAGCGAGGAAGAGGTAATCCAGTTCAAGACAGACCTTACAGGAGTCTTCCCAATCAACCTTGTGATCACTGCCGAGACAGTACAAAAACTTCAGGATAAGTATATTCCGCCAATTTCTGAGTTCGACAAGGGCCTTCAAGTATGCTGGTTTATTCCGCGTAAGATTACACCTAGAAAAACCAAGAATGGAAAAGATTATTGGATCGTGGAAGTAATTGACTCAAACAATGAATCCACGCGTATTCGCTGTTGGGGGGTAAAACCGCATAAAGATGTTATTCATCTTAATCGCCCCTATATGGCTCGGCTTAAGTATGATGAAGATTGGGGATTCTCGACATACGCTATCGGCAGAACATTTAAACTATTAGGATGATATGAAAACTAAAAAATGTAAAAGATGTGGTGAAAGCAAACCATTGAGTGGTTTTTATAAACACGAACAATCACGGGATGACCGCTATGGTGCCTGTAAGGAGTGCCGGAAGACATGGCAGCGAGATTATCAAAAAAGAAACAACGACCGTATTGTTGAGCACCATCGTCAATATCGCAAAGGTCTGACTACTGGGGTATATACTATTACCAACACCACAAACGGCAAAGTGTATGTGGGCGAATCTAGTGAGTGTATACGAAGGCTGTCGGATCACAAACTGCGACTAAAACGCCGAGAACATGGGTGTTCAAAACTACAAGAGGATTACGACAAGTACGGCAATGTGTTTAAATATGAAGTGATAAAAGAACTCCCCACAGGCACTGATAAGCAGACTCTTCTTGAGGAGGAATCCAGAGCAATCCAGTCACACTTAGAGAAAGGCACTGAGGTATACAACAAAATCATGGCTATAATAAAAAAGGATAGAGATGAACATACTTAAACACTTTAGCCCGCTGTTGAAAGAACCAAAACTTATTGATGATTTACCTGTCGTTATCCGACTGACTAAGTTTGACGAGAGTTCGGCAAAGGGGTTTACTTCGGCTGTCATGAAGGCACAAAACACGGGACAACCCATCCTTCCGATCATCATTGACAGTTATGGTGGTCAGGTGTATAGTTTGATGTCGATGATCTCTGATATTAAACATTCAAAAATTCCGGTTGCCACGATTGTGCAAGGAAAGGCCATGTCATGTGGCGCAATATTATCCAGCTTTGGGGCCGAAGGCCACAGGTATATGGATCCCGACGCTACGGTGATGATTCACGATGTTAGTTCGATGGAGCACGGAAAGGTAGAAGAGATCAAAGCTTCTGCAGAAGAAACAGAGCGCCTCAATCAAAAGATTTATACCATGATGGCCGAAAATTGTGGGCACCACAAAGATTATTTTTTAGACATAGTG
>Ga0114898_1002267_pt1 | contig 10252 bp, 12 predicted proteins | sample Malvired_Geostar_FD_83496 | JGI IMG/M metagenome (GOLD analysis project Ga0114898, IMG submission 83496) | Marine viral communities from the Global Malaspina Expedition - Malaspina viral metaG DeepMed_Geostar | ecosystem: Environmental > Aquatic > Marine > Oceanic | place: Mediterranean Sea... | reverse complement strand
TAAGTCCGTATCAAAAGCTATTTGGCTCCATGACTCTTCCAGAAAAGCCTGGTCCTACGACTAGAGGTTCAGGAGAGGTCCCTACGACCATACGTCCAAGAAAGGCTCCTCGTAGCCAAACAGTAGGTCCCGAAATGCCCCCAAGTGAACGCTGGGAACAGGCAACACTTTGGCTTGATGCTCGCTTACTCAAAGCTTTGGACAAGGTCTGGAATCAGGGTGGTAAGTTAACCGACAATGAGTATAGACTTCTAAAAAGAATTTGGGAAAGAATCCCATTTGGTGAGCGTAACTTCAATACGTGGGTAATGCGTACCCTGAGACAGGCGCAAGCGAGCACACAGTCGGAAGTTCAATCACAAAGGAGGTAAAGCAATGGCGGACGAGATAACCCAAACTCCCGTTGGACCGCAACAGGCAGAAACCCGGGCTGAGGCCGAAAGTCCTCCCTCCGAGTCTATGCCTGATATAGCCCAACCTGAGGCTGGGATACTAGATGGGCAGCCAGAGGTCGCAGCCCCAGAGGCTCCTCCCCGTACTTTTTCTCAGGAGGAGGTCTCAAAAATCCAGTCTAGCCGAGACCAAGAAATGGCTAGTATGGCGAATGCTTTAGCTGAGGAACGGTTACAGAACCAGATAGCTAGAGCAGAAGCTGTGGAGGTTCAGTATAACCACCAGGACCTCAGATCGGTAGACGAGGGGACGATGACGTCGGAACAGGCTGGTCAACGTGCTGCCCAACGTAAGGAAGCAGTGAAGTCGTATATAGGGAACCAGCAAGCTCAAGAACAGCAGACAGCATCCTACAACGCTATGGCCCAACAAGGAGAACAGCTTGGAAGGATCATGGCAGCGAACGATTTCGCGAAACAGTACAGTGTAGATGCTGATACGCTAATAAGCAATAAGGACCTAAGAACCCCTGACCAAATGCGCGCTGGAGCTTTAGAGTTAGCTCTGGAGAAATCCAAAGCTGGCAGAACTGGCACTGAATCCTACGCTTCTGGTAGAGTCTCTACCTCAAGTGCATCACTAGATAACATGAGCGCACAGGAAAAAATTGCGTGGGCTTTAGCCCATCCACCAAAAGCACAAAAATAGGAGAATAACCAATGTCTATGACCCTGGTAGAAGGGGCAAAATATTCTAATGATGTCCTGCAAAAGGGAGTCATAGAGCTTCTGGTCAAGGATGACCCGTTGCTCGAAAGGCTTCAGTTCAAGGATATCAAAGGAAACGGCCTCACATATAACGAGGAAACCACGCTCTCAGGAGCACAGTTCTACGCGATTGGCGATACGTGGGTAGAGGCGACCAGTACAGTCACCCAGAGAACTGCCACAACGCATATTCTGGGCGGCGATGCTGACGTTGATAACTTCCTGAAAGCTACTCGCTCCAACATACAAGACCTAATGGGTGAACAGATTCAAGCCAAGACCAAGGCGATCCGACGGGCGTTCTTGGATATGGCTATATACGGCGATTCGGATAACGACGCTAATGGCTTTGACGGTTTGCATAGCCTGATGACTAGCCTTACCTACAACACAGTTACGGTGGCTACATCCTCAGGTACCGCAGTCGTACTAAGCCTAGAAAAATCTGAGCAAGCCTTGGACCTCATCAAGAATGGGGATGCCGACGTTATCATGATGACCAAGCAAATGCGTCGGTCTATCAACAAGTACCTCAGAGGCGTTGGGGGCATCAATACCGTAGAGAGCCAGGGGAAGCTTTTGCAGACCCTGCATGATAAACTGGTCATCGTATCCGACCACCTCTCTAACGATGAGTCCTGCGACAAGGACTACGGCTCTAGCCAGTACGGGCATAACGATGCTGACGGGATAGCACTTGGAGACGACGACAACGCAACCAGTATCTTCTATCTCCAGTTTGCCCCCTATGCCTTTAGTGGCATACAATCCCAGGCATTGACCACTGAACGGTTTGCTAAGCTTGAGACGAAAGACGCGGCGCGGGTACGTATTAAGTGGTACCCAAGCGTGATGCTCCAGAGTCTCATATCCTGTGCAAAGCTTACCGGTACAAGCCCGACAGGTACAGTTACGGCATAGGAGGTAACAAATGCCTAGAGTTGGTAAGAAGAGTTACCCATATACGGCATCCGGTAAAAGGGCTGCTAAAGAAGAGCGGAAACGAAGACGGAAACAGCAGTTAATGGCTGCGCGTAAACGACGAAGTAGGTAGTATTCATGCGGCTAATGACCGCAGAAAGGCTTAACGATGGCTTGGACGGATTTCTCGGATAAGACGATTTTGCAGGCATGGGGCCTGATGAAGATAACGGTGGCTGCGGACACTGTGAAAGGAGATTTGCTCGGCAGGAGCGGTGCACTTGCAGATGCCAATGGTAATGTGCCAGCCGAATTTGTAGCACTAGAGTCCGCAGACTCTGGCACAACAATCAATGCCGCTAAGTTCGCCTACTGCAAGAAGCCCTCTACCATAGGGGCAGGGGGCGTAGTAACGCGAGGCGACCATAGTGGGACTGCCGATGACGTAATATGGCTCTCTGCGACAGGGGGACGGCCCAGTGCCACTCCCGTTGCTACAATCGCGCAGATGGTCGGGGTCGTAATAGACCAAGACACGTTTGTGCTAGAGCCAAAGGCAAACTATGATGGCAATGCAGAACTTGTAGCATCAAATAAAACCCTTGACGTACAGGACTGTGGTAAAGAAATGTACGTTACTGCGGATGCCATCACAATCACCTTACCAGCGACGGCTACCGAGTTTCACTTTGTGATCGTTAATGGTATGAACGACGGCGATTGTCTTGTTACAGTCAGCCCGAATGCTTCAGACCTTATCACTGGTCCAGACTACGCAGGTACTGATGATAAGGACTGGGAGAATACCAAAGCTACTGCCAGAGCAGGAGACCGGATAGAACTGGCATTCCGAACTGCGACTGGTTATGTAGTAACGAAGCTAGTAGGGACCTGGACGCAAGAGTCCTAATCATAGCCTAAACTCGGGGGAGCTTTAGGAGGCTTCGGGGGGTGGGCCTTTAGCAGTAACACTGCACACCCCCCATAAATATTATGAAATATGATGAATACGGCGATATACCAGGTCAGGGTGGTACACAGTATGCAACTGCTGATACCATCCTTCCCGATGCAGATTTGCACGTTAAAGGTACTATGCCCCGAAGTGGCGGACGCTTAGAGTTCTGGTTATCCCAACCTAGACCTAGGGGTATCAGTATCAAAGAGTGGGATAAGATAACCCAAGCAAAGTGGGACCGAGCCTTCAGTAGGAGTTAGCCATGCAGATGGTAGCTTTAGACCAGTTATCTAAACTTAACTGGGCAGATGCCTCCGATAGCCAGTGCTTTAAGGTTCTCGACCCTGATGGCAATATAGCAATGATTGCGGTTACCAGACCGATGGAGGCTATGAAATTTCGTATCGAAGCTATTTGTAGCCAGATAGATGCAGGGCGTGATTGTCCTCCATTAGATACCAAGACTCCTACCACAGCTAAAGATATCCTCACCAAGCAGTTAGCTGAAATTGCAGGATTAGACAAGTACAATGCCTGAAGTTCTATCTGCTATCCGACAGAAGCTCTCTCGGTTACAGGGAGAAACCATTGTAGAGACTCCAACATCTGGAGGTTATACTACTACCGGATTTAGGTGTGCATCCCTGGCTGTTTATTCCGATGACTACTTTAATGACAGATTTGGTCGCTTCTACGCAGGGACACACGCGAACACCAACTTCGTGGTTACAGACTTCGCAAAGTCTAATGGGGTGATAACCTTCTCCCCAGCAGTCACCGGGGCCACAGACGCCTCAGACAAGTTTGAGCTATACCCAGATGACTACACTCCGCAAGAACTCATAGATTCTATTAACCTAGCCATTTCCTCCATAGAAGACAGTGCTCTCCTGGACTACATCGACGAGACACTGTTAACCAAAGAGAACACCTTTGAGTATGAACTACCTACAGACTTTGCATACCTAGAGAAGGTGCTCCAGGAAAAGAGTACCGCGAATAGATACAGTGTTTCGGGTAACCTAATAGATGTAAGACATTGGAGGATACTCCCAGGTAGTCCACCTAAAATCTGGTTCGACGACGAGTACGTTTCGTTAACCTCCTCTAGAAATTTAAGGCTAGTAGGACAAAAGAAACAGGCACAGCTTGTAAAGGATTCAGACCAGTGCCACCTGGCCCAGGACTATATAATAGACCAGGCAAAAGCAAACCTTCACTTTTCTCGGTCCGATGAGCTAGACGATGCTCACTACAATAAAATGATAGTTGCTCAGTCCCGCTCAGACCAGATCAAAGGTCGTATCCAGGTAGCTGGTCGTGGACTCAAGGTATAGCTATGGCTAATGTATTCCGAAAACATGAGATAAGTTTGTTTGGTAACTACTACACCATTATAGGTGCGGTTGAGCAGCAGAATGTAGGTCAGCTTATAGAACGCCAGATTTTCGGTGATGTCTCCAAAGACAGCGAGAAGATAGCTTCTACCTGGAATACCTCAGACCAACGCGGAGGTATAGGCGTAAAGCACATGGACGAGAAGGAGGACACCGATAGAGTTTGGTGGTCCACCTGCGAACTAGGTCACAAAGGCCACCTACTACTTTCGCCCTTGGTAACAGCGGTTGCAAACCCAGCAACCAGTACTCCAGACCCTGTCCAGATGATCGAGTATAACAACGCACAGTACACTGCATTTGGGACTGGTATCTACAAGTTCGCAGAGACTTCTACCGCTTTCGGGTCTAGCCTACACACATTGCAAGCCGCACCCACAGATGTTATAGTCCACAAGAACAAGCTATACTGGGCTTGCGACACAGACTTTACTCGCTTTGATGGGTCTACTTGGACAAACGGTAACACACTGAGCGCAGTTCAACCTTGTCGTTACTTCACAGAATGGGACGAAAAACTCTTTACCCTAGATAACGACGGACAGCTAGACTACTCCGTAGATGAGGGGGTAACTTGGGTAACCAACGCTAAGAGTAACTTGCCGAGCGGTTCATTCACCTCGCTCTTTACATACAGAGATACCGCAGGCAACATGATAATCTACATGGGAACTAAGGTAGGTCTATTTGCACTAAACTTTGACAACGCACAATGGCTAGAGACCGAACTCACTATGCCCTTCCATGACTTTGCTTGCATAGGAGCCAATAAGTGGTTTGATGCGGCGTACATACCTAATGGGGGTGCGTTAATCCAGTACAGGACTTCCAATCCAGCAATGGCTTCACCTATAGGTCCTGATCTGGACGATGGGCTACCGGGAGCCTACAGGGGAAATATAATAAAGGTAATCCCTGGACATAACGAGTTCTTTATCCTACTAGATGCTACCTCCACCGAGACACAAACTATATTCCCAGCAGCATACCCCACAGTCTACGGTAACGTACAGATAATGGACTCCACTGGGTTCTCCGCAATCCTCAAACATGATAGGCGCGGTTGGAAACCAGTACACGTATCAGGGTCAGCCGCAGAACCAGCAAAGTGCGCCATGATAGGCTCCCCAGATGGCAAGTACCGCCTATGGTTTGGGATGGACAACAAAGCCCATTTTATGGACCTCCAGCACACAGTTCAAAACCCATCAGAACTCTCCGACTACGAGTATAGCCTCAGCGGGGAGAATCAATCACCTTGGTTCGACGCAGACCTCGCAACCGCGGACAAGCTTGCAGCTAGGGTCCTATACCACGCTACAGGGTTATCCTCCACCGAATACATAAAGCTCTACTACGGCACCGATTACGATGACGACACCTGGACCCTGCTAACAAACAGTACCTTCTCAGATGGTCAAATCGACACTACCGGCACTGCTGAATTCACATTCGCTTCTAGCGTAGGAGTAACCTTCAAAGCAATACGATTCAAAGAAGAACTCTACAGGAGTTCCTCCAATACAAAGGTGTCCCCTAATCGTAGATGGATGCGATTATCCTACCGAAAAATACTAACTCCTAGATGGGGATTCCAAATATCCGTAGATTGCAGGAAGAACTACAGATTCCGAACTGCTAGGGCTATGCTCACCCAGCTTAAAACAGACCAAGAAAGTAAGACACTCGGACTGTTCCAATTCAAGGACGGTACAGATACTGAAAACCACTATGTTACTATAGACCCTATGAAGAGTATCGAGGTGGGCGCTGGTAAATCCCGAGGCGTAGTTAGCCTACACCTAGTAGCACCCTGATGAAACTTGATGGTGGTACATCAAATGTCGCTACGGCTGGTACTAGAGTCCAGCTATCCAGCGATGCTGGTATAAACGCCACAGACCGCATAATCTGGGCAAAGTTCACCCCACGCGAGGGTAACACAGGTGAAGTATATGTTGGCATATCCGATGTGTCTGCTACACACGGTGTTGAGCTAGACCCTGGAGGTGCAAACAAACAAAAGGATGAATTGGTGCTAAACCTAGGAGCACAGGGTGGTTCTATACCCGCAAGCTCTATCTACTTCGATGCAGACACCGACGGCAACAAGGTAGATTGGGCTCTTCTGATAGCGGATTAGCAGGAGTAAACTATGGCAGTCGACCTCGCTGGTAAAGTAATAGATTCCGATGGGGACCCAAAGGCTAGTCTCACTGTAGATTTATGGGAAGCAGCTACGTGGGAGACCTATAAAGATGGGGGTAGCGGTGCACGAACTGCGACTGCTACCACAGATGCAGATGGTCTCTGGGCTTTCACCGGCCAAGATATTACCAAAACCTGGCTAGTCGCAGTACTCGACGGCACGGGTAAATATTTCCTAATAGACTCGCGTAATAGTATTCAGCTAACCAAAGCAGATTTTATAACCGACATTAACACCAATACCATCAACGAGCATACTTCTGGTAGCGGCGTCACCATAGACGGCCTTATCATAAAAGACAGTATGGTTCTGGATACCGCCCTAAAAGCAGGGAGAGATTCCGATAACCTAATTGATTTCGCCACCACCGACAACAAGATCATATTCAGAGTTGAGGGTGTAAACGAAGTTGAGCTAGTACAGAATGCCCTGTCCCCTGTAACCAGTGATGGAGTTGCACTAGGCACTACATCCCTGATGTGGTCAGACCTATTCGTAGCCAGCGGTGGAGTTCTAAACTTCAACAATGGCGATGTAACTATCACACACTCCAGTAACACTCTAACCGTAGCAGGAGGAACTCTCGCTGCTGCCGCTGTCACAGGAACAACAATAGACGCTACTACCGATTTTACTATTGGAGACACCGTAGTAACGGATGGTGTTATTACTGACTCGACTGGGTTGCAATTAGCGGCTGACTTAGATATCGACGGTGCAGCAGATATCTCTGGGGATTTAACCTTGTCTGCTGGTGGAGATGGTGCATTAAGGTTCAGTGCCGCCAGTTCGATTAAGATACTAGATAATTCCTCCACTGCATTGGTAATAGAAGAGGCCGATAACGCATACATAACATTCGTTACAACCAATGGCTCCGAGGCTATTACCGTAGCTAAAGCCACAACATTTTCCAGCACCATAGCAGCGGCTACCGGCTCCACTATAGGCAACCTTACGTTAGCTAATGGCAGCATTACTGACTCTGGTGGAGCGTTAGACTTCGGCAATGAGACCCTAACTACTACAGGAGCAGTAGACTTCGGTGCGGCTACTGTTGATAGCCTGTCTGTATCAGACGGAAATATCACCAATGTAGGAGATATTGCCCTAGATACGATCAGTGCAGACGGCTCCACTATAACAATTACGGGCAATACCACATTTGCTGATGGAGCATATGACTTCAATATAGCATCGCATGATGGCACTAATGGGCTAGCACTGGCAGGGACTGTCGTAACTACCACGGCGGCAGAACTAAACCTGATTGACGGCGGCACAGCTAGGGGCACAACCGCCATAGCGGACGGTGATGGCGTTCTCATCAACGACGGCGGCACCATGAGGATGACCACGGTGGAGACCCTGGCTACCTACATGGAGAGCGAGATTAACGCATTCTCCCTGGCGACGACCTTCTCCAACACGTTGACCGTAGGTGTGGATGACACTGGCTATGACGTTAAGTTCTTCGGGGCTACGACGGGTGCATACCTCCTCTACGACGAGTCGGCGGATAGGCTGGTATTAAACCAGGGTACTGAGGACGGCTCCATCCTGGACCTGCAAAGCAGCGATGTCTCTCAGGCCGCAACGAGCGTAGCAGATGCTGCCACCTTCGGGGACATGCAGAAACGGGTTGGTGGGAGCGGCGGCTTATTTATCCGAGGGTTCTCTGAGGCTCTTGAGGGCGTCGTCATTGAGGCATACTGCGCCTCCGACAACGATGACAAAACTACGGGGGCGGGTGCGCCGTTGGTGTTTTTTGCCAACAAAGTTAGCGGCACCTCGCGGGGCGCACAAGGCTCCGATGCGAATATCTGTGTCATGTACACCTTTGATACATGTCGGTTCATCTTCGACGCAGAGGGAGACTTCCACTATGACGGGAGCCTTGAACCGTTCGCAGATGAATTTGACGACGCACATCTAGTCAGAGCCTTGGATTATGTTCGGGAGGCAAAGGGGACTAAGGGTCTGATTAGGAGTAGGTGGGATGATTTCGTCAAGTATTCCGAGAATACCTTGATTGAACTGGGCATCCTTGGGGACACTATTGAGAATGGTGGACTCATCAATATGACAGGACTACAGCGTCTCCATAACTCAGCGATCTGGCAGGGACACACCAGACAGCAAGAGATGCAAGAGCGGATTGAAGCACTAGAAACTAAACTACTAGCATTGGAAGGAGGATCATAACTAATGGCAACAGGTGATGTAATCCTCAGCTTGGCAATTGAAGGCGGCGTGACCAAAACTGTGACATTGGACTCCGCTACGCGGGTGCTGTCCCGCGCACATGTGGCGGCATCAGACGCATCCATCGACACGGACGCGGAGTGGGCTGTGGTGGAGATCAACAAGCTGGGCAACGTAGTCCTGCACCAGGCCAACAGCCAGGCCCAGTCCGCGGCATCATGGACCGCTAAGACGTTCACAAAGGCCACCTGATTGCTCCACCTAGCATTCCGCTGGCGTGTCCTCCGTGCCGTGGGGGAGTTGCTCCGTTCCGTCGGAGGGGCCCTGGACGATTCCGAGCTATCTGACGCAGAGAAGAAGGTAGTCGGCAGGCGCTTCTGGGAGCTTGTTGCGGTCTACAGGGGCAAGCACAGGAGACTAAATGGCTGATCCTAAAGACAAGGAGGTAGTAAATGGGAGTAAGAAAAACGGGCGGGAGTCAGTTACTCTTTCAGGCAGAGAACTGATCCAGCTTGTAATTTTTACTCCTGTTTGAGGGTGGTATTTGTATGGTTATTCCTAGCTGCAAGGATTGTATGGAGTGCATCGAGTAACCCAGAAACCTTGGACAACATTGAAGGTTTACTTACCGCATTAGCGGTTCTAACAATCCCGGTAAGCGCGGGTATTTCTAAGATATTTGAAAGTGACCCTAAGAGCGATAAGAAATGAAGAAGCCTAAGCTGGTCATCAGAGAACGGCAGGTCTCATTCCCCCGCATCCCGTTTGTTGGGGTATCACTGCCGTTTAATTTTACTTTTCATCTACCCTCCATGGAGGGACTCGACTTCGGGAAAAATGCCCGTGCAGTAGTGTCCCTTACACTTGTTGTATCCGTGGCGGTCATTGCGGCGAGTATCTACTTCGCCATACGTGGGGTCAATGCCGCCCCTGTCTGGCCTGATGCGGCGGTCTACGATGCCTCACGAGCGCAGGGTCTGGGCCAGGAGGAGATCGGGGTAGGGGAAGACCTAGACAGCGATGTACAAGAAGGCACGATGACCCTCCAGCTAAACATTGGCGGTGCCAGGATCGAGTCCATCAAGTTCTCCGACATGAGTATCGGCAAGGCTAGTGGTCTAACGGACGCGATCTCGATCACCTCAAGTGCCGGTAACATCCTCTGTGAGACGCTACAGTTCATAGACGTTGAGGCAACCGATCTGACAATGGCGACCTCTACGGCCTACAGCTTCAACGTGGCGACGACCACCGCAGATGGGCTGTCTATCAGCCCCACGCTAAGTAGCGACCCTATCAAGTATGCGTTCGGCTCAACTCGTGGCGCCCTGAACGTCCCAGAGGTCAGTGGCGGAACCTTTGACCGTATTATTATTAGCAGCAATGCGACCAGCACCGTGGG
>Ga0114898_1002266_pt1 | contig 10254 bp, 11 predicted proteins | sample Malvired_Geostar_FD_83496 | JGI IMG/M metagenome (GOLD analysis project Ga0114898, IMG submission 83496) | Marine viral communities from the Global Malaspina Expedition - Malaspina viral metaG DeepMed_Geostar | ecosystem: Environmental > Aquatic > Marine > Oceanic | place: Mediterranean Sea... | reverse complement strand
GTATCAAACAATATATTATTATCAACAAAAAAATCGTGCATCAGATACTCTATGGAGTCGCCACTATGAACCATGTCCGATAAACTGACCGAACTGATTAAATCTATAATTGTTGAAGCACGACATGCAAATGTCCCGGTCCTAAATTGAGGTGGAGCTTCTGGTGAGCGAGTCTCTAAAGCAAAGAGTGCCCGGGGATCATTAAAAAAATTCTCAAAAAAATGTGGGCTGATTATTTCCAGTCTGGGTTCGTGATGAATGAACCACTCGTAGCCCATTATCCTGGCTGCTTGATCGATCCACCCCTCAATAAGCCCGGCTCCATTATTCCGTTTACCCCATACATTTTTTTTGTTCAGAACAATCTCTATATGAGAAGGGATCTCTTTTTTGATGCAAATATTCAAATCATCAATTGATTCCAAAGTATTGTCTAAAATGTACATGTCGACACCACTTTGCGCAAACAGGTGGTAATAATCAAAAAATGTCCTGAAGCCAATTTGAAACTCTTCGGCGCGTAATGGGCCCACTGATCGATCTGATCCCCACCAGGTTTTTGCTGCAGGGGAAAATGCAGCTCCTAACTCTAGTAAAGTCCTTCCATTATTCATTTCACTGCAATCTCCATCGATTGGCTAGCAAAGAGATCGAGATATCTCAATGTCGAATTTCTAATGGTATGGTGCTCGAGCATATATTCTCGAGACCGAAACATTTGATAGTTCTCAGAAAATTCCAAGATTGTCTCAGCAGTTAATTCACCCGGGTTTTTAGTCCCGCACCTGCTGTCAAAGTAAGGCACCGATGTTGCCGAGACCTCCACTGTGGCATCACGCGACAACCAAGATGTGGTGTCCATGACCAGACAAGGAATTCCAGCGCTCAACATCTGCATGTAGGCGTACCCTTGGCTTTCTGTGCCTGTACAAAGAATTGCAAATTTCGAACGTTGGCATAGCTCAAACAGTTGTTCTTCCTTATAGCTGCCATAACGGAGCAGCACACATTTAAGACCGGTACGAGCTAACTGGCTAGCCAATTTAACCAAGTCTTCTTCTGCTCTATTTTTAAAATACACAAAACAATCAATGTCCTTATGCACCTCCTGTGGTCTCCACACATCGGTCTCAATACCGCCAGACCACACGTGCACATTTCTATCCGCCATAATGGGATCCATCAGGTGCTTATTCCTCACCCAAACTGAAGGGACGACAAAGTCAGAAAATCGCTCGACCAAATAAGGTCGCTCAGACGGAGTCTCCCATATGTTGGGACCCATCAAAGCTTTCTTTCCAAGAAAGTCTGAGACTTTAATGTGTTCATCCATCCACTGTAAACCAGCAACATACTCTGCCTCCTCGAGAGATACTAAATCAATTCCCAGCTCAGTTAAACCTCGTTTCAAAGTGGTGGCCAATCGACCAGGTCCGTGATCAAATTGAAATTGAGTAACATGAATTTTTGATATCATTCATTACCTCACGGAATGGCCGTCGCTCCAGGATCCCCTGGGGCGATCGCTATCAAACTTTTGCAGCAGCTCAACAAAATAAGCTATCCTCCGAACATCGGTTAAATCTGAGTACAGCACGTCCACTACAGCTTTTGATATTTCCTGCCTGTTAGTTGTCTGATACGGCGACGGGGGATGGATCCGATGTCTCATGAGCACTGTCGGCAGATTAGCAAACTTCATGTTCCGCATGCGGCCCTTCTTCCAGATCTCATAGTCCTCAACAGAGTAGTACATTGTGTTATAAAAGCCGACCCCACGGAAGTGGACGTCCTTTCTATACACCACGCTGCTGGTTGCCAGGGGGTTCTCACACCTGTCCAGCCATGCGACTATATCACTGTGTTCGATCGGCAAATGGGGAGTCTTAGACAGCAAATCCTCTCCATAGCCAAAGTATTCAAACCTGGTCCCCAAAAAATCTACATCTGGATTTTCCAATATGTACCGGTGCTGCTCCTGGAGCTTATCAGGCGACCACAGGTCATCAACGTCACAGATTGCAAGCCAGCTGTAACGCGCGAGGGTGATTCCGTAGTTGAGAGCATTTGCCTTGTTTGCCACCTCCAATCGATGATACTGAAAGCGATTGTCATTTTCAATGGCACGCGAAGCTATGGAAGCTGTATCATCCGATGAGCCGTTGTCCAAAATTAAACACTCCCACTCCTCAAAAGTCTGCTCTGAGACGGTCTGCAGAGCCTCTTCTATCCACGAGCTGCCATTGTGGACTGCAATTAACACTGAGAACATCAGCTTTTAATCCCGTGTGCTCGCTTCCAATCTTCAACATTGATCGCCTTATCATCAATCAACAGATCGTAGTGCGGCTTCTTGTTCATAATGAGCTCGTGATACTTGAGCCCCCACCGGTCCAGCTGATCAGCGGTATAATCAGTCCAGTCCTTGCCCGAGCTGCAGCCGCGCGCAGTGAATATTTTAATGTAGTGACCGCATCCATAGAGGTGATTGACACTCTTGATCATGCTCTCAATGGGCGTGGCTGCCTCATAGTCGCTGCCGGGGGTCTCGCACAGCGTATCGTCGATATCAAAACAGTATATCAAAGCTCAATCTCCAATGATAGAGTGAAGAAACACCTGATGTGCGCACTCAACGATTCCATAATCGGAGGAGTCCACCCATATGTCCAGGCCGTTGTATGCATAATTTTTAAAGCGCGATCGCAGCTTATTCTTCTCGTTAAAACCGGTTAAGATAATAAAGTCAACTCCTAAATCTATGCATTGCTGTGCTGCATTGAGAATGTTGGGAGAGTTTCCGGAAGAGGATATCAGGACCACCAGCGAGTCCTCTTGTGCAAACTCCGAGACAAACTGTGCGTACGCATTTTCCATGCCGTAGTCGTTGATGTAACATGTCAGCCTCGAGGGGTCTGAGAAGGCAACTGCATTCTTTCCTAGGGCCTTTGTGTAGTCCTGCGCAATGTGGGAACAGATCGAATTGCTACCGCCGTTGCCGAGAAGGATAATTAGGCCGCGTGAATCCACTGCGCTCCTCAGAGCATCCACTTTAGCGGCTTCAAATTGATTGACGGCATGCACAAATTTTTTTAAGTTCATCTAAATGACCGTGGCCTGTATTCCAACGTTGCTAAGTGTAACACGCGTGAGCCAATTGGTTAACTGACCGACCTCTGAATTTTTGTCAAAATTCGTCCCCTTTTTTGCAAAAATTACAAAGTATCCGCCCCCGCCGGCGCCGCACAGTTTGTGGGCCAAAACCTCAGACGTGCGCTGCAACATCATATCGAGCTCGACCAGCCTGGCACTTGACATAATCAGATCCGAAGTCTCCTTCTTCTTTTCCCAGCCCTCGTTTATGATCTCGAGGAACACACTAAAATCCTTGTCAATAATTGACTGGTGCATCACATCCACCAGATTCAGGACTGACTTGGGTTTTTTTATTGAAACGCTCTTGAGGATGTTGGTGGATCCCCTTGTGATCCCCGTGTAGAGTGTATAAATGTCAAAGTGGTCTAGAAAGAGCGAATCCAAATACTCAAAGCTGGGATCATCTTCTGAGTGAAAATTAATCCTTTTGAATCCGGGCATGCCACAGCCGTAAGTATCCTGCTGGCCCGTAAGAGGATTAAACTTCCGCTCGAGCTCTAGAGCTAGCTTGCATATGTCAAAATCCGATAGATTAGAGCCCAATTTAATTGACAGGGCTTTAATTGCGGCAACGACGTATGATGATGACGCTGCTAAACCAGAACCGACTGAAAATATGTCCGAATTAAAATTGAGGGTCAGGAATCTTGCCGGCTTAAACTTCAGCAGCGCTTCTCTTGCTACATCGTTGGCAATCTGTTCAACAGCTTCGACCTCCTCCTGTTTGGAGTAGTTGACTATAAATTTGCTTCGGTGGTTTTCATGCACGCTTATGTACGTGTGCAGACTACACGGAAAACTTATGACAGCACCTCTGCCGTGGACGTCCAAGAATGCCTGCAGGTCTGTCGAGCCGCCGACCAGAGATATTCGTATTGGGCACTTGGCAACAATCATGGCTTCCTAATAGCGGCGTGGTCCTTATCAAGGGCCAGTATCTTCTTAGCGCGGGGCAAATTCCAGCTCTCAGGATAACAGTACGACGGCATCAGAGTTTTTACAATGCCCTGATTGGAAACCAGGTAGCGATTCAGATGGGATTCATCGTGCCACACTGCAATTATCTGCTTTTCGAAATCTGCATCTATATTTGCTCTGATTACTTCAGCCATATCCAAAAACGCGGACGTCTCACCACCGTTAAAACCGCCGGCCCAATAGGCCGGCCTGGATTCGCTTGGGTCAATATAAGCTGTCGATTCAGTCCGGCCCTCCGGAGTGCCTAGCGGCGCCGACGGGGTGTAATTGTCATAAAACCCGGGATGAGCTGTGGCCACTAGTCCGCCGCTGTCAGGTAAAATATTATCCCCAACCCAGTCCACAACAAGCATATCAACGTCTAAATAATAGAGCACGTCAACCTGACTGAGCGCATCCTTTGCAGAACTAAAATAGTGGTACCTCAGCAGAGAGTCCCCGGGAAACCCCTGCCTGGCAATCTGAAACTGGCAGACATCATCAGGAAATTTTTCCGGAAAGTCTGTAAAATAGAAGAACGTCTTCTCATGATCAGGCAAAAAGTACTTCTTGATTGTGTAGTACAGCGCTGGGAAATAGTGTCGATAATTTCCGGTCGCTATGTTTAAGATCCCAACCTTCATATTCCGCTCCCCAGCTCAGAGAAAATATATTTTACTTCCGGCATTGCAACCCTGCTTGAGAGAAGCTCCTCTAAAAACCAAAAGACAAACTCTGTCTTTGGCGGCATGCAGTCGCCTCCCATCAAAAACTCGTACGAGCCGGCCGTAAACTGCCAATTGGTGCCAGAGCCATAGTGCAAAAAGCTGCCGGCACAAATCTCAATCCGATAATCCTCCTGGTACTTGTCTCGAACTGCCGTCGGCAAGACATGAAGATTTGAATTGCTGGAATGGATGTGGGAAGTGTGGGGGACGGCCTTGACAATCACCTCTGAGTTCTCGGCAAAATAATAGTACATCATCCCTCCAACATCAACATTCTGACCACGAACAATCCCGCAGTACAACATCAACCTATCCGGATGAGGCATGCGTGGCACATCAAATAGCATAATGCCGTTCCAGAAGTACGTAATGACACCTCTGTGTTGGGGGACTCCTGCAATCACCGCATCGCCCAAAAACTGTTTGGCCGAAAACTCCCGGATCATGAACATGTCAGAATCCAAAAAGATCACCACATCGTCTGTGTAGTGCTTGATAACGAGGTCGTCCCAGGCCCACTGCAAAACTGCGGCGCATGCAACGGGCCCGCTTGAATGGATCAGATCGTCTGGGGTCTCATAGCACATCACGTCCAGCCGGTTGCACTCCAGACTAATGGCTTTCCTAGTCTTGGGGTCTTTTGCATCATTCAGAATAATGAGCTCGTACTCATCCAAAAAAAACTTAGCAAGACTCCTGGATTGATACTCTATGAAGTCCGTCCTAGCACAGTGAGGGGATAGTATTCTTATCGTCATTTAGTCTACCCTTAATCCAAGCCAATATGGCTGTACAGAAAATGCATCATGTCCCTTACCATAGGCACCACACTGGGATTGTACTCTGAATTACGCCACACAGTGTAGTCCAGAAGCACTTCATCCAAGTTAGCAAATTTGTGCCACTTGCAACACTTCAACCAGAGGTGGTAGTCCTCAGCAAACCGATAATGCGCATCATAAGTCCCGGCTCGAAGAAAAATATTCTTTCGAAACACGACTGACGGATGCACTATAGAATTATGTCCGGACAGAAGCTTTTGCTTGATGGCTGCATCCTCGAGGGGGTGCTCCAATACTGCATCGATGGGCCGGCCGTGTCCGTCCACTTGACGGAGCTGAGTGCCCACAATATCAACTTCCGGGTTGCTATCCAAAAACTCAACTTGCCGTGCGAGCTTAGTGGGATACCAGTAGTCATCGCCGTCCTGCCTGGCTATCAGCTCAGCAGAACAGTGGGGAATTCCTGTATTGAGGGTCGGCACAATTCCTGGAATACTGCACTTCAAAACTTTAATACCTTGAGGGCGATTGTTGTATTCCTGCACGACTTCTTCCGTGGAGTCCGTGCAGTTGTTCAGCACTGCGATGATATCAAAATCTTGAAACGTCTGATCGAACACCGAATCCAAGGAGCGCCTTAGAGAATGTGCACAGTTGTGAAGAGGGATTAATACGGAGACCTTTGGCATCAGCGCTCCTTAAAGATTAGCTCGAGCTCCTCGTGGACTCCTCTGTTCATGAGGCGGTGATAGTGAGCAATGTCTAGACGGAGCCCTTTGTTCCACTGTGCCAGTAAAAACTCGCTGGTCGTACTGCCACAGCGATTTTGATGAGTTTCCTGTACACGATTGATCGGCAGGTTGACCAATCTAGAGACCACATGACTCAGCATAACTTCCGGAATGCCAGAAAATTTTCTGCATGCTTGAAGCTGCTCCTCAAAGGAATTTGGGTGATGATAGTCAAGGCCGGCCGCCCAATCGCTGAGTTGGGGCTTGCGGAACACGTGGCCATCGACCGAGAATGGATACTGCCAATCCATGCAAGCCTGTTTCCATGCCCATGCAAATATGTTTGGCGGCCACACACTTCCGGCAGGGACCGGCTGCTGTTGATTTAGAGCATAGCATTCAGAAATGTGAAGGCCTAAACGAAGTGAAAATGCTAGGACATTAGGATTTGCATGCATAATCTCCGATACCTGATTGACGTCGACCGACTCTTTGAAGATAATATCATCAGTCAAGAAAGCAATCAGCCGGCCACTTCGAGCTAACAACTCTTGCACGTGCTTCTTGAAACCGGCACCTGGGGCCAGAGAAGGAACAACCTCATCGATGAACTCATGATGATCAAATTTATCTGCCACTTCTTCTAGTGCTTCACAATAGATCTGATCATATCGATGCAAGACGGCGACGCTAATAGAGTCTGAATCAAAATATTTATCGATCGATTCCAACAAGGCATATAGCTGAAGCGGGCGATTCCTGGAGAATATTACGAGCTCCAGCACCTAGTACTCCATAACCTCGAGTATTTTCTCAACCCGGTTGATGTATGTGTGCTTGTCTCTAATCAAGTTGAAGACCCGCCGGCGCTGATCATCATTGGCTGACAGCGCTTCCTGGCCGTCTCTAAAAAGCTGAGTGCAGTCCTCGTTGAACACAACCTCTCCTTCGAGCAGATCAAAAACAGCCTTTGAATTTGTCAGTCCCAAATGGCCATAGCTGATATTCTTAAAGATCCTGCAAGGGATGTAACCGTTTTCCACCTGCCATTGACCCTGTAAAGCCGGTGCGAGCTGGGATTCTCTCACCAGTTTAATGCCGTCTTCTGGACTGACATTACGGCACAGCCTGAATTCAATATTTTTCTCGGCCGCAGCTCGAGCAAAATCGTACAGCTGATCCTGGTTACCGTGTAGACCGTGCATAATGCTGCCGACCCAATTACACCATGGCTTAAGTTGAGAGGCATCGGTTATAATATTGTGTAAGTACATTTCAATTGGCAGCAAATCAGTTGCCCAGGGCTGATAGAGAGTCTTGTTATCGGCTTGATAAAATGTTAATGGCGCCAATTCAATGACGTCCCGGCTCAAGCAGTCGTGTGAATAGACTTGCAACCCCTTAAAATTCAACTCGAGCTGCTCATACTTCTGAGTGTTACAGTTGTGCAGCATGTATGAAGCGCGCTTAGTGAGAGGGATATTCGAATCTACCTGACCCTCTGTAATCACTAGCGCATCGTCAAAAAAATCCAAGTCGATGTTATCAGCTTCACTCACCCAATGCGCATCATACCCCAAGTGTTTAAATGCCTTAAGAAATCCGGCGTGGATGTACGAATGGGTGTGTGAATGCAGCTGATGGCCCCATATTATAATTCGTTTGAACCTCATTGCTCTTTAGAACTCCAATCCTCTATGACGGCCGGCTCAGTCCGATCCAAAACAATATAAGGAGTCGGACTGCTAAAATCGACTGGGTCATGGAATACCCAGCCTCCCATCTCTTCTGCTAAACGAACGGCAAGGTCTGAAATTTCTTTTTCAGTCACTTCGGTCCATGGCTTCTGGAAAAACATGTTGTTCTCTGCAGTATCGCCCTGTCGAATATCGTACAAGCTCTGCCAGTGCTTGGACCAATAATCACGATAGGTCTTTATCTTTCTTGTGAGATTGTACCATGAATAATGGTGCACTGCCGGAAGCGTTTCAACAGCAACGTTGAACCATTGATTATATTTTTGATGAGCCTCCTCATTTCCAGCAAGGGAGTCCAGTCGACATGCATGAATCTCCTCCGTATAAAAGCTAGCATGGGGGATCCTCTCGAACGATTCATTGTGTACATAGTCACACCCATCAGTGCCGGGCAATGCATACAAATCTCCGACGTAGTCGTGGCGTCGAAGTTCGCGAGGAATTCCATGAGTGATGTGTGGCTTGTTTCGAGTGAGTCGCCACTTCCATGGATTGACATCTATCCTCACTTTCTCGGATCCTCCCCAGTATTCTATCACCGGGAGAGATATAATGTCTACCGTTCCAGGAAAATTTCTGGCTAGTTCAAAAATCTTCTGGGCGTCTTTTTCATGTACAACTTCATCAGCATCCTGTTGCCAGCACATATCGCTGACACAGTGAGCTCGAGCCGCGGCCTTCTGAGCGCCGTCAAATACAGCAAACCTAGGATGGGCCCAGTCGCGATCAACTAAATGCACTTTGAGCTTAGCTTCCTCTTCGGCCCACTGCAGTAACTTTTTCCATGTGCCATCATCCGATCCGCCATCGACGACAACGACCTCATCACAGAATCCCAGCATCGATTGAATGCTGGCCTCCCAGGGATAGTTGTGCCGAATACAGTTCAGCGTTGTCGTATAACCGCTGAGTGAGGGCCGCCATTCAACACAGTATTTAATGGCGGCCCAAAACCTTTCGCGCGCAGCATAAAGATAGGCTTCAGTATCGAATGTGTCATCGGTGTCAAACCAGAGCTCGTTAATGTGCTGAACGTACTCATTAACGTGCAATTGGCAGTCCAACAGCTTGGCTTCAATCACCATCCTAGGACATGTATCTGCGCCCTGAGGGAGGTATACAAAGCCCTCTGCATATGCCATTTTTTCAAGGACCTCTTCATAGGGAACATCCCATAGAATTTCATAAGCCTTATCGTTGTCCTTGCACCACTGCTCAGCTTGATCAGTCCCTTTAATCCAGCTAGCTGAGCCACAGATTAGCCAGCCCTCTCTGGTTTGTGCTTTATATTTTTCTCTGAGCAGTTTGATCGTAAGAAAGAATCGGTCATCAAAAACTGAACTCAATACAACGTTGTTTTTCTCTCGGAGAAACGGGAACAGCGAGCAGTACTTTTCTAGCTGAAGCTCGGACATCCACCAGATCGACTTGGATCCATAGAAAAATGCTGATATCATCTTTCCATGGGGCTCATTATGACAGTCACACGAAATATTTTCAATAACCTGATGTTTTTCTGGGGAGCGGTATTTGCAGTACTTGTAATCGTATTCCAGCACCGAATAATTCATATTTGCAACGATCGTAGGAATCAGATTGATATCCATGGTCGCAAAATTTCCGAAAATCCAATGGCAGCGATGACCTTTTTCGAGCAGCTCGAGCGACACGTCCTTGGACTTAAGTCGAAAGACCTTGAAGGGGCTCGAATCGATCAGAGCCTGGGTGGTCAGCTCAGCGCCGCCGATATACTGATCGCTAAATAAATCTGCGACCACTATAATTTCAGTGTCCTCAGGAATTCGAATATTGGGCTTAATATTGAAAGGGCTATTGAACAAGACTGCCTCCAGATTGCTAGCAAGACCATAGTACTTAAAAAAAATATTGTGTACAGTGATTATACAATCTAGAATAAGCAGCTAATACTAGATCAGATACAGAATACAGAGTACTTCTTCTTCTACTACTTCTTATCTATTCTTAATTCTATCTATTAGCTCAGCTTTAGTGCCAGATGTAGAAAGGCCCAATCGGCCGGCCCAGTCTTTAAGATCATCTTTGAGCACCCGGTCTAGGCTGTCGTAATAGCTTATCCAATCTGATATATCGATCTCTTCAGGTCCATCCCCGGCCGGCACAG
>Ga0114898_1002261_pt1 | contig 10266 bp, 7 predicted proteins | sample Malvired_Geostar_FD_83496 | JGI IMG/M metagenome (GOLD analysis project Ga0114898, IMG submission 83496) | Marine viral communities from the Global Malaspina Expedition - Malaspina viral metaG DeepMed_Geostar | ecosystem: Environmental > Aquatic > Marine > Oceanic | place: Mediterranean Sea... | reverse complement strand
GGTGACGAATAGGCACATTTCAACCTATCAGAGTAAGCAACCAGACGCTATTGGCAACCTCTCCCTCTATCACCACCGCACTGCCGCTGGACTACCACTCTTGACTTGTCTCCCGTAGCGAGGCAATATCACGCTTAGCCGCTTGTAGGTTCTCTAACAGTTGCTCGGCTAACGTCAACTGGCTACCTACCGCAATCATAGAAGGATTTTGCACAGCGCGACGCGCAGCACCATCATCACTGTGCAGCTTCTCTAGCTGCCCCACCAGCCAGTAAAGCCAGCTTTCCGGCTGCTGCATGGCATCGCGTAGACGCTGCAGCTCTGCCACATCGGGGCCGTCACTGGCGAGCAGCGCGCGCCAGTCATGGCTCGTCAACCGTGCGTGCTCGGTTACCTCTTTGAGCAGCGAGCCCAGTGCTAGCTCGAACAGCGCCAGCGCGCTCTCTTCGATGGCCATCCGTCGGGCAGGGCTGTGCTCATCATCGCCAACCGGCAGGCCGACCAGCAGCTCGGCCTGATACAGCAGTTGATTGGTACGCGAACGCGGGCTCACTTGCGCTTATCCTCCACATGCCATTTGCCGCCTTCAAAGGTCGCCTTCCAGCCGGTCGCTTTGCCCTCTTCGTCTGTCATCACGTACTGCTCTTTGTTTTTACGCGAGAAGCGGATCTGCGCGGGGCGGCCATCGGGGTCTTCGCTTGGCGCATCAAGAATAAAGTGATACTTCTCTGGCAGCTCGTCAGCGTGAGCTTTCAGCTCTTTAACCAGCGGCGGGCGGGTTTCACGGTTTTTAGGGAACTTGCTAGCCGCCAGGAACAGGCCACTCGCGCCATCCCGTAGAACATAGTGGTCATCTACCTTTTGGCAAGCCAGCTCCGGCATGGGGATCGGGTCCATCTTCGGCGGCGCGACGTCACCACTGCGCAGCAGCTTGCGGGTGTTTTTACACTCGCTGTTGGTGCAGCCAAAGTATTTGCCAAATCGGCCAGATTTTAGCTGCATCTCGGAGCCGCACTTATCGCACTCAATGACCGGGCCATCGTAGCCTTTAATCTTGAACTTGCCGCTCTCTACTTCGTAACCGTCACAGTCTGGGCTGTTGCCACAAATATGAAGCTTACGAGTTTCGTCAATCAGGTAGTTATCCATCGCCGTGCCGCATTTCGAGCAACGACGCTTGGCACGTAGGGCATTGGTTTCCGCTTCTTCGCCCGCGTCTTCCGCCACGGCCTCTTCACCAGGAATCAGGTCAATGGTGGTTTTGCAGCGTTCTTTAGGCGGCAAGTTGTAGCCGCTGCAGCCCAAAAATACACCGGTAGAGGCGGTTCGAATCTGCATTTTTCGGCCACAGCTGGGGCAGTCGATATCAGTCGGCACCGGCTGGTTCGGACGCATGCCCTCCTCGCTTTCAGCCTTCATCAGCTCCATGCGGAACTCATCGTAGAAGGCATCAAGCAGCTCCCGCCAATTGCGCTCGCCTTCAGCCACTTCATCAAGGCTGTCCTCCATGCGGGCGGTGAAGGAGTAGTCCATTAAGTCAGGGAAGGACTCTTTCAACCGCTCGGTGACGATATCGCCCAATTTTTCGGCATAAAAACGGCGGTTCTCCAGCTTCACGTAGCCACGATCTTGGATAGTCGAAATAATCGATGCGTAGGTGGAGGGGCGGCCAATGCCCTGCTTCTCTAGTTCTTTGACCAAGCTGGCTTCGGTGTAGCGCGCGGACGGCTTGGTAAAATGCTGCTGAGGGTCGAGTTTTTCTAGCTGCATTGCCGTGCCCGTCGGCAGGTCAGGCAGGCTTTGATCTTCGTTTTTGCCCGTAGGCTTCATTACCCGGGTGTAACCATCAAATTTCAGCACGCGGCCTTTGGCACGCAGGTCGTAGCCATCTACTTCCACACTGAGCGTGCTGGAGAGGTATTCGGCTGGGGTCATCTGACACGCCACAAATTGCCGCCAAATAAGCTCGTAGAGGCGTTCGGCGTCACGCTCCATACCTGCCAAGTCAGTCGCTTTGCGCTCGACGCTAGAGGGCCGGATGGCTTCGTGCGCTTCTTGAGCACTCTCTTTGCTGCTGTATCGATTAGGCGACTCAGGCAAATAGCGCGCACCATACTCATCACCAATAAACGAACGGACACTCTCCACCGCGTCTTTAGATAGGTTGGTGGAATCGGTACGCATATAGGTGATGTAGCCCGCTTCATAAAGCCGCTGGGCCATGGTCATGGTCTTCTTCACCGAAAACCCTAATCGGCTGCTGGCTGCCTGCTGAAGCGTAGAGGTGATAAACGGCGCGGTCGGTTTAGAGCTGGTGGGTTTATCTTCCCGCGAGGTAATCGAGAGCTTGGCTTTGCGCAGCTGCTCAATACGCGCCAGGGTATCCTTTTCAGAGGTGGGACGGAACGGCTTGCCATCCTGGCGAACAAGGGCAAAACGCACCAATTCTCCATCCGGAGAGAGGAGATCCGCATGAACGTCCCAAAACTCTTCGGGAATAAAAGCGCGAATCTCCCGCTCACGTTCCACAATCAGACGCACCGCGACAGATTGTACGCGCCCGGCGGAAAGCCCGCGGGCAATCTTGGCCCACAATAGCGGCGAGAGCATAAAGCCCACTACGCGGTCCAAGAAGCGGCGTGCCTGCTGGGCTTCAACCCGGGGGATGTTCAAGACACCGGGGGCTTTAAACGCATCCTGAATGGCGTTTTTAGTAATTTCGTTGAACACCACGCGCTTGTAGCGGCTATCGTCGCCACCGATGGTTTCGCGAAGGTGCCAAGCAATCGCCTCCCCTTCACGATCCAAATCCGTAGCGAGATAAACAGCATCGGCCTTCTCAGCCAGTTTCTTTAACTCAGCAACTACTTTCTCTTTCCCCGGAAGCACTTCATAGCGCGCTTCCCAGCCGTTATCTGGGTCAATCCCCATGCGTCGAATGAGCTGGTCGTGAGCTTTGCGCTTTTTATACTCCGCCTTCTCTTCCGCCGACATCTTACGCGTTGCCGCGGCCTGGCGTGCACGCTCCTTTGGGTCGGAGGCTGCCTTACCTGAGCCGCTGGTCGGCAGGTCACGGATATGACCTACGCTCGACTTTACGATGAAATCGTTGCCGAGATATTTATTAATCGTCTTCGCTTTCGCTGGCGATTCGACGATGACCAGTGACTTGCCCATAGTGCTCCACTTTTCTATTGCCCAGGCGCTATCGCCCATGCTCTGAATACGTTGCCGCCTCAATGTGTGCTTGGCGACCATGAGAAAAATGCGCCTACCCTACCCCAGCCCTTGATTAAGCGCTAGTAGCAACCGCCTCTTAGGGAGCTAAGCGAACACTAACAACAACGCATTAGCGGCGCGGTGCGTTTTACGATGCTTTTTTGCATCAGGGTAGCTAGACACTAGACTGCCGCTCGGCACTCGGCAACCCAAATCGCCGCCTATCAACCCAAATCGCCGCCTATCAATGCAAAAGCCCCCGCTAAAAAGCGGGGGCGAAGGCGTCTTAGCAACTTTATCTAACGCTTACGGGGCGAGCTTCTGCGCTGACCAGTCGGCCGGGTGGCTGGCTTTTTCTTTGGCGCCTCTACCGATGATTCCTGGGCCTTTTCAGCCGTTACCGTGTTACTCGCTTCGGCTGCTATTTCCGCTGTAGCCGCAGTGGGGTCAGATGTGGGCGCTGTTTCAGGGGCTGGCGCCGCCAAGGCAGCCGGACGCGCTTTATCAAACAACGCTTTTACTTGGTCAAACCGGTTAGCGGCATGTTCAGTTAACTCACCGCTAGCGGCAAAGACATGTTCTAAGTGGCTAATATAGTTATCTATCTCCTCACCGGTTTGCCCTTTTAATAGCTCCGGCAACGTATTAAGCGCCTGCTCACGATCAAGCTTCAAAATAAAGAACTGCTCACGCACTAGGCGCTTAAATTCGCTCAAGGAGGTGCTGGGTTCAAGCTCCGCCCGAGAGGCGCGTAGGCGCTTAAAGTTACGCTCATCGGTGGCCGGTGCGCCACCTAGCACATAGATCACTGAACGCATCACGGCTTCATGAGGGCCACCCTGAGCAATTTTATGACGCAGCTCATTTTGGCGGTTTTCAATAAAGCGGCGGTGCTCAGGCTCTGCGCCAGGACGGCGGCGATGTACATGGGCATCCCCGTACAAGCCAACAGCGGCCTGGAGCAGCGGTTGACCATAAATATCCATAAACAGGCGCTCGGTTGAGCTATCGCGCAGGTCACGCCATGCATTCAGGCTCACTACAATTTGATCAGATGCCATGAGCTCTAGCGCTTTAAATATGTTGTCCTGCTCCACCGGCTGACGATAGCGGCGCACGTAGTCGGCCATAACCGGTAGCGGCACCGTCAGCGGGTTACGGTCTGACATGAGCTTGTAGCCCAGGCGAATGGGGTGCATACGCCGTATCCAGCGCGCCGCCTCGGGTGTCATGATGGACTGTATCCACGGCTGCACGTAGAGACGATAAAACCCCAGGTTAATTTCAGAGATGCGGGCAACGGTGGCGAAGCGACGATCATCCTCCGGCTGATGCATCACGTCACGATCAAGCTCCTCGAAGTTGCGCGGCGCAAATTCCAGCAGATAGTCACGCTCAATCAGCTCGGCGTCTGTGTGTTCGTCGGCATGAGAAATCGTCGTTTCGTACAGCCCTGGCGGCATCACATCGATGTAGTCCATGTTGGCCGTAAATTCGGAGTGCTCTTTGCGGGAAACACTGCCAGATACGAAGATTCCCAGGTGCCCAGTGGTATCATGCAAGCAGTAAATAATCGTCTGCTCATTCGCAATGATATCCTCTTCGCCCGCGTACAGATCACGAATCCACCCCAGGGCCTGAGGCGGTGGCGTAATATCGTCCCCCCGTGAGCAAAACACCACCACAGGCGAGCGTACATTACGCAGATCAATACGCCGTCCATCGCGGGTAACCAGTTGCGCCGTAGAAAGGCGATTGCCGACAAATAAGTTATCGACAATGTACTGGATCTCATTACCGCCCAGCACCACATGACCACCCCACCAGCGTTCAAACTCTAAATAGCGTTTGGACTCGGTATCAATATTGGCATACAGGTGGTACTGCTTTTTCCAGTAGGTATTAGCCGGGTTGAGGCGCTCAAAGTTCTGAACCAGCCACGCCCCATCAAATAGGCCGTTGCCGATATCACTGGTCAACGCAGTGATCCAACTTCCCCCTGTCATACCGCCGGTATAACGCATGGGCGCCTTGCCATGCTCGCCAGCCCAATAAGAGAGCGGTGCACCAGCGATTAAGATTGGCCCAAATACTTCAGGCTCAAGGGCGGCGGCCATCATGATTTGCCAGCCCGCTTGGCAGTTACCAACCACCATCGGTTTTTCAGTGGTTTCCGGGTGTAGCGCAATCACGTGGCGCAAAAAGGCCACTTCCGACTCCACCACATCTTCCACCGTTTGGCCTGGCTCAGGGAAAGGTAAAAAGCCGATAAAATAGCAGGGATGGCCCGCTTTTAGCGCGACACCGAGTTCGCTATCAGGCTTAAAACCGCCGATACCAGGGCCATGGCCTGCACGCGGGTCAATAACAACAAAGGGGCGTTTTTGTGGGTCAATCTGGATATTCTTAGGCGGCAATACCCGCAGTAACTCATAGTTAGTCGGATTAGGCAGCGTACGGCCATCCACTAACACCTCGGTTTCAAAGCCGAGCACATTGGGCTTCGTTTGCTCCATGTGTTCGAGATACTGGTTGCCGCGCTCGCGCATGACATCCCAATAAAGGATGTTGCGCTCTACACTGTCACGCCAGTAGCTAACCGCGGCACGACCAAACCCAAAAGGGTCCATCATGCTAGCGAGAGCTTCACCGCCCGGTAACGCCGCGGAATCATTCGATGAGCCAAACCAAGGAGCAGCAAGCGCATTGGCGGTAAGCAAAGGATTAGCGAGAAAGTTCATATATTCTCCCATTGGGTTGATGCATGGCACCAATCCCGAAGCAATGATGCTGCAATGCAATATAGTTTAGGCCACTCCTTGCCTAACGTCGATGATTACCCCCCATTTTCCAACAACTGCCTTATTGATCGAAACGTACACCGTTTATATACCGCCAAGCTTTCAAGGCGGTAGCCCTAAATCAGTGATAGCATTTCGACGCTGAGGCCAAGCCCTATATAACAGGCCTTATACAGTGCGCTTTTTTACCGAGGAAGTTTACCCTGAGGTGGTTATGTCATCCCCCACGCTGCTCAACCGCTTAACGTTTCGACAGCTACAAGTGTTTCAGGCAGTGCATCAACAACGCTCCTATTCACGGGCCGCCGAGCAGCTCGGCCTGACACAACCAGCCGTGAGCGCGCAGATTCGACAGCTTGAGCAAGCGTTGGGACAGCCTCTCTTTAAGTATGCGGGGAAAACTCTCCACGTACTGCCAACGGCCGATACACTGGCCCTCTCTACGCGAGAAATCTTTGGTCAGCTGTCGCGGCTGCAAATGAGCCTTTCAGACATTAACGGCAAAATCAGCGGCAAGCTGAACGTCGCTGCCGTCTCCTCCGCGCAGTATGTCGTGCCCTATGTGCTGGCTAAATTTCGCGCACGATACCCGGATGTTCAGTTGCGTTTAAAGGTGTGTAACCGCAGCCAAGCACTTGAGCGGCTGGCCGAACAACAAGACGACGTGGTGATCATGGCCATGGTGCCAGAAGACGACGGCTTGGTGGTTATGCCAATTCTTGAAAACGAGCTTGTGGCGGTAGTGTGGCCAGAACATCCTCTGCTAAGTATGCCCAATCCAACGCTGACGGATTTCGCACGCCATTTCGTACTAATGCGCGAACCAGGATCAGGGGTGCGCAGTGCCTTCGAGCAGCTCGCCGTGGATCAGGAAGTGGGGCTGGCCCACCGTATCGAGCTGGGCACCAACGAAGCTATCAAACAAGGAGTCATGGCTCACCTGGGCGTCGCCGTGTTGCCCCGCTTAGCCGTACAGCGCGAGCTCGAACAGGGGTTGCTAGCTACCCTGGAACTGCCCAACTTCCCCATTCGCCGCGCTTGGTGCACGGTGTATCGCCGAGACCACTTTCCCACTCCGGTAGCAGAGCTCTTCCTGCGTTTTGTGCGTGAGCATCTGAGCGAGTTCCAGCGCCACTTCCAAGCGCCTGGCAGCCCGCTTCCTAGCCATGGAGTTTCCTGCTTACCCGCCCTGTCACTGGAATAGGATCACTAGCGGTTCTACGGTGTCTTGTTGATTGCCAAATATGTTACATTATTTACAACCTACGTATCAGTTAGCGTTACTCAGGGCATGGTAAACAGTTGCATCGCGGCCACATTTTGCACGTATATTTTTCGTGATGCGTCGCTCGGATTTTCTGCTTACCAGCCGCACAGTAGAGAGGCTCTCTCCTATGAGCAACACCCCTTCCCAGCGCGTGCCCAGCGGCGAAAAATTCCGTAACGAATATGGCATGACGGTGATTAAAGATGGCATGAAGCAACGCAAAGCGCAGGCAGATGCCCCTTCACTTGAGCGCAAGCCAAAGTGGCTGCGCGCGCAAATTCCCGGCGGCGAGCGTTTTGAGGCCGTTAAGAAAAACGTGGCGACGCACCGGCTCAGCACCGTTTGCGCTGAATCCCATTGTCCTAACATGGGTGAATGCTGGAGCAATGGTACCGCCACCATTATGTTGATGGGCTCAGTATGTACCCGCGCCTGCCGCTTCTGTGCGGTTGATACTGGCAACCCTAAAGGTTGGCTGGATCACGAAGAGCCGGAAAATACCGCCAAATCCGTCGAGCTAATGGGTCTTCGCTATATCGTGCTGACCTCAGTAGACCGTGACGATCTAGACGATGGTGGCGCCACCCACTACGCCAACTGTATTCGCGCCATTAAAGCGCGCACGCCGGAGGTGGTTGTTGAGGCGTTAACGCCTGATTTTGATGGCGATAAAGCCGCTATTGAGCGCGTGGTCGATTCAGGGCTTGAGGTGTTTGCGCAAAACGTTGAGACCGTTGAGCGGCTGACCAGCAAAGTGCGCGACCCTCGCGCTGGCTACCGCAAAACGCTCGACGTATTGGCCCACGCCAAGCAGTATCGCCCCGACATCATCACCAAAACCAGCTTGATGCTGGGGCTGGGAGAAACGGACGAAGAGATCCTGCAAACCTTCGACGATTTGCGTGAGATTGGTGTCGATATCGTGACGTTAGGCCAATACCTGCGCCCAACCAAAAACCACTTGGCCGTGGAGCGCTGGGTAAGCCCAGAAGAGTTCGAGCGCTATCGCGTACTAGGCCTTGAGAAAGGCTTTATGGAAGTGCCATCCGGCCCGCTGGTACGCTCTAGCTACCGGGCAGACCGCGTGTTCGAAAAGAACAACTTGGGTCTTGCCGCTCCTGCGGCCATTCCAGGTCAAGAGCCGGACAGCAACCGCATCCCCGCCTTCAACGTCGGCTAACTCGCCGCGGACTGCCTGCATACAGCGCTCTGCAGGCAGTCTTCGTTACTCAGGCACCACCAAGGTGCGCTTCAGTCGCGCGGCCAACGCCTGCGCAAGCCGTTCGCCAACGTCTTTACCATTAGTCCCGCCTTGTCCATGAGAGAGATCGACCAAGTCGGCAAGACGAGTGACCTGCATACCCGCGTAGCCACAAGGATTGATACGCGCAAACGGCGACAGGTCGCCGTCGACGTTCAGCGCGACGCCATGGTAGCTGGCCCCACGACGAATGCGCAGGCCGAGCGAGGCGATTTTGGCCTCCCCCATGGCCGTTTCTACGTAAACCCCCGGCGCATCGGACTTGGCCCAGCCGCGCACTCCATACGCGTCTAGCACGTCGATCACGGCATTTTCGAGCGCCGTGACCAAGTCGCGCACGCCGATCTTGCCCCGACGCACGTCCAGCAGCGGATAGAGTACCACCTGCCCCGGCCCGTGATAGGTAACCTGTCCGCCCCGGTCGGTATTGACCACAGGAATATCGCCCGGCATCAACAGGTGTTCTGGCTTGCCCGCCTGCCCTTGGGTAAATACAGGCTCATGCTCGACCAGCCAAAATTGATCCGCCGTGTTTTCATCGCGCGTGTCGGTAAGCTCACGCATGGCTTCCCATACTGGTAGATAGGGGCGATAGCCGAGGCGGTGCAGAGCAATCGGGGCGTCGTCGCTCATGGTCATACCACCATGTGCACGCGGCCAGTGGCCTTCAGCTCGTTGAACAGTTGGCTCAACTGCTGCTCCCCTGTGGCCACGATGGTGACTCGAACGGACTGGAAACGACCATTGCGACTATCCACGACTTCCAACGTGGTCTCATCGAAGTCAGGCGCGTGACGCACGATGACTTGACACACGGTGGCTGGAAAATCGTCAGCCGCATCGCCCACGACCTTTAACGGGTAATCGCACGGGAAGGTAATTTTGGGTGGCTCTTTCGCCACGGGCTGGCGTAAATCACGCAGCCCTTGCTTGGCACCTTTTTTCATAACTCGCCTTTACATTAAGTGAATCGTTGGGCTAATCCCAATAAATAAGGCCCAACCTCTCACAATACAAGGCGTATGTGAGAAGCTGGGCCCAACACTGGCCGTTTAGCTGGTGAAATTACTGATCAAGTTGCTGAAGAAACGCTGCACTTGATCGAACAGGCGCTTGAACAGCCCACCCTCTTCGATGTTTTCCAGCGCGACGAGCTGGCGCTCCCCCACCATCTCTTCGCCTAGATAGACTTCCAGCGTACCAACGTCATCACCTACTGCCACAGGTGCTTGAATGTCAGCATCCAAATTTAGACGGGCGCGGAGCTCTTCATTGCGATTGCGGGGCAGCGTCATGAAAACTTCTTCATCCACCCCCACACGTAGCTCGTTGATGTCCCCGCCCCACACGCGCGGCGTTGCCAGCACGGCACCGCGCTCATAGAGCTTCATGGTTTCATAGAAGCGGAAGCCATAGCTGAGCAGCTTCTGGGTTTCCTGGGCGCGAGCTTCTTCGGAGCTGGTGCCCATGACCACGGAGATCAGACGCATATCATCACGCAGCGCAGACGATACCAAGCCGTAACCCGCTTCGGTAGTCCAGCCGGTTTTCAGGCCATCCACTGAAGGATCGCGCCACAGCAAGCGGTTACGATTGGGCTGATCGATGCCGCCAAAGGAGAAGTTACGCTGTGAGTAGATAGCGTAGTGGTCAGGGTAGTCGTTGATGATGTACTGGGACAGAATGGCCATGTCCCGCGCCGTGGAGTAGTGCTGGTC
>Ga0114898_1002259_pt1 | contig 10271 bp, 19 predicted proteins | sample Malvired_Geostar_FD_83496 | JGI IMG/M metagenome (GOLD analysis project Ga0114898, IMG submission 83496) | Marine viral communities from the Global Malaspina Expedition - Malaspina viral metaG DeepMed_Geostar | ecosystem: Environmental > Aquatic > Marine > Oceanic | place: Mediterranean Sea... | reverse complement strand
TCCAAAGCCCAAGTGATCGACATATTGTGCAGTCGGGCTAGTCAACACGGCTGGCTCGCTGAGATGCCGGAAGGCCTTTACGACAAGTTGCAGGGATTTAGATCCTCGCCGCCAAAACAATAGGGACTGCCGGAGAGCAGTTCTTTGCCTACCGGGCCCTCGAAGAGGGCCTCCATGTTGCCCAGCCTTTGGGCGACAACCTGCCTTACGATCTACTGGTGGATTCCGGTCAGGAAATCCACCGCCTACAGATCAAATCCACGACCACTGAAGAACAGGGTAAATCCCGCAAATACGGATTTGCTCTAAACCGCGGGAAGGACAGTTCTTGTTACCAAGCAGATACCGTAGACTTCTTCGGTCTGGTCGTACTTCCTTTACGTACTATATATATAGTCCCACAAGACTCAGTGAATAATCGCATTAAGGTCTACGTCTATCCGGAGAATTCGGAATCGGCTGGATTGCTTGAACGCTACCGAGAAAATTGGGGCCTACTGTAAAATCGTTCTGATTTTTGACACACAATTTTGACACACAAGAAGACTTTTTTCCGGAACGAAAAACGTAACTCATTGATAACTATGCACGCGCCCGTAGCTCAGTTGGATAGAGTGCTGCCCTCCGAAGCAGATTAAGACCTAAGTAACGACACCGTTTTTGGCGTACCTCTGCGGTTCTTTATTGATCGGAATTGATTAAAGTTGTTTTGATTTGATCGTTTTGACACACAATTTGACACACAACTTTGACCAGAAAAAAGCCCCGCCTAAAGCGGGGCTGATCCAGTGGGGTTCGATAGAAAATGACGGTAACTGATGAACTGGATTATCGGGCGGGTCACCCCTATATTAGAAGGTATACCTAAGACACGAAGGCACATAGCGATGACAAATCTCTCAATTGAGCACCATGACCTTACGGTGACTGCAGCCGCGCAAACTAAGATTCGGAAGTTGATTCACGAAGCGGATGACGACATCAATTTAGTTCGGGTGTTCGTATCGGGCGGTGGCTGCGGTGGCATGGAATACGGCATGACATTCGCTGATAAAACGGAAGCCTATGACAGCATTATGGAAGGAGACGAGGGTTTCCGAATGGCCATTGACCCCATTGCCCTGGCTTATATGAAAGGCGCCGAAATCGATTATTCAGAGGACGGCGCGAATGCTAGTTTTGTCTTTAATAACGTCTTCAAGGCCGTCGGCGGGAGTGGCGCCTGCGGCGGTTGTGGGGGTTCTGGTCATTAAACCGAATTCGGATTGATCAACCGGCCTTTCGGTACTCGTCCAAAGCGACGATCTTTTTCTCGTTGGCTTTTTCATTCGCCAGCATCTTATCCATCTCAAGGTACTCGTAACTCTCGTTCGTGTGGAGGTACTTCTGCGTGGTTGCTAGATCGCTGTGACCCGCCCACTTGCTCACTAGATGGAGCGCAGTGCCGTTATTGGCGGCTCGGCTGATGAAGGTATGTCGTAGCGAATGGAGCGTCCCACGGTCCATTCCAGCGGCCTTACGAGCCTTCTTGAGTTGGTTATTCCAATAATTTTTACCCCATTTTCCGAAGAACCGGCTACCACCATCATGGTTAGCCAAGATCTCGTCCCTAGCGGCTCGTGCTTCCGCGTTAAGCGGGATTGAGCGGCTTTTGGCCCTACGACGTTGCCCCTTCACTTTGAGCCCAGCATCGGGATCGTGGACGACCCTGACGCGAGCCTTGGGATCTTTATCTGCGGTATCGACATTGGCTACCGGAAGCACACAAAACTCGCTCAGCCGCAGACCTGTATTTGCGAGAAATCGCCAGTAGGGTGCCATGTCTGGATCAGCCTTGTAAATCGCTTCCAGTTGTTCGGGAGTGAACGCAATCTTCTCGTCGGAATCAGAACTACCATCTCCAGCGATTACCAAATTTGCCGTTGGCGAAGTGTTACAGAGATTCCAGCGCATGCCTTTTTTGACGCCACCAGTACGGGCAGCGCGATATAGGGCTGCTTTTACGTCCTTCCATTCGCCCCAAACTGTGGCAGGCTTGACCTCACGCGAACGTTTTACAAACCATTTGTTAAAAGCGGCGTTCCATTGATCAATGGTCCGGTCATCGTCTGCAATCCGCAGATGACCGAAGGTATCAATCGCGGCGTTGATGTGCCCGCTGACGGTTTCGTAACTGTCAGGCATTTCATTCTCGCGCCATTCAAGATACATCGGGGCGAATTCGGCGAACGTGATGACTTTCTTTTTGGATGTCCGTGGATCGTCATCCAGATGAAGTCCGATTTTTCGCTCCTTTTCCCACTTGGTTTTTGCTGCTTTGATTACGTTGGCCTGTGCTCTCGTGGTTCCTGTTGGGAGATATTCCTTTTTCCTTTTTCCATTGACGCGCCACACAATGACGTACGCGCCATTTAACGGATGTATTTCAAGATGTGCCATTACTTTTCTCCTAATTTGATTTCAAGGAGTTCGAGGTAGCCCGGCGGCATATTACGGTGTGCAACCGTACCTTCAGCCTGTCGCCACTTCCCAACGGTTCCGGTCGTAACTCGACACAAATCGGCAATTTCTTTGCTGGTCAAATTATGTTTCTTGATCAACCGAAGAAGACGCTTGTTCTCCTTTCCCATATCAAACTCTCTCGAATAAGCACTTGTACATTGTTCTATTACGGCTCCTCCGGAAAGGAACGTCAATAAACGCCGAAATAGGGTAGTGCTCATTTGGGAGAGTATGGAACAATGTTCCAGTTACTACAAGAACAATGTTCCACCTAATAAATACGCCAATTCTTAGTGATCCGGTGCCATTTTCTCGATGGCGCGTACCAGATCAGTCTTGCGGAATAGCCGTTTGCCCATGAAGTAAATTCCAGCAATCCCGTGAGATGCCCTATTGCGACAGAAATGCTCATAGGACACCCCACAGAATTTGGCCGCCTCGCGCATCGTCAGGTATTCCGTTTCGGAATTGGATTTCATTAAGGTACCTCGAGCCCTCGAATACCAGCCCAACAGATGGCCGCACAAATACAGAAAGTTCTAGGAGCGATCGATAACCATACCCCGCGTTTGAAACGAGCCTTGAATCGCTGCTCCAGCCTCCACACATCATGAGCCAAGATGTGCCACTGCCTATCATTGGTTAAATACAGACCATATTTTTCAATCAATGCCATATATCACCCTCCCTCGGATTCGTCAGAATCATCAAATATTGAGTTGAGGATCAGAGTCTCTTCGGCGGTACAGTCAACAGGCTCGTCCTTTTTCGCCCTCGCTACAGCAGACCCCCACTTTCCAGCAACGTGATCAACCCACAGTGAAAAATTCTCCATGTGGCTATCCAACGAACGAATGGTTAATGCGTATTCGTTGTCGCCAGACTTAATAAACAATGTCGGCCCATCCTTACTCACCAGAAGGTCTTTTTCATCGAACAGATAAGTTCCGATGGTGTCCACCAATTGGAAACTTTCGGGAACATCATCAGACAGATGATCAGTAATCCTTACCGGCTGATCCACTAGTGGATCTCTTTTGTACTTCGCAAAATCTATAACGTTTGTATCAGTCATCTCAGGTTCTCCTATCTGAAATTGAAACCACTGGACATTTCTCTGCCATTTTGGTTTGGACAATGTTGATTACGAATTCTTCATCGCCCCATTTGACTGGGAGTTCGCAATCGTCTTTACTGATCTCACAACCAACACCCATCTCCAAGGACTCGTCCTCAGTGGGTGGCTCTCTGAGATATTTCAAGATGATGTTCCCCAGATGAAAAGCACCTTCCGCAACGTATGGAAGGCTTTGCAAATCGTACTGTTCGACTAAAGCCTTTCTCTCCTGCATATCTGCTCCTCTCGTATTACTCATTTTCAATTCTCCGAATAGGGAGCGTAGGGATTACGTACAGTCGATCCCCACGCTCCAGTTTTGTAGTTATCCATGAGATCACCTCATTGGATTGCTTAACAACGACTACTTAGATGGTGGGAAATTTCTCGGCAGTTTTCCCGAAGCGTCTCCACTTCAGGTACGCAGGACTGATCGTTCGGCACTCAATAAAGTGCTTGAATGCTTTTATGATCAATGCTGCCTGTTCCACCGTACCCATCTCGTGCCTGTCATCCGCCCCAATTCGCGTTAATTTGTCGCGAATGGCCAGACACGGATCACCCTTGGCTAATCCAACGCCGTCCAAGATCGAAGCGTAGAAATCGACAGCGGCGTCATAATCGACCCTGGCGCAAATAACGAACGCACCCGCCGCAGCAGACTTCGTAACTCCTCTCCACTTGTGTCTAAGACTCGCCGCCTTGCAGAGGCCCATCTGAATAAGGGTTGGCTCCTGGCGGTAGTAATTGACAAACTTCTTAGGTGACAGCCCTAAGTCGGCTAAGACTTTTGTATCCGGATTTCCGGTGTGCTGATGCGCCACTAAAAATCTAGTGGTAGCAGCCGCCGCACTATGGTTCTTGATACCTTCAATACTGAAGATGTCGGAAAGGGTACGTTTCTTTCCTTGATCCATAACCTGGAAAGCCGTTTTCGGAACGCCCGTCATCACTAGGCATGGAAACGAACGTCCGGACTCCAGACAAGCCTTCAATCTGTGTTGTCCATTCTGTAACGAGCCGTCACCGTTTAAGGTAATAGCATCGTTGGTTAGTTCCCATTCGCCATTTCGCATGGTGTTGGCATACCTCTTAACTTGCTTGTCCGAAATCGGACGATTGCAGTTATTTTTCTCCAACAGCCTTGCTGCATGGATTGGCGTTACTAGGTACATCGTTGCATCTACATCTGTTGGTACAGCACTTTGGATTCCCATGTGTGGGTAATCTCCTTGGCCCAGTGGGCCTGTTGCAGAACTACATTTAAAATGGAATTGGTTCTTCTAAAACCACTTCCGGCTTCTCCTTCAACCTGACGGATTCGATGTGTGCTCCCTCGAATTTGGACATCAGGCCAAAGAAATCTGTTTCGCGGTCGAGCAAGTCAGCATTGAGGTGCTGTAAATCCTTGCTGGTGAATTCATACCGGCTGTAATCGTTCTTTTCCGCGTTTGAAAATTTGGTTCCTGCCTCGGTCTGGTAGGCAATCTTGTTCTCTTCTTTGTTCATCCCAGTGACTTGACCGAATGGGATGAGATCTGGAATCAGCAGATGGCTGCTACAGCCCACTCGCTGCTTCTTGATCGTTAATTTGTTGTCGTGGAAATCGCAGTGCCACGTCCCATCCGCTTTCGGAGTGACATGGGCACAGGTTCGGCAGTTAACCCTCGCTACCTTCTCGCCGTGACAATTGTCGGAATAGGTGCACCATCGGCACTGGTAGTAATCAGGCTTGTTGCTGATCTTGGCGAGCGGAGTAGGGGAGAAGACAACGCGTTCAGCCTTTTTTAACAGCCACTCGTACACCTTCGGCTGAAAGTCGGTCCGGCAGCTCATGAGATCTCGGGAACCGGGCGTTGCAACTGTCAAATAGTGCCTGGTCAGTTTCGTAACGCCCATGTACAACTGGGCTTGCGCAAAATATGTACCGTCCCAATTCTCAAGCGCGTTGCTCTCCCCCGCCTCCTTCTTCTTCTGTAACGACCGAAACTTTCGCTCGTTTACACACTTCGCTTCCCACAGATAGACGTTGTCTTGGTCTTGAATCAAGCCTTTGATAACGCCATCGATGTGCATCCGAACATGACCGCCCACAGCCTCGTATCCGAACTGTTTGCCGTCTTTGTTGTGGGTCCATAGGGTTAGCCCTGGAATCGCGTTTAATCGCTTACCGATGACCTCCTCAGAGGAATGGCCATCGCTAAACCTCGCGATCGTGTCAGCATCAGGGATGCCCTGGAGCACCCATCTAAAGTCCTGCCACAACTGTCGTTCACAGTCGCGACCAATAACGCTGCCACCAAGATAGGTTCTCTGCGACGGTTCAAAATCGCGAACCATCTGTTGGCGCAGTGCCTCGATCGTGGGATCAGTGATTACGGCGGTATCAGTCATCAGTCACCTCCACGGAATCAGCCGCGTTGCGGTTCCTAAATTCCTCTGCGGCCATTTCCATGATTTCGGCAGTGGTGCTGCAAGGATTAAGTGATGCGATTTGTGCCGCCAGTTGGGCTATCACTTTTTGATCAGGGTTTGTTTCGGTCTTGTCTGACATCTGTCGTTCCTTTGTTTATTGAATGGGTAGAGGAAACTGTTTCCGATGCGCTTCACACATCAGTGCAAAAACGAGTTCCTCAGTCGTAAAATCTGGATTTGCGTTTCGCATTTCGACCAGTCGCTCATATGTGAAAGGTCCATTTGTTGCTCGACCACATTTCCAGATTCGTGCTCGGCTCGGAAGCATCCTTTTTTCACCGCGTCGTCCAATCATTTCGGCAATGACTCCTCGGCTCGTTTCCATTCCAGATCTTCCAAAGCCTTTGCGATCTGTTTCAGTTCTGGAACCAATTCCTTCAATCGTTCTGCGCTCGTGTAGATTGCTTCGGCAGAAGTGCCGATTTGGTCTATGTCGTTACGTAATGCACGTTCGATGCTGTGTAATTCGTCCTCGATGTCATTACGTAATTCGATCCATGAACCATAGGTAGCCATCTGTGGCTCCTTTAACGTTGCTTGAAGCGCCATCGCGAGGCTCACGACTGCTTCAACACTTCTGGCAGATACCAGATCAGATAGGACATTCGCTTCTGAACCTCCGGATCGTTTTTCTTAAATCCTTCAGGCGAACTAATGAACGCTTGCGCATCCTTTAATTCCTTAAATGCCCGAACCAATTCAAACGTATCGTCCTTCGGCTCACCGGATGCAGCCTTGATCTTTTTCACAACTGGGTACTTTTTCATTTCCCTCATGTAGAGGCCGACGTCCTGCCAATTCCGAAATCGCGTTTTGGCTTTTTTCGTTGGCTTGGCCTCGGTTACTTCCAAGTTCTCTACAACGTCTTTCGTCATGTGATTCCCCTATTTAGGTCGCGAGCATCAGTCGGTCAGGACCACTGAAAATTCCGCGATAGATTTCATAAGTTGCATCGGGATGGGCGGACGGCGATTGCTCGCCGCCCACCACCACCCAGTGTGCGAATTCCGCGCAGGCCACTTTTTCCACGGCACATCGGCTTCGAAGTGAACAATGCTTGTCGCACGGGCAACCGCTTACGAGCAGTGAACTCAAGCCGCTTGTGTCCACGGAGCATCCTGCTTTGCAGAAGTTCCTTTTGAAGGTGGGCGCGGCGTACCATTCGAGCGAAAGTCTCTGACCACGTTGTCAATGGTTTCCGGATCATCTTTTCTAGGCTTGGCTATAACCCGGGCTCGAACTTGCTGACCGAGTAACTGGTCGGTCTCGCCCATCGTGCTAAAACCAGCAGCCTTGAAAAGATTTCCCATCGTCCTTTGAGCAATCTTCACTACCCCTGCATCTGGGTGCCAAAGATTGATGTTGACAAAGAACTTTCGGTTGGCGTGATCGCCCTCTGTGACGTTCAACTGCAACGCCAGGTACTCGTTTCCAGCATTACTGGTACGGGTGTCGATCTTTTCGACCTCTACCTCGTACCAGCCATCTGGCACCGGAGCGAATTCGTCCGGTAACATCTCAAATTTGCCTAAATCAGGCATACGCGTACTCCTTGCGGCTCAAGCCGCCTTAACAGTGGTTTGTGGACCAAGAATCTTTTCTTTGATCTTGGCGAGATTGGGCACCTCGAAATGATCGAGTAGCCCGGTACGGTCTTTCGCAAGGTATTGGCCATCACCCCTGCATTGCAGCCAATGGTTGACGTTGCCCTCGGAGTCTTTATCGATTCGCATAGCAGCAACGATGTCGAAAAAGTAGGGCATGCCTGCTCCCAACTTGGTGCCGGGAGTCGACGGGCTGTACAGAAGACGGTTGTTATCGTCTTGTACTCGCTCAACCTTGGCCGTCATCAGCACGTCGTACGCTGCAAGATCTCGAAACGAGCGAATTAGTGCTGTAACCTTGTTCGCCATTTCGCCGTACGCTTTCAACGCATGCTTGGTTGCTCGCATCTCTTCTTGCAACACTGTTTCCGCAACTTCGGAAATGGAATCGATGCAGACAAGCCCAAACTTCGTGCCGTCGATAAGGTGCTGGTAAATCGCACCCAGTTGTTCGAGGCTTTTCACCTCGTACACTTTGATGTTGGCGGTGGTATTGGCTATCGACAGCAGCCCCGCCTCGTTGGAGATAATCAACGTTGGCTCTGCGCCTGATGCGCACAGCCGAGTTTTGCCGGATCCGGGCTGCCCGTAGACCAACATATTTATTCCTGTCTCTCGGGCAATGTCGGACGGCGATCTAAATGAAATGGACATGATTTAGTTCCTCTTTGGTGGTGCCAGTAGCCTGTCCGAGCCGCTGGCGGTTAATGAAACTGGTTCCGAATTGCCATAGGAATCCGCGGCTTCGAGCAGACAGCCAACGGCTTCGTTCAGGAATACGGAAATGTGGGTAGGGCGTGATCGACGGTGCTCGGTCGACATTCTTCCCCGTACACTCTCTAACAAACGGGGCGAAGAATCCTGCGAAACGCTGGGCCCCTCATGGTAATTAGGGTTGGCAGCAAATTCGGCGGAATTCCGCCCAGAGGTTCTTCGGTCCCTACCTATATAGGAATGGGAAATAGTTCCCTCTATACTATTACGTTTTGGGAAATTAACCATTATCTATCAACCACTTACAGACGGTTTTCAAACCCCACAAATTAGCCAACTTTCCAGGGTTCCACCAGGAACCGCTGGTAATACTGGAGTTATTGGTGGGAGGCGTATTTCGACGAATTGTCAACGACAGCCGTTTTGCCACGACATCGGCGATCTTGCTGCCTAATAAATAGGCAAAAGAGGCCAGATACCATGAAACTGCCATGATTTTCGGCAAAACCATCATTCGTACGCGAACGATAATTCGATCGCTGGGGAGTCGAATGTCAGATGGGAACCACTTTTGGGCTAGAAATCGCCCAATAGTGGGGATCGAAGAAATGGCGTAAACACTAGGTTTGTACACGTGGCTCATTTCAGCGATCCTCCACCGCTGGAATGGGCTGTGGGTGTGTACGCCCCGCAGGCCCGGGTTACAAACAGGTCGTTAGCGTGTTTGGAGCAATAGCCGACCCGCTCTCGGGAATAGAACGTGGACGGAAACGTATGGCGCTTCGGTACAACGTCCGCGAACCACAGACAGTCTGAACAGGTTGGTGGCTCGCCAGAGGAGGCTATGTAGGTTGTTTTAGTCATGGGCTGTGTTTTCTTCGGTGCTTTATTCATTCGGGATCCCTTCCACCTTGGTTTCATCATTGGTCGCATACGTGCCCCTGACTTCCAGAAAGCCGCTAGAACGCGCTCTTGTTCCGTCATCTCGTTCTCCTCTTTTCCGTCTGTGTTGACCGTTTTTTGGGCTCAAGACAAAAAAATTTGCCGGACCCTCTCGGTTCCGTCCCAGTTGACATCCTGTGCCAATATTCCTGATCATCTGACTCCCATTTCGCGGTGTTTTGTACCTTGTCTCAAAGAAGTTTTCAGTAAGGGGTTAGGTTTTGTTGAATTCTGAAAAGTCCTGCGGATCGATCCCCTGAGAAACTAGCAGGGAGTGCAGGATTTTCCGGACCACATAAACGTCGTGTTGGATGTGACGCTCGTTGTCACCGACAGCCTTTAGACCCTCGGAGAAGGGCGTACCACCTCTTTGGTATGCCGAGAGAATTGCCTCGGCCATCTCTTGCCAATCTGGTTCGCAGTAATTGTCGAAAACTTTTTGGGCCGAGTGTTCGGCTTTATCGACCAGTACGATCTCTTCTTCGCCTTTGAACAGAATCTGGAGCGAACCGGAACCGCCGAGGGGTAGCTCGTGCCTAGCAGCAATAGCCTGAGTGAGAGCAGTCTCAGGGTCCTCGATCCAATGGCCCGTGTAATTACCGCGTTCAAAAGTGCGTTGTACTGGCGTCATTAATTCAGTGTACCCCAAGTAAAGTTTCTGTCTACCCCATGTAGCGCATTCATTTACCGCGCTCCCTGTTCATCATTTCTTCGGCGGCCCAGTCGGCACCGACGTCAGCCCAATGCTCTTCTAACTGCTCCATGATCTGTTGATGTTCGTCTGAATCCTTGATCATTTCAGCGATTTCATCAGGGCTGTAACTTTTGAAAAAGGAGTCAATGGCATCTTGTTCGGTTGCATGCCCTCCGGGAGCGAGTACAGGGCGGCGCGATTCGACTAACGGCCTGTGTATCTC
>Ga0114898_1002257_pt1 | contig 10274 bp, 14 predicted proteins | sample Malvired_Geostar_FD_83496 | JGI IMG/M metagenome (GOLD analysis project Ga0114898, IMG submission 83496) | Marine viral communities from the Global Malaspina Expedition - Malaspina viral metaG DeepMed_Geostar | ecosystem: Environmental > Aquatic > Marine > Oceanic | place: Mediterranean Sea... | reverse complement strand
GCCCAAAATCGCCCGACAAGTTCCTCACGGATGATGCGATTCCAGTCTGGTCTGAAAAGATCACGACCACGGCCAGGCCGCATCTTCAAGCGGCGCTCGGTCGCCGTGGCAATGAGGCCATGCAGGAAGTCGGCATAGAGGCCAGCTTCAACCTCGAGAATACCCGCACCCGCGAGTACCTCGAGCGTACTGAGCGTCGGGTTGGCCGTGAGGTCACAGACAACTATCGCTCGGTCATTCGCAAGGAGCTCGTAGCCGGAATCGACGCCGGTGAATCGGCCAAGGAGATCGCTAAGCGGATCAGGGTCAATGTGCAAGATCCGGTATTCACCAAGGCTTATGCCGAGCGGATCGCAAGGACAGAGATGGCGTTTGCTGACATCAACGGCACCGAGCAGGGGTGGCAGCAGTCCGGGGTCGTGGTGGGCAAGCAGTTCGTGCTGGCCCCGGCTGCTTGCCCTTGGTGCCAAGCGGTCGCGGCCAGCTTCGGTGATGGCCGTGGTTCGCTCGAGGACAGCAAGACCGTTGACCTGGGCACACCGTTCTATGAGCACGGCAGCATTATCAGGGCCGATTTCGAGGGTACTGAGCGGACGATGGTGCTCGATTACTCGCCGGACTATACAGATCCGTCCGTGCCGCCAGTTCATCCGCATTGCCGGTGCAGCGTGAGGCCGGTGCTCGAAGGAGAATGATGTCATACAGCGACGATGGATTCACGATTGTCAGGAACGTCATCGACTCCGATCTCATGGGATCGGTGCGTGAGATGATCGAAGACCAGGTGGGCGATATTGATGACGGCTATCAGTCCGTCGACAAAGACGACCATTCCATCATCGCTCAGATGTATGAGACTCTGCGCCACTCGACGCAGCTCAACTCGATCATCTACTCGCCGGCCGTTCTGAGTGAAATCGAGAAGATCAACCGCAAGTGCAACTACCTCCTGTATCACGTTTGCCGGATGGACCCCCCGACCGATGAGCGGTTCACCTACGGCTGGCATCAGCAGAGCTACTACAGCGTGTATGAGGCTGATGAGATCCAGCTCTGGGCTCCTCTGTTCCGGCGCAACACAAAGGACATGGGCACGATCTCGGTGCTGCGCGGCTCACATGAAGTCGAGATACCACACACGATCGAAGCCACAGAGGGCGGCCACACTCAGATGCATGTGCCGCCGGATCGCATCGATGGTGATTTCGAGGAGATCCATATCGAGATCGACGCCGGCGATATTCTGCTGTTCCATCCTGTCCTTCTGCACCGCAGCAACGTCAACATCAGCCAGATGGTTCGCTACTCACTTGTCGCGTCCTATGTTGACTGGACAGACAGCCGCTTCCGCATCACCACGCCAGAAGACCGCCTGCAATACCACCGGGACAGGTGTAGACCAAGCCGAGCCCTGACTTGCTGACGACGTACCAGAACAAGCAGGCCATGACGACAAAGCCGCACAAGGTTCATCTGCTGGCAGAGGTCCGGTGTGGCAAGTCCGAGATGCTGTTCATGGTGCCAGGCGGCCTGGACGAGCTGACGATCGGATGCATCCGCACCTGGGGCCGTGGCCGCCTAGTGCCTCGGGACAAAGCAGAACGCAATAATCAGTACGAATGGCAGCTCGAGGAATCCAAGCCATGAAACTCACCAAGCGATTCGATACCAACCTGAAGCTCTCAGAAGGCGAGAGATCCGTGGTTGCTCGGATATCGACTGCATCCGTCGATCGTGAGGGTGACGTCGTTCTGCCGTCCGGGGTCGAGCTTGACGAGTTCAAGCAGAATCCCGTTGTGCTCTTCGGCCATGATTCCGCAATGCTGCCGATCGGCAAGGCCGAAGGCATCACGACCACACGCAATGCTGTCATCGCCAAGGTCAAGTTTGCCGAACGGCCCAAGGCGCATCCGACAACGGCCGAATGGGTGCCCGACACGATCCACTCGCTGTTCCAGCAGGGCGTTCTGAGAGCCTTTTCCGTAGGCTTCTCGGTGCCCAATGGCGGCATCCGCGATGCAGACGAGAAGGACATCGGGCGATTCGGTGACGATGTGCGCCGGGTCATCACTCGCTGGAAGCTGCTCGAGTTCTCGGTCGTGCCCATCCCGGCGAATCAGGACGCTCTGGCGACTGCTGTATCGAAGGGTATACTGTCAACAGATGACTGGACGTTCGGAGCGCTCGAGATCGGCCTGGACTCAGACAAGTACGCGCCGATTGCCTTGTCAGAACGTCAGCCAATGCATGTGATCATTTCCGGCAGGAACTGATCACAATTCTCGGAGTGCTTCGCACTGTCATCTCTGATCTGGTGCCGTTGGTATTAACGGGGCTGAGCGGGCTGGATCGGCTGTGGCCGTAGCATGGTGATTCCCACTACAAGGAGTCCCTGCTATGCGCTGGGAGAACTTTGTAGAGCACATCCGCGATGTGGGATTTGAGGGCGACGGGTCCAACTTCGGGCAAGTTGTCCTCTATCTGAAGCGGAACAAACACGACCATGAGAAGGTCGTGAACAACGACACTGGCGAGGAGTTCGATCTCAAGGAGATGTTCGATTCGCGCCTTGGCAAGCCCATCGACATCTCGAAGGCCGCCGAGGATGCCGACATCGAGCAGAAGATTTCGGACGGGATCGAGTCCAGGTTCAGGGATGCCGAGGAAATCTGGGGTCCAGGTCTGCGAGATGTCTCGAAACCGAACGCCAAAATGGGAAGCCACGATCATCGATCAGATGTGAAGTGGCGGAAGGACAGGATCGTCGACGATCCCAAGGGCGGCTATCCGTCAACGGGTCACTTCCTGATGGATGTCATGTCTGCCGGCAGCGAGCAGAAGCACATCAGCGAGAAGCTGGCGATCTGGCAGAAGGCATCACTCGGCACCAGCACGACCTCCCAGGTCGCGGTCGGTGCCGATGGTGGCTTTGCTGCACCGATCGAGATGAGGGAGGCCATCGAGGCTCAGGTGATGGCAGAGGAATCCATCCTCGGCCGTACTCGCATGATTCCGATCTCAGGCCAGGGCATCACGTTTCCGGCAGATGAGACAACTCAGTGGGGGTCCACTGGCGTATCTGCGAACTGGGAATCGGAAGCCGGCACTATCAGTCAGTCCAAGATCAAGCTCGAGATGAAGGAGCTGAAGCCGCGAAAGGTCACGGTTCTTACTCCTGTCACCGAGGAGCTTCTGGCTGATGCGGCGGCTCTGGGCGCTTACGTCACCAGAGTGGCTGGTGAACGCCTGGACTTCAAGGTGGGCGAGGCTCTCTTCAGGGGCACAGGTGCCGGTCAGCCGTTGGGCTTCATCGGACACAGCTCGACCATCTCGGTTGCCAAGGAAGGCTCGCAGGTGGCCGATACGGTCATCGGCGTCAACGTGCTCAAGATGTGGCAACGGCTCTATGGACCGTGGCGCACCAATGCGGTTTGGATGGTCAACCAGGACGTCGAGTCCGAGCTGTACCGTCTGACCCTCCTCGGTCGCACCGGAACGGGAGCAAGCACCACCAACTTCGGCGCGTTCCTCTACATCCCGCCGGGCGGCATGAGTGGCAGCCCGTTCGGGACTCTGATGGGCCGTCCGGTCATCCCGACTCAGCATTGCAGCGAGCTCGGGACGGTTGGCGACATCAACCTTTGTGCATGGGATCAGTACGTCACCGCGACACGCGGCGGCCTCGAGTCCCAGACGTCTATCCATCTGTGGTTCGACCAGGACGCCGTTGCATTCAAGTTCAGGATGCGCGTCGATGGTCAGCCGTGGGCAAACTCAGTGATCAGCCCGAGAGCGGGCTCGAACACGATGTCGGCGTTCATCACGTTGGCAACTAGGGCGTAAAGGAGGCTCGTCATGGGACATCAAGGACGACTCTCAGAGAACGTCCAGTACATCTGGCAGAACATCGACCCATCCACCAATGACACGTTGGTGGGCGATGTTGCTATGCAGTTGTCCAAGTGCATCAATGTCTCGCGGTTTCACAACGTCCAGTGCATCCTCGTACGGACGATCGGGACCGGGAGCATTCAGGATGTTGCCCTGTATGCGGCGACGTCGGTGGCGGGGGCTGGTCTGACGAAGATCAAGTCCACCGGATCGACCGAGGCGACAGGGCTGCTGAGTGTTGCGGCCGGCACGAATGCTGGCGGCAAAGTGGGCGCGCGCGGTGCGGGCATGATTGTCCTCGAGACAAGTGCCAACGAGATCGAGTCGGTGTTGGCAGATGCCGATTTCGTCACGGTGCGCGTATCGTTCGCAACGGCAACTGATGAGCTCGGAGTTCTCTGGGCTCTGTCAAATCCGCGCTATCCCGAGTCGGGGCTTACCTCGACTGGGCGCGGCACGACGGCGTGAATCAACGCATCCAGTCGGTGCAAGCCCGACTGATGCGCTTATGACCGATCTTCTGATTACGGGTCGCGGCCCATCGGTGCGAGGCTTTGACGCCTGGGATGACTATGGCGATGTCATGGCGATCTCGAGCGGGATCTTTGCCATGCCAGAGCAGCACCGACCACCTCGGCATTTCGTGACGATGGACGTCCCGCGCTGGTATCTGCACGGCTTCCACGATGCGGACATCAGCGGTGCCTGGCAGAACGACTGGACAGAGCCCTGGCCGTTCTGGGCCGACGAGCGGATCGAGAAGCACATACCCAACTGGCTCAGTCATCGCGGCTACTACAGGACGCTTCCATCAACGGTCTACGATGTGATCCCCGAGGAGCACCACTCGGTCTTCCATCGGTTCTACATGGACAATATGTCGGCCTCATTCGGCATTCAGCCGGGATGGGGTGACTATCCGAACGTGACCGAGTGGACGCCTGAGCCCTTGGGTGAGTGCGACTTCACTGGTGATCAACCGATCGGCTTGAAGGCTGATACGGGCATGATCCGCAACTCCTGGTTCCTGGGCGTTCAGGTGGCGCAACGCCTGGGCTACAAGCGCATCCACTTCATCGGCTGTGACTTCCTCGACGATTCCGCCCATTCAACGGCGCGTGCCTTCCTTCCGAAGTATTGCCGGATGGCTGCCGACGCGGGCCTCGAGTGGATCAATCTCTCACCGGATTCTGAGCTTGCCAAGTACATCCCGAGTCTTGAGGTGGCCGTGTGACTGAATCGGTCTGTCTTGTCGGCTCGGGCCCGTCACGCAAGGTCATCCCAGAGGACATGGATGTGGCTGCGCTCTCGAGCGGCTATATGTTCTGTGATAGTCCCGACCTGTTCATCACCATCGACAAGGCCAGGTTCTTCCCACTCTACAATCGTGCCACGCCGGTTCATGTACCTCGAGGCCAGTATCGGGCCGGCTTCAATCCGAACGAGGCCGGGCCATGTGGCGACTTCGATCTGATGCTGACTTTGATGAGGAAGCAGGTCGATTGGTGCCCCGGTTGGGCCGACTACCCGCGTGTCAAGGTGCATGAGACTGATTGGGATTTGATGCCGAACTTCGAGGACTTCGATAAGCCCATCGGACTCGGCCGCACCATGAACTCAATCATCTTCGCCGTGCAGCTCGTACACCGCCTGGGCTACAAGACGATCCACTTCGCCGGCTGTGATATGCAATCGCTGAACTACTCGAGGGCTTTCCTCGGCATGGAGTGGATGTATCCGGTTGCCAAGCGGGCCGGCTACGAGTGGATCGTTACGAGCCCGACGTCAAAGCTCTGTGAGTTCTTGCCTCTGGAAGTTCCCGAGGGCTTCATCAAGATCGAGCGAACTGACGACATCGAGAGCCCTTGGAGTGTTGCTGGCTGATGGCATTTTCGACGGCACAACTCGAAACGATGGTAGAGAAGGTCAAGCGGTACATGCGCATCGGTGACGACGATGAGCAATTCCTTCAGGATGGGCTGGCCTGCTTCTGCTCTGCCTCGGATGCGGATTCGGCCACCGTCCAGGTCACGGATACCACCTGGGTCGGTGTGATAACCGGCGGCGGAAGTGCCGGCACCACGACCAAGACGTTCTCGAGTGCGAGCGACAACACGCTCGGTGAGCTGGCCTCGACCATCAATGCCGTGTCAGGCTGGACCGCCAATCTGGTCGGCAACTCAGATGCCGACTCGACTTTGCTGGTACGCCTGGCGGCCACCAACGCACTCGCACAAGACAATGAGCTCACGCTCCGATTCGAGAATGAAGCAATCCTCGAGCTGCTGATCACCAACGGCCTCAAGATGATCGAAACGGCGATCTGCCGCGACCTGATCACGACCAGTTACACAGAGGAGTATTTCCTCAACGGCGACAATCAGATCATCCTCGAGAATCCGAAGGTCACGGCCGTGACTCAGGTGGCCTATGAGCAGGAGGACGGTCTGACAGTCGAATACACCGGCTCAGACGAGTCGGCAAGAGTGGAAGTCACCGATGCGGCTGTCAAGACGATCAGCCGCACCGGGGCCACGACCACGACCACAACGAGCACCTTTGCCAGCAACGTCACGACGACGGCAATGGCCTCGACAATCAATGGCCTCTCTGGCTGGTCGGCGTCGGTGGTCAACGCTCGGCCAGCCGGATTCCTTATGCGCCGTGGTGCAAGGAATGCCAAGGCGACCCCGGTAACGCTCGAGGTCTGGGACGACAGCGACTCAGAATATGAGGTCGACTATGACGCCGGCATCATCCTCCTGGATCACCGGACGCAGGCCGAGAATGGCAAGGCGTATGTGGCCTATGACGCCGGGTACACCGACATCCCTGCCGATCTCGAGCAGGTTCTTCTCGAGATGGTGAAGGCTGGATTTGATGCTTCAGGCATCGGTGCTGGCCTCAAAAGCGAACGGCTCGGTGATTACGCCTACACCGTGGCTGACAATCAGGACAGCGAGATGGCGAGCTTCCTTGATACCCAGGCTCCGATCCTGGCCCGCTATGCGAGGTGGCAACCGTGAGCGTGGCGACCCTCGCCAATCGGAATGTGACCATCCAGCGTCAGACGCTCACCGTCGATGCCTCTGGTGGTACGAGCAAGGCGTGGGGCAACGTGCTCAGAGCGAAGGCCAGAATCCAGCCGCTCTCAGCAACCGAGATCCTGGCCCACGCCGAGCTAGAGAGCCGCGTGAGCCACGCCATGTATGTCAGCGGCACACCGGACATCCGCCCAGGGGACCGCCTGGGCGGCTCGTATGACCGCAAGACGCTCTATGTGATCGGGGTATTTGATCCAGACCAGGCCGGGATCTTCCTGAAGGTGATGCTCGAGGGGAGAGATCGGTAATGGCTCAGGTTGTCGTCAAAGACCACAGCAAGGCGTTCATGGCTACCGCGAGCAACGATGTCGAGAAGGCCATCGCGCGCGTGACGATCAAAGTCCAGCGTGAGGCTCAGCGGCTGGTGAATCAGCACTCGAGTCTCGGAGCAAGGAAGAATCCGAACATCCCGAGATCGAAGAAGGGCGAGCCGCCATTCAGGGAGTTCGGACAGTTGCTCAGATCGATCCAATCTGAGACTGTCAAACGCCGCGGCGAGTTTGTTGGTCGAGTGGGAACGAACCTGAAATATGGTCGAGCTCTTGAACTTGGTTTACCCCGTACTCGCTTGGCTCCTCGGCCCTGGCTGCGGCCCGCGCTGACATCTCAGGAGAAGACTCTCAAGATCGAAGTCGGCAGGGCTCTACGCAAGGCCGTGAGGCGTAGACGATGACGACCCAGATCGACATGACGAATGTGATCGACGGGCTCTACAGCCAGCTCACCGGCAACTCCAATTTCAACACCGCGATCGGCGGCTCAGCCTCGAGTGCCGGCCGCGTTCGATACGGCCAGATCGACGATCGTGATCTCGCCATGCCGTTTGCCGTGATCAATCTGGTTTCGGTGAACGATTTCGACTCGTTCACCCATGACGGGTATTCCGCGATGATCCAGTTGTCGATCTATTCCGATGCCGAATCGTCATCAGCGCGTGAGAACAACGTGATCGCAGACAAGGCGCGTGAGCGTGTACATCGGCAGTCGATCACTGTCTCGAACCATGAATCGATGACGTCTGAAGTTTCACAGACTCGGGGGCCGCTGCGCGAGGATAACGCCTGGCGGACAGACTTTGACCTTATTCTCCGTGGAAGGAGATCATAATGCCTGTTATCAGCGGCAAGGATGGGACGGTTACATTTGCGAGCGGCTACGTCAAGCAGGCGCAGAGCTGGACGGTGGACATCGGCATCGAGGATGTCAATACCACCAAGCTCGGCGCGACTTGGCAGACGCGCACCTTCGGCGTGAAGGACTGGTCTGGGACGTACTCCGTACAGATCCTCGACAACTCGAGCTTCGGCTCGACCGGCACGACGAGCGATGACTTCATCGCTATTGGTGGCGGCATCGTGCCGGCGGTGGCAATCTTCACGCTTGCATCGACGGACACATTGACCGGGACGATCATGGTCACCGGAGTCTCGATCAATACGTCCGTGATGGGCGGCGCGGCCACGGCTGAGTTCACGTTCGTTGGTTCTGGTCCCGTGGTGGTCAAGTCCACCTGATGAGCATCCAGGAAGCCACGCCATCGCCGTTGCTGCGGACGTTATCGGATGACACCGAGTACACGTTCGAGCCGCTGACACTATCTGACTGGTCGGCCTTCTGTATGTACATCAACTCCACGAATGGCGAGCCACCAAAGCGGCTCGTCGGACTGGATGAGATGGGCAAGGCGGCCTATTCGATTGATGGCATGATGTGGCTCTGTCACCGATCCGCTTCTCGAGGCAAGAAGTCGTTCATGCCGCTCGGAAAGTTTCGGGATCTGATGAGCCTGGGTGATATGCGCGCCGTGGTCGAGGTCATCACAGACTTCGGTGATACTGACAGTGATGGCTCGGACCCTCCAACGGGGGAAGCCCCCCAGACTGGACCGAGCTCGCCATGACCGTTGCGATCATCACGAACACTCCCGAGCCGATGGTCTGGGAACGGTACACGATCGGGATGATCCGTAGACGTTTCGAGCGGTTGGGCAAGGTCGCCATGTACTTCGGGCTCTCGACTGATAATGACGGCAGCAAGGGGTCGGTGATCGATTCGACCAAGAACCCCGAAATCGCTGTCAAGGCACTGAAGTCTCTGGGGGTGTGATGTGGCCGCACTCGCTGAAGTATTCGTTGAGGTCAAAGCCAACCTCGGCAAGCTGAAACCTGGTCTTGATAAGGGTGTCAAGGCCAGTAAGTTCGCCGCGCTGAAGATGGCTAAGGCCTTCGGCCCTGGCGGCATGATGTTTGCCGCGCTGGGCAAGCTGAAACGGTTCTTCGGAAACGTCTTTTCCAGTCTGATCAAATGGACTAATCGGCTCGGCATTGCCCTTGTCGGCGTGTCTGTCATTGCCATCAAGTTTGCCTCTGATGCAGAGCAAACATGGAGCCGCTTCAACATCGTCATGGGAGAAGGTGCCAAGGAGGCTCGTAAGTTCACGAAGGCGTTGGCTGATGGCGTCGGCCGTGCCGAAGTCAAAATCGGTGATTCCGTCGCTACGTTCATGTCGTTCTTCAAGGGGCTCCAGTTCGCTGACAAGGATTCAATAACCCTATCCAAGACGCTGACTCAATTAGCTCTTGACTTCGCATCGTTCAACAACATTGCCGACGATGAGGCTCTGCAACGATTCATCTCTGCTCTGTCCGGGTCCGGTGAAGTCCTCGATAGATTCGGCATCAATATCAAGCAGGGGGCTCTTGATCAGGAACTCCTGGCTCGCGGCTTCCCCAAGGTCACAAAGGGCGCGACAGAACAGCAGAAGGCCGTAGCTCGGCTCGGGATCATCATGCGAGCCATGACGGACCAGGGCGCGATCGGCAACGCAATCGAGACGAACAAAGAGTTCGCCAATCAGATGAAGAAGCTCAAGGGCGAGGTTCAAGAGCTATTCATTGCGATCGGAAAGGAGCTACTACCCGCAGCGGGCAGGCTCGTTGGTGTCTTTAATCAGATTGTCCATTGGGCCAAGGGAGAAGTCGGCCCAGCGCTCGAACTTCTCAAGACAAAAGCGTTCGAGGTTCGCAATGCGTTCAACGAGATGTTTGGCACGGAGTTCGGGATTCAGGGGTCGAGCGTAGTCGTCGAGCTGATCATTGCTATGGAGTCTCTGCGAATCCATATGAAGATGTCACTCGACGGAATAATTGGTGACCTCCGCCATTGGGTTGACATGGTCAAGGATCTGGTCGGCCCAATTATGAAGCTCTACGATGCGACGCGCGTCGTCCCACGGTTCCTCGCAAGCAAGTTGGGAATTGGCCTGGGAGAAGATGTAAG
>Ga0114898_1002256_pt1 | contig 10280 bp, 9 predicted proteins | sample Malvired_Geostar_FD_83496 | JGI IMG/M metagenome (GOLD analysis project Ga0114898, IMG submission 83496) | Marine viral communities from the Global Malaspina Expedition - Malaspina viral metaG DeepMed_Geostar | ecosystem: Environmental > Aquatic > Marine > Oceanic | place: Mediterranean Sea... | reverse complement strand
TCGCGCAGCCGCCCGTCATCGGTGGTCGCCAGATAGACGCCGTCGCGACGCAGATGCGGGTTGGCCTGAACCCAGGCGTCACGAAGCGCGCCGGCCGTGGTGCGGGGCGACGGCTCAGGCAGGGTCAGCGCGCTCCACAATTCGGTCGACTGGTCGAAATAGGCGTCCGGGTCGTCCCAGCCGCAGGTCCCATGGGCGGCCCATTCGTGCTGAAGCAGCGCCTCGGACGGCGTCATGCAGAAATGCTCGCGCACCTCGGCTACGGTCAGGGCCCGGGCTGGCGCGACCGAGCAGTACCGCGGATGATCGCCCCGGGCCGCATTGGGCCACAGGCCGTGCAGGAACCATCCCGCGTCCCGATCCTGCGGCGTCAGGGGGTAGCCCCGGCCGTCGCGGTTGCCCTCCCGCCAGTGGGGTCCCCAGGCGACCGCCAGCATGTAGTAGGCGACCCGGGCGTCCGCGACGATCTCGTCCGGATCCGGCGTCTCCGGCTCCGCCGGGATGACGCGATCGGGGAGCGTGCAGGTCCGGGCGCCCGGGGTCAGGGCCCCGGGCGCAGGCTCGGGCTGGGACCGGCAGGCTGCGGCGACAAGAATGAGCGAAATGAGGACGACGGCGCGGTTCATGTCACCGCTTCTAGCGGCTGCACGGGACGGCTGCGACAAATTGTGCGTGTGGCGCCTTGTGATCGGCGACGCGAAGACCATCTTGTCGGGACTGCACAGCCGAGGGGGCCGCGATCCATGTCCGCCGTATCCGTATCCGGCCTCACCAAGACCTACGCCGGCGGCCATCAGGCCCTGAAGCGCGTGGATCTGGAGATCGCCAGGGGCGAGATCTTCGCCCTGCTGGGGCCAAACGGGGCGGGCAAGACCACCCTCATCAGCATCATCTGCGGCATCGTCAACGGCACGACGGGCGAGGTGCGCGCCGGCGGCTTCGACATCCGGAAGGACTATCGCAAGGCCCGCGCCATGATCGGCCTCGTGCCGCAGGAACTGACCACCGACGCCTTCGAGACGGTGTGGGCCACGGTCACGTTCAGCCGGGGGCTTTTCGGAAAGGCGCCGAACCCGGCCCTGATCGAGCAGATCCTTCGCGATCTCAGCCTGTGGGACAAGAAGGACGCCAAGATCATGACCCTCTCCGGCGGCATGAAGCGCCGGGTGATGATCGCCAAGGCCCTGAGCCACGAGCCCGAAATCCTGTTCCTGGACGAGCCCACCGCCGGCGTGGACGTGGAGTTGCGGCGCGACATGTGGAACCTGGTCCGGGGCCTGCGCGAAAAGGGCGTCACCATCATCCTGACCACCCACTACATCGAGGAGGCCGAGGAGATGGCCGACCGCGTGGGGGTGATCTCCAGGGGCGAGCTGATCCTGGTCGAGGAAAAGACCGCCCTGATGAAGAAGCTGGGCAAGAAGCAGCTGACCCTGAATCTGCAGGAGCCCATGGCGGCCATTCCCCCGGAGCTGTCAGCGTGGGCGCTGGCGCTGAAGGCGGACGGCGCCGAGCTGGAATACGTCTTTGACGCCAACGCCGAGCGCACCGGGGTGCCCAGCCTGCTGAGGAAGCTCAGCGACATGGGCATCGGCTTCAAGGATCTGAACACGCGCCAGAGCTCGCTGGAGGACATCTTCGTGGGGCTGGTGCACGACACGTCGCGCGATGCGCCGAAGCAGGAGGCCGCGCGATGAACGGCTATGGAATCTGGGCCATCTACCGGTTCGAGATGGCCCGCGCCCTGCGCACCGTGTGGCAGAGCATCGTCACCCCCGTGATCACCACCTCGCTTTATTTCGTGGTCTTCGGCGCCGCCATCGGCTCGGCCATGACCGAGGTGAACGGGGTGCCGTACGGCGCCTTCATCGTGCCGGGGCTGGTGATGCTGAGCCTGTTCACCCAGTCGATCTTCAACGCCTCGTTCGGCATCTATTTTCCGAAATTCACCGGCACCATCTACGAGATCCTGTCGGCGCCGGTCAGCTACATCGAGATCGTCATCGCCTATGTGGGGGCCGCGGCCACCAAATCGATCATCCTGGGCCTCATCATCCTGGCCACCGCGCGGCTGTTCGTGCCGCTGGAGGTGCTGCACCCGCTGACCATGATCACCTTCCTGGTGCTGACGGCGGTGACCTTCAGCCTGTTCGGCTTCATCATCGGCATCTGGGCCCAGGGCTTCGAGCAGCTGCAGTTCATCCCGATGCTGATCATCACGCCGCTGACGTTCCTGGGCGGGTCGTTCTATTCCATCGACATGCTGCCCGGCGTCTGGCGCACCATCAGCCTGTTCAATCCGGTGGTCTACCTGATCTCCGGATTCCGCTGGAGCTTCTTCGGCGCCTCCGACGTGAACATCGGCGTCAGCCTGGCGGCGACCCTGTGCTTCTTCGCCATCTGCCTGGGCATCGTCGCCTGGATCTTCAGGACCGGCTACCGGCTCAAGAGCTAGACGTCGGATGGATCGGGGCGGTGACGACCACCCTCAGGCCCGGCTCATTGGGAAGGTGCTCGATCCGGCCTTCCAGTTGTTTGACCAGGCTCTCGATCATGCGCGAGCCGAAGCCGCCGCCGAGGGCTTCCCCCTCGACCTTGCCGCTCCCCTGATCGGCGACGATCAGGCGCAGTCGGTCGCGGTCCTCCTCCAGGGTGATCCATAGGGGCCCCTCGCCGCCGCCATAGGCGTATTTCTGGACATTGATGACCAGCTCGGTCAGCACCAGTCCCAGACTGACCGCCCGGGTGGTCTGGATCGACACCGGCGCAAGGCTCATCTGGATCCGCCGCGCCCATGCGGCGCCCATGGACTCAACCAGCTCGCCGCACAGCTCGCCAAGATAGCGGGACAGGTCGAGGGTCTCGAACTGGTCAGCCCGGTAAAGCCGGTTGTGCACCAGACCCACCGCCTTGATCCGGCGGCGCGCCTCTTCGAGGGCTGCGGCGACGGCGGCCTCGCCCCTGTGTTCGCGCACCTGCAGGGCCAGAAAACTGGACACCAGCTGCAGGCTGTTCTGGATGCGGTGGTTCACTTCGCGCAGCAGGAAGTCCTGCTGCTTCAGAAGGGTGTCCTTGTCGGCCACCGTCTCGCGCAAGGTTTCGTTCAGGCGGCGCAGCTGACGGGACGCGCGCAGGTCGAAAATCGACTGCCGCAACCGTGTTGCGCTTTCCACCTGGGCCGGGCTCCAGCGACGGGCGCGGCCCCGCACCGTCTCGGCCCAGGCGTCGAACGAGGCGCGCGGCGTCAACTCGCCGGAGGGCCCCTGCTTCACGGCGTCGTGGGGATTGCCGGCCCAGCGCACCGTTTCAACCTGCTCGGCCCGGAACCACATGATGACAAAGGGCTCTTCTGTCGTGACGGTGAAGGCCAGCATGCCGCTGGCGCTGGCCTGCCACGCCGCGGCGGCGGGGAAAAGCTCGGGCAGTCTGTCGGTGACCAGCGGCTCCACCCGGCCGCGCTCGGCCGCCCATCTGGCCAGTTCGGGCAGGACCTCTTCAGGCGGGCAGGATCCGTAGCGGGCGATCTGGCCGCCGCGCAACACCACAGCCCCGTCCGCCTCCAGCAGCTGGGCCACGCGCGACAGGTGCCGCCCCAGCGGCCTGTGCAGCGGCTCGCTGAAGGGAAGACGCGCCACCAGTTCATCCTCGAGGCCGCGCAGCCGCAGCCGCTCTCGATAGATCTCGGCTTCCTCGCGCGACTTGATCTGCCGCGACAGGTTGCGCGCCAGGCTGGCGGCGGCGATCCGAACCTCATGGGTCATCAGCTGGGGCCGCAGGCTGTGACACGCCACCAGGCCCCAGAGCTCGCCGTCCTTGACGATGGAGACCGAGGCCGAGGCGCCGACGTCCATGTTGCGAAGGTACTGAAGGTGCACCGGGGAGACGCTGCGCAGCGCGCAGTCGCTCATATCCAGAGCCTCGTCCGCGGCCGGGCGCAGGGGCTGCGGTTCGTAATGGACGTTCGGGATGACGCGCACCAGGTTGCGCACGTACAGCGCCCGCGCCTGCCGCGGAATGTCGGCGCCCGGGAAATGGTGGTTCATGTACGACGGCAATTCGGGCGAGCTGTCCTCAGCCAGCACCACCCCCGATTCATCGTCCAGGAAACGGTAGATCATCACCCGGTCGAAGCCCGTGAGGCGACGGAACTCCCGCGCGGCGTGGTCGCAGAGCGATTTGACGCCCGCCGCCCTCTCGAAGGCGGCCCCTGCGCGATCGAGCTGGCCCAGCAGGTCGACCCCCAGGAACGCCTCCTGGGAACTCTGCTCGACCTCCACGATCTGCAGATCGCCGACCGCATGAGTGGTCACGTCGTAGTGCAGGCGAGACAGCGAGCGCCAGCGGGCCACATGGCCTGTGAGCCCGGAAGCCATCATTTCCCGCAGGCTGTCAGCGACCGTCGCGCCCAGCACGTCCGAGACCGGCGCGCCTTGCCAGTCCTCGACGCCGGCGAGGCCTTCGATGTCGCCGCCGACGCGGCGGATGGCCAGGTCCGCCCGGTCCAGAACCATGACGAATCCGTGGGGCTGGACGGCTTCCGGGATGTGGATCGGCTCACGGGCGCAGGCGTCCAGATCAAGAGCCGCATCCGTCATGTCCCGCACCTCACTCAGTCAACCACATCCGCGCCAGCCGGAATCCGTCCTGGGCGCCGGCGACGATCTCCCCGGCGTCCGCGCGGCCCGCGGCGTGCTCGCGGCCCAGAACGTCGATGAAAGCCCGCCATTGCGCGGCCGTCTGGTCCCCATAGGGATCGAAGAACGACAGACCAAGCTGATCCAGGTTGCTAGCAGACAATTGGCGGTGAATCACCCGGCCGCCCAGGGACGAGCCCTCCAGCACGTAGAACAGGCCCAGCGCATAGCCCAGGGACGTGACGGTGGGGCGCTCGCGAGACGGCGCCGGCCTGCCGCCCAGCGCCAGCAGGTCGGCCCCGATGCGCGGCAGACGCCGGCGCGCGGCGAATTCGAGCCCGGCGACCCGCTCCAGCCAGGGGGCAAGACAATGCTCGGCGTCTGCGTGGAAGCCATAGAATCCGGCCACCAGCACTCGCCGCCGATCCAGGTCCGACAGGCGGGCCTCCAGATTGACCGCGCCTTCCAGCGCCAGGTGCTCGGCGCCCGTGGCGCCCCGCAGGATGAGGATGATCTCTGGCTGTTTCATGCAGCCAAGCGTAGCGGCCGTGTTTGGCCCCAAAGGGCCGCAAACTTGGCCATGGCCCCCGTTGTCGCCCCTTACGCGGCGACATCAAGGCCAAAACAAGAGCTTGGCCGCAGGCTTTCGAAGGGCTTCAGTTCGGGAGGGGCTCCGGAAATTCCAGTCGCGAGGTGTCATAGCCCAAGGCGGCCGCCCGGCGAACAAGGGCGTCCAGCTCGGCCCGGGTCGGGACCTCGCGGGTGTAGATGAACAGCTTGTCGAAAGAGGGGTCCGAGGAGATGAACCAGCTGTAGTCCTCGGCCCGGTCCAGCACCCAGTACTCCCAGACGATCAGCCACAGATAGCGAACCCGGAGTTTGGCGTTGGTTCCCGGGTCGACGAAGGTTCCGACCCCGGCGATGGCGCGCTCAGGCCCCTGCGGGGCGCCCACCTGACAGGTGTCGTGCACGTCCACCTTGCCGTCGGCGCGCAGCGCATACGCCGTGGCGCCGGCCACGCAGCCGTCGGTGATGTCCATGGGCAGGCGGGCCACCTCGAGCCAGCGGCCGGTATAGAAGCGCCCGGCGTCGATGGACTTCAGGGGCTGGGGCGCGCCGGGGCCGGACCCGCCGCCGCCGAGGCTTGCGCACCCGGCCAGGGCCAGGACCAGGGCGGCGGCGGCGATCAGGCGAAAGACGGGCATGGGCGGGCTCCGTGGCTGGGCGTCGTCCCAGCTACGGCGCGGCGCCTCAGCCGGATGTGCGGGCGGCGCGAAGTTCGGCCGCGGCCTGATCGAAGGTGGCGACGACGCTTTCGGGCGGGCGGCCCATCAGGCTGACGACCACGGTGGCCAAGGTCGCCAGAATGAAGCCGGGCACGATCTCGTAGATCACCGTGGTCAGGGCCTCGCCTCCGGGCAGGACCGGCGCGAACACCCAGAACAGGACCGTCGCGGCGCCCACGATCATGCCGGCCAGGGCGCCGTTGCGGGTGATGCGGCGCCACATCAGGCTGAGGATCACCAGCGGCCCGAAGGCGGCGCCGAACCCGGCCCAGGCGTTGGACACCAGGGTCAGGACGTTGCTGGTGGGATCATAGGCCAGCCAGATGGCCACCAGCGACACCAGAACCACCGCCAGCCGGCCGACGGTCACCAATTCCCTCTGACTGGCGTCGCGGCGGAAGAAGACGCCGTAGAAATCCTCGGTGAGCGAACTGGACGAGACCAGCAGCTGGGACGAGATGGTGCTCATGATCGCCGCCAGGATGGCCGCCAGCAGGAACCCGGTCACCAGCGGGTGGAACAACACGTCCGACAGGACGATGAAGATGGTCTCCGGGTCCGAGATCGCGATGCCGTTGTTGGTGGCGTAGGCCAGGCCCGTCAGGCCGGTGGCCAGGGCGCCGACGATGGTGACGGCCATCCAGGTCATGCCGATGTTGCGGGCGGTCGGAATGTCCTTCACCGAGCGAATGGCCATGAAGCGCACGATGATGTGCGGCTGGCCGAAATAGCCCAGCCCCCAGGACAGGGCGGATATGATTCCGACCAGGCTGGTTCCGGTCAGAAGGCCCAGCAGGGCCGGATCGATTCCGCGGACGGTTTCGGTCAGGCCGTCCACCCCGCCCACGTCGGTCAGGGCCACCACGGGCACCACCACCAGCGCCACGAACATGATGCAGCCCTGCACGAAATCGGTCATGCTGACGGCCATGAAGCCGCCGAACAGGGTGTAGGCCACCACCACCCCCGCCGTGACCCACAGGCCCCATGCGTAGTCGACGCCAAAGGCGCTGTCGAACAGCTTGCCGCCGGCCACCAGACCGGACGAGGTGTAGAGGGTGAAGAAGATCACGATCACCAGGGAGGAGATCACCCTGAGCAGGCGGGAGCGGTCCTCGAAACGCTTCTCGAAGTAGTCCGGTATGGTGATCGCGTCGTTGGCCAGCTCGGTGTAGACCCGCAGCCGCGGCGCCACGAGGAGGTAGTTGGCGAAGGCGCCGATGAACAGACCCAGCGCGATCCAGGACGCCGAAAGGCCGGACACGAACATCGCGCCCGGCAGGCCCAGCAGCATCCAGCCGGACATGTCCGAGGCCCCTGCGGACAGCGAGGTCACCGCCGGACCCATCTGTCGGCCGCCCAGCATGTAGCCGGACACGTCGCTGGTGGAGCGCTTGAAGGCGTAAAGCCCTATGCCCAGCATGAGGACGAAATAGAGGGCGAGGGTGATCAGGGTGCCGGTTTCCATGGCCGGCAGAGGTAGCAGCCCCGCGGCCAGGCTTCAAACCGGCGACGGCGAAAGCGTCAGCCCGGCAGCGACTGGGGGCTCAGATAGCCACGCTCCACCATGCGTCGCATGCCTTCGTAGGCCTCGCTGAGCTCTTCAAAGATCGCGCGCATCTGCCCGAGGTGCTGGGCCTGTTCAGGGGTGACCGCCTGACCTGACGCCGTGAGGCGCATAGCCTCGGCGATCCAGGCGCCCCGCGCCATGGCGGCCGTGACGGCGAGCCGCTGAAAGGCGGCCATGTCGACGGAGCCGAGCGTCCGGCCGATCAGCTCGCGGTTGGAGATGAAGGCGGCGTAGTCAATCTGCTCCAGCTGGCCGCGGAGGCGGCGCTGGTCTTCCGGGCTGATGTCCTGCGGCTCGAAATGGTCGCGGCCTCGCCGGTAGCTGGAAGTCATCGTGGACGCCATGACGCCCCTCCCGTGAACGCGGCCCGATAGCCGCACGGGCAGGGTGGCATGCGCCGGTTAAGGCTTGAACAACGCGGTCGCTCGCGGAAAAAGCTTCCCTTTACGCACACGTAAAGTTATGGATGGGGCATGACGTCCGCAGACGATCACCGCACCTATTCGATTCGCCAGCTCTGCCGCGAGTTCGGGGCCACCGCGCGCGCCCTGCGCTTCTATGAGGACAAGGGCATGCTGTCGCCGGCGCGCCGGGGCCAGACGCGGGTCTATGACGCCAAGGACCGGGACCGGCTGAAGCTGATCCTGCGCGGCCGCCGCATCGGGTTCACCCTGGCCGAGATCCAGGAGATGATCGATCTGTACGACCGCAAGGACCACAACGTTCACCAGATGGCGGTCGCCCTGCCCCGTCACCGCGCCCAGGTGGAGGCGCTGAAGCGTCAGCGCGAGGATCTGGACGAGGCCATCAAGGTGGCCGAGGAGGCCTGCGAGGCCATGGAGAAGCGGCTGTCGGAGCACCGGCCCGACCTTCTGCCCGGCGCCGAGGACTATGAGTCCGCCCTGCGCGCGCGACTGAACCACCACCATCACGACGACGATCAAGAATTCTTCAAAGCGAGAGCCTGACCATGGCCTACAAGGCGCCTGTCCGCGATTTCCAGTTCATCCTGAACGAGGTGCTGGAGATCGACCGCTACGAAAACCAGCCCGGCTTCGAGGACGTGTCCTCCGATCTGGTGGGCCAGATCCTGGAGGAGGGCGCGAAATTCGCCGAGGAGGTGATCGCGCCGATCAACCGCGCGGGCGACCAGCACGGCTGTGAATGGAAGGACGGCGTCGTCACCGGCCCGCCCGGCTGGAAGGAAGCCTATCACCAGATGGTCGAGGCCGGCTGGCCCGCCCTGCACGCCCATACGCAGTACGGCGGCCAGGGCATGCCGGCGGTGGTGTCCATGGCGGTGGGCCAGATGACGGCGGCCGCCAGCCCGGCGTTCAGCATGTACCCGGGCCTGACGGCGGGCGCCTATGCCGGGCTGCACGCCAACGCCTCGGACGCCATCAAGGACCGGTACCTGCCGAAACTGGCCACCGGCGAGTGGGGCGGCACCATGAACCTGACCGAGCCCCAGTGCGGCACGGACCTCGGCCTGATCCGCACCAAGGCCGTGCCCAACGGCGACGGCAGCTATTCCATCACCGGCCAGAAGATCTGGATCTCGTCGGGCGAGCATGACTTCACCGACAACATCATCCATCTGGTGCTGGCCCGCATCGAGGGCGCGCCCGCCGGCATCAAGGGCATCAGCCTGTTCGTGGTGCCCAAGGTGTTCGTCAATGACGACGGGTCGCTGGGTGACCGCAACGACGGCGTCCAGTGCGCCGGCCTCGAGCACAAGATGGGCATCCACGGCAACGCCACCTGCGTGATGTCCTACGAGAACGCCAAAGGCTGGCTGGTCGGCGAGGAGAACCGCGGCATGCCGGCCATGTTCGTCATGATGAACGAGGCGCGGCTGGGCACCGGCCTCCAGGGCCAGGCCATCGGCGACGCCGCGCTCCAGGCCGCCGTGGAGTTCGCCAAGGACCGCCTGCAGGGCCGCAGTCTGACCGGCCCCAAGAATCCGGACGGCCCCGCCGACCCGATCATCGTCCACCCGGACGTGCGGCGCATGCTGCTGGAATCGAAGGCCTACATCGAGGGCGGCCGGGCCTTCATCCTGTGGACCGCGCTGCAGGCCGACCTGCAGAAGTCCGGGGACGAGGCCGTCGCCACCAAGGCGAAGGACTACATGGGCCTGATCACCCCGGTGGTGAAGGCGTTCCTGACCGACCGGGGCTTCCATGTGGCCAGCCTGGCCATGCAGGTGCACGGCGGTTCGGGCTACACCGAACACTTCACCGCCTCCCAGTCCCTGCGCGATGCGCGGATCACCATGATCTACGAGGGCACCAACGGCGTCCAGGCGCTGGATCTGGTGGGCCGCAAGCTGCCGGCCAACGGCGGCCGGGCCGTCATGAGCTGGTTCGCCGACATTGACGCCTTCGTAAGCGAGCACGGCGGCGACGAGGCGGTGAAGCCCTTCGTCGACGGCCTGGCCGACGCGAAGAAGAACCTGCAGGAGGCCACCATGTGGCTGATGCAGAACGGCATGCAGAACCCGGACAATGCGGGTGCGGCCTCCACCGACTATCTGCACATCTTCGGCCTGACGGCCATGGCCTATGTGTGGGCCCAGATGGCCGTGGCGGCGCAGAAGAAGGCGGGCGACAGCGATCCGTTCTACGCCAACAAGCTGGCCGTGGGCCGCTATTTCGTCGAGCGCATCCTGCCCGACGCCGAGGCGCACCTGAAGAAGCTGAAGACCGGCGCCGACGTGCTGATGGCGCTGCCGGCGGAGGCGTTCTGAGGTTTTTGACGCCGTCATCCTCGGGCTTGTCCCGAGGACCC
>Ga0114898_1002255_pt1 | contig 10283 bp, 9 predicted proteins | sample Malvired_Geostar_FD_83496 | JGI IMG/M metagenome (GOLD analysis project Ga0114898, IMG submission 83496) | Marine viral communities from the Global Malaspina Expedition - Malaspina viral metaG DeepMed_Geostar | ecosystem: Environmental > Aquatic > Marine > Oceanic | place: Mediterranean Sea... | reverse complement strand
GTGTTTATGCCGAGCTGCTGATCAAACGCATCCAGGCGTTCGGCTCCAAGGTCTATCTGGTCAATACCGGCTGGACCGGTGGCGGTTACGGCGTCGGCAAGCGTTTCAACATTCCGACCACGCGTGCGGTGATCGCGGCGATTCAGAGCGGTGCGCTGGTGGGTGCCGAAACCGAGCACCTGCCGATCATCAACCTGGACGTGCCAAAGGCCGTCGAAGGCGTCGACACTCAGCTGCTCAACCCGCGCAACACCTGGGCCGACCAGCATGCCTACGACGAGGCGGCCAAGGAACTGGCGAACAAGTTCATCGAAAACTTCAAGAAGTTCGATGTCTCCGACGCCATCAAGGCCGCCGGCCCGCAGCTCTAAGCCCCGCTGCATGAAAAAAGCCGCCTTCGGGCGGCTTTTTCGTGGGCGCGCATCGGGGTTTGCCTGCGCTAGGGATCGACGTAGATGATGAATCCCATCGAGAAAGACGCATGGATTCGATCAATCCACTGCGCTTAGCATGGCCATCCCCTTTCCAGCCCGTGGAGCCGTTCATGCATATCGAAGAAGCCATCCAGACACGCCGCGCCGTCAAAGCCTACGACCCGAACTTCCAGCTGAGCCAGGAAGAAAAGAACGAGCTGCTGCAACTGGCATTGCTGGCGCCGTCGGCGTTCAATCTTCAGCACGTTCGTTTCGTTGAAGTCAGCGATCCGGCGCTGCGCGCGCAGATTCGCGAGGTGGGCTGGAACCAGGCGCAGATGACCGATGCCTCGATGCTGGTGGTGGTCTGCGCGCAGGTCGATAGCTGGGAGAAGAATGTGCGTCGGGTCTGGGAGGGCACGCCGCCGGACGTGCAGGATTACATGGCCGGCGCGATCGATACCTACTACCGCGACAAACCCCAGGTGCAGCGTGACGAAGCCATGCGCAGCTGCGGCCTGATGGCGCAGACGCTGATGCTCGCCGCACGGGGCAAGGGCCTGGACTCCTGCCCGATGGACGGCTTCGATTTCGAGGCGGTGGGCAAACTGATCAACCTGCCGGACAACCATGTCATTGCCATGATGGTCGCGGTGGGCAAGCGCACCGTCGAGCCGAAACCTCGTGTCGGCAAGCTGCCGTTCGACGAGGTGATCATCCGCGATCGCTTCTGACCAGGTCAAAACGGGGCACCCGAGAGGGCACCTCGTTTTGACGGTCGGTCGGCTTGCACCGTTGGGGTAGGCCGGCTGGGCCAGGGATCAGTCACGCCAACCTGCTCGTTCCTGACTGTTCGACCCCTGGGTTGCGGCCTCTGGCCGCAATTCGCCGAGCGGGGGATACCGCCTTTCAGTTCTGGTTCTTGCAGGTGTCGGCCAGGGTCCGATACGACAGCTTGCGCACCTCGCCCGCGGAGTCGCGGTACGTCATGACCGCGTCGGTGACTTCGCAATAAGGGGTCGGCTCGACTTTGATCGACAGGACCGAGGCGATATCGACCTTGGTGCCGTACGTGTAGGTTTCCGGTTCGCCGCTATTGGCATGAACGAGCGAGGCGAAGGAGAGCAAAAGGGCAGAGGTCGCTAGGGTAAAGCGCATGGCAAGCATCCTGTTTCTGGTTCGTATGTCTGTCCTGTTCACAAGCCGCATCACCCGATCCGGCTTCGCTTATGGTTGTATTCAGGAACCCGGTCATCGTAGAAGTAGTAAGCCTGCTAACGATAATTGTCGATTCCAATGAGCGTCATTGATTGAAATGTCTCGCCGTCGCGCTTGCCTTGCTGCCTGTGCTGGCGGCTCCGCGGTGCTGACACGTTTCTCTGCGGCATCAGCGTGCCGGTGTTCCGGGCCGAAGGTGCGCTTGCCGAGCGCATGGAACAGTCGACCAGCGGCCTCTTGCGGTTGGGGAAATGGCCGATAGCCAGACACCCCCTCAAAGGAGCGCCGCCATGCCCCGCGTTCTCGCCGATCTCGGTTTCCGATGGAAAATCACCCTGCCGATAGGTGTTCTGGCCCTGCTGCTGATGCTGATGGGCGTCTTCGGCATGCGCGGTATCGAGCACGTCGCAGAGTCCAGCCAGCGGTTGGCGACGCGGCACTTGCCTGCCATCAGCTTGCTGCTCAATGCCGACCGAGACCTGTACCAGGCGTTCATTGCCGAGCGCAGCATGCTCGACAGCGATGCTGGCGAATACCGGCAGGAACTGCACGACAGCCATGCCGAAAATCTCCGGCAGGCCTATGAGCGCGTCCAGGCATACGCCGCCAAACAGCCGAGCAGCGAGGCGCTCGCGCTGGTCGAGCAATTCAACCGTGGATTCCGGCAATGGGCGGACGTCTCGCGGCGTGTCATCGATCAGGTCGACCTTGACCCGCTGGCGGCCAGCGCGCTGAGCTTCGGTGACAGCGAAGCGCGCTTCGATGCCATGCGCGATGCCATCGATAAACTGGGCGAGCTTGAAGACCAGGCCGCCGCCAGGGAAGGCGAGGCGGCGATTGCCGAGGGGGCGGCAACGGCCAGGCAACAGGCGATGGTTCTGAGCGCCGGCCTGCTCGGCTGCGTGCTGCTCGTGCTCGGGCTACCGCTGGTGGTGTTGCGGCCGTTGCGACGGTTGCTTGAGCGCATGCACCAGATTGCCGAAGGCGACGGTGATCTGCGGGACAGGCTGGAGGTGCGTTCGGCCGATGAGCTGGGCCAGCTCGGCGATGCCTTCAACGGTTTTCTAGACAAGCTGCAGCCACTGATCGCCGACGTTGGACGGGTCACCGCCGACATCGAGGGCGCGGCGCGGGGCATGGCGGACATGGCCGCGAGCAATGACCGGCTGATCAGCAGTGAGCATGCAGCCGTCGACCAGGTCAGCACCGCCGCCACCGAAATGAGCGCCGCCGTGCATGAGGTTGCGCTCAATGCACAGAACGCCTCCGATGCCGCGGGCCAGGCCGAGATTCAGTCGCGCAAGGCCGCCGCGGTGGTCAGCGACACCATTCAGTCGATTCGCCAGCTTGCCGGGGAAGTGGAAGGTGCCGCCCGCACGATCGAGGCGTTGGCGCAGGAGGCGTCCAGCATCGGGGCGGTCCTGGATGTGATTCGCGGCATTGCCGAGCAGACCAATCTACTGGCACTCAACGCCGCCATCGAGGCCGCGCGTGCCGGTGAGCAAGGGCGAGGTTTTGCGGTGGTGGCCGACGAGGTGAGGGCGTTGGCTGCGCGGACCCAGGAATCGACCCGAGACATTCAGGTTCGCATCGCGCGCCTTCAGGACGGCGTGGGCAAGGCTGTCCAGGCGATGCAGGTGGGAAGCGGCATCGCCCGCGACAGTGTCGAGCGCGCGAGCGGCGTCGACCAGGTACTGGCTGACACAACGCTCGCGGTGCAGCGCATCAACGACATGGCCGCGCAGATCGCGGCGGCCTGCGAGGAGCAGAGCAGCGTGACCGAAGAGGTCGCGCGGAACATCACCGATATCCGTGATGTGTCCAACGATGCCGCCGCCAACTCCGCCCAGGGGATGCGTGCCAGCCAGCAGCTCTCCGGGCTATCGCAACGGCTTGCGACACTGGTCGGTCGGTTTCGCGTCTGAAGCGAGTGGCCCTGGCAGGCACTGCCGGGGCACCTATTGGGAAACGATCGGTCCCGCCCCCGGCGCGCCGCGCAGCACCTTGCCGAGGCCGGTGTCGGCGGGCAATAAAAGCAGGCTGACGATGAATACCAACAAAAGACCAAGCGTGTAGGCCAGGCTGACCAGTTTCTGGCGGCGCCGCCGCTGGGTCTCGAGTGGTCGGGCAGCTCGGTCCCGGGGTTCGGGCTGCGGCGCCGATAACGGTTGGTTGGGTTTGGGCGGATGGCTGGGCATTGTGTCTCGATCTGTTGCGAACCTGCACCGCCACCTGCGGGCGGGCGCAATGTAGTAGCCGTTGCGCCCGTAAAGTAGACCTGAAATGCAGGCTATTTGCCAGCATTGCGGCGTCTGCGCCGCGTAAAACCGTCCGGGTCGCCATCGACGCCCGTCTGGCAGCCTTTTGAAACAAACGGAAAAGCTCTGGACGGGGCACGCGCCGATGCATCGGCGCAGGTCGACCATACTCAAGCGTCGTCGTCGCCACGAATTGGAGAATCCGCTCATGCAGACGCGCCGCCAGCTTCTTCACCGTACCGCCGTGCTGACGGCGATCGCCGCCCTTGGGCCATTGATGCCAACGGTCACGCGGGCTTCGCAATCGTTGCACATGCGGCCGATACCCGTTTCGGGTGAGAAGCTGCCGGTGATCGGGCTGGGCACCTCGCGCACCCATGATGTCGGCCTCGATGATGCCGAGATGAGCGCACTGCTCGATGTGCTGCGGGTATTCGCAGAAGGCGGTGCGCGGGTGATCGACACCGCCCCGAGCTATGGCAATGCCGATCGCGTGGTGGGCGAGCTGGTGCGGCAACAGAACGCCCGTGAGCGGGTGTTCCTGGCGACCAAGGTGTCCTCCACGGGACGCGAGCGCGGTCTGGCGCAGATCGAGGCGGGGTTCCAGGCGCTGCAGACCGACAGCATCGATCTGGTGCAAGTGCACAACCTGCAGGACACCCACACACAGCTCGGTGTGCTGCGCGAGCTGAAGGAGGCGGGTCGCATTCGTTACATCGGTATCACTCACTACCTGGAGTCGGCGCATGAGCGCTTGCTCGATGTGCTCGAGAAGGAGCCTGTCGACTTCGTCCAGTTCAACTATTCGGTCGGCGAGCGCAATGCCGAGAAGGGGCTGTTGCCCTATTGCGCCGACAAGGGCATCGCCACGCTGATCAATCGACCCTTTACCCGTGGCAACCTCCTTTCGCGGGTCAGGGGCATGCCACTGCCCGACTGGGCGGCCGAAATCGATGCCAGTTCCTGGGCGCAGCTGCTGCTCAAGTTCATCCTCGCCGCGCCGGCAGTTACCGCCGTGATCCCGGCGACCTCCAATCCGCGTTACATGGCCGACAACCTCATGGCGGGGCAGGGCCGTTTGCCGGATGAGCGGCAACGGCGGCTGATCATCGACGCCTTCAGCTGATTGCTGCGGTAAGGCCGCTTGGGATCGAAGCCGACGGGAGGCCGCGTGCTCGCAGATCTGGTTACGCGATTTTGCACATCGATCAACGCCCGTCCCGGAGAGCTGCGCGCGGCGTTGGCAGGGTTCGGGCTGTTTTTCTGCCTGTTCACAGGCTACTTCATGCTGCGGCCGATCCGCGAATCGATGGGCATTCAGGGCGGTGTCGACAACCTGCAATGGTTATTCACCGCCACCTTCTTCGCCATGTTGCTGGCGGTGCCGCTGTTCGCCTGGCTCAACTCACGGGTGGCGCGCATTCACTACATCGATTGGGTATACGGCTTCTTCTGCCTCAACCTGATGCTGTTCGCCGGCTTGTTCTACGTGCTGCGCGACAGCCTCTGGCTGGCGCGGGTGTTCTACGTGTGGATATCGGTCTACAACCTGTTCGTGGTGTCCGTGGCGTGGAGTCTGATGGCCGACGTGTTCGATGCGCCGCAGGCCCGTCGCCTGTTTGCGTTCATCGCGGCGGGCGCCAGCGTCGGCGGCCTGTTCGGGCCTGCCATGAGTGCATTGCTGGTGGGGCTGCTGGGGCAGTTCGGCCTGATGCTGCTGGCGGCGCTGCTGCTGGCCGTTGCCGTAGCGCTCAAGCATTACCTGATGGCCTGGCGCGAGGTGCTTGGCGCGGGCCGACCCGGCGCCGAAACGGCCGAAAGCCCTCGCCGACCGGTGGCTGGCAATCCCTTCAGCGGACTCACGCGGGTACTCGGTTCGCGCTATCTGATGGGCATCGCCGTGTTCGTCCTTCTGCTGACCACGGCCAGCACCTTTCTTTATTTCGAGCAGGCGCGACTGGTCGCCGAGCTGTTCGAGGACCGATCCGAGCAGGTGCGGGTATTCGGCGTCATCGATTTCGTGGTCCAGGCCGGTGCGCTGCTGTCTCAGCTGTTCATCACCGGACACATTGCCCAACGCCTCGGTGTGCGGGTACTGCTCACGGCCGTGCCGGCACTGGTTTGCCTGGGCTTCGTCGGCCTGGCACTGGCTCCGACCTTCGCCGTTCTGGCGGCGGTCATGATCGTGCGCAGGATCGGCGAGTACGCCTTCGTTCGTCCTGGGCGGGAAATGCTGTTCGCCCCGCTGGACGCAGAGAGCAAATACAAGGTGAAGAACTTCATCGACACGGTGGTCTATCGCGGCGGCGATGCGTTGAGCGGATGGGCCAAGAGCCTGCTCGACAGCCTCGGCCAGGGCGCGGCGCTGGTGGCGCTGGTCGGTGCCGTCTGTGCCGGGGTCTGGGGTGCCGTGGGCTGGTTTCTGGGCGCACGCGCCGACCGTTCCAGCGCGGCAGCGATGGCTGAGCGTGGTTAGCGCCTCGTGCGGCCCCCGCGGCTGGCGGCGATTCACTGATCTGGGTCAGGCGTGGCGACCGCACCGGTGTGACAATCCGATCAGACGAAGCTGCTGAACCTCGACGGTCCAGACGCCTCGAATCTGTGTAGATACGCCATCAATCAGGAGTAGTCGCATGCATGTTCAAGTCAACAGCCATCACATACCCGGTAGTGTCGAGCTGCATGAATGGGTGGGTTCGACCGTAGAGGAGCGGCTGGAGCGCTTCGATGATTTCCTGACCCGGGTCGAGGTGCACGTCAGCGACGAGAACGCGCAGAAGGCTGGCGCCGATGACAAGCGTTGCCAGATCGAGGCACGGCCCAAGGGCTACCAGGCGGTTTCCGTTACCCACAAGGCCGAATCGCTGCAGCTGGCGGTCGATGGCGCGGCGGAAAAGATGCGCCATGCGCTCGAACATGTGATGGGCAAGCTGGACAGCAAGGTTCTGTCCGGCGGCGAGCTCAACGACCCGTTGCGAGACGAGCAGCCACAAGCCGTCAAGGATGCCATGCTCGAGGAGGAATTCCTGGAAAAGCAGGACGAACTCGACCGCTAGGGCCCGAGCCCGGCGGCGTGCCGGGCCGTTCCAGCAGTGCCGCGACCGTCACCCAAGCGCTCCGGATCGCGACGTTGCCGCGCTCCGCTCAGTCGGGTCTTTCGGAAGGCCGTCGCGGCGACACGCGTGTCCTGGTCGATCCGCGCCATAGAGCTAATACGCGCAATTTCCTGGCGATCCGCCTGCATCCGGTGGTGTGCCTGCCCGCTGTGTGGCGCGAGTCGGGCATCGGGCGACCGCGCATCCGGGCGGATCAGTCAAAGCGCTCTCGACCGCGCCCTGCAGTCGGTGCGTTCCGCTTCAGGCCCGTTTTTGCTCAAGCCGTCGGGACGCACCACGCCCACGCATCTATAGCGAAAGGCTTACAAAAGAGATCGCCATTCGCCGCTTCACTCCGGGGTCTCGAATAATTAATCTACACCCACTCTGAAGCGCAGGACGCGCTCAGGATCACGGATGATCGGCCACGCCAGGACGGTAGTCGAACGGATTCGAAATGGTCAGGAAAAACCCGCTTCGGCGGGTTTTTTGTTGTCTGCAGAAAACCGTCCCGGCTACTGGCGCACCGTCTGATCGCAGCGCCGCAGCCGCTCCATCGGACGGTCTGCGTTAGGCCTTGTCGAGCAAGGCGCGTGGCCGTCAGCGGCGAGCGACGGCGACGATCTGCTCGATCAGCCACTGCAAAGCCGCATCCCGCTCCCGTTGAGCCACGCTGACGATATCCAGCTGAAAGGAGCCCAGATCGAAGGGCAGGTCGAACAGGTGAAGCGGCAGCAGCTTGGCGAAATGCCGGGCCAACTGGGTGGGAAGCACGGCGGCCAGGTCGCTGCTGGCGACAATATGGGCAGCCTGGAGGTAATTAGGCGTCGTGTAGACCACCTCGCGGGCGAGCGCATTGTCTTCCAGCCATTGATCGACCATCCCACGCGTTTGCCCACCATGCACCCATAGATGGCGCAGCCGCAGGAAGCCCGTCAGGTCCATCGTTTCGCCCATCAGCGGATGGCCGCGGCGCACCGCGACCTGCAACGTTTCGGTGGCCCAGCGGCGCGTGTGGAAGCGCGTCGGGACCTCGAGGAAGCGGCCCAGCACCAGATCCAGCTCGCCGTTGTCCAGCGCTTCGGACGGCAAGCAAGGAGTCAGGTGCTGGATCGCCAACTGGATACCCGGGGCCACTCGCGCCAGATGCGCCATGAGGGCGGGCATGCAGATCAGCTCGACATAATCGGTCACGGCGATGACGAAGCGTTGATGACTGGTGGCCGGATCGAACAGGTCCCCGGCATTGAGGGTGTGCTCGATCTGTTGCAGTGCGTCACGAATCGGCGCCTCCAGGCTCAGTGCGCGCGGGGTGGGTTGCATGGCGCGGCCCACGCGTACCAGCAGCGGATCATCGAGCAGCTCGCGCAAGCGATTGAGCGCATTGCTGACCGCCGGCTGGCTGAGCGACAGACGTTCGGCGGCGCGTGACACGTTGCGTTCGCGGAGCAAGGCGTCTAGCACGCGGAGTAGATTGAGATCGAAGTTATAGATATTCATCGGATGAATCGGAAGTATCACAAGACTAAATTTCAAAAATAGTAGCGTCATCAACTAAGGTAGGTCTTCTGTTTTTTCTGCCTTGCGACGAGGACTGCTGCAATGAGCCAAACCCGCTTCGATATCCAGACCGCTGCCGTTATCGGTGCAGGCACCATGGGCCGCGGCATCGTGATGAGCCTGGCCAACGCCGGTGTGAAGGTGCTGTGGCTGGACAACAACCCGGCCATGCTCGAACAAGCCTTGGGCGTGGTCGCCGATACCTACGCGCACAACGTGCGCCAGGGACGTATCGACGAGGCGCAGGCTGAAGCCCGTCGTGCCTGCATCAGCAAGGCAGACGGTTACCAGGCGCTGGCCGACGTCGACCTGGTGATCGAGGCGGTGTACGAGAACCTTGAACTCAAGCAGGCCATTTTTCGCGAGCTGGACGCAATCGTTAAGCCGACGGGTATCCTGGCGAGCAACACCTCGGCGCTGGATATCGATGCCATTGCTGCCGCGACCCGGCGCCCAGAGCAGGTCGTGGGCCTGCATTTCTTCAGCCCGGCACACATCATGAAGCTGTTGGAGATCGTGCGCGGCGCGAAAACATCCGCTGCGGTGCTGGAGGCTTCCACAGCATTGGGCAAGCGTATGGGCAAGGTCAGCGTAATCGCCGGCAACTGCCAGGGCTTCATCGGCAATCGCATGCTGGCCACCTACGTGCGTGAGGCGCGCGCGATGCTGCTTGAAGGCGCCTATCCCTACCAGGTGGATGCCGCGCTGCAGGGCTTCGGTTTTGCGATGGGCCCGTTCCGGATGTATGACGTGGTCGGTATCGACCTGGAGTGGCGCGCCCGTGAGCTGGCCGGAGAGGGCCAGGACGATCCCTACGTGCAGATCGACAATCGCCTCTGCGAACTGGGTCGTTTCGGCCAGAAGTCCCGCCAGGGGTATTACCGCTACGCCGAGGGCAGCCGCCAGGCCGAGCACGACCCGCAAGTCGATGCGCTGGTGCAGCGCGAGTCCGAGCGGCTTGGTTACCAACGTCGCGACATCGGCACGGAGGAAATACTCGAGCGTTGCCTGCTGGCGCTGGTCAACGAAGGCGCGAAGATCCTCCAGGAAGGCATGGCCGAGTCCAGCACCGATATCGACACCGTCTACCTCAACGGCTATGGCTTCCCGGCGGAGGTTGGCGGACCGATGACCTGGGCTGACCGCCAAGGCCTGCCGGCCATCCACGACCGCTTGCGGGCGCTGGCCGAACGCCATGGCGAGCACTGGAAGCCTGCCGAGCTGATCGAAAGCCTGGCGACGGTCGGTGGCCGGTTCGTCGATTTCAAGAAGAAGGAGGCTTGAGCATGGAGTACAAGGCCCCCCTGCGGGACATGCGGTTTGTGCTGCACGAGCTGTTCGACGCCAGCGCCCACTGCCAGTTGCTCGGTAACGGCCTGGACCGCGAGCTTATCGACGGCGTGCTGGAGGAGGCGGCGCGCTATACCGGTGGCGAAATCGCTCCGCTCAATCGCAACAGCGATGAACAGGGCGTGACGCTGGAAAACGGCGAGGTGAAAACGCCACAGGGTTTCGTCGAAGCCTACAAACAGTACGTCGACAACGGTTGGGCAAGCATGACCGGCCCGACCGAATATGGCGGCCAGGGCTTCCCGCAGATGGTGGCGTGCAATTTTCATGAAATGCTGATGGCCGCTTCGCTGTCGTTCCGCATCTACTCCGGTCTTACCGAAGGTGCGGTGCTGGCGCTGTACAAACACGGCAGCGCCGCGCTGAAGGACGCCTATCTGGAGAAATTG
>Ga0114898_1002251_pt1 | contig 10298 bp, 3 predicted proteins | sample Malvired_Geostar_FD_83496 | JGI IMG/M metagenome (GOLD analysis project Ga0114898, IMG submission 83496) | Marine viral communities from the Global Malaspina Expedition - Malaspina viral metaG DeepMed_Geostar | ecosystem: Environmental > Aquatic > Marine > Oceanic | place: Mediterranean Sea... | reverse complement strand
TATAGCCGAACAAATGGAAGCCCCCGACCCGTTAATGGATGCCCCAGACCTGAAGGCTGGGCCAGGGGTGGTGTATGAAGAAACGACCACCAAGCCAGAAACGCCCAAGCCCAAGGGTAAGACAATTGATCCAGCCAAGGTTGTCATTGGCGAATCAAATGCTACTGACGCCTTTAATGCTGGTCAGGAAAGAAACGTAAAGGCTGCTGAAAGGAAGGCAAAGAAGCAGGGCGAAGTTCCCGGCGGCCAGGTCATACGAGACTCAAAGATCACAAGGACAGACGGCCCGTTGCAGCATACAGATGTGGCGGTTGACCCCAATGCCAAGGCCGGAACAGAAACCGGCGGCCCCGGCTATGTTGAGCCAGGCGGCAACACCAACATGGGGCAAGAGCTTCAGAACAGAATTGATGCCCATACGACATTGAGCCAGTCCGAGTCAACTGACACGGCACAACTGGAAGCTGATGGAATAATTTCAATGTCAGAGGATGCGGCACTCACCGGGGTTGGGTGGCGTACCAATGAAGACGGCAATGTAGAGATATGGGCCGATGGCGTTTCCAAGATAGGCGAAGGCGCAACCGTGCAGGAAGCAATAGGTGAAGCCAGGAGTGGAGCGGCCAGAAGAATCGGCACTACCCTTCTCCAAGGCGCAGCTTCGCCTGTTGGCGGTACTTCTACCCGAAGAATAGTGGCCCTCGCTGCTCCTGACGGGAAAGTTGTTACCCTCGGCGTTCATGGAACCCAAGCCGGAGTTGCGACTGTCCCTAACATCACCAACACGAAGGCGAAATCCATGCCGCTGTCTGAATTGATAGACAAGCACGGCTATAAGGTGGTCGCTTCTGTCAGGACAAGCGCAGACCACGTTCTGTTTAAGGAAACATTTGAAAGCAAAGAGGCATTTGACACAGGCATTAGCCAGAAGGTTAAGGGACTACAGGCAGTCCAGCCCGCGACTGGAATAGATGAGGGTGCAAAACCGTCAGATACCCCGTCCAACATTGACCCGGAAACTGGCCAACCAAAGAAAAGGATGGCTCCAAGACGGCATCCTCGTCCAAGTGACGCGAAGGTAAATGTTGCTTTTTCCAATATCGCTGACGCAGCGCGGACTGCCGGGGTCAGTATAAAGATTGTTCAGGGTGAGTTTGCTGATGTGGAAAAGAAGGCCGCCGCCTATATGACGCTCGAAGACGGGAGAGTGGTTGCCACCCTGGCTATGGAGTCAGTCAACAACCCAACGAATAGCAACACCCTAGACCTCCTGCATGAGATAAACCATGTGGTGTTCGACCAGCTTGACCCAGAAACACAGGCGGCAATAGACAATGCAATTGAAAAGGCAAGCGACAAGGCTCTTGGGACAGACCATGTATCAGCCTTTCTCTTTGACAGTACACTCGTAGATCAAGTTCCAAGTGAGTTGCGCCAGGAGGAAAGAATTGTTGAGGCGGTTACAAACGAGATGGTTGAAGACGGGTTTGACCCGGAGAACTCAAAGGGCTTAATTAAAACCCTGGTCAGGATATGGAAGAACGTCAGCTTTGCCGCAAAGATGGCATGGCAAAGGATGATTCATGGTGCGGACGCATTAAGTCCGACGATGGCAAAAGATTACTTTAGGCTACAGGCAGAGGCTTTCCTAACTGGCAACACAGTTCCCAGGTTCCTGACATACCTGATACAGAAACCCACACTAATGGAGGCTGTCTCCAGGTTTGGGGGAGATGTTGCATCTCGCGTGTTCATGTCCAGCAAAGGGGTAATGGCGATTGAGCCAGTTGATCCTGACACGGTAAGCGGACTCCGATTCAACATGAGGTATGCCGGTATCAGGCGGTATTCCCCAACGGAGGGGGTTGATGATAGGGTAAACACCCAAGAGGCAAAGCGAAACGCGGCCTCTAATAATGCAGTTCTACAGGCATTAAAGAATGTCTTTGCAGCGTTCACAATGAGCGGGGCAAACCGCAACACAGAAGGGGGAGTGCTGGTCGATGAAGAGGGGTTCCTTCGCAGGATAATGGGGCGGCGAACAAAATCCACAGTAGGCTTAAAGGAAATTGAAGCAACGGCTGGGCCGGAGATTGCAGCCACAACCTTATCGGAGCTTGACGATGTTGAAGACAAGCCGAGGGCCGCCATGAATGCTGATAGAATGTTGAGCAGCATAGTCAATGGCCTGAAGGACACCTACGCCAAGGCAATGGATAAGCTGAACCCTAACCTGAAGAACAGTATCTCCAACATAAGGGCAAAGCTCTACTCGGACTTGGAGGAGATGAGGAAGAATTACACCAACATATCCTTTGTCATCAACAAACTTCAGGAAGGTCTTGCGGAATCAGTTAAGACGTTCATCGACAATCCCCGCGAAAGGAGGAGCTTATACAGGACAGCATTGGTCGGTATTGACGAAAGCCTTGTTGGGAAATTCAAGGCAACAGACTGGCAAAAGCAGCCTACACCAATAGAAATGGAAGCCTTCCACGCTATGGTTCTTGCCGGAGTGGATTTCTCCAAAAGCCCTGCCGACGTAATGAAGCAGATCACAGAGCTTGCCCCGGCTCAAGCACCACAGGACGACAGGCAGAAGATTCTTCTGGCCAAGTTCATGGTGATGGCACAGGTCAACCCTGTTGCCGTCGATATGCTTCTGCTTCGAGGCGAGAAACCTGACTATAAAAACAGATTTGACAGGGTGATCCGCATTGCTTTCAAGGGAGACAGAAAGGCAGTCGAACGGGCATTTGCCAAATACAAAGACGAATTCCCAGAGGTGGAGGGGGACAAGTTCAAGACTGGTGAGTTTGCCAAGTTCAACCTCAAGGCAAGGCGGTTACTGGACAAGATCGCCATACACAGGGAGAGATACAGGGGGCTTGATAACGAGATCAACCAAGCCAGGCAGGACATTGCCATCTACGAAACAACCCGCGCCACGATTGCCGAGCAGCGAGCAGGGATTGAAGCCCTGTACGACAAGGAGAAACAGTTTAACGGAGTGCAATGGGAGCCGATTAACGAAGCGGAATATATGGTTCCGACCAGCCCGGACCAAGATATTGCTGATGCGGAGAAGAGTCTGAACACATTAGACTTAACCAAGAAACTGGACGCTAAAGTAATCTTCGACCACATCGAGAGAATGACCGCTTGGCTGAAGAATCAGCCTGAAAATATGAGGGGCGAAGTGTGGAGAACCATGCTTCGGCAGAGGGATAAGTTAATCACCCTGCCAGCAGACCAAATGCAAAGGGATGTTAGCTCAAGCTGGATCATGCGGCTGCTTGGTGATTATGTCAGCAGACTTGAAACCATAGGAAACGCAAAAGCCAGAAAGGTAATAACCTCATTCAAGGCCATCAGTAGGTACATGAACACTTACGGCGGCGAAAGGGCGAACAAGATTGGCAGGGACTGGGCCAAAGACCTTGACGATGTGGTAAGAATTTTCAGGAGACACGGCGGAACACATAATCGAGACGACGTTCTCAAGGACGAGTACACTCGCGCCTTTCATTTCTTTGATGAAAACAGGGATGTCCTAAACGAAAACCCCGGAGAAAAGGGGGAGAGGATGTTGCTTAATATGTTCAAGGCGCATTGGAAGGTGGCAGAGAAAGACAGCCCTGGGTTTGTTGATGCCGTATGGCCAAAGTTTGAAAAACTAATTCTCACCACAAGGAAAGCCTCCCGTCATGTGAATGAAATGCGGAAAGAAATGGGGCTGTCCGTCAAGGATGAGTTTGGTGATTACGTTTTCTTCCGTGACACAATCGGGGATTCCCTAACCACCACAATGCGGAAGCCTTCAAGCAAGGCAACTGAAGTCTTTGACCTGTTAAGGGACAAAGGGTGGGAGAAGATCATCCCGCTTCACGGGTCGCCCTGGCTTCGGGAAGCCTACGCTAACAGAGATGTTAGCCCTGAATTTGATAACTATGTGGAAAGTCTTTTCACCGATTCCGACAACCGCATAATGGACGAATTTGTTGGCCCGCTTGTCAACAAGACCGGGGTAGGATTCCTTACGGGCAGGGCAGAGAATGGGTTCAGGCGGCCCATTCCACAGTCTATCCTTAAAGAAGCCTACGAGCTAAACCCTGACAGCTTCATGGGGATGCTGGAAACCCTGGCCGACAAGGAGGGGATTACTGGCAACTTGGACAGGGCAGCCTTTATAGCAGATTCCGTTTCCGCCTTCATGGGGGTTTACAAGACAATCAGGGGAACACAGGAAAGATCAACTGAAATTGGAACCGGGTCGGCCATGCCCCCTCATATCATGATGGACGCCCGCCACACCACCAATTGGCCAGCAGAGTGGGTGGAGTATGCAACATTTGGCCAAAGAAACATATACCAGTATGCCAAGCACTTGGCTACCGAGGCTGCCTTTGGGCGTGACATGGCGATGCTTTCTTCTGACTTGGATATAATGGAGAAGGAACTGACGACTGAAAAAGCCAAACATGAAGACATTGAGAGGGAGCTTCGGAAGGAAGGTTTCAGTAAACTTGGCCGCCATTTCACCGGGAAATTTAATAAGGCTTACAATGCGAAAGCAAAGGCAGCAGGGTTCAACCCTAAAGAGTTAAAGAAGGCGAGTTCAAAGCTGAAGAACCTGGCCGGAATAAAGAAAAACATAGAACTTTGGTTAAAGGCAGAAAGCTCTACTCCGTTGGAGTACATGGCGTTGAACGACTTCACCAGAACCTTGGCTGGCTTTACTGTCCAAGCCTATGGGACAGCCCTGATCGATACCATTTCAATCGTCGAGCAGCCGTTCCGAAAGATGGGGCTTGGGAGGGCGGCATTCGGACAGGTTCTACGCAATGTTGGAAACTCCCTTGGCATTGGAACCGGCAGTTTTTTCCAACTAATAAACAAGAACATTGGATTTCAGGCTGACAAGATGCAGCTACTTCAGGAGTTCGGCCTTGATGACATGACGGCAACCCTAGAGGGAAACTTTTTCAGCCGAATCTGGGACAACTGGAGAGCCTTACAGGCTGACGAATTTATAGGTGAATGGTGGGAAGGCTGGCGACCAGGTTCACGGATAGTGGAACACGCCGCTCGCGCCGGAAGGGCTATCCTTGGAACCGGCGGGGGCAAAGCTGAAGAAGGCAAGGGGGCTTACCCTGCATTCAGGCCGTTAACCCCGTTCACCCAGTTAGCAAAGCAATCAGCAATGGCAAGCACCATGTCCACATGGAGTCAGTTTACCACCTTGATTCTCAAAACGACCAAGCTCCTTAATGAAAACCCGAAATACAAAGATATTCTAATGAGCGAGGGGGTTTTGTTCGATGATGCTGTCCTTAAAAAGCACGGTCTGTCCCTCAATAAAGTCATTCAGGAGTTGGGTTATGGCAGAAGTTTCCTAGTCTTTAACGATACCCGCGCCTTCCTTTATATGCAGGATCAACTGCAAAAGAACGGATTTTCCCTAGAGCGCGCGGCGATGGATTACATTAAGAGAAGAGCGAAGGATGCCAAGGCTGACCCAATCGGAAACAAAGACCTTTACCGTTCATTGGCCAACCTGACCCTTTCGGAAATGATGCTGGAGACTGACCTTATCACCAGGCCAGTTTGGATGACCTCAAACCCTGTAGGCCAGTTTGTCGTTCCGTTGCTGGGGTGGTCTGTCTCCAAGTCAAACGACGTAAGAAAAGAATTTACCGAGCCAGGAGGCCAAACGTCCCTTCGAGGAGTTCGCTGGGCCATGTCAAGCCACCTGGCCATAATGCCTATCTGGGCATGGTACGCCTTCTTCCGCGACGAATTCGACGAGGAGATCGTTGGCAAGAAGTCGGATGTTCAGCGCGGACAAGGTATGGCACTTCTTCCGGGCTACCCGTCTTTTGCTCAATGGGAAGAGGATCCTGTTGATTCCGCCCAGATTGTCTTGGAAAGAATGGACAGGGTTGGAGCCGGGGGGATTCTTGGAGAAGCTGCCGTTTGGTTTGCGGGCCAACATGGGGCTGGAGTCAGGGAGTTTAGTGTTGGTTCAAGGGTTTTTGCCCTTAATTCCCTGGGCAATCTCATTGGAACCCTATCCAAATGGGGAAAGCAAGGGGGGCCGTTCGGAGGAGCGACAACCTGGCAAACGATAGGGAGGCCGCTTGCCCAGTCCCTTGGCGGTAGTGGGTTCCTTCAAACAGCGCAGATAGCCAACAATTTAACAGGGAGAATGCTGGGCGAACCTCCTGCTGTTGATGCGGCAGACTATTGGGTTAACCATAGAATAGGAGTAGTAAACTATATTCGAGCGGCTGGCCGGGAGCTTAACCTTGATATAAGGAAGCGTGGGTCAACGCCAGGAAGCCCGTCCAAGATGAAAGCTCATGTCGGACAAATGGTTTTAGCCGCCCTTGCAGAAGACTTTTCGTGGTTTCACCAGGCCAAAAGGGATGCAGAGGAAGCCATTCGTGAGGATGGGGTGACAGGGCCAGAGATTCAGAAGCGACTACTTGAATCTTTCCAAAGCCACCACCCTCTTCGATCCCCCTTCAAGGCGTTCCCAACAGCCAAAGACTATGAGAATATGCTTGAGGTCATAGGCGAATCAAGCGGCGAAGACGCGAGGGAAGGGGTCAGGAGGGGCATTGAGAATTTTAATAAGGCAATTACCTGGTTGTACGGAAAACCCTTTGAGGGCAAGGAAGATAAGGCAACCAGAGAGCCGCCCAGGTTCAGAACAAGGCCGCGAAGTATGCTTCCGCCTCGGCCCAGACCGGGGGCTTCTGCTCCCCCAAGCGATTACCGAGCCAGGGCTGCAACGATGAATCCTTGAAATGTTACCCTAAATTTTAGACACTAACACCCACATGAGGAAATTCTTATGATATTACCTAGTACCACATCACTACCTAGAACGATCAACGCGGCAAACACTACGTCTGCCGGGGCGACATTGGCAGCAGCACCAGGAGCAGGGAAAAGCATTATCCTTGTTGACCTGATTAACGGAGATGGCTCGAACATGGCCACGCTAAAAATAACAGATGGAAATGGGGCCGTAATTGCCCAGGTTCCTGCTGGTGGCGCGATCAGCTTAAATGCCCCCATTAAGGTTGAGGCTAACAAGGCTGTCCATGTAGCCACATCAACCAAGTTTACCGCCACCTATATGGTCGAAGGTTAATGGCCCTTACAAAGAAAACTGGCTCCCTGGCCCAACGGGTAGAGGGTGAGTTTCCAGAGTTGCCAGCCGAAAGCGGGCTGCATGGCTGGTGGAGCGACACCAAGGTTGTCCTTGACCGAGTAAGGGACAAGGTTGAAGAGGTGTCAAATATAGCCGAGGCAGCAGCCCAAGCGACATCTTCTACAACGGCGACAGGGGCAACGGGAGCGACAGGGCCAGCAGGGCCAGCAGGGCCAGCGGGAGCGACAGGAGCGACAGGAGCGACGGGAGCGACGGGAGCAACAGGAGCAGATGGAAGCGGCGGGAGTGCTACGGTTGAAGGGTTAAAGGCTACCCTGCTCATAGAGGGGGATGCAGTCGGAACGCTGAACACACAGGAACTTTATAATAAAACCACAGATGGAGGATTTTTCTAATGGCTAATATAATTAAAATTAAACGGAGCGTAAGCGGAACATCCGCGCCGGCCGCACTAGCACGGGGCGAACTTGCTTACTCTGAAGGTGGCGAAGACCTGTACATAGGGTCTGGAACCGAAACTGCCGGGGCGGCTGCTAACATTGTCAAGCTGTCCTCTGGCTTTGGGATAGCCGACCTAGATGCGGTACGGATTGACGATGCTGATGCTGCCGATAACGACTATGCAAAGTTCACCGCCAACGGCCTAGAAGGGAGAAGCGCATCGGAGGCAAGGACGGATTTAAGCGTAGACCCTGCCGGGACAGACAATTCTACCAATGTCTCCCTAGCTGGATCATACGATTACATTACTGCTGGCGGAACTGGCAACCAAACGCTCACATTAGGTCAGGTTGTTCTAACCACCGATGTCTCTGGGGTTTTACCAGCAGCAAACGTGGTGGCCCTAAACGCGATCACCTCCCCAACTGCCAGCGTTTCAATGAACAGCCAAAGGCTGACGGGCCTAGCTGCCCCAACTGCCCCCAACGATGCAGCCCGGAAAGCTGATGTCGATGCGGCTGTTCAAGGCTTGGATGTCCATGATTCAGTAAGGGTTATTTCAACTGTTGACATACCGGCAGGGAACATAGCAAGCAACTCTGGAGCCTATGTCGTAGACGGTGTGACTTTGGCCGAGGGAGATCGGGTGTTGCTCCAAAACCAAAGCCCAGCTTCAGAAAACGGGATTTACGCTGTCAACACTCCGAGCGGCTCAACCCACTCAATGTCACGCGCTGCCGATGCCAATGCCGCAGCAGACCTTTCAGCTAATATGTTCTTCTTCGTGGAGGAGGGTACAGCCAACGCTGACACGGGTTGGGTTTGCACTACCAACGAGACTCTCTCAACAACCAACATGGTGTTCGCCCAGTTTAGTGGCACGGGTTCATTCACGGCTGGAGACGGACTAGACCTAACTGGAACAGTCTTTTCTGCTGACCTGAAAGCCAACGGCGGGGTAGAGTTTCAGTCTGGGGAGATTGCCCTTAACCTTGGATCAAGTTCCATAACAGGAACCTTGGCTGTTGCTGATGGTGGAACTGGAGCAACAACACTAACCACAGGAACCGTATTGCTAGGAAATGCTGCGAGCGCAATAACCCAGTTAGCCAAACAAGCTGCCGGGAAAATACTGACAAGTGAGGGAACGGCTGGTGGCGATGGTGCGGTATGGTCAGACTCACTCTCTGGAATTACCATAGATTGTGGAACATACTAAAACATGGCTAACACTCTTCAGATCAAGCGCAGCACAACTGCGGGGAATGTACCTCAACTTGCTGCTGGCGAACTAGCGGCTAATCTTCCAGACAACACCCTGTACGTTGGTCAGGATGCTAACACCAAGCTCCTCATCCACTCTGACACAACTGACGGGTCAACCACCTTCACGGATGCAAGTCCGAGTGGGCATACGGTTACAGCTACTAATGCTCTCCACAAAACGACACAAAAGAAATTCGGTGCATCATCTATCTATTTTGATGGCACAGGGGATTACTTAACTGTTGCTGACAGCGCAGACTGGGATTTAGGAACAGGTGCTTTCACAATAGAAATGTGGGCTTACATTTCAAGTAGTAGCGTTTCTTATAGTGGTCTGCTTACTATGAACAGCCCTCAAGTTTCTATGAGGCTAAACAATGTAGGTAGGTTACAATTTTTACAAGACCACGGAGGCACGAGAGGAAACACCTCTGATACCGATACAAGCGGAACTGATTTAAGGGATAACGCTTGGCATCATTTAGCAGTTGTAAGAGAAGTTGGGGGTGCTTGGAACTTATATGTTGATGGAATTAGCGAATATTCTGGTACTGGTATGTCTGGTGATATTAGTGGAGTCACCATTGTTGCTGTCGGCAGGAGAGCAGACTCCAGTAGCCACTACCTTACTGGTTATCTAGACGAGATACGAATCTCAAATGTAGCCCGTTGGACAGCAGCATTCACCCCACCAACACGCCGCTACGGTGTCATGTCTCCAGAGCCTACCGGGGATCATCTGCCATTGAGCGGTGGAACGCTGTCGGGTGCGCTGGGCATCGGGGTGAATACTGGATTGATCGGCTCGCTTGATGTTCAGCAATCGGGAACAGGTTGGACACAACAAATTTATAACACGGGTTCTGGCGGCAACTATGCAGGGTTGCTGGTTAAAACCGCAGACACAACTTCAACCACTAAAGCGTTCGGGATTTATTCTGGTTCAGCTTATTCAATGGTGGTTACGAATGCGGGACATCTATCCATAACAAGCGTTGATTCGGCTCCGCAACTGACAATCACCCCCACGGGAACTAATGCCAGCGGTATCATTCGTTTCGTACCACCGGGAACAGGGCGAGCTATTCTGCAATATGGAACATCAGAGAAGATTTCCTTTGATGCAGATGATGTAACCTTGTCGGCTGCGCTGACGGGTACTAGTGCTACGTTTAGTGGTAACTGTCTAGCTCCCGGTTGGCAAGTCTCATCCAGCGGAAGCGAGGTTGGTTCAATTTATTGGGCTAACAGCGGGATGAGTATTCGGGCGGGAAATTCTGGGGCTGCACAGTTTTTACTGACAACGGCAACAGCCACATTCAGCGGTACGGTGACGATTGCTTCCTCTGGTGCAGCAGACCTGTTGACCATCAAAGACACTAATGCCACAGGTAACAGCGCATCCCCC
>Ga0114898_1002249_pt1 | contig 10301 bp, 7 predicted proteins | sample Malvired_Geostar_FD_83496 | JGI IMG/M metagenome (GOLD analysis project Ga0114898, IMG submission 83496) | Marine viral communities from the Global Malaspina Expedition - Malaspina viral metaG DeepMed_Geostar | ecosystem: Environmental > Aquatic > Marine > Oceanic | place: Mediterranean Sea... | reverse complement strand
TGCCAGGGACTCCCCAGTCGTTCCAGCAGTTTCTGGGTGGCTATGACCCAACCCAACAGCTCAGTGGGCCCGAGATGAGGGCGCGCGCTCAGCAGATAGCGGACGTGCAAGGTCTGTCACAGGCAGACTGGTTGGCGTACCTGGCAGGAGGGGAAGGGGCACCTGAGTTCGCAACTTCATTGACGCCTCTACAGCAGACTACATATCGTGACATCTATGCGCCTGAGAGCCAGAATGTCGAGGATCTTGCCCGCACCCTGGCGCTACAACGGGGTGGCGGGACGGGCCAGTATCAGGGGATGTTAGGACAAGCAATCACCAATGTGATGAGTGACCTGTACACCCAGTTCAGTGGAGAAAACCCAGGGGGTAATTTCCTAGAGTGGTATCTAGACCGTAGCGGCGCTGGAGGACGGCTGGCCTTTTAGGGATGGCTAAGGAGAGATATGGTAAACAACAATAACTTTTCAGACTTCCTAAAAAATAGTGATTGGGGATCTATGATCCTGGCCCAGATGCCGCAGGCCGAATACTACAGTTCCCCTGTCGGCCAGGGCTTCACCCGTACTGGCACTGGGGCGTATAGCCCACGCCGTGGGAGATATTTCCAACAGGCTTACCAGGACGTCTACTCAGACTACCTGGGTCAATTGGGTTCTGCCCTACGACAAGGGGAGGCCCCAGAGACATTCCAGCAATTCCTGCAAACTGATCCCTGGACCAGACGTTATAGTCGGCTGCCTCAGTATGAGAGAGGGGTGACGAGAACTTACTCAGATCCAAGGACGAGGTTTATCTATTACTGATGACGTCTTCTTACCTTTCGCCAGAAGAACGGCAACGCCGCATAGACCGCAACCGCAGGAAATTGGGACTGGACGCCCCAGTTGATCGCGACTACGGTGTGTTCGGGGACATATACTCTGGCGTGATTCAGCCTGCTCTTGAGCACCCCGCTGTGCAAACCTTTTTTGAGTATCCTCGCGCAGGCGTGACAGAAGCGATCCAGCAGTTTGGTGAAGCCAGAGAGGTCATGCGTGAAAGGGGCGTACTGCCTGCCCTGGGACATGTGGCCAGGGAGCAAGCCAGCACTGCCTTCGACGTGTTAGGGGATATAAGCCCAATATCCGAAGGGGTGGGAGAGTGGCTGGACCCATCTATCGAGACTGGCATGGGAGTCGAGCTGGATGCCGCCAAGCAAGAATTCAAAGAGAGAATAGGCCGTGATCCTACTCTCATGGAGCTATACGATATCAAGGCTCCGATACAAGACAAGCATATGCCTTGGCTAACAGAGCGCTGGGATGTTGGACCTTTCGACATGAGTAAGCGGTTCGGCCTGGAGTTGGGTGGAGAGGTCGTGGCTGGAGCCCTAGAAGTCGCAGCGACAGGCGGGTTGGCACTTGCGGCAAAGGCGCCACTTACGGCTGCGGCAAAGCTGGCTGGGAAGACAGGAGCTAAGGCTACGACTCAAAGGGTGGCCCTCGAGAGCATGGGGCAGGTGCTGAAAGGCCCGTTGTATGTCGATAAAGCCGTGGGCAGAATGTTCGGAGCTGCTTTGACTGCTCCGTTCCGTGCCGTGGGCTTTGCGGCCAGAGGGGCTGCCAGGGTTCCTGGTGCCAGCAGTGCTGTCATTGGACAAATAGCCAGACAAACACGCCGCATATTCAACGCACAAGGAGTATCGCCAGAAGAGGCTTACCGTGGGACGAAGCAAGGGGCAGACAACGTAGCTGACGCAAACGGCGTAAACAAGCCGACGGCAAGCGAGATGTTTGACAAGAGCGTGGATGCACCTGACCCGCCTGGTGCGTGGCCCAGCGACAATCGAATGCTCAAGGGTCTGCGCACACCAGAGATTCCCGTGCGTCCGACAGGGGTCAATGCCGTGGCGAGGAGAGCCATAGATTCGGTTAGAGAGATATACGAGAAAGCACCATTCTTCCCTGAGGATCTACGGGCGAGGTTTGCAGGCAGTGCCAAACTCCGTAATATTCCTTTATTGCGGGACTTAACAAAGCCCATGAAAACCCCCAGGCCCACAGACGATGATAGATACAACAAAGGGATTGCACGCGCTCTAGGCAGGTCTATAGCAGCATGGACTGATCATTTCCGTAATGTACAGACGAGCGTGGAAAACAGAGATGTAATGGATACCTTCGGTTTGATACGTCTTTTGGAGGACCAAGCCGAAGGACTTATTGTCCATTTAGGCAAGCCGTCAGGCAAGGCTGCCAATGACGCCGCGAAGAAAGCATCGAAAGGTGCTGACCTAGTCAGTGGCGCAACCTTAGATGATGTGTACAAACCTGATCAAGCGACGAACTTTAGTTTTGGTGATGGCTACTTCGAGGCGAACAAGGTCCGTATGGCTGATGGCAGCCTAGCAACTATGAAAGGGAATACTCCCGTTGCCAATCTATTAAGCCCTGACGACAGAGATTATCGTAAGGTCTATATGGGTAGAGGCGGGAAAATCATAACGAACCTGCAGGGAGAAGCAATAGCACCAGATCTATTCCCTCAGTTTGATCAAGTCATGGAACGGTATACATTGTACAAAGATCAACTAAGTGCTATTCCAATAAAAAGACCTGACAGAGAACCAGAAACCGCCTATGACATTGTAAAAGAATTAGCGGAACTCGGACAGAAATACGAAAAGATGGACCTTGCCATTGGAACTCCGAATGTCGGCCAAAAACGCTTTGTCTTGTACGGGGAAGGTCTTGGCCATTATCCTCGTGCCCCTATAGGCCGCATCCGAGCGGATGACCCTGGTGTTCTACACAAAGGGGACGTTGAAGAACCCATGCAGTTCGGGCAGGGGGCTCCCAAAGTTCACCGCGAGGAATACCTTTCCTCTGCGGAAGCTGTCATGGACGGCGTAGTTTACCCACATCCTGCCCAAGCAATAATGGACAGGAGTCGTGTAGGCTACGAACGTGCCCGCCTCAAGGCTATCGGTGAAGCAGTACGGGAGACATCCGAGCAGTACGGGATAAAGATCACCAAACTTGAGGACCTCCTTGCTTCTAAGGTAACGACTGCCTTTAACAGCAATCTGGACGGGGTCGTCTCCACCCTTGGCAGGGTGGTCAGTAGACAAGCCGAGGAGGCCAGAAGGGCCGCAGCCCCCTCGGATGCCGTCGAGCAACTTAGGGCGGCAGTAAAGCCAGAGGGTGCCCCACAAAGAATGTATGATGTTGCCATACGGGAAGCTCCCAAAAAAACATTAGCAGAGCTAGACGACCAGGTTGCTCAAAGCATGGCGTACTTGCGAAGGTATACGGGCGAGAGGTTTGTAGAAGGTAGAAAAATCCACGAAATGGCTGTAAGAGTAGCCAACGCTGAAAAAACTAGAAGGGCTGCCCCTCCCCCCCCTCCTGGTGCGAGGGCGCCAGATCTGGGGCCTTCTCTTCCGCGAGACTTAACTCGTTCCGCACCAAGGTATCTAGGCTTTACGTTAGAGTTCGAGCGTGATCTCGATAGAGCATTGTATGTAATTGGCAATCCAAAATTCCCACGATCTGCCGCCGATGCGAGATTCTTAAAATTCGTAATGAATGCAACAGGTCTGGATGAGGCTGCTGCCAGAGCCGCAGGCCGAGAAGTACGGGATACCATTGGGGCCATAGCCAAAACACCAGGCCCTAGTAAGGCGTTGACAGTACCCAGAGGGACAGCGGTCTCAGTTGTTAAAGGCCCGACTGCCGTACCCAAGTTTCAAGCCGCTGTTAGTAGCACACAAGATATTATTGACGGTATGAATAAGGTGCGTCACATAGACCCCAGCCTTCAAGCAATGGACACTGGCGATGTGCCCGCCACGGTAAGGAACAGTGTGCGTGGCCTGGAAGAACAAATCACTAACTGGGAAAAGAAGGTTGATGAGCTACACGCAGATCCAACAAAGAGAATTCTAACTGATACCGAGTTTGAGAAGATCAAGGAAGGTTTGGCTAAGGCCAAAACGAATGCCGAAATACGATCCACCGAGATCAACAATACTATGACCGCGTTGACGCGGTTTGGCTTTGAAGGACATTACTTTCCTAAAGCCTTTGCCGACAGCATATTAAAGACAGACGAAGCTCTTAGGATTAAAGAGAATCCCATAAGATTTGTACGGTGGATGGCGGGAGTCAATGGTGGACTCCGAACAATGGGCGCCACCGCAGATCTGAGTGCCATGGGTATTCAGGGCATAGTGCCGATCACGAACGATGTGCTGAGAAGGACTGGGATAACACGGTTCCTCCGTGGGGGAACTGCGGAGATGAAGGTGAACCGCCAGGGAGATGCAATCAGCGCCATTAGAACAAGCGTTGAGGCTATGGCGAACAATGGCCCAGAAATCATGCAGGAGTATTGGTGGCGTTTTGACCAGAGCGCATTGGAGCATGGGAGCCTCACCTCCAGGCAGTTGGCAGAACTGGGGTTGGCTATCGCGGAGACAGGGCCAGATCTGTATGTGAGCAGGCTAGGCGACCTGCCTTTGATGAGGAAGTTCAATCGGGCATTTACGCACTATGGTAATGCAATGCGTGCCTCGATGGCTAACGCAGAGATTGAGTTACATATGATTAAAAATAATATGACACTGGACCAGATGATTGCCAGTGGAGCGGTAGCACAGATCACTGCCGTCAAAAACATAATAACTGGTGTGGGCAGGCGTGGTTTTGGGGGGGAGTTAGGACAGTTCCTATTCTTCGCTCCTCGCTTCATGCAGGCACGGCTAAAGACTGTATCCTTGGCAGCCAGAGGAATGTTGCCAGGGGACAAAACCCTGATGCAACAGGTGGCTGCCAGGTACATGAGCCGTTACATAGGGACGGCCTCATTCCTGACAATAGCACTCAATGAAGCCCAAGGCAAAGAAACCGACCTGAGCCCCATCATCAGAGATCCTTCGACGGGCACCTGGCGGGCCAACCCCAACTTCATGCGTATCCACATGGGTGGACTTGACGTGAGCCTCTTTGGACCATACGACACCATAGTACGGATTCTGGCACTACCAGCCTTTATCGCACTAAATGTCAAGGAGGCAGGGTTCAGCGCCGAGACTCTGACAAAGGCGTTTCGGTCTACTATTAGTGCCCCCATCACTGCGAGTGCCATGGACATCATCACTGGGGAAGACCCCATCGGGCGGGCTATCCGCGGCCCAGAGGTAGACCTGTTAAGCGCCGAAGGTATCGGGAGTATTATACATACGTTATTGGAACGGTCTACTCCGTTCGCCATGAATGATGTCTTTGTGGGCAGGCCAGGACGGCCTTCTGTCATAGAGAGACTTACGACTGGTGTAGCAGAAGGTGATGTGGGTGAAGTGGCAACGGCTACAACTCAAATAGGGCTGCAAGTCGTGGGAGGCAGGAGCACGTACGAGACTCCCTCCGAGACACTCCGAAACATGACTGAAGAAATCATGGGGCTAGGCCCTGATGACCCGAGAATTCGGGAACTCTTCCCAGAAAACATGCCAGAGGCAGAGATCCAGAAGATATGGGAATCCCTGGAAGGAAGCTGGTGGAGCAAGCTCATTGACGAAGGGAAGAACTTCCGTATGAGTTTGTCGTTGAGGAGTGCGATGGGGATGGGGAAAGAGCCCACTCCGACTTGGGAGATGGTTGCCGATGATGTCAGGTATAAGCTGGAGGAAATGGTTGAAGGGGGACGCTTTGATGAAATCATGTCACCAGAGGCCATACGTGAACTCAAAGTCCGAATGGAAGAGGCCATGGGTGCTAGATCCGACGACTACAGCCGTTACAAGGTGGAGCGGGATAAGCTAGATGCTGACGAGGAAAGCATCATCGATCAGATGGAAGACGGGTTCGCTGCGGGTCGAGACACATTGAAATGGCAAGTTCCTGATCCAGACACGGGCAAGATGATAACTGAAGAACAAATCGTCCCCAAGGGAGATACTAGGGCCTACCTGGACGCAGTGAACAGAATGCGCGGTGCCTTTGGCAGCCGCCGCAGCAACCTAGTGGGGCCAGAAGGTAAGTACAGAGGAGTCACAGACCTGTTCGATTTTGCCAACGGCACGGCCTTGGGGACCTTATCCACGTTTGATAGTGACGTTTATGATGCCGCAGAAGCTAGCTACTATCAAGTGCTGTATGAAACAACCAGGGATAACGGTGATACGTTGTCATCCATTGTGCTGGCTGACGGGACAATAGACTGGGATCTCAAGGATCAGAAGCTGGCTATCTGGGCGAAACGGATGAAGGAGCAATTCCCTGACAAATCCGCGAAGGAGATACAAGGGTTCCGTGTCAGGGTGGAGAAGGCGCGAAAGGACAAGGCGCCTCCGATAGCCATGGTATTGCTAAACATGCAAGACTACATAAGGGACACCGTGTTGGACCCTGTGCGTGCTCCAGGTGTCACCTACTATGATATTGAAAAAACCGAAGCAGAGAAGATCATTAAAGCCTACCCAAGGCTGGCGACTCTTAAGCAGTATAATATGTGGAAGGCGGCCAGCAGCAAGGTGAGGTCAGAAAGGGAACGCCAGAACCCGTGGCTTAAATCCCTAAAAAAGCGTACAGATACAATAAAGCAGTTACTGCTGACTAGGAATCCCCAGGCAGCGGCTATATTGCAAGCCATGGGATCAGGGCCAGCAGACACCTATAATCGCAGGGCGTTAGAGGTGAAGACGATATTGCAGAATCACCGATCAGGAAGAAAGAACATACAAGATATGGCACAGTTCCTGGCTGATGTATACAACATAGAGGATTTAGGGCGGTACAGATAACTTGACATGCTATGGTAATTAATGTTCAACTACGTGACGGAGGTGTGTAATGGTAATGTCTACGGAGCAAGAGGAACAATTCGGGTCAGAGCCCGATATTGTGGATGTAGGACCTGAGAATACGGAAACAGAAGCCCCTGAGACTGTGGCTGTCGAGGCTACTCCAGCGGAGGGGGGGGAAGTAGTAGTAGCGCCAACGGCGCAAGCAGCCCCCGCGGAGGCCCCAGCGGAGGAGCCTGCCCCGCCAATCTCGCCTCTCCCAGAAGATGCCCAGAAGCAGATCGACGAACTCCATCGGATGCGTGAGACTAACGCACAGAAGGAGTGGGAGGCGCAAACCTTACAAAAGGCTCGTGCGCTTGAGCAAAGGGCACAAGAACAAGGCGCAGACCCTCAATCATCCAGGCAGATAGCCAGACAATACATATCTCACCAACGTGAGATCAAGGACCGAGATCGCAAATCTGGGGAGCTGCTCGGCTTTCTAGAAGGGAGGCAGAATGCGGCACTGCATTTTGCCCAGAAGCATAAGCTAATGAGTAAGCAAGCCGTGGATGATCTTGCCGCATTGGTACGAGCAAGGTCCCCACGGGAGATGGAGCTGGAAGCCAAACGGATCTCACATACCAGGGCTCAGGATGCGGAGATCAGTAGGCTTAAGCAGGGTCAGGTTGCCCCGCAGACTTTCGACAATAGTCAGGGATCGGCGGAGGCCACCTCGAACAGCACACGGCTCCTGGATGCTTATCTTGCAGGAGACAGGTCGCAAGCCGCGGTGGCAGCCGCGCGAAAACTGACATTGGGAACTTAGAAGGAGGCCGAAAATGGCACAGACAGCAACGACTGGCAATCTGGAAAATGCTTCGAGGACCATCATCGGGGCGGCGAGGTATACAGAGGAGCATAATGCTCCTGCATTGGCACTTATTGAGCCGTTTGCCCTGCCCGCTGGGTCCAAGACGGTGACTGTACCGAAGGTAGGGCAGATGACGATGAGTGACCTGGTAGACGGTCAGGACATCATCGACGAGGAAGACATCGGGATGACCACGGTAGACCTCACCGCCAGCGAAGTGGGCGCCAAGGTTATTCTGACAGACAAGCTGGTACGACAGAGTGCCCCGAACGTGATGACGATGATCGGGCGACAGCTCGGTGACGCCATGGCCCGCAAGAAGGACGGAGACGTTCTTGATCTCTACACCAACCTGAATGGCGGCACGAAACTAGGCACTGCGGGGACATCCTTTAAGGCTGCTAATGTGCAGGCAATTATCGCCTATGCAAAAGCCAATAAGTTCGGTAGCCAGCTCTATATACTGCACCACCCCAATGCGGTTGCATACCTTTCCAAGGAAGCCGCAACAGTTTCAGCGTCAAGCTCGGTGCCTGATGGCTGGACTGCCGACCTTCTCCAGAACTTCTGGAGTGGACTGAGGCCGATGAATGGAGTGGCAATCTTCGAGGATGGAAATATCTCAGAAGACGCATCTGGTGATGGGATTGGTGTGATCGCTGACAAGAGTGCGATGGCAGCATTGACCAGTGTACAAACCCGACAAGAGCGACAACGAGACGCTTCTCTCCGCGCCACTGAGGTAATTTTGACCTCAGATTATGGAGTGTTTGAATTGGACGATAGCCGTGGCGCTGGACTCACCTATGATATCTCTACACTATCAACAACTGCGTAGGCGCAGCTAGTTTTAACTAGGGGGTTATCATGGCAGGAATTATGGAACGGAATCAGCTAAAGAACGACTTGGCAGGAATGGGCTATTCATTGAAGTACATAGATGAGTGGCAGCCTAAGACCAGACTGTACAGGCATAAAGCTGCCTATACCGTGGACGGGGTACTCTCTGATGAGATCGGGACATATATGAATAATGTTCCAGGAAACCCCGACTACGTTATGAAGAAGTCGAGGATCGGCCTGTTTACATGGCCTCCTAGTGACTCATGTAGCTGTAGATGGTGTTTAGAAAGGCGGCAATCTGGTGAACCTGCCCAACAGGTTAGCCAGGACGCATCTGATATGGCGGGAGAGCAGGTGGTAGGAGAGGGCGTTCCCGCCGTAGCAGTCTCTCGTAGGAGAGAGAGTGGACAGACAGGCCCTTACTACCAAGCTAGCTAGGTGTAAAGAAGGCCGTGCCTAGCGATATATTAATAACGGCGTTCGCAGGACTTGAGCCTGTTATAGAAGGAGTTTGAAATGGCATTCCCGAATAGTATCTTTTTGAGTTACGGACAAGAAAAAGTAGAAACCGAAGAGAAGAAGCAAAAGCTTGGAACACGGGCACAGACCCCTGACGGTAGGGTGTTCTACTATGCAAGGAACGGCAGCGCGGCTATCACTACCGCAGGCTTTATTGTAGATGCTGCCGCCGCTTTTGCCATAGCCGCTCACGACATGGACGTTCCAGCTAACGCGAACGCCGCTGGCGTAACAGCCGTAAGCGTAGAGGTTCCCACTACTGACCTTACAAAAGACCAGTATGCAGATGGGTACCTGATCTTCAATGATGGACCTGGTGAAGGTGAGGTGTATCGCATTAAGTCTCACCCAGCCCACGATGCGTCTGATGACAATACAGTCATCATAACTATTGATGAACCCGATGGTCTTCGTACCGCTACCACCACGAGTTCTCTTTTCGGGATGTTCGTGAATCCTTATTCGGCTGTAAAGATTATGGATGGCGACGGCACCATGGAAACTGGTGCGCTGGGCGTAACTACAATACCTATGACAGCTAATTACTATGGCTGGATACAGACTGCTGGTATTGGCAGCGTTGCTCTTGGTGCTGTGGTTGGGATAGTTGGTGACGGTCTTCAGGTGTCTCAGGCATCTGGTGAATCTGGACGAGCGGAACTATATGACCTGTCTGGTGAGGATGACGTGCAGTCCATAGGGACTGCGATTGGCATCCCGTCAGTAGACACTGACAAGCAAGCGTGCATGTTAACAATTAGATACTAAGAACGGAAGTCATATGCAGGAATTATGGACTCCGACGGGGGGTGCCTATAACGGTATAGTCCCCGTCGGACGGAATGCGGAAACAGGAAGTCGAATCGTGACCCACCAGTTACGGGTGGAGGCGAAGGACCGCTTCGGGAAGGTACACAAGCAGATCATACGCGTGCTTGCTGATGATGAGACTTCCCAGGCAGAGATAGAGGACATGATGGGCCACGCTGCTGAGTCCTTTGTGGCTGAGGTTCGTGAGAAGTATACCAAGCGGCCTCCCACGGCGGACGAGCGCAAGCAGATAGGCAAAGCCCTCAACGATTTCCTGAAACACAGGACAAAGCGTAGGACGAGTAGCTCAAACAGAATATACTTTCGAGGAATTAGGAATGGTTGAACACGAGAATGGCACTGATTTACAAGTTGATATAACGCCCGAAGATATAAGGACAGCCATGCAGGCTAGCCCACTTCTGGCGTTGCAGGTGCGGAATCATGCTCTGGTCAGGACTATACGAGAGCTTCAAGCAGAGTTGG
>Ga0114898_1002244_pt1 | contig 10323 bp, 18 predicted proteins | sample Malvired_Geostar_FD_83496 | JGI IMG/M metagenome (GOLD analysis project Ga0114898, IMG submission 83496) | Marine viral communities from the Global Malaspina Expedition - Malaspina viral metaG DeepMed_Geostar | ecosystem: Environmental > Aquatic > Marine > Oceanic | place: Mediterranean Sea... | reverse complement strand
CTATATACCTCCGGCTAGGCCGGCGGTAGGATCTCTTGCCCCTGCCCCTCGCAAGGTCGACATGCTTGGTTATCACCCGGAGGATGTGCTGCTTCGGGTCAACAGATGGATCAAGGATCTTGTTGGCCCAGTCTTTAAAGGCTCCCGGTGCAAGGCCGTGGCTCTTGCCACCCACAATGTTCCTTGCAATCGTGGAAAGCACAGTCTCCTCACGTTCCTCACCGACACCATCATGGGTATCGGAGGGAGGTCCAAGTTCCCACGGTTTGGGAATCCCGTCAGCACAAGACCCGCTTACTCCACTGGCTGGGTCGGGACGGGGGGAATCTTTACCCCCATCATTCGGGCCAGTTGCCTGTCCATCTCCCCCATCGCTGCCGTCATCCCCGAGTTCAGGCTCAGCATCTGCTTGCCCAGCGTGTCCATCGAGCCCTCCGTCCTGCTGTTCAGGATGTTCAGCTCCTGCTGTAGACGCTCCTGGTTCTCCCCCAGCACCGCCAGCCTCTGGCTCAGGGCTTTCATCCCCTCGTCCAGATCCGCTAGTCTCTCCGCTGTCGTCGGTTTCTTGTCCGTCATCAGGCTTCTCCCTTAGTAGGTTCACAAAGGTCTCGATTTGGTCGTCAATTATACCCTCTCTACCGCGTTCTTGCAGCTTCCTGTAGGCACCTTCCGCTGATGGTAGATATCCTACATCTATATCATAGTTACGCTCTAGATACCGGCGAGTGATAGCTTCCCCGGGAAAGGGGAACCTTTCACGCAGCAGGATCTCGTTAACTGCCACATCGGTGGCCCACTGCCAGTCCCTGTTATCACACGGCTCAACATCATCTCCAAGCAGGAAGTATCCCCGCTTATGGTGCCGGAACACGAGGTGACACAGCTCGTGCATGATCACGGTAGCTATCTCATCGGTAGTCTTGTCCTCCAGAAAAGCAGGGTCATAGTACATACGCCAGTACATATCCACTGCCATTGTCCCCAGTCCGGGGCGCTTAACAGTAGACATCTCGAACATGATGGCCTCCGCTGCCCACGGCCATCGCCGGCAGGCAACCATCTTCGCATCAACAAGGCTCTGTGGTGGTGCTTCTCGCTTCATTATTCACCTCCCGTTCGGTAGCTATGCTCCAGGGTTGCACATGATGTCTTGTCCTCGGGAGTGTGGCCCTCGGGCTTCAACTTCCAGAGAACACCAGTCCGCATCTTGGCCAGCTCTGCTGCCTGATCGTGCACAACAGCCAGGAAATCCCTGCCCTTCTCCCATCGCTCGGGTGTCAGGTCATTCTTAATGCGCCGCAGCACCGAGTCCACGAACAACATGTCCAGATCCCCACGGCCCGGCAGCACAAACGACTCCGGGTTCTCAAGGATTTCCTCCGGATCAACGTAGCACTTCTCCGCATCCATAAAGGTGAAGAAGTTTTCGCTGAAGCTCGGGCCAACACACCCAGCTGCCAGCTTGTGCTTGATACGCCGGCTTGCACCAACACTATCAGCAGCACCCAGCAGCTTGGCCAGATTAGTCCACGATCTCGGCGACGGGAACGGCTTGCCCCTCTTCTCCTCATCCTTGGGGAACATAAGCAGATGCTCAGGCCGTGAGAACTGCGTGTCAGTGGAGTTAACATACGTGTTCACCAGCCGGGAATACGTACCGACACTCTCCTTCCAGTCTCCCGGTAGCACCGGGGCATCCGGCTCGGGGAAGCTGAAGCCTCCACCAGTGGTCATGCCCTCGGCCCACGCTGCCCTGTCGAACTCCCATAGCAGCATGCAGCAGCGGTTCACCGTAGTGTCCGCCAGCTGAGTACCGTTAGCTGCCACGTCGGGCTGGTTGCCGGTCGAGAACATCAGGCAGCCCTCGGGTGGGTTGTTAATCCACTCCAGTGCCGCAGCCTGTACCTGTTCATCTGTACAGGTGATCTCGTCGATGTGAACAACGCAGGGTTCAAGGGTAGCACGCAGCATGCCCTCATCCAGCAAGAACCGGGCACAGTCACGCTCTTCCCCGGCAATCATTACTCTGCTCGGCTTAGGAATGCCCTTGAAATCCTCAGGCATATCCCTCGAACAGTACTGTGCGATGTACGGAACACGCATCTTCCGTGCAAACGCCTTGTGGCTCGCCGTCTTGGCAGAGCCGGGACCAGACGTGTCGTTCTCGTTGTCGTCCAGCGAGATCGGCACAACACCAGCTTGCCCGGCAATCCAGTGAGCCCAGTTAACTTCTCCTCGTGCATTAGTATCAGACGTACCCATGCTAGTAGCCTCCTATGGGTTAAAGAAAAAGGCCGGGGGTACTTCCTGGTGTACCAGGATTCCAACTACCCCCGACCCCGACGCACAATCGTATCGCTAGTCCTCGTCGCTGCCGGCGAGCTTGCGAATCGTCTCCAGATGCCCTGCCTTCTTGAGGGCCTCCTCGGGATAGCCAACCGCTTCAGCCATCGCCCGAAGATTCTCATTCAGGGTGACTATCTCACGGGCAAATATCCCAGCGTAGTATTCCCTGCTTTTTCCACCCCGCTTGGAGTGGAGGGGAAACTTAAGGGATGCGAACACCCGCTTTACAGCACCGGGGCTGATGTTGCGGCCCAGGCTATCCTTGTACTTCTTTGCCACCGCCGTGGTGGTGTGGGAAGTACCCTTGAACATCTCGGCATTCTCATACGCCCACACTGTGAACTCAGAGACTTCGCCGAAACTGTGAGCATTACGCGCCATAATGATCTCCTTTACAGATCAACCTTAAAGATATCATCGTCGTCCATCATAGACTGCGATGACGCCAACCCTTGATTGGCTACACTAACCTTACTTCGGACAAAGTCAAGGGTCTCCCCGAAGTGTGCTTCCAGCTTCGCTATCTCAGCCTGTAGATCCTTGGCTCTGGTCTTCCGTGTTTCCAGGGCTAACTTGCTGAGACTACCCGAGGCTATGTCCTCCTTAATTTCCTCGGCTCGCTTATTAATATCCTCCATCACCGCTTCCCTGATAGAGGACAGGGTCTCAGGACTGGTAGAGTCCAGCTTATAGCAGCGTACATTTACATGGTGCCGCAGCTCTTTACTGACCCTCTCCCATGTATCCATCTTGTCCGGGGGAATCCAGTAGTTCTGGCCACCCATCTTGTAAGCACCGAGGTGATCAACCACCTGCCGGAGCAGCTTACCAACAGCTGTGCCGGTCATGGTTTCAGTGTCCCGGTTAGATATAAGCGTTCTCCTGAACTTCTCCTTCACTGCATCTCTGACGGCATTCTCTGCTCCCCCAATGGGGCCAGGTGGCATGCCCTCCTCGAAGGTGATGTGGTATGGGAGGTGTCCGCCGACCATCGGAGATACCCTGAGCATTGGTGTCCGATCAATAGCGTTCTTGCTCTTAACGACACGGTTTACCAGGAACCCATTGCTCCGGAAGTCATTAAGATCCTCGATCACCAGATTCTTCCAGTCCCTTACCACGAACTGGATACCACTGAGGCAGTCCGCCAGGGATAGCCTTATGGTTTCCCAGACCTCGGGCTTTGGCGCCGTGATGTTGTGTATCCCAGCCTCGTACAGTGCATGGTTAACCAGCGACCTGCTAGTCCTCGTGCCACGGAAGCCAGCAATACACCCTATTGCCTTGAGCTTACTAAAATTGTGCATCTTCAACTCTCCCTTCGTTATTAAACAGTCCCCCTCTGAATCAATGATTGATTCACTTCGTTCATCAATCATTGATTCAGAGGGGGTACGCGCCCACGTTGCTGTCAAAACGGCAGATTTTGCCGAATTACTTTCTTTAATAGCCAACCCACTGGGCAAACCAGCAGCATAGCCAGCACATACATCGTCGTGTCATAGTCCATTACACATCCTCCTCTATAAGTTCCACCCTGGACTCCACCACCTCATCCTCCTCAACGTCAGCAAGCTCGACAGTGAACTGGCTGCGTCCCGTCCTTCCGTATTGACTATGGGCTTTCTCGATAGCCCTCTCCTCACTTGTGGCTAGGACACCTTCCAGCTCGATTGCCAGGATGCGTACCTCCCGCACCTCCAGCGTCACGTTGTAGGTATTGAGCTTCATGTTACTCATCCTCCTCGGGATCGGTTAGGTGTTCTTTTATCTCACGCACTGTCTTGTCCTTGGCACTCTCATTCCGCCTTGCGGCCTCCTTTCTTCGGAAGTCTTCAGAGACCGAGAGAGGGAGGTCACCGGGGGGGCGGTCGACCTTGTACTCCTTCAAGCCAGTCAGGGTGGTGCTAAACCTTCTCGCCTCCCCTGTCTTCCAGTGCTTGATAGTAAAGTACAGGTAAGGCACCTCCATCTCGATCATCTCTACCGGAACCAGAGACTCCTCACATTCCCAATCACCGTACCAGTCAGTGAACTCCGACCACGGCATCGCTAGGCCAAGCAGCCAGTTTGAGACAGAATGGAAGTCCTGACCCCCGACAAAGATGCCACCCTCAGGCATGTCCCTCTCCCACTTGTCACTGAGAAACCCCTCGTCTTTCTTATAGATAACAAGCATCACTCATCCTCCTTGTCAGAGACACAGAAACGAATATCACCGGCCAGCTTGAGCAGCTCGAAGCACCCCGAATATGGCTCCATCCTACGTGCTGCCAACCGCACAAGATCTTCGATGTTGCCCGGACTTCTGTACTCCGGCGGATACTTGCCAAATCTCAGGCAGAATTCCTGCCTTCCGTGGTTTTCCCAGCAATACACATCCAGCAGGTCATCGGTTTCGCCGCATGTGAAGCTAAACAGATAGCCCCCATGCCCACAGTGGTCAGTCCAGTACGGGGTAGTGGTCTTTTCGTACAGCTTTTCCTGGTAGTTGTCACCCATCACTCCACTCCCTTCTTTTCTCGATACCACATGGCCAGCTGCAAGGTGTACTCAGCAGCCAGCTCCAGCTCCATAGCCACAGCATCCTTGCCCTCATCCCGCTCCCACTCAGCCTCCATCTCAAGGCGGTGCGAGGCAGTCAGCAGGGCATCAGCGATCCTGTTTCCTATCCTTGGCCTCCTCATAGATCACCACCTCCCTCTCGGTTTCAATCCAGCACCGTGCCCCACAGCTCAGCGGATTGTGCGGACGGTACACTACCCGTGCCATCTCCTCTCCTCCCGGCCCCAGGATCACTACCTCACTAGCGTAGCGATTGTCCTTGTACGTCTTAACTGTCAGCACCGGGTTGCTTGTCCCGTCCCGAGTGTTCGCCCTCAGCTTGTGCTGATTGACGTGAATGATCTTCTTCATCAGCCCACTCCCTTGCTATATAGAACCACTCGCTCCCCGAGAAGCGCACCGTCTCGTCCAGCACAAGCATCTTATGGATGATCTTGACCGCATCCTCACGGCTGATCTTGGGGACAGCCTCCACAACATCCTCGACAGAGTAGACCAGGGCCACCTTGTTGCGCCAACAGGAGCCAAGCACACCCGCTGCCTCAACCTCCCTGTCCTTCTCCACCAGCCCTGCTTTAACAAGGCTCTGCACCATGTCCTTAATCTCGTGGTCTCTCATCGCTCCCCCCTCCCTTCATACACTTAATGGCCAGCTCGACAGCCCTCTCAGGCTCAAGGAGAGGTATCAACAGGCCCGCTTTCTCCAGCCTCTTAGCCATCTCCTCTGTTGCAGTAGTCATATAGGATTCGCGGATGTCCTCAACGAACTCCAGAGCCTGCTCCAGTTCTTCAATGTTTCCTCGCACTGCCTCCTGGATCGCGAAGTGTATCCACTCCAGCTTTTCGTATGTAGTCTCTGGCATCACTCATCCTCCTTATTTGTGTGGGCTACGGCGATTCGCACACGCTCAAACAACTCGTCAAGGTGCTTCCGGCTGGAGGGCGTGGGGGTGTTCTTCCATGCGGAAAGTAACTCTGCCAAAAGATCCGCCATTTCAGGTGCGGCAGCAATCAGTCGCATGTAGTGCTTGTCCCTATCGCTTCGACGCTCCGGGTTGTCCATCCCTGTAACACAGTAGCCAGGGCCATCAGCTATGCACGAAAGATAGCACTCGTTGTCAGTGACTTCTTCCCATTGCCATTTTTTAGCCATCACTCATCCTCCTCATTGTAAAACTGAAACACCAGTACCCGCTGAAGCTGGTTCGTCCTGACCTTCATGCCTAGCTTCTTGGCCTTCACACCAAGCTGTGCCCTCATCGACGAAGGCAGCACGTCGTAGTCCTCACCGCGAAAGATCTTCCAGATAGACCCATCACACCAATCGTCCCAGGGGTACTCTTTTATACCCCTGAACTTATAGTTCTCCAGTCTCTCAGCCATCAGTCACCTCCTCGGTTAGTGCAATGTGGGCATCCTCAAGAACGTGCCGAACCTCCTCCTCAGTAAGGTCAGCGGGCGTTTCTATCGCAGCCATCAGCCTAGCTATCAGCTCTTTCGTCTCCGGCTTCCCCTTCGCCTTGAATGGATCGTGCATCAGTCACCTCCTTAAGGTGGAACGTATAAAAACCGGCGGTGTGGTAAGCCTGTCCACACAAACCCTGAGATGTCTTACCATCTATGTCCCGTAACGGGCTACTAGGCTTTAACTGGGCCGCCGTTCTCTTAAATCTTCATCTCGCACCTCTCTTTCGCCGGCATTCTTCCTCCCCCCCTTTTCTTTGATTCTTCACTTCGTTCAGAATCAAAAAAAGGGGGGGACACGCGCGATTACCCAAAGGTGGAACGTTCCACCGCCAGTGCGGGGCTGAGGAGTTTTAAAAAAAATGCGAGTCTCCTCAGGTGGAACGTTCCGTCGCACACGCCGTTAAGAGCGTGCTAAAAAACTCCGGCCTACCGGGTTTCCCCGGTAGGCCGGAGTCAAGCCTACCACCATGCTGCTCTTAAGAGCATCATGGTGGCTCCTGACGACCTTCACCGCCGTCCCGGTAGGAACTACCGGGATGCAAGCCAGTTCCCTTAGAGCGGCTCCTAAGAGCCGCCTAAGCCAGCCGGGTTAGCCCTCTGTAAACAGAGGGCAGGCCCGGCCAGCCTAGCCTAAGCTAGGCCAGCCTGCCGGACTAGATTAAGCTAGTCCAGCGAGCCGCAATGATGTCACCATCATTAACAGGCATCGGCTCGAATTCTATTCGAGACCCGCCATCGACACGGTAGTAAAGACTACCGTAATTCGGCGGCTCGGCTTCGCCGTAAGACTCGATCTTACACCGTTCGACTATGTCGAACTCACTGTTGATGTCACCATCAACAGCAGCCACTGGTATATTGGCACTAGCCAATATAAGAGCCACCTTCTCAGCATTTACAGAGTAAATACTGAAGCCGACGTAAGGGATCTTAGATCCCTCACCATGGTCGACATAGTCGACCACATCCACACCGCTCTTAGAGAGAGCGGTAATCGTCGCCAGAGTGTCCTTATAGGACACCACGAACTCGGTAGTCAGGATTGACTTAAGCATAGCTTAAAACCTTTCACCTAACCCTTTGGGTTAACCTGCCGAGCCGGGTTAGAAACCCGGCAGGCTTCTGCCTACCACACCCTCTGGAAACCAGAGGGCATGGCAGGCAGCCTAGCAAAGCTAGGCCGCCCCTACTCTGCCTAAGCAGAGTACTTCGCTAGCTTGCTGTTGTTAACAACCACTGTCATACTGACAGAGCAAGCAACTTCCTTGCCATCAACCAGAATGGTTGTACGGCCATTTCCGAAGGATCCAAAGGATCCCGACTTAAAAGCCTTCGGCTTCACCTCTATCTCGGTACCACCGAGATCCACGGTAAAGCTAGGAGCTTTATCCATCCACTGTTCCGTTGTAAACGGAGGCAGCTTCTTGTTGCCGGTGGCTTGTTTAACAAGCCCAGCCAGCTCACTCTGCTTGAGGCAGATGTCTTTGACATCCTGCCGGGAGAGGACATTAATGTCCTGCAAGTCCAGCAGGTCGCTTTGCTCCGTCAACCACATAGTGGTCAACACCTCAACTACTGCTTCAGCAGTAGCATCCGTATCGTTCACAAGGTGAACGATCTCGCTGATCGCCATGTCATTGGCAAGGTGGATGCCAAGGGCATCGGACTGGGTAAGCTTCGTCATGGTGTTATCCCCGACTTTCGCCGAGGCTCCAAAAACAGCGTCGAGATTGGCGGTGGAAACCCTTGTCTCTCTCTCCCGCCTCTCTTCACTTCGTTACGAGAGGCGGGAGAGAGATAAGGGGTACGTAGTACCCCTTAAATCAGCCCCCTTTGGGGGCTGGGCCTGCCTTTCCTGCGCATTATGCCCACGAAGGCTGCGTGCGGTACGAGGCAGCTTTACGGACACGGGATGAACACTGTTCATCCCGTGAAGTTAAGAGAAATTCAGAAAAAGAACCGTGTTCTTTTTCTGGCTGAACCTGGCAACCGGCAGCATTTATCTCCTTCGGAGAGAAATGCTGAGACAAAGCAAAACCTCAGCCCCCTTTGGGGGCTGGAGGGTTGTTACTGCACCCCCTTAAGGGGGTGAGGAAACTCAGCCAAAGGCTGAAAAGAAAAGCCCCCCCCACCAACGATGTATATCGTTGGTCAGCTATGTACTCGGCACTCTGTGCCGAGGCCGGTTGCCATCGAACTTCGGAAACCCTTGCCTTGCAAGGGGTTCCGGCTGATCTCAATGGGGGCCAAGCCCCCATTCCCCCCCGGTGTATCTATATGTACTTCGGACAGATTTTTCCCCATTTCCTGGCCAAAGGGCCGGTATCGCCACCCAATTCGGCAAAATTTGCCGTTTTCAGTGCTGCGTTGCCAATTCGGCACAATTTGCCGATTTGCTGTTTGCTCTACTACACAGCTGTCCTTATCCGTTATTATGGGTGATATATTCATTTCGGTCCGTTTTTGGGCTTTTTGGAGTCTATTCGCCAGGGAGGGTGCTATGGACCGCAGGACGTTCCTTTGTGCTGCTGGGGGGCTTGTGGCCGGTTGTACGGCCAATAAGGACATTTCACTGCCTGAATACGACGATGTGTCGTTTTTATGCCCTCGTACGCCTCATTTGCTTCTTGCCCCTGGTGAAGAGCCCCCTGTTGTTCGCTGGGCCAGTACGGACCTTTCGTACTGTATAGTCAATCGGGACCGCTGGGACATGCGACCTGGGGTCTGGGACGCTGAAATAGAGGCTGCGTTTGGGTCCTGGGAGGACTGCTCACCCCTTACATTTGACCGTATAGGGGATCCTGAGGTGGCTGATATCCTTATGGCGGCGGGTAAAGGGCCGGATCACTGGTTCGATGGGCCCAGTGGTATCCTTGCCTGGGCCTACCTGCCCAGTAACGATCACTTCGAGGGACGGCTTGTCAGCATGGTAGATAAGGATGAACGCTGGTTAGTACGCCCAGATAAGGGCAAGAAAGAGGGAGTTTACCTCCGCGCCGTGCTTGCCCATGAAATAGGGCACCTGCTTGGCCTTGCGCACAGTAATTTCCCTGGTGCGCTGATGTATCCCTATTACCGCCCCAATATAGACAAACCCCAGACATTTGATGATGTCTTTAGAATTCGTGCTCTATATCCAGAGGATCGTGCTGGTTACAGACAAAGTCCTGACGAACATGAAGAATCGCAGTGATTTTGTCGTTTTCCTTCAGGGGAACCCACTCATCGCCCTTGCGGGTGTAGATCACCTGCTTGACGAGGGCCTCGTGTGAGTCAGGCCCGGTTAGCCGGCATTCACTCCAGCCATTGTCATCCGGGCGTACCCACCAGTAACAGTCTCGGCAATTAGGCATGGTCATACCTTGTAATGGGTATTCCAGACTTTTCTCTTGCCCACGGGAAGCTCGTGGCCCGTATCGGGGTCTTCGAGGGTGCGTTCAGCCACGACCTCGATAAGTTTCGAGCGGTCTATCAGGAAATAGAATCCCTCAAAGTCCCAGAGGAACCTGACAACCAGTATCGCATCATCCACGGTCTCGGGATGATTCCAGTATTCGCCATCCCAGGTAACCATGCTGCCCGGCTCAGGTCCGGTCTCACATGTCTTATCGACGATGTAATACTTCTTCTCAGCCATGCGTCTGCACCTTCGGCTCAGAAATACTTCCGGAACATTTCCGGCGACAGTCCGGCACTCATTTTACCGAGTCCATGGTTCACTCCCAAACCCCAAGAGTGCTACGTCCTGGAGACCGTCCCAGTGGAACGAGGCTCACCCACGGCAGTTCTTTAGCCCACCGAGCATATTGCTCTCTTATTGCGTTGGCGGGACTGTCCTTTATGCCTGGCTCCTCGCTTTTGCGGGGCGCTATTCCCCAGCCGTCACCGCCAGGCAGGTGGTGCAAGAAGATGCTGTTGAAGGACGTGCATCATAACCCGGGATTG
>Ga0114898_1002243_pt1 | contig 10324 bp, 15 predicted proteins | sample Malvired_Geostar_FD_83496 | JGI IMG/M metagenome (GOLD analysis project Ga0114898, IMG submission 83496) | Marine viral communities from the Global Malaspina Expedition - Malaspina viral metaG DeepMed_Geostar | ecosystem: Environmental > Aquatic > Marine > Oceanic | place: Mediterranean Sea... | reverse complement strand
GCACTTCCCAACACTCGTTTCATTCTTCTTCGTCCTTATATTTACCAAGAGACTTTTTGTATGAGTATAATATGCCGTGTAATGAATCCACTATCTTTTCAATCATTCTTCATCTTCCTCTTTTTCCATTCTTCTTGTCGTTTCTCGTTTTCTTCCATTTTAAAAATAGACATCCAAAGCCATTGACTAATAGGTACTCCTTCCCCTTCTATCAAAGGAACATATGCTAATTCTCCATGTATTTCTTTAAGTTTTTCTAATAATTTAGTTCTGTTTCGACTTTTATATATCCAATCTATAGTTTCGTTTTTCTTCTCAAGAGAAGTCTTATCGGTGACAATGTGTTCATCTTCTTCCCACCAAGCATAAACCTCGCCATATCCCATATTATTAATTGTTTTTCTTCTCCTTAAGATTCTTTCACGCCTTTTGATTTCCTCTTTCTCGGCTGTTGTTTTATCTTCTAACATTCTTCTTCGTCCTTTTGTTGTTTAATCTGTTCAATTCTTGCAGGAATAACAATTGTTATATTGCAAGTATCGCAACACCTACCATTATTGACAGGATGTGCATTGTTCCCGTATTTGTATTCACTTGAAACCATTTTTACATGACATATTGAGCATTCGTTTTTTGTCATTTTCATTCGCTCCAATATTTCAAACGACTTATTTGCTTCTGTAATCTTCCACCATATTTAATGGATTTAGAAGAAAGCAAAGCAGCATCTATAGTTGATTCTCTTGTTACAAGATTATTCAATGTGATTCTACCCACAAATGAATAAGGACAAGACTTTGGTTTATCTTTTCTCATCCATGCTTCCCATTCTGGATTTGGAATATAGAAAGGCGTACCAAAGTAAGGATCATTTTTATGTATCTTTCTTGAAATCTTTGGTTTTTGTTTTGGTAGTGTATATCCATTACCATCTGTGCAGGGCATACCACGATTTGTTAGTCCTGTATTATTACAGCAATCATAATGAGCTGTGTGTCCATCTTCAGTAACTATTGGATTAGCTCTCATAAATTCATACATGAAACTACGTGCCTCTTTTCTTGTGTCATAACAACCAATGCGTATTGCATGACCAATAGCCATGTTGCCTAACAAGACTGTATAGAATCCATATCCCTCATGATAATAGATTTTGACATAATTATCATCTCTCCAATAAATACCCTCATGATATTCATCTCGAGATAGCTTTAACCAAGTTATTTTTTCTCTATTGGTCATTCTCCTTCCTCCGGTTCTTCATTCCAACCACATCTATGTCCCCAAAAATAATTCCAGAGAACATCTATATCTCTTGTTGGACAATTGTTATCTATGATTTCTTTCATCTTCTTGATGTCATCCCAATCACCTTTGTCTTGTAGATAGGACTCAAAAGTACCGACTGCCTGTCGATACATATCAAGTTCTTTTTCTCTATATTCCAAACGTTCTTTGAGAGTTTGATTTAATTCAAGTTGCATAGTTAATTGTTTCTCAATATCCATTTTAGTTGGATATGGTTTAGGAACTTTCTTCATTTTTCATCACACTCATAACAAACTGATGGTTGATTATCATGTTTGCATGGTATTTCCATCTCACCATCTATCTCTATTGATTTAGGAGATTCATATTCATGTGAAAATAAGGCACAATAAAACTCGAAATAGTCCCTGTAATTTTGGTCTCCCGATGTAGAATATTCATCTACAAAATCTGAACTATTCCATTCAATAACATCTTTCATTATATCCCATGCAATTTCAGCGAATGATGTTCCATTAGTCTTTGTAAAGTGGTGTATTTTAAATACAGATACTTTCTCATTTTGTGAAGTGATTACCATGGTCGATTTGCCTCCATTTCTTCTTCATAAGCTTGTTCTGCCTCTGACTCATGTTGTCCGGGGTTAATATCTATTCCAATAAACATATGTTTATTACCAAATATAAGATGTCCGTCTTTCTCACAACAATGAACGTCTTCTTTAAATTTAAAAATGTGTCCACCATTAAGTGTATATGGTTCGTATCTTCTATTTTTCCTCTTTAATTGCAACAAAGTTAGTTTTGTTTTGTATTTACGTTTGAGTAACTTTCTTGGGATAGCCTCAATGGGTACTGCTCCTATTATACCAGCGTCTACAGAATATTCGCCTGTGTTTGACTTTTCATCTATAAAGCTACCATCACCACCTGTACCAAATACTGCTATGTCATAGAATTTTGGTTTTTTACTTGTATCTTCTGGATTTGTAACCATGATTCCATAATCAGGATTTCTAATTTTCCCCCAATTTTGGTCGTAACCATCTCTTTTACGTGCTTTAGCAATCTTCTTTTTATTCCATTTTGCAGTAGGAGATGTTTTTCTATCCTTAAATGAAACCTTGCAATAATTTATCCAATAGTCAGGATTTTTATCATCTGATTGTCCTATTGCATAACATGGATCACCAATATAATATGTACCAGCAGGTAAGACATCACAGTTACATGCAATATCCCAACTAGGTTTTCTATCATAGTCAATGGTTATACTATAATGATAATACTCTTTGGATATTGGACACCTTTCACTCAACTGTTCTAATTCCTTGTTTGTTTCAGGTTCTACGAAATTTCCGTGAGTTTTCTTGGTCATTTTAATTCCTCTGTTGTTTTCTGTCGTGACGTATCTGCTACGTGTTTCTGTCCATCAAAATCAATGTGTATAACATTAACATCGTGTTCAGGACACCATACTTGTAAACCCCATTCAGTCCAAGCAACATCATAACGTCCATTTCGTACTATACGTACCAATTCCTTGATGCGTTTTGTAGTTTTCGCTTCATCACTTTCTTGTAGTATTTTTTTAACTAGGTCTTTTGAACCATCTGGATATTTTTTCTCTACTTCTTTCCACTCGTTAAGACACATACCACAATGAATATACATTTCTCCATGTTTCAAATTTGGTATACCTCCTTCAAATGGTTTTCGTTTTGTGGACATAGTTACCATGTTCTCATATCCTTTATTCGTTTTGGAAATAAAGACTTATTATTATCAATGACATCTTCTATCCATCTTATTCTTCCAATACTAAATCTTATTGTTGCAAATTTCGAAATATCATCTTCATGTATTTTAAATAAACAATACGCTACACCTATGGACTTTTTAAACCATACCTCAATGAATTTTATTCTGACTCCATATTCATTTTTGAAATGGTTTTCGAACTCTTTGATTTCGTTATCTGGAACTGTTATTCCTTCCCATACACACACTTGTGAATATGGTTTAGATTCTTCTATTTTTTCTTTATATGTTTGTTTTGACATACTTATTACCTTTCTATTATAAGTAAGTGGTACGATACATATATGCATATCTCCTGTTAGTTGTATGGTAAATCCTTGTTATTTTCAACTTCATCCCCCTTGAAATTACCTGTATGAATAGATTTTTCCATCGGTATGATATCTATATTATTTTCATCAAATTCCACGCCGTCTTCTGTGTACATATAAGATATAGTAAAAGTCAAGGATTTTTTAGGTTTCTTCAAATTAAAGGATTGTATGAGTAATTTATTTTCATATACAGATATTGGACAATTGCATTCTTTTTCACCACAAGCATGTGACTTTATTTCTATCATGTGTAGGATATGAGTTAAATCCTCTTCTTTTATATTCCTTTTATTCTTACTTTTAAGAAGATTTTTCAATGAATCAAGTGAGTACACTTTCTGAGCTGGCATCATTGTACCATGTATAATAGTTGAGTCTTTTTTGATTAAACTAAAGAATGGATAGAAATATCTATCTTTTGAATGCTTGACTAAATGATGTTTCATATCAATACCCAGAGCAAATAATGAATTGATTAATTTTTTAAACTCATCTGGTGTATTGACTTTTTCTGTAAGTTTATTTCCCTTGAACTCACTATTCACAAAGAAATGAAACATACATCCATCTTCATCAGTAATTATATCTTCTTCCTTTATCTGAGGTTCTGTAAATATATCTTCGAAATCTTTGGTCATGATATCAATGTCCTATATACTGCTCTAGCCACTTGAGACCACAGTTGCTTCTTTGCTTCGTCCATTCCATTAACAGCTACCCAATTTGTTCTTGGACCATACAAATTGGTCATTTCTTGTTCACTATTAAAACCACTTACTTGAATCATAAACACTTTGCATCCTGTTAAATATGCATATTCAATTGATTCCCGTGTTGCATCTGTTTCGTTTATTGTATCATTCGCCGTTTGTGGCATACCATCAGAAATAAGAATCATTAATTTCTTACCTGTTGAGCCACGCATTTGATTTGCTACATGTGCAACAGCATTCCAAGTATGTGTCATAATATTTTCATTGTACTCCGGCCAGATGTTCCCCAATCTATCATATGAAACTTTAATAACAGGAGTTTTCAAATCATCCCTTTTACTACCTGAAAATATCCATGTATTTAATTTAACATTTGGTAAAGATTCCAGTGCTTTATGTAAAGTCTTTGCATACAAACAAGCGTCATCTATTCTGTTACCATGAGCCATAGAACCAGAGCAATCTATTACAAGTGAAACGTCTAACCCTTGTGATATGTTCACGTTATTGAATATTTCATTCATGTTAGGATTTGCTCTGAATTGAATATATGCTTCAGGGTCTATTGAATCTCCTTCTTCATCTAACTGTATTGTGTGTTTTGCTTTAACAGACGAAAAGAATTTCTTCAATGTATTAACTTCATCAATATCCACATTTCTTGTAGATTCACGATCATAACTATTAAATTTATCTGTAGTCATGATTTTTCCTATTACTTTTTGAGTTCCTGTTTTTGTACCCTCATACATTTCAGGGTCAATTACTTCATAGATTTTATCAAGTATGCGTTCTTGTGACTTTTGATTCACACGCTCTAATATTTGTTCACTTTCTTCCGTATCATCTTCAAACAAATTCTTTTCTCTCCCTGTAAGTTTCTTTGTTTTTATATTTGGATGATAAGATTGTTCTGAAAAATTTTTCGAAGAATACATCTCACCATGACAAGATATAATTTTGTTATCACATTCCTCAGTGTCTTCTCGAATTAGGTTTATTATTTCTTGAACTCTTTGTTCATATATTTCTTTATCTTCTTCTCGATGAAAGATTCCATTGTCAAGTAACTTTTCATCTACCTTTGGTACACCTACCCAATCACATGAACCACATGTCATTAAGCTTTCTACATCATTATTTTTATATTCTTCTATAAGTTCTTCTATCTCCTTTTCTGTATAAGTAGGATGATTGAGAAAAGCATCTTCTATATCTTTTTCTACCCATTTTGAGTTTTCACATGCTGGACATTTTCCCTCATCCTGAATACTATCAGTCTCATCCGTTAAGCCACATCCTTTTCCATAAGGAAATCCAGTTAATGGTGAGTTTAATGGTGATTCAGAATCCTTAATCATATCAAGTATTTTGGAGAATAATTTTTTAACTATTTTTCTTGCCTCTACCAAAGTTTTATTTGCAGATTTATTTTCAAGTGCCTTGAATCGTTCTAGAAGAAACAAAGCATCTGGATCTGTATTAAGAAATTTTGGTTCAGCAACACCTCGTGAAATTTCGTTGCTAAATGCTCTAACAACTAACATAAGATCCACTAATGGTTTCTCATCTTGAAATTCTTGAGAATTTATATTGTCATCCTGTTTTTCCATAATACCTTGTATACAATCAATGAAACGTGGTACTGTACCATGATATATTTGTCCCCAATTATATTCTATACGATAGTCTTCTAAAATATTTATTATGGCTTTACTTATTCTCTTAAAGTCAATATTTTCATAAATAACACGAAACTGTTTTTCTTCTTGAGGATCTAATGCACTATTAGTCACGTAATCATCAACATATGTTTGTAAATATTCATCTAACCATGATTCAAATATTTCAAAATTTCTTGAATCCGATTCAAATACAATGTGTGCAAGTTCATGCTCCAATAATGTATAATGTAACCTATCGTCAGAAATTGTTTTAGCTGCAAAATCCAACTCAAGGGGTAAATAAATATTCTTTCCATCTGTGTGGCTACTTTCGTCTTTTAGAAAAAGCGAAATAGGCTTGTCGACAATATCACCTATAATATTACAAATCTTCCAGTAAATACTATCATCAATTTCCACAGATTTTGCATGATGGGAATTATAAGGATTATAATTCCCTAGAAATTTTTTGTTTTTTGCATCTGCTCCATTTTCAAGTATTTCAATTATACGTAAACGTGAATCGTCTGAACGTGTAATATATTGTCTCATGTTTCTCTACTCCTATTCTAGGGTTTGAATGATTCTCCAAACACTGAATCTATTCTGTTACGGATCGTTTCTTTTTCTGTTGTGTCTTGGTATTTACCAACAACAAATGCATTGAGAGCCATTCTGAAAGCATAACAAGCTCCGTTGTAAAACAAGTTGAAATCTTTATCTCCATTTCTATCTACAGGTTCAGTTAAATCGTTAATCCTTTTCATTATCACATTTACTTCATCATGTTCTAATGCTTTGTCATAATCATTTTCCTTGAGCCATTCTTCTTTCTTGAATACATTGTATAAATAAGTCTCATATCCTTGTAGTAATTGTACAATATCTCTTGGAGATAATGCGTAAGATAAACCATCACCTGTTCTTGTTTCTGAAACAAGTCTCCAAATTTGTTCTGTTGTAATCTTAGTTCCATCAGCATTATATGGTAAAACTACTGCATCAAAACCATTCATTTGTGCAATGGATTCTTCTTCTTTTTGTGTTGGGAATTCTACCCATATTTGAGCCCATCTTGAAATTAAATCTTCGTTTAACTCGAACACACCACCATAAGTAGATGGATTCATAGTACCACAAATCAAAAGTTTTGCACCTTGATTCAAAGTGTAAGTCTTTCCATTATCTGCAAATACATGACGCCTCCAATCTAATAATTGGTTAAGTTGTTTTTGCATATTTGGAGCTAAAGCATTTAGTTCTTCAAGAACGAGTATTGCCTGTCCTACTTCATTTGCTAGTTCTATAGCACTTGGGAGCACACCAAGTTGATAGGATGTTTCTTCGCCTCGCAAAACATATCTACCAATTAAATCTCCTTTACGTGTGTTTTCTGAACAATCGTATTGAATAATTGGTATATTATTTTTTGATGCAAAGTGTGCTATAACCAAAGTCTTGCCTGTACCTTTTGGTCCGACAAAACATAAGGGAGTTGGACTATTTTGTGACATATGTGAAACCAAATAATCCATATTGTTATTTGCTGTTTGAAAATATGGAGGGCTTTCTACATAAAATTGCTCCACATTAATTGGTAACGTTTTAAGTTCCGTTACTACATTTTTATTCATTTTTTGCATACCTATAACTTATGCTAAAGAGGCTTATAGCGTTATCTCCTGTATTCAATTTGATAATTCCTTCATAACTTTATCATACTCTTTTTGTTCTAATTTCCAACTCCAATTTTCATGTATACCTCGTTGTGCAAGGTCATCTGCTATAGAATTGTTTTCTCTGGGAATCCAAACACCTATTATATTAGGTGTCATAGTTCTAAGAAGGATTCTACAAGCATTATTCAATGATTTGAGATGAGGCATATTAACCTTCCAATCTCCAAAGACTTGATTGATAACTAATTTAGAATCACCCAACACCTGTATGTTTATGTTCTTTTGGTCTTTTAAAACATATAATCCATAAAGTAATGCTTTGTATTCAGCGACATTATTTGTTTTATGTTCTTCATCATTATCAGTCCATGCTTTGCGACAAAGCTTAGTTGATTGAAACTTTCCACGGAGACCATATGCTTGAATAGCGATACCCATTCCTATTTTTCTGTCGTTTGTTGGTCCTTTACAAGAGCCATCAAAATATAATTCTATGTGTGAGTTTTGTGTCATAATCATTCCCTCGGAGATTTATCAAATTTGAATCTTCTAATGTCATAAGGATAGCCAAGAACATCTTGAACTAATTTTAGTCCTTTATTCCAATCTTCTGGGTTTCCATCAGACATTATTTTAATATCATCACCAAGATGATGTTTGAATATGATTAAACAAGCGACTACACATGTATCATAGGGTTTTCTTGCTGTTTTACAGCAGTTGAACTTCCAGTAATCTTCGTTGTTTGAGTATTCATCACTTATATTAAAGGTCTCATGTCCATCTTCTCCAATACCATTGAAGTTGATTTCTCTCCTGTTTAGTTCATATACATCAACTATCTGTTTTGCATAAGTATATCCAACAGGAAATTTTTGTCCTTCTGTGAAAGAGAATACTAATGCAATATCCTTTATTGCATCACTGAATCTATCACTATCGAGTTCTTTTGGTCTATACCAATAATGAGTATAACCCATTTTACTTTCTCTCCAATTCCCATTTGTATACTTCATCTGCCGTAATTAATCCAGTGTGTTCACCACCCATTTTTGTCATTGGGTATGGATCAGTTACTGATAATCCTTCTGATTCACGCCATTTTAACCATACATGTGAAAGAAAGAGTTTTACCACTTTTCGTCTAACACGTGCATCTAAATGACCTTTAACTGCGTCTTTCTCATTGGATATCTCTTGTCCTTGTTCAAGTTTCTTTTTTATCTCATTGGTTTGTCCAACACCTTTAGCAATCCATTGTTCTCTAATTTCTTTGGGCATATCCCAACCATCTGCAGTTTTAACGAATCCTAACTTCACCTTTTCTTTTGAATAGAGGTCTCGATAAAATGATTTTTCTTCGGGTTGTTTCATAAAGGATTGTCCTATCTTCCATGAAAGTGTTCTGAATTTACTGTTCCAGTTAGACTTTACATTCTTTTCTCTTTTAGGAGCTTTTCCATTTACTACATGCAATCCAGCATATGCGTGTAATTTTGAGATATTAGGGAATCGTTCTATACTTTTACCACAGTGACATGTTTTATGTTCAGGGAATACTGAACATTTCTTTATATCTATTCCGACAGGTTTGTAAATGTATCCTATTACACCACCTGCTAATACGGGTCCTATACCACGTATATCTTTTAGGTATTCTGTCCATAACGGAACTGATTTCAATATGACTTCTATCTGTTTTTGTATTGTTGATTCGATACGTTTTAATGATTCAGCATAAGTCTCACTTACTTTACCTTTCGTTGTTTCTCGCTCTTGTTCTGTATCAATACCTTTTTGTGTGAGTTGAAATGTTCTATTACCTGTTCGAACCCTTACATCTTGTATATCATAATAGGATTCAACAAGATATCGTAGTTGTTCGAAATCCTTGTTACCTTTATCATCAACCATACCTGAAATTGACATTTGGGTTCCATTGTTTCCGTTTGGGTTTTCTACTTTATTTTTTACCATTGTAAATATAATAATGTATTAGAGGCTTATAGTAATATCTCCTGTACGTCAAAGTGTGTATACCATAATGACTACGGCACTTGACCACACTCTTACTCGTAAGTGTCTTCTGAATTTCATCTTTATAATGACTTGTAGTATTCGACTGGATTTCACGTTTCCGATTATTCGTAACTCCACTTTGGGTTTCATGTATAACGTGACTCGTATTTATTTTGTGGATTTCACACAATGTTTGACTCGTATTGGTCGTCTGGGTTTCAGTCAATCTATGACTCGTAAACTCCGTTGGGTTTCAACGAATACCTGACTATTGTGGGAAATAGAGTGAAAATACAAAAGACTTTGACTGAAGATTTCTTGTATTGGAGACTCACTCTATTTCTTTCCACTAGTCATTTTATATTCATTGAAATATCATAAATCTCAGATTCATCTAGATACCAAAAACTCCTGAATTTGCTGAATCTGGATCATCTACAACACATTTCATTGAATCCTTGAAATATTTATCTTGACAATCAAAACAATATATGTCATAAGTTTTCCACTTATCTCCATCTTTGTATTCCATCATCCAACCATTTTCAGGATAGATATTTGTATTACAACCATTGCATAATACATCATCATCTGGAATAGGTATCACAGTCTCATTCATATGTCCATTATCATCCCATGACTGTATTTTGTTTTCACGTCCTTTGTACGCAACATCTTTTGTTGACATTAACACAGCTCGCCATTCTTCTTTATCGGTCATATTTAGTATTCTCCTCGTTTGCAATTATAAAGCTCACATTCTTCTGTGATTTCTCCACATTCTAAACACGCTCTCATTTCACATTTAGAAAATTCTGGATGTTCTATAAAGAGAAAAGCATCTTC
>Ga0114898_1002242_pt1 | contig 10328 bp, 8 predicted proteins | sample Malvired_Geostar_FD_83496 | JGI IMG/M metagenome (GOLD analysis project Ga0114898, IMG submission 83496) | Marine viral communities from the Global Malaspina Expedition - Malaspina viral metaG DeepMed_Geostar | ecosystem: Environmental > Aquatic > Marine > Oceanic | place: Mediterranean Sea... | reverse complement strand
CATCGAGACAGCGCGCAACACGGACTCGACGCATCCCTGATGCACCTGCTTGCCTGCGATCTGACAGCCGAGCGGCTCGTCGAGTGGGAGGATTGTCATGGGAATACTGGATCTGCCCGGACCGCTGTTCGCCATCATCGACAGCCTGATGGCGGCGATCCTGCCGGCCAGTGCACGTTTGCTGGTCTGGGCCGCGCTGGGCGGTGCCGGTACGCTGCTGCTGTATCGGCTGGTCTCGCCGCAGGGACGAATCGGTCAGGCCAAGCGAGAAGCGCGTGAAGCGCGGCGTCGATTGAGCGCGTTCGATGGTGAGTTCGCCGAGGCCGGCCCGCTGATACGCGGGCAGTTCAGCGCGGCGTTTCGCCATATCGGCCTGGTGTTGGGCCCGACCCTGCTCGCCATGCTGCCGCTGCTCGCATTGCTGACCTGGATCGACCATACCTACAGTTACGATTTTCCTGACCGAAACGATCCCCCGGCGACCACGGTGGAGCCCGAACCCGACTTCACTGAGTGGATCCTGGACAGCGACATTCCGCTTGTCCGGATCGGCATTGCGGGCAGCGAACAGGTGGAAATCGCGCTGACTGCACCGATCCCGGTCATCGAACAACGCCAATGGTGGAACTGGCTGGTAGCCAACCCCCTTGGCTATCTACCCGGCGATGCGGGCCTGGAGCGGGTCAGTATCGGCTTGCCCCAGCGCGCCTATCTGCCCTTCGGGCCGCCCTGGATGCGCACCTGGCTGGCCATCCTGTTACCGACCATGGTGGTGGTATCGCTCGTCACGTATCGCTGGGCGCGGGTGGAATGAACGATTCGACGGTTGCCCGCAGCCGCACCGGCGAGGCGAAGGCCGATCCCGGCTTCACAGTGCCTGCGTGGATGCACCTGCTCAGTGGCTGGATCCACCGCCACCCCGCCTTCTGGATCCGCCTCGGCAATCTGGAAACGCGCACGGTGGCCGACGCCATCGAAGACATCCGCGTGGACCGGCCAATCTTCGTTGCCGGTCTGGCGCGTTCAGGCACCACGGTACTGCTCGAGAAACTGGCCGCTCACCCACAGGTGGCCAGTCACCGCTACATCGATTATCCGCCGGTACTGACGCCCTACTGGTGGAACCGCTGGCTCGAGCGGGTGCCGCGCGCAACCGAAGTCGCGCGCGAGCGGGCGCATCGGGACGGAATCAGCATTACCTCGCAGAGTCCGGAGGCCTTCGAGGAGATGCTCTGGATGGCGTTTTTCCCGCAGGCCCACGATCCAGGCCAGAGCGCCGTGATGGGACGGCAACACACCCATCCTGCGTTCGAGCGCTTCCATCAGGAGCACCTGCGCAAACTTCTGGCTGTGCGTAAGCGACAGCGCTATGTCGCCAAGGGAAACTACAACCTTGTGCGGATGGGTTACCTGCACCGCCTCTATCCCGACGCCCGCTTCGTGCTGGCAATCCGTGACCCGGTCTGGCACATCGCGTCCTTGATCAAGCAGCACCGCCTGTTCCTGGCGGGCGAGAAATCGGAGCCCAGAGCCCTGGAACACATGCGTCGCGTGGGTCACTACGAGTTCGGGCTCGACCGCCGGGCCATCAATACCGGCGACGCCGACCTGACCCGCCGGATCACTGAACTCTGGGAATCGGGTCGCGAGGTGGAAGGCTGGGCACGGTACTGGTCAGCGATTTACGACCATGTGGCCGATGTGCTCGAAGCCGATGACGCGCTGCGCCAGGCCTGCCTGATCGTGCGTTACGAAGCCCTGTGCAGCGAGCCGCGCGAGACGTTGGCGCAAGTATTCGCCCACAGCGCGCTGTCACTGACGGCCGAAGCACTGGATGACGCGGCGGCGGACCTTCACGCGCCGGGGTATTACCGGCCGTCGTTCGATGACGACGAACTCGCCACGATTCACGCCATCACTGGACCGGTAGCGGCCCGCTTTGGCTATGCCGAAGGCACCCTTTCCAGCGGCTGACAAGGGCCGCCCTAACGCGAGGTCCCCATGGCTCGAACCAGCACGCCGCTGCGGCATCTAGAACCGTCAGGTCACCACGGGCCCGCTCGGCTGGCAGGGCCAGGTTCGCACCTCCATCGGCATGCAATGACCGTCGACAAGGCCGCTCGGGCCGCCCTCAACGGCCAGAAGCCCTGTGTCCTCTGGTTCACCGGTTTGTCGGGCGCGGGTAAATCGACCGTGGCAGATCTGGTCGAGCAGCGGCTTCACGCCTTGGGCAAGCGCACCATGATTCTGGACGGCGACCACGTGCGGCATGGCCTGAACCGCGATCTTGGTTTCAGCGACACCGATCGCATCGAGAACATCCGCCGGGTGGGAGAAGTCGCGCGGCTGATGGTCGACGCCGGGCTGATCGTCCTGGTCAGCTTCATCTCCCCTTTTCGCAGTGAACGGCAAATGGTGCGCACACTAATGGAGGCGGGTGAATTTATCGAAATCTTCGTCGACGCCTCCCTGGCGGTCTGCGAAGCGCGCGATCCAAAGGGCCTGTATCGCAAAGCGAGAGCTGGCCAGTTGCCTGACTTCACCGGCATCGGCAGCCGTTACGAGCCGCCGGAGGCACCAGAGCTGCGCCTCCCGGCCGACGAAGCGCCAGCCGAGGCGCTCGCCGAGCAGGTCATGGCACTGTTACAAGCGCGCCGGATGCTCTGAGCGCACCCGCCTGCGGGACACAGCACCGTCCCGGCGCCGTCGTGGCGTGGTGGGTGGTGCCGCGCTCCGCCCGGTGTCGTTTATTCGACCGTTACGCTCTTGGCCAGGTTGCGCGGCTGGTCGACGTCGGTACCTCGCAGCACCGCGACGTAGTAGGACAGCAGTTGCAACGGCAGGGTGTAGAGGATCGGCGCCAACACATCGTGGATGTGCGGCATGCTGACGATGAAGGTGCCTTCGCCGTTCTCGATACCGGCTTCGCGGTCCGCAAACACGATCAACTCGCCGCCTCGGGCGCGCACTTCCTGAAGATTGGACTTGAGCTTTTCGAGCAGCTCGTTGTTCGGCGCCACGGTGACTACTGGCATATCGGCGTCTACCAGCGCCAGCGGGCCATGCTTGAGTTCACCGGCGGGATAGGCCTCGGCATGGATGTAGGAGATTTCCTTGAGCTTGAGCGCGCCCTCCATCGCCACCGGGTATTGCGCACCACGTCCGAGAAACAACGTGTGGTGCTTCTCGGCAAAGTGTTCGGAAATCTTTTCCACGGTGGTGTCCATGGCCAGCGCCTCGCCCAGACGCGTCGGAAGGCGGCGCAGCTCATCGATCAACTCCGCCTCCAGCGCCGGTGCCAGGGTGCCGCGTACCTGGCCCAACGACAGGGTCAGCAGCAGCAGGCCGACCAACTGGGTCGTGAACGCCTTGGTGGATGCCACGCCGATTTCGGGCCCGGCCTGCGTCAACAGCGTGAGGTCGGACTCGCGCACCAGCGAACTGATACCGACGTTGCAGATCGCCAGGCTGGCCAGATAGCGCCCCTCTTCGGCCGTACGCGCCTTGGCGTTTCGCAGCGCCGCCAGGGAATCGGCCGTCTCGCCGGATTGGGAAATGGTGACGAACAGCGTGTCGGGCTGCACCACGACCTTGCGATAACGAAATTCGCTGGCCACCTCGACTTGGCAGGGAATGCCCGCCAGCTCTTCCAGCCAGTAACGCGCAACCATGCCCGCATGGTAGCTGGTGCCGCACGCAACGATCTGAACGTTGCGCACCTTGGCAAACAGCTCGGCGGCCTGCGGACCGAACGCTTGTACCAGCACCTGATGATCGCCCAGCCGGCCTTCGAGCGTGCGTTGCACGACCTTGGGCTGCTCATGGATTTCCTTGAGCATGAAGTGGCGGTATTCACCCTTGTCCGCCGCCTCCGCGCCCTCGTGGTACTGCACGCTTTCACGCGTGACCGGTTGCCCGTCCAGGTCCCAGATCTGAACGCTGTCGCGGCGGATCTCGGCGATGTCGCCTTCTTCGAGGTACATGAAACGGTCGGTTACCTGGCGCAATGCCAGCTGATCGGAAGCGAGGAAGTTTTCGCCCATGCCCAGGCCAATGACCAGAGGGCTGCCGCTGCGTGCGGCCACCAGGCGATCAGGCTGTTTACCACTGATCACGGCCAGGCCGTACGCGCCATGCAGTTCCTTGACCGCCGCCTTGAGCGCGACGGTCAGATCGCCGAGTTCGTCGAGCTTGTGGCGCAGCAGATGGACGATGACTTCGGTATCGGTGTCCGAAACGAAAACGTAGCCCAGCGCTTTGAGTTGCTGGCGCAGCGCCTCATGGTTCTCGATGATGCCGTTGTGCACCACTGCCAGATCCTCACCGGAGAAGTGCGGATGTGCGTTGCGCTCACAGGGTGCGCCATGCGTGGCCCAACGGGTGTGGGCAATGCCCAGCCGACCGGCAAGTTGTTCCAGCTGCTGCGCCTGCTCGAGCTCGGCGACCTTGCCAGAGCGGCGCAAGCGGCGCAGCGTACCGCCGGCATCCAGCACGGCGACGCCCGCGCTGTCGTAGCCCCGGTATTCGAGGCGTTTGAGGCCTTCGAGCAAGATTGCGGTGATGTTGCGTTCAGCGACAGCGCCAACGATGCCACACATGATCAAGTCTCCTGAGAGGTTTCGGTGGCCGCGCAGATCAGCTTGATGCCGCGGGCCTGAATGCTCGAACGCGCCTCGGCGGTGAGGCGTTCGTCCGTGATGAGGGTGTGGATGTCGCCCCAGGGCAACTCCAGATTGGGTATACGCCGACCGATCTTGTCGGATTCGGCAAGCACGATGACTTCGCGGGCCACCTCTGCCATGACTCTCGAAAGACCGAGCAATTCATTGAAAGTGGTCGTGCCACGCTGCAGATCGATCCCGTCGGCACCGATGAACAGCTGATCGAAATCGTAGGAGCGCAGCACCTGCTCGGCCACCTGCCCCTGGAAAGACTCGGAGTGGGGGTCCCAGGTACCGCCGGTCATCAGTAACGTGGGCTCGTGTTCAAGCTCGCGCAACGCGTTGACCACGCCCAGCGAATTGGTCATGACCAGCAGGCCATGCTTATGCCCCAATGCTGGAATCATTGCCGCGGTGGTGGTCCCGCTGTCGATGATGATACGGGCATGCTCGCGGATGCAGCCGACGGCAGCCCGCGCAATGGCCTGTTTCCATGGCGAAACGGGCTGGGCGGTGTCGCCGATCAGCTCCTGCGGCAAGGGCACCGCGCCGCCGTAGCGACGCAGCAGCAGACCGTTCTTTTCCAGCGCCGCGAGGTCCTTGCGAATCGTGACCTCGGACGTTTCGAACCGCCTGGACAACTCATCGACGCTGACCTCGCCCTGATCGCTCAGCAGGGCAAGGATCGCATGGCGTCGCTGCGGTGTATTGCGTTTCGACATGTATAAGTTTCGATTCGAAAGAAAATTTGGCGAATCAAAACCTAAATGACGAACGCCGTCAACTGCCGCTGCGGTCAGACGCGGAAATACCCCATCAAATTCTGTTGATGATTAGCCAACTGATTCAAGGCCTGGCTGACCCGCGCCGATTCGTCCGCCTGGCCCGAGAGCGATTCGGTCACGTCACGGATACCGGCCACGTTGCGGTTTATTTCTTCGGCGACCGCGCTCTGCTCCTCCGCTGCGCTGGCGATCTGCAGGTTCATGTCGGAAATGACCGCCACCGCATCACCGATCTTGCGCAGGGCTGCAACGGCATTGCCTACCTGATCGACGCTGCCCTGAGCCTGGCTGTGGCTGCTCTGCATCGCCGTAACCACGTCACGGGTTCCGTTCTGCAACCGCTCGATGACCTGGCGGATCTCTTCGATGGACTCCTGAGTACGCCGCGCCAGGCTGCGTACTTCATCGGCAACCACAGCGAAACCACGCCCGGCCTCGCCCGCCCGCGCCGCTTCGATAGCCGCATTGAGCGCCAACAGATTGGTTTGCTCGGCAATCGCTCGAATCACCTCGAGCACCGTACCGATCTGGTCGCTGCTGGCGGCCAGGCTTTGCACTTGTGTCATGGCATGGTTGAGTTCACCGGCGAGGCTGCCGATGCTTTGCGTGGTGTGATCGATCACACTCAGTCCGTCATGAGTCGCCTGGTCTGCGTCGCGTGCCGCCTCAGCCGCTTGCGCGGCGTTGCGTGCGACATCCTGCGCAGTGGCGCTCATTTCCTGCGACGCAGTGGCGACCTGATCGACCTCGCGGAATTGTTGCTGCATGCCGGCACTGGTCTGGCTGGCGATGGCGGAGGACTGATCGGCGCTGCTGCGCGCGTCCTGAACCGAGCGCTGCACGTCGGCGATGGTCGGTTGCAACTTGTCGAGGAAGCGGTTGAACCACCCTGCCAGTGCGCCCAGCTCGTCGTCGCGAGCATACGTCAGGCGGCGAGTCAGATCGCCTTCGCCACTGGCGATGTCCTTGAGCATTTCGGCGACACCCTCGATCGGGCGCGTCACGCCGCGGGCAGTCAACCACATCAATACCAGGCCCAGCAGGACCGCACCGAGCCCGATGGCCAAGGCAATCACCATGTCCTGCCGGCTCTGGGACTGAAGCGTCCGCTCGAGGCTCAGCGCCGGACCGAGCAGCACCTGTCGCGGCACCTCCAGCAGGATCGCCCAGGGCTTGAGTTCAGGGATAGGTTGTACCGGCTGTAGCACACGAAGCGTTTTGCCGTCCTCGAGCATCGCCTTCTGGCCTGCATCGACCGCACGGGCGATCGTCTCGCTTTCAACGCCAAACGCGTCGTTCAGCGGTTTGCCAAGCAGACCCGGGTCTCGGCTGTGCCCGCCGAGGAGCTTGGCAGGACTGATCACGCTCAGTTGGCCTTCGCCCTGGTACAACTCCTGGTGCGCCTGCTCGCTGAGTGCCTGCAATGAGGCGAGGCTGATATCCACGCCGACGACACCGATGACCTTACCGTTCTCGATCAGCGGAAAGGCCACGCTGGTCATCAGCAGAGGTCGGCCCTCGACCTCATCGAAGTACGGGTCCAGCAAACAGACCTGGGCGCTGTCGCGCGGGCAGCCGTACCAGGCGTTATAGGGCGCGCCGCTGATGCCAGGCGTGGTGTCGGCGAGCATCTGTTCATCGATGGTTTCGGACGCGAGCTGGCCAGGCGTTCGCTGGGACCAGTACAGCGCGAAACGGCCGCTGTCGTTGCCGCCCATCTCCTGGTTGCCGATGAACATGCCATCCTTGTCGTCCAGCGCGTCGGTTTCGAATACCGCATAGAGACCGATCAGATCCGGATTGGCTTGCAGCGCCCGCTTGAGCTGGTGATGCAGGTCCTCTCGCAGCTCGAAAGCGTTCGACATCCGCTCGATGGCCTGCTCGCGCAGCGACAATACCTGGCGGGCCAGGCCCAGGCCATACTGATAGGCATCGTTGAACTGGCGTTCCATGCGCAGTGCCTGAGCCAGGCCACGTGCCTGCAGGTTATTGCGCGCGGACTCTTCGAGCATGCTGCTGCTCGAGGCATTGACCAGGGCGACTGCCTGGCGCGATTGATAGAGCGAAGCACCGACCAGCAGGCCGACGATGAGCAGCAGGCAGAGGCCAGCCAGCAGGGTGAGTTTCCACTGGATGGACAGGCGAGTAAGGGTGGGCATAATCGCGTCCTATTTTGTTATGCCCAGTTAGATCGGCCGGATGTACGATCTCTTGAGTAGCGAACGGAGAAACCGATGGCTTACTTGCGAGACTTCTGCGGACGCTCCCAGCCCTCGATCAGCGCTTGCCGTGCCCGCCCCAGCGCCAGCGTGCCGGCAGGTACATCGGCGGTGATCACCGACCCTGCCCCCGTGGTCGCACCGTCGCCAAGGGTCACCGGAGCGACCAGCGAGCTGTTGGAGCCGATGAACACGTCCTCGCCCAACACCGTGCGGGATTTGTTCGCACCGTCGTAGTTACAGGTGATGGTGCCTGCCCCGATGTTGGTTCGCGGCCCGATCTCCGCATCGCCCAGATAGGCCAGATGGCCCGCCTTGGCGCCTTCGCCCAAGTGGGTGTTTTTCACCTCGACGAAATTGCCGACGTGGGCCTTCGCGCCCAGGACGGCGCCAGGACGCAAGCGCGCAAAGGGTCCGCAATCGGCCCCCTCGCCCAGCTCGGCGCCCTCCAGGTGACTGTTGGCCTTCACCACCGCGCCACGACGCAGCGTGCTGTTGCGGATCACACAGTTGGGGCCGATCTCGACATCGTCCTCGATCACCACCCGGCCTTCGAGAATCACGTTCACATCGATCAGCACATCGCGACCGACCGTCAGCTCACCGCGCAGGTCGAAACGAGCCGGGTCGCGCAGCGTCACGCCTTGGGCCATCAGACGGCGCGCCGCACGCTGCTGGTAATGCCGCTCCAGCTCGGCCAGTTGGATACGGTCGTTGGCGCCTTGTACTTCCATGGCGTGCAGCGGCTGCTCGGTGGCGACCACCAGACCATCGGCGACCGCCATGGCGATCACGTCGGTCAGGTAATACTCGCCCTGCGCGTTGCTGTTGGACAGACGTCCCAGCCAATCGCCAAGCCGCGCGCCCGGCACGGCCAGGATGCCAGTATTGCCTTCCGTTATCCGCTTCTGCTCCGGCGTAGCATCCTTGTGTTCCACGATCGCCTGGACCACGCCCTGGCCATCGCGCACGATGCGGCCGTAGCCGGTTGGATCGTCCAGCTTCACCGTGAGCAATGCCAATAGCTGCGGTCCGACTTTCTCCAGCAAGCGCTCGAGCGTGGCAGCCTCGATCAACGGTACGTCGCCATACAGGATCAGCACGCGCTCAGCCGTGAGCGCCGGGAGCGCCTGGGCCACCGCATGGCCGGTTCCCAGCTGCTCGGCTTGCACGACGAAATTGAGATCATCGGCCGCCAATTGCTCGCGAACCTGCTCGGCACCATGGCCAATCACCACATGAATGGCTTCAGGCTTCAGGCTACGAGCCGTCGCGATGACGTGGCCCAGCATGGACTGTCCGGCGACCGGGTGAAGCACCTTGGGCAGAGCGGAACGCATGCGCGTGCCCTGGCCAGCAGCAAGAATGACGATATCGAGAGACATGGCAGATCCTGAACAATCGTGACCCGAAGGCACACGCGAAAGGTTTCGAAACGGAAAAGAAAAAGGGTAGCCAAGGCTACCCTTTTACTCGTGCGCGATGAAGCCGTGTGTGGCTCAACCGCGACCGTACTTCTTGCGCATCGCCTCGATGGTCCGCAGCTGAGCAGCCGCCTCGGCCAGACGAGCGGCAGCGGAACCGTAGTCGAACTCCGCACCTTTTTCGTGCAGGGCTTTCTCGGCCGCCGTCACGGCAGCTTGCGCTGCCGCTTCGTCCAGGTCCTTGGCGCGCGTAGCGGTATCGGCAAGCACCTTCACCATGTTCGGCTGGACTTCGATGAAGCCGCCGGAAATGTAGAAGATTTCCTCGCTGCCGCCCTGCTTGATCACCCGCACCGGACCGGGCTTGAGATCAGTCAGCAGCGGGGCGTGGCCCGGCAGAATACCCAGGTCACCCAGGTGACCATGAGCGACAACCATCTCCACCAGCCCCGAGAACAGCTCTTCTTCCGCACTGACGATGTCACAGTGGACTGTCATAGCCATACTTATGCCTCGGTAATCAGCCCGACCCACGACAAGCGCCGCCGATCGAGCTTATTGGCGCCCGCAAGCGGGCGCGCCAGTTACAGTTTCTTGGCTTTCTCGATGGCCTCGTCGATGCCACCCACCATGTAGAACGCCTGCTCCGGCAGGTGATCGTAATCACCATTGAGAATGCCGGCGAAGCCACGGATGGTTTCTTTCAGCGAGACGTACTTGCCTGGCGAACCGGTGAAGACTTCGGCCACGAAGAACGGCTGGGACAGGAAGCGCTGGATCTTACGAGCACGGGATACCAGCTGCTTGTCGGCTTCGGACAGTTCGTCCATGCCCAGGATCGCGATGATGTCCTTCAGTTCCTTGTAACGCTGCAGCACGTACTGGACGCCACGAGCGGTGTCGTAGTGCTCCTGGCCGATCACGTTTGCATCCAGCTGGCGCGAAGTGGAGTCGAGTGGGTCGACCGCCGGGTAGATACCCAGCGAAGCGATGTCACGCGACAGCACCACGGTAGCGTCCAGGTGGGCGAAGGTGGTCGCCGGGGACGGGTCGGTCAAGTCATCCGCAGGGACGTAAACGGCCTGAACGGATGTGATCGAACCGCTCTTGGTGGAGGTGATGCGCTCTTGCAGAACGCCCATTTCCTCGGCCAGCGTCGGCTGATAACCCACCGCGGACGGCATACGACCCAGCAGCGCGGACACTTCGGTACCGGCCAGGGTGTAACGGTAAATGTTG
>Ga0114898_1002238_pt1 | contig 10344 bp, 5 predicted proteins | sample Malvired_Geostar_FD_83496 | JGI IMG/M metagenome (GOLD analysis project Ga0114898, IMG submission 83496) | Marine viral communities from the Global Malaspina Expedition - Malaspina viral metaG DeepMed_Geostar | ecosystem: Environmental > Aquatic > Marine > Oceanic | place: Mediterranean Sea... | reverse complement strand
GATCGCGTGCGCAGTGCGATCCTGACCTGCGACTTCGATTTTCCCGCGCGGCGCATCACCCTGAATCTTGCCCCGGCCGATTTGCCTAAGGACGGCGGCCGCTTCGATCTGGCCATCGCCCTGGGTATCCTCGCGGCGAGCGGCCAGATTCCGGCGGACCGCCTCGACACGCTCGAGTGTCTGGGCGAGCTGGCGCTATCCGGCGCGTTACGGTCGGTGCAAGGCGTTCTGCCCGCGGCGTTGGCGGCGCGTCAGGCCGGCCGAGCTCTGCTGGTTCCGCGAGCCAACGCCGAGGAAGCCAGCCTGGCCTCTGGCCTTGTGGTCTACGCAGCCGACCATCTGCTGGAGGTCGCGGCGCACTTCAATGGCGTCGTGCCTATTGCACCCTTTCAGCCTCAGGGCCTGCTGCGCCAGTTGTTGCCCTACCCCGATCTGGCCGATGTCCAGGGCCAGGCGGCCGCCAAGCGCGGCCTGCTGATCGCTGCCGCGGGCGCGCACAACCTGCTGTTTTCGGGGCCTCCCGGGACCGGCAAGACGTTGCTGGCCAGCCGCCTGCCCGGCCTGCTGCCTCCGCTGGACGAGCACGACGCACTGGAAGTCGCGGCCATTCACTCGGTTGCCAGCCAGTCGCCACTGGAGCATTGGCCGCAACGACCGTTTCGCCAGCCCCATCACAGTGCATCGGGACCGGCACTGGTTGGCGGCGGCAGCCGTCCCAGGCCCGGCGAGATCACGCTGGCCCATCAGGGCGTGCTGTTTCTCGACGAGTTGCCCGAGTTCGATCGCAAGGTTCTGGAAGTGCTGCGCGAACCCCTGGAGTCGGGCTGCATCGTGATCGCCCGGGCGCGAGACAAGGTGCGCTTCCCGGCGCGTTTCCAGCTCGTCGCGGCAATGAACCCGTGCCCCTGCGGCTATCTTGGCGACCCCAGCGGGCGCTGTCGCTGTTCGCCTGACCAGATTCAGCGCTACCGCGGCAAGCTGTCCGGACCGCTGCTTGACCGGATTGACCTGCACCTGACGGTCGCCCGCGAGGCCACAGCGCTGAACGCACCCCCGACGACTGGCGAAAACAGCGCCGCGATGGCCAGGCAAGTGGCCGAGGCGCGGAGCATCCAGCTGGCACGTCAAGGTTGCGCCAACGCCTTCCTGGACCTCTCGGGACTGCGCAGCCATTGCCAACTGCAGCCCGAAGACCAGCAGTGGCTCGAGCGCGCTTGCGAGCGGCTGGGCCTGTCCCTGCGCGCCGCACATCGCATTCTGAAGGTGGCGCGCACACTGGCGGACCTGCAACAGGCGCAATCGATCCATCGCGCTCACCTGGCAGAGGCGCTGCAGTACCGCCCAGGCAGCTCGACGCCCTGAGCCGCAGCAAGCGCCCTCGAGCGTTCGGCGGTATTCCCGCCGACCGGCGCGGTGATGGCGTCCAATTGTGCTAAACCAACCCTAACGAGACCTCGATGGTGCCATGCGTCCGGCCTTGGGCGAGCCATTATGGTAGATTGCACGCTCTTCGCCACAGGCGGCCCACTCCCCAATTTCGGTATTAGGAGCGCAGCATGGAGGCCAAAAAGTCTTCCCTTTCCACCATCAATGCCCCGGTTTTCTTCGGCTCGGCGGTATTGATTCTCGCCCTGGTGATCTACAGCGTCACCGTGCCGGACCACGCTCAAAGCGTCTTCAGCGAGGTCCAGGCCTGGATCATCGCCAACGTCAGTTGGCTTTACATCCTCGCCGTTGCCGTGATCCTGCTGATGGTGGCGCTGCTTGCCATCAGCCGTTACGGCAATATCAAGCTGGGCCCCGACCACAGTGAGCCGGACTACAGCAACCTCACCTGGTTCTCGATGCTGTTCTCGGCGGGCATGGGCATCGGCCTGATGTTCTTCGGCGTCGCCGAACCGGTGATGCATTTCCTCTCGCCGCCGGTTGGTGAAGGCGGCACCATCGACGCGGCTCGCGAGGCGATGAAGATCACCTTCTTCCACTGGGGCCTGCATGCATGGGCCATCTACGCCATCGTCGCGATGATCCTGGCGTACTTCAGCTTTCGCCACGGACTGCCACTGACGCTACGTTCGGCGCTCTATCCGCTGATTGGCGAACGGATCTACGGGCCGATCGGGCATGCCGTGGATATCTTCGCCATCATCGGTACCGTACTCGGCGTGGCCACGTCGCTGGGACTCGGCGTCACGCAGATCAATACCGGCCTCAATCACCTGTATGGGGTGCCCATATCGGTGCCTGTGCAGATCGGTCTGATCGCCGGCACCACGCTGTTGGCCACCATTTCGGTGGTGACCGGCCTGGACAAGGGTGTACGGCGGCTGTCGGAGCTGAACCTCAGCCTCGCCGTTCTGCTGATGCTGTTGGTGTTGATCGTCGGCCCTACGGTGTTCATCCTGCAGACCTTCGTGCAGAACACCGGCGAATACTTTTCGCAGATCGTCACGGCCACCTTCAATCTCTATGCCTACGAGCCCAATGACTGGATCGGTGGCTGGACACTGTTCTACTGGGGCTGGTGGCTGGCCTGGTCGCCCTTCGTCGGCCTGTTCATCGCGCGCATATCCCGCGGCCGTACCATCCGCGAGTTCGTGACCGGCGTATTGCTGGTGCCGACGGCCTTCACGCTGCTGTGGATGACCGTATTCGGCGACACGGCGATCCACATGATTCTCTGGGAGCACGTCACCAGCCTCGGAGAAGCGATCGAGCGAGACAGTTCATTGGCGTTGTTCGCGTTTCTCGAGCACTTCCCCTTCTCGTCCCTGTTGTCGTTGATCGCCATCATCATGGTGGTGGTGTTCTTCGTGACCTCCGCCGACTCCGGGGCGCTGGTCGTGGACATGCTCGCCTCGGGCGGCCAGGAAAACACACCGGCACGACAGCGCGTATTCTGGGCCGGTTCGATGGGCGTTGTGGCCATCGCCCTGTTGCTGGCCGATGGCCTGACCGCGCTGCAAACGGCGACCATCGCCAGCGCGCTGCCCTTCACCCTCGCGTTGCTCTGCTCGATGTGGGGGCTGCTGAAAGCCCTTCGCGTGGATGCCACCAAACAGGGGCTGCGCTACCAGGCATTGACGACCTCGCCCAACGCGCCGAGCTCGGGTGCGGGTGGCTGGCAACGGCGCGTACGCAGCCTGACGATGTTTCCGCGGCGTCGCCATGTGGTGCGCTACATCGCCGAGGCGGTGGTTCCGGCCTGCCAGTCGGTCGCAGAGGAGATGCGCAAGCAAGGCTATACCGTTGAAGTGAGCGAAGACGAGGAAGCGAGCGTGTCCATGCAGATCACGCACGAGGGGGCTCCGGACTTCTTCTTCGAAGTACGTCCACGCGGCTACCCGATGCCCAGCTTTGTCGCGGCCGATGAAAACGAACCGGATGAACGCACCTACTACCGCGCCGAGGTGCATCTCAAGGAAGGCGGCCAGAACTATGACGTGATGGGCTGGAGCCGCGACGAAGTGATCGGTGACATTCTCGACCAGTACGAGAAGCACATGCATTTCCTGCACATGGTGCGATAGCCGACGTGACCGGAAAGTCTGCGGGCGGGCCTACGCACCCGCAGCGCTTTCCGGCTTTTCATGGTTGCTCAGGTACTTTTCCAGCTCCGCCAGCGGCAGCGGTTTACTGATCAGGTAGCCTTGGACCTGATTGGCGCCATAGCGCTCCAGCAGTTTCAACTGGCCAACCCGCTCCACCCCTTCGGCAACCACTTCCAGCCCCAGATCATGGGCCATGCCGATCATGGCCTGAATCAGGCTGTTGTCCGCCTTGGTCGTGACCCCATCGACGAAGCTCTTGTCGATCTTCAACAGACTGATAGGTAAGCGGCTCAGGTGCACGAACGACGAGAATCCCGTCCCGAAGTCATCCAGCGAGAAGCGCACCCCAAGCTCGGCCAGCGCGCTCATGGTGCCTCTCACTTGCTCGCTGCGGCGCATTACGGCGGTCTCGGTGAGCTCGAATTCCAGCCAGCGCGGGTCGACCCCTCGCTCCTCGATCAATCGCTGCAGGGTGACCAGCAACTGGCTGTCCTGAAACTGCCGGAACGACAGGTTGACAGCCATATGCAATTCGCCGGCGCCCCGTTCGCGCAGACTCTGCATGTCGCGCAGCGCACGCGAGATGACCCAATAGCCGAGCGGTACGATCAGCCCGCTCTCCTCCGCCATCGGGATGAATTCGTCCGGCGCCAACAGGCCGCGTGAGGCATGGGGCCAGCGGACCAGGGCTTCCAGACCGACGATCCGCCCTGTCTCCATGCACAGCCGGGGCTGGTAATGCAGCTCCAGGTCGTCACGGCGTAACGCACGGCGCAACTCACCTTCAAGATCGGCCAGGCTGCTGGCACTGCGGTTGACCCGCTCGTCGTACAGATACCAGGTACAACCAGGCCGGGCCTTGGCCTGCCGCATCGCGACCTGAGCCACCCACAGCAACTGGTCGGCATCGGTGTCGGCCTTGGCATGGGCCAGACCGAGGCTGCAACCGAGCATCAGGCTTTCGCCATCGAGCCAGTACGGCTCGGCCAGCGCCTCGACCACACGGTCGGCCACTTGTTCGACGCGCCCCGAGCCGCGCGTGGTATCGAGCAGCAGGCCGAATTCGTCGCCCCCCAGCCGGGCGATCCGGTCGCCCACCTCGAGCTGCGTTTTCAACCGTGCCACCACTTGCAGGATCAGCGCATCGCCGGCCTGATGGCCGAGCGTGTCGTTGACCCGGCGGAAGTTGTCCAGATCCAGCACGCCCAGCGCCAGCCCCCCGCCGTCATGCTCGGCCAACTGCGCGCCGAGCAGCGCCTGGAATCCTTGCCGGTTGACGATGCCGGTCAGCGGATCCTGTTCCGCCAGACGCTGCAAGGCGACATGCAGGCTGCACCTCTCCCGCGCATAGCGCAGGCTGCGGCGCAGTACATCGGGGGTGAACTGGGAGCCGACCAGCCAGTCCACGACGCCCTCCGGCGCCTCGTCGGGTTCATCCTCGAGCAGAAGAATGGTGGGCCAGGGGAAACGGCCCGACGCCGGGCGGCGGCGCGGCGTGGTAAGCAACGCCACATGGCCCGCTTCGGCCAGATGCGCGGCAACGGTCGGCCAGTCATCGGCGACCAGCAACAGGTGATGGCTGCGCAAGGCGGTCAGCGCAGCGCGCAGGCGCTCGCCCCACGCCGGCTCGTCGGCCAGCAGAACCAGTCGCATAGGTTGTATGGACGCTGTCACGATGTATCCCCGATTCGTGCGGAGCAAAAGGTAGCTGACAACCTCGGTGGGTGCGCCCCGTAGCGAAGCGGGACGAGTGGCTGGTCAGCCTAAAGCGGGCACGGCGCGCATAGACTAGAGCATTCCGGGCCGGAACCGAGCATCACGGGCGACGACTGGTAGGTGCAGGGTCCAGGCGGCCTCATCTCGCCCGGCCAGCCCTGCTAAGCTCTCGCCCCCGCGACAACAGACCGAAACGAGAATGTCCCGACTCAATCCCCGGCAGCAGGAAGCCGTGAACTACGTCGGCGGCCCCATGCTGGTGCTCGCTGGCGCCGGCTCCGGCAAGACCAGCGTGATCACCCGCAAGATCGCCTACCTGATCCAGCAGTGCGGCATCCGCGCGCAGTATATCGTCGCCGTGACCTTCACCAACAAGGCCGCGCGCGAAATGAAAGAGCGCGTCAGCAGCCTGCTGCGTGGCGGCGAAGGGCGCGGCCTGACAGTGTCGACCTTTCATAACCTCGGCCTGAACATCATTCGCAAGGAATACGCCAAGCTCGGCTACAAGCCCGGTTTCTCGATCTTCGACGAGAGCGACATCAAGGCGCTGCTGACCGACATCATGCAGAAGGAATACGCCGGTGATGACGGCGTGGACGAGATCAAGGGCTACATCGGCAACTGGAAGAACGACCTGATCGCGCCCGAGGAAGCGCTGGCGAATGCGCGCAACCCCAAGGAGCAGACTGCGGCGATCGTCTACACCCACTACCAGCGCACGCTCAAGGCGTACAACGCGGTGGATTTCGACGACCTCATCATGCAGCCGGTGAAACTGTTCCAGAACCATCCCGACGTGCTCGAGAAGTGGCGTAACAAGGTTCGCTACATGCTGGTGGACGAGTACCAGGACACCAACGCGAGCCAGTACCTGCTGGTCAAATTGCTCGTCCAGGAGCGCGCGCATTTCACCGTCGTGGGTGACGATGACCAGTCGATCTACGCCTGGCGCGGCGCGCGGCCGGAAAACCTGATGCAGCTCAAAGAGGACTTTCCCTCGCTGAAGGTGGTAATGCTCGAGCAGAACTACCGCTCCACCAGCCGCATCCTCAAGTGCGCCAACGTTCTGATCGCCAACAACCCGCACGCCTTCGAAAAGCAGCTGTGGTCTGAAATGGGGCACGGCGACGCGATTCGCGTGATCCGTTGCCGCAACGAGGAAGCCGAGGCCGAACGCGTGGCGATCGAAATTCTTACGCTGCATCTGAAGACCGAACGGCCCTACAGCGATTTCGCCATCCTCTATCGGGGCAACTACCAGGCCAAGCTGATCGAACTGAAGCTGCAGCACCACCAAATCCCCTATCGGCTGTCCGGCGGCACCAGCTTCTTCGCCCGCCAGGAAGTGAAGGACCTGATGAGCTACTTCCGCCTGCTGGTCAATCCGGACGACGATAACGCCTTCCTGCGGGTGATCAACGTGCCGCGCCGGGAAATCGGCTCGACCACCCTTGAAAAGCTCGGCAACTACGCCACCGCGCGCAAGATTTCCATGTACAGCGCCTGCGACGAGATGGGGCTGGGCGAGCATCTGGACAGCCGCTTCACCGACCGCCTGTCGCGCTTCAAACGCTACATGGACACCCTGCGCCAGCAATGCGCGCAGAACGACCCGATTGCTGCGCTGCGCAGCATGGTCATGGACATCGACTACGAGACCTGGGTGCGCTCGCAGACGTCCAGCGACAAGGCCGCCGATTTCCGCATGGGCAACGTCTGGTTCCTGATCGATGCCCTGAAAAATACGCTGGAGAAAGACGAAGAAGGCGACATGACCATCGAGGAAGCCATCGCCAAACTGGTGCTTCGCGACATGCTCGAGCGCCAGCAGGAGGAGGAAGAAGGGGCAGAGGGCGTGCAGATGATGACCCTTCACGCCTCCAAAGGCCTGGAGTTTCCGTATGTCTTTATCCTCGGCATGGAAGAAGAGATCCTTCCGCACCGTTCCAGCATCGAGGCCGACACCATCGAGGAAGAACGCCGCCTGGCCTATGTCGGCATCACCCGCGCGCGGCAGAACCTGGCGATGACCTTCGCCGCCAAGCGCAAGCAGTACGGCGAAATCATCGATTGCATGCCCAGTCGCTTTCTCGACGAACTGCCCCAGGAAGACCTGGAATGGGAAGGTCAGGAAGACGCACCCGCCGAGGTCAAAGCCGCCCGCGGCAACGATGCCCTGGCCGCGATGCGGGCCATGTTGAAGCGATAACAGCCGGCGGGGAGCCGGTATTCGATTCGTGAGGGGAATTCAATCCGTCACCGCGCCTCGCATGAGTTCGTCTGGCGCAGGATGCCATCTGCAGCCATCGCCCGCCGTTCGTGCTCGTCGGCCCGGTGCTCAGCCGCTGACGATCGCCTCCAGCTCCTTGGCCGCCGCACGCAGGCGTGGCACGAACGCCAGCAGCGGCTCCATCGCACAGCGAATCACCGGCGCATGGGTGAACAGACAGGCACTCAGCTCACCGCGGCCATCGCGTACGGGCACGGCACAAGCGACCATGCCGTCGATGAACTCCTCTGAGTCGGTTGCCAGGTCCTCTTCGCGAATCCGTGCCAGGTCATCACGCAGGGCGCTCAGATCGACGAGGGTGTTGCGCGCCATCTGCCGGATCGGCAGGCGTGGCAGCACTCTGTCCAATTGCTCCGGTGGCAGTGAAGCCAGATACAGCTTGCCACTGGCGGTGCACCAGAGTGGAGTATGACTGCCGATGGGCAGGTTGATCTGCAACGGCCAGTTGGTCTGCACGCGGTCGAAGTAGAGCATGTCGAGACCATCCGGCACGGACAGCCCGCACGTCTCGCCAATTTCCTCGGACAGCTGGCGCAGGATCGCCTGGCGTAACGCCTTGTGCCGACCGCTGCCCAGAATATTGACTGCCGTCGCGTGCAGCCGATCCCCGGGCAGCAAGCCACCGCGCAAACCGAACTGCAGAAAACCCTCCTTTTCTAGGGTCTGCACCAAGCGGTGCGCGCTGGCCTTGGGGATATCCAGCTGGTCGGCCAGCGCGGTGGGTGTCAAGGGTTGCGCGGCACCGGCCACCGCTTCGATGATTTCCAGCACTCGCGTGATGGAAGAGCCTTTTTCACGGGGAGTACTGCGCATGATCCAAGCCCGTCAACGATGAGAAACGAAAGTCCGCCCCGAAGGGCGGCAAAGCTTAATCCAACACCGGCAAGACCGGCAGCGCCACGCAACGCTTTCGCGCTCATCTGCCCCAGCCGTTCATCCGTGCGGTGGCTGGCTTCACTTCATCGTCGGCATCGAGAAGTCTGCGCCGGCACGTATGCCGGTGGGCCAGCGCCGAGTCACGGTCTTCATTCGCGTGAAGAACCGCACGCCGTCCGGGCCATGCATGTTCAGCGGGCCGAAGATCGAGCGCTTCCAGCCGCCGAAGCAGTGGAAGGCCATGGGCACCGGAATCGGCACGTTGACACCGACCATGCCGACCCTGACGTTCTCCTCGTACTGCCGCGCGGTGTCGCCATCGCGGGTGAAGATCGAGGTGCCATTGCCGAACTCGTGATCGTTGACCAGCTTCAGTGCCTCGTCGAAGGATTTGGCGCGCACCACCGCCAGCACCGGACCGAAGATTTCCTCCTTGTAGATGCGCATCTCGGGCGTCACCCGGTCGAACAGCGTCGGGCCCACGTAGAAGCCGTTCTCATAGCCTTCAACCTTGAGCCCGCGACCATCGCAGACCAGTGTCGCGCCCTCCTGCACGCCCAGATCGATATAGCCGGAGACCTTCTGCTGATGCTCACGGGTGACCAGTGGGCCCATGTGGGGTTCAGGTTCGACGCCCGTGCCGGGACCGGTGCGCATTTGCGCGATTTCGCCCTTGAGCATCTCGACCAGGTTGTCCGCCACTTCGTCGCCGACACAGACCGCCACCGAGATCGCCATACAGCGCTCACCGGCCGAGCCGTAGGCGGCGCCCATCAGCGAGCTGACCACTTGCTGCGGGTCGGCGTCGGGCATGATGACCATGTGGTTCTTCGCCCCACCCAGTGCCTGGCAGCGTTTGCCATGCGCCGATGCGGTCGTATAGATGTACTCGGCAATCGGCGTCGAGCCGACGAAACTCACCGATTGCACGCGCTCATCGGTCAGCAGCACGTCCACCGCCTCCTTGTCACCGTTGACGATGTTCAACACGCCAGCCGGCAGTCCGGCTTCGGCCAGCAACTCGCCAAGCAGCATGGTCGCGCTCGGGTCCTTCTCCGACGGCTTGAGGACGAAAGTATTTCCGCAGGCGATGGCCACCGGCAGCATCCACAGCGGCACCATCGCCGGGAAGTTGAACGGCGTGATGCCGACACAGACGCCCAGCGGTTGCATCAGCGAGTTCGAATCGATATCACGCCCCACGTTGGGTGAGAACTCGCCCTTGAGCAGATGCGGAATCCCGCACGCGAACTCCACCACCTCAAGGCCTCGCGTCACTTCGCCCTGAGCATCGGAGAACACCTTGCCGTGCTCCAGCGAAATCAACCGCGCGACGTCGTCACGACGCGCTTCGAGCAAATCCTTGAAACGAAACATGACCCGTGCGCGGACAAGCGGCGGTGTCTTCGACCAGCCTTCGAAAGCGGCCTGGGCAGCGGCGATGGCCTCGCGGGTTTCTTCCGCCGAAGACAACGAGACATACAGGCGCGGCTCGCCGGTGGCCGGGTTGTAGACGGTCGCGTGGCGTTCGGAGCGGCCAGCGACGGCCTCGTTGTTGATCAGATTGCCGAGGGTCTGCATGGGGTTACTCCTGATTCCAGACGGTTTCGTAGAGGTCGATGATTTCCGCTTCGCTGGCGAGCCGCGGATTGTTGCCTGGCGAGCCGGACGCCAGCGCCTGCCTCGCCATGGTTTCGCGCAACTCGAAGAAACGTTCGCGGGCGATGCCGAACTGCTCCGGGCTTGGCACCTGCAATTCCTTGTTGATGGTTCGCAGTTCGCTGAGCAGCTTGTGGTTTGCTGTCTCGACGTTGTCGGCCTCGCCTGCCACGCCCATGGCGCGGGCACAATCGGCGTAGCGCTCAGGCGCTGCCGGAATCGAAAACGCGGTGACGGCGGGCAGCAACATGG
>Ga0114898_1002237_pt1 | contig 10345 bp, 5 predicted proteins | sample Malvired_Geostar_FD_83496 | JGI IMG/M metagenome (GOLD analysis project Ga0114898, IMG submission 83496) | Marine viral communities from the Global Malaspina Expedition - Malaspina viral metaG DeepMed_Geostar | ecosystem: Environmental > Aquatic > Marine > Oceanic | place: Mediterranean Sea... | reverse complement strand
TTGTTTATCTCTCGGCCATGGAAGAAAGCCGCTACCGTATCGCGCAGGCGAATGTGGAAGTGAGCCCGAACGGTGAGATTCAGGGCGAGCTCGTAAACTGCCGTATCGATGGCGATTTCGAGATGGTGCCGCCGGATCAGGTCGATTTCGTCGACGTGTCGCCGAAGCAGATCGTATCCGTGGCTGCGGCGCTTATCCCGTTCCTGGAAAACGACGACGCGAACCGCGCCCTCATGGGCTCGAACATGCAGCGTCAGGCTGTGCCGCTTATCCGTTCCGAGGCGCCGCTCGTTGGCACCGGCATGGAAGAGGTGGTGGCGAGGGATTCGGGGGCTGCGATCGGTGCGCGCCGGACGGGTGTCGTCGATCAGGTGGATGCGACGCGTATCGTTATCCGCGCGACGGACGAAGTCGACAGCTCCAAGTCGGGCGTCGATATCTACAACCTGCGCAAGTTCCAGCGCTCGAACCAGAACACCTGCATCAACCAGCGTCCGCTGGTGCGTGTGGGCGACATCGTGAGCAAGGGCGACATCATCGCGGACGGTCCTTCGACCGAGCTCGGCGATCTCGCACTCGGCCGGAACGTGCTCGTCGCGTTCATGCCGTGGAATGGCTACAATTTCGAGGACTCCATCCTCATTTCCGAGCGCATCGTGCGCGATGACGTGTTCACCTCCATTCACATCGAAGAGTTCGAAGTGATGGCGCGCGACACAAAGCTCGGACCGGAGGAAATCACTCGCGACATCCCGAATGTCGGCGAGGAAGCTCTCAAGAACCTCGATGAAGCCGGCATTGTCTATATTGGCGCCGAAGTGAACCCGGGTGACATCCTTTGCGGCAAGATCACGCCGAAGGGTGAGAGCCCGATGACACCGGAAGAGAAGCTTCTTCGCGCGATCTTCGGCGAAAAGGCTTCGGATGTGCGCGACACGTCGCTGCGTCTGCCCCCGGGCGTTACAGGTACGGTTGTCGAGGTGCGAGTGTTCAATCGCCACGGCATCGACAAGGACGAGCGCGCGATGGCGATCGAGCGCGAGGAAATCGAACGTCTCGCAAAAGACCGCGACGACGAATTCGGTATTCTTGATCGCAACGTCTATGGGCGTCTCGCCGAGCTTCTTCTCGGCAAGCAGATCGCATCCGCTCCCAAGGCTATCGAAGGCGAGAGCAAGGTCACTCAGGCCAATCTCGACGAGCTTAGCAACGGCCAGTGGTGGCAGATTGCGCTGACCAACGAGAAGGCGCAGGCCGAAATCGAAGCGCTGAAAAAGCAGTACGACGAAAGCAAGGAGCGTCTCGAAGCGCGCTTTGCCGACAAGGTCGACAAGCTTCAGCGCGGCGACGAGCTGCCGCCTGGCGTCATGAAGATGGTCAAGGTCTTCGTGGCCGTGAAGCGCAAGCTGCAGACCGGCGACAAGATGGCCGGTCGGCACGGCAACAAGGGTGTCATCAGCCGCATCGTGCCGATGGAAGACATGCCTTATCTCGACGACGGTCAGCCGGTCGACATCGTGCTCAATCCACTCGGCGTGCCGAGCCGGATGAATGTCGGTCAGATTCTGGAGACGCATCTCGGCTGGGCCTGTGCGGGACTTGGCAAGAAGATCAACAAGGCGCTGGAATCCTATCGCCGCGAAAACAAGATGGAAGATCTGAAGGGTCTCGTTCATCAGATTTACGGCGACGACGAGACGGTTGCCTCTCTCGACGACGAACAGCTTGTGGAGATGGCCGGGAATCTGACCAATGGTGTGCCGATCGCGACACCCGTCTTCGACGGTGCTCGCGAACCGGAAGTCGTGGAGATGCTGGAGCTTGCCGGGCTCGATCATTCCGGGCAGGTCACCCTCCATGACGGCCGGACGGGTGAGCCTTTCGACCGAAAGGTCACGGTTGGTTACATCTACATGCTGAAGCTGCATCATCTTGTCGACGACAAGATCCACGCACGCTCCATTGGCCCGTACTCGCTTGTTACCCAGCAGCCGCTGGGTGGTAAGGCGCAGTTTGGCGGTCAGCGCTTCGGCGAAATGGAAGTGTGGGCGCTCGAAGCCTATGGCGCTGCCTATACGCTGCAGGAAATGCTGACGGTGAAATCGGACGACGTCGCAGGCCGTACCAAGGTCTACGAGGCTATTGTTCGCGGCGACGACACGTTCGAAGCCGGCATTCCCGAAAGCTTCAATGTGCTCGTGAAGGAAATGCGTTCGCTCGGCCTTAATGTCGAGCTGATGACGCCTTCGGCGAGCTGACGAGAAACTGGCGATGCGCCCATTGCGGGGCGCATCGCAGCTACCTTCGACAGGTGGCTATCGATATTCGATATACGGGGTACGCGGACGGAAGGCCCCACCGGACGCACAAATCTTTCCCCGTTGGCTTTGAGGCCGAGCTCAGGAGAAGTCCATGAACCAAGAGGTCATGAATCTTTTCAATCCGACGGCGCCCACGCAGACCTTCGATCAGATCAAGATTTCGATTGCGAGCCCGGAGCGGATCCTTTCCTGGTCTTATGGCGAGATCAAGAAGCCGGAAACGATCAATTACCGCACGTTCAAACCGGAGCGGGACGGTCTTTTCTGTGCGCGTATCTTCGGCCCGATCAAGGACTATGAATGCTTGTGCGGCAAGTACAAGCGGATGAAGTACAAAGGGATTATCTGCGAAAAGTGCGGCGTTGAAGTGACGCTCTCGAAGGTCCGGCGCGAGCGCATGGGCCATATCGAGCTCGCAGCGCCCGTCGCCCATATCTGGTTCCTGAAGTCGCTGCCCTCGCGCATCGGCCTTCTGATGGACATGACCCTGAAAGACCTCGAGCGTGTTCTCTACTTCGAGAACTATATCGTGCTCGAACCCGGTCTCACTTCTCTCAAGGAGCGTCAGCTTCTGACGGAAGAAGAGTTCATCGACGCACAGGATCAGTACGGCGAAGACAGCTTCACCGCCGGTATCGGCGCAGAAGCGATCCGTGAGCTGATGATGGCGCTCGATCTGGAAAAGATCGCGGCGGACCTTCGCGTGGAAATTGCCGAGTCGACCTCGGAGTTGAAGCCGAAGAAGCTTGCGAAGCGCCTCAAGCTCATCGAAGCCTTCATGGAATCCGGCAATCGGCCCGAATGGATGATCATGACGCAGATTCCGGTAATCCCGCCGGAACTTCGTCCGCTGGTGCCGCTTGATGGCGGTCGCTTCGCAACATCGGATCTGAACGATCTCTATCGTCGCGTCATCAACCGTAACAATCGCCTGAAGCGTCTGATGGAGCTGCGCGCGCCGGATATCATCATCCGCAACGAAAAGCGCATGTTGCAGGAGTCGGTCGACGCCCTGTTCGATAACGGCCGTCGCGGCCGCGTCATTACGGGCGCCAACAAGCGTCCGCTGAAGTCGCTCGCCGATATGCTGAAGGGCAAGCAGGGCCGGTTCCGTCAGAACCTGCTCGGCAAGCGCGTCGATTATTCGGGCCGTTCGGTTATCGTCGTGGGGCCGGAACTGAAGCTTCATCAGTGCGGCCTGCCAAAGAAGATGGCACTCGAACTGTTCAAGCCGTTCATCTATTCGCGTCTGGAGGCCAAGGGCCTCTCCGCCACGGTGAAGCAGGCGAAGAAGCTGGTTGAAAAGGAACGCCCGGAAGTCTGGGAAATCCTTGAGCAGGTGATCCGCGAGCATCCGATTCTGCTGAACCGCGCGCCGACGCTTCATCGCCTCGGTATTCAGGCTTTCGAGCCGGTGCTGATCGAGGGAAAGGCCATCCAGCTTCACCCGCTCGTTTGCGCCGCCTTCAATGCCGACTTCGACGGTGACCAGATGGCCGTTCACGTGCCGCTGTCGCTCGAAGCACAGCTTGAAGCCCGTGTGCTGATGATGTCCACGAACAACATCCTGCACCCGGCCAATGGCTCGCCGATTATCGTTCCGTCCCAGGATATCGTTCTTGGTCTCTATTATGTGACCATCCAGAAAGATAACGAGCCGGGCGAGGGGATGATTTTCTCGAGCATCGCCGAGATAGAACATGCGCTTAACTCGAAGGCCGTGACGCTGCACGCGAAAGTCAAGGCGCGCTACACGACGAAGGATGCCGACGGCAACGACTTCACGCAGGTCGTGGATACGACACCGGGCCGCATGCTGGTGGGTGAGCTTCTGCCGAAGCACCCGAATGTGCCGTTCGATCTCGTGAACACGCTGCTCACGAAGCGCGATATCTCCAAGATGATCGACGTGGTTTATCGCCACTGCGGTCAGAAGGAGACGGTTATCTTCTGTGATCAGATCATGGCGCTCGGTTTCCGCCAGGCGTTCCGCGCCGGTATTTCCTTCGGCAAGGACGACATGGTCATCCCGGAAGAGAAAGCGAAGCTTGTCGAAGAGACGCAGACGCTCGCCACCGAATACGAGCAGCAGTACATCGATGGCCTCATCACGCAGGGCGAAAAGTACAACAAGGTTGTCGACGCCTGGGCGAAGTGCACCGATCGCGTCGCCGATGTGATGATGCAGAAGATCTCGGCTGTTCAGGTGGACGAGGAAACGAAGCGCGAGAAGCAGATCAACTCGATCTACATGATGGCTCACTCGGGCGCGCGTGGCTCGCCTGCCCAGATGAAGCAGCTCGCCGGCATGCGCGGTCTCATGGCCAAGCCGTCGGGTGAAATCATCGAGACGCCGATCATCTCGAACTTCAAGGAAGGTCTCACCGTTCTCGAGTATTTCAACTCGACCCACGGTGCGCGTAAAGGGCTTGCCGATACGGCGCTCAAGACGGCGAACTCGGGATATCTCACCCGCCGTCTTGTCGACGTGGCGCAGGATTCGATCATCACCGAAGAAGATTGCGGTACGGATGGCGGCATCACGGTTCAAGCCGTGATCGAAGCCGGTGACGTCATTGTTTCGCTGGGCACACGTGTTCTCGGCCGCACCACGGCTGAAGATGTGTTGAACCCCGCTACGGGCGAAGTGATCGTTCCGAAGAACCACTTGATCGACGAGGCAGATGTCGACCTCATCGAGGAGGCGAACCTTCAGGCGATCAAGATCCGCTCGGTGCTGACATGCGAAGCTGCGAACGGCGTTTGCGGTGCCTGTTATGGCCGCGATCTCGCGCGCGGTACGCCCGTCAACATGGGTGAGGCGGTCGGCGTCATCGCCGCCCAGTCGATCGGCGAGCCGGGCACGCAGCTCACCATGCGTACCTTCCATATCGGCGGTACGGCGCAGGTGGCGGACAACTCCTACATCGAGTCCAACCACACGGGCACGGTGAAAATCGTGAACCGCAACGTGGTGAAGGACTCGAACGGCGTTCTTGTTGTCATGGGCCGCAACGTGCAGGTTCAGGTGCTTGACGAACATGGCACCGAGCGCGCCGCGCACAAGCTCACCTATGGCTCGCGCCTGCGTGTGGACGAGGGAGACACCGTCAATCGCGGCCAGCGCATCGCGGAGTGGGATCCCTACACCATGCCGATCCTCACGGAAGTGAACGGTACGGTGGAGTTCGAGGATCTGGTGGACGGCGTGTCGATCCGCGAAGTGGCGGACGAGGCGACGGGTATCTCCAGCCGCGTCGTGGTGGACTGGCGCGCGTCTCCGCGCGGCAGCGATCTGCGGCCTGCGGTTATCCTGAAGGACGCCGACGGTAATATCCTGAAGCTCGCCAATGGTAACGAAGCCCGCTATCTGCTGTCGGTCGACGCCATTCTTTCGGTCGAAAACGGTGCGACGGTTCATGCCGGTGACGTGCTGGCGCGTATCCCGACCGAAGGCGCCAAGACGCGCGACATCACGGGCGGTCTGCCGCGCGTGGCGGAGCTCTTCGAAGCGCGCCGTCCGAAGGATCATGCGATCATCGCCGAGGCGACGGGCCGCGTTGAGTTCGGGCGCGACTACAAGAACAAGCGCCGCATCATCGTGCACCCGGTCGATGAGAGCATGGAACCGATCGAGTATCTGATCCCGAAGGGCAAGCATATCGGCGTTCAGGAAGGTGACGTGATCGAGAAGGGCGAATTCATCCTCGACGGCCATCCCGCACCGCACGACATTCTTGCGATTTCGGGTGTCGAGGAGCTGGCGGCCTATCTCGTGAACGAGGTTCAGGACGTCTATCGTTTGCAGGGCGTGTCGATCAACGACAAGCACATCGAAGTGATCGTCCGCAACATGCTGCAAAAGGTCGAGGTCACGAACCCCGGCGAATCCATCACGCTTCCGGGCGAACAGATGGACCGTTCGGAGTTTGACGACATGAATGCGAAGCTTGTGGAGCAGGGCAAGGCTCCGGCTGTTGCGAGCCCGGTTCTGCTCGGTATTACCAAGGCGAGCTTGCAGACGCGGTCCTTCATCTCGGCAGCTTCCTTCCAGGAGACGACCCGAGTGCTCACCGAGGCGGCTGTGTCCGGCAAGGTGGACCAGCTAATCGGTCTCAAGGAAAACGTCATCGTTGGCCGGCTCATCCCGGCGGGTACAGGCGGTATGCTCCAGCGGATCCGGGGCGAGGCCCAGCGTCGCGACGAGCAGATCCTCGAGGATCAGGGCGGTGTCACCGTTGAGGCTTCCTCGCCGGAAGCCGAAATGTCCGAGGCTGCGGATGGCTCCGCCTGAGGCGAACTACATATATAAGTGATGTGGACAGGCCGCTCCCCAGGGGGGCGGCCTGTTCCGTTCGGGCGTGGCAGCGGAGATATCTGCGCGCCCGATGGCCGGGAGCGGGCCGCGAAAAGGGGGAATCAGGGCGGGCTACGGCAGCCGCGTTTCCAGCAGTTTTGCCGCCGGGAGGAGCCTCATCTGGCACTTCGGGAAGCGGTTTGGCCGGGTATCGTCCTGTTGCAGGCGTTAAAGCCGTCCTATACTCGATTTTCCCGGGATTTGGGCGATGCGGGGTTGACGACTCGTAGGGCCCCGAGTAGGTTCCGCTCACTTTCGCTCCAGGTAGTAGAGCTTTCTGGATCGCTGGCCATCAAGCCCTAGACAGGGCAGGCCTGTCGGTCGGATCTAGACACTGGGGCCGGTAAACAGAATACGAGGAATGGCGCAAGATTCCGGGCGCAAAGCCGGGAATCCTCTGCTAGTAGACACAAGACCCCTTAAGGGTTTCGTGTTTTCAAGCGCGCGCAGCCTATATCGGACATGGTCCGGGGCGGCGCGGCGTCTTTTTGTTTGGACAGACAGGATCGAGCAGGCGAATGCCCACCGTCAACCAACTCATCCGCAAGCCGCGCAAGCCGCTGGTGAAGCGTAATAAAGTACCGGCCATGCAGGCCTGCCCGCAGAAGCGTGGCGTGTGTACCCGCGTCTATACAACGACCCCGAAAAAGCCGAACTCCGCTCTGCGTAAGGTCGCCCGTGTGCGGCTGACCAACCAGTTCGAGGTGACGAGCTACATCCCGGGTGAAGGCCACAACCTTCAGGAGCATTCCGTCGTGCTTATCCGCGGCGGCCGCGTGAAGGACCTTCCCGGTGTGCGCTACCACATTGTTCGTGGTGTGCTCGATACGCAGGGTGTGAAAGATCGCCGCCAGCGCCGTTCGAAATACGGCGCGAAGCGTCCGAAGTAAGGAACAGAGATATGTCCCGCCGCCACCGCGCAGAAAAGCGAGAAGTTCTTCCGGACGCCAAATATGGCGACGTGGTTCTCGCGAAGTTCATGAACAGCCTGATGTATCACGGCAAGAAGTCCGCCGCCGAAAGCATCATCTATGGCGCGTTCGATCAGATGCAGCAGAAGGCCAGTGTCGATCCGCTGCGTACGTTCCACGAAGCCCTTGAAAACGTGATGCCGGCGCTTGAAGTGCGCTCGCGCCGCGTTGGCGGCGCAACCTATCAGGTGCCCGTCGAGGTGCGTCCGGAACGCCGCAAGGCTCTCGCGATCCGTTGGATCATCACGGCCGCCCGCGCTCGTAATGAGACCACGATGGTGGGGCGCCTTTCGGGCGAGTTGCTCGACGCGGCGAACAACCGTGGTTCTGCCGTCAAGAAGCGTGAAGACACGCATCGTATGGCCGAAGCCAACCGCGCCTTCTCGCACTATCGCTGGTAAGCGTTCAAGACCCCCAAAGGCAGACTGTCATGTCACGTAAAACGAAGCTCGAAGATTACCGCAATATCGGCATCATGGCTCACATCGATGCCGGTAAGACGACGACGACCGAGCGCATCCTGTTCTACACGGGCGTGAACCACAAGATCGGCGAGACCCACGACGGCGCCTCGACCACCGACTGGATGGAGCAGGAGCAGGAGCGTGGCATCACGATCACCTCGGCTGCGACGACTTGCTTCTGGAAGGACAAGCGTATCAATATCATCGATACGCCCGGCCACGTGGACTTCACGATTGAAGTCGAGCGTTCGCTTCGTGTGCTCGATGGTGCTGTGACGGTCTTCGACTCGGTTGCCGGTGTGGAGCCGCAGTCCGAAACCGTGTGGCGTCAGGCTGACAAGTACCGCGTTCCGCGCATGTGCTTCGTCAACAAAATGGACCGCATGGGCGCGAACTTCTATCGCTGCGTCGACATGATCGTGACGCGCCTCGGTGCGGTGCCGCTGGTGGTTCAGCTTCCGATCGGTTCGGAATCCGAGTTCGAGGGGCTCATCGACCTCATTCTGATGAAGGAAATCGTCTGGCTGGACGAGTCCCTCGGGGCCGAGTTCGAATATCGCGACATCCGCGATGACATGAAGGAGAAGGCCGAGGAATATCGCGCCAAGCTCGTCGAGCTCGCGGTCGAGATGGACGACGATGTGATGGAGGCGTATCTCGAGGGCAATGAGCCCGACGAGGCGACCCTCAAGAAGCTGATCCGCAAGGGCACCATCACGCGCAAGTTCGTGCCGGTTCTTTGTGGCAGCGCGTTCAAGAACAAGGGCGTGCAGCCCATGCTCGACGCGGTTGTGGATTTCCTTCCCTCGCCGCTCGAAGTCGAGAGGATGCAGGGCATCGATCCGAAGACGGAAGAGCCCGACACGCGCGGCGCCTCCGACGATGAGCCGCTTTCGGTTCTCGCTTTCAAGATCATGAACGACCCCTTTGTCGGTTCGCTCACCTTCTGCCGTATCTATTCGGGCGTTCTCACCACGGGTGCCAGCGTTCTGAATTCGACGAAGGAAAATCGTGAGCGCATCGGCCGCATGCTTCAGATGCATGCCAATCATCGCGAAGACATCAAGGAAGCCTATGCTGGCGATATCGTCGCTGTGGCGGGCCTGAAGAACACCACGACGGGCGACACGCTCTGCGATCCGCTGAAGCCGATCATTCTGGAACGTATGGAGTTTCCGGAGCCGGTTATCGAGGTCTCGGTCTAGCCGAAGACGAAGGCCGACCAGGAAAAAATGGGCATCGCGCTCAACCGCCTCGCACAGGAAGATCCGTCTTTCCGCGTGTCCGTGGACGAAGAGTCCGGCCAGACCGTCATCAAGGGCATGGGCGAACTTCACCTCGATATTCTCGTGGACCGTATGCGCCGCGAGTTCAAGGTGGACGCGAATGTCGGTGCGCCGCAGGTGGCCTACCGCGAAACGCTCACGAAGCGCGCCGAGATCGACTACACGCACAAGAAGCAGACGGGTGGTTCGGGTCAGTTTGCGCGCGTGAAGATCATTTTCGAGCCGGGCGAGCCTGGTTCGGGCTTCCAGTTTGAGAGCAAGATTGTCGGCGGTTCGGTGCCGAAGGAATACATCCCCGGTGTTCAGAAGGGTGTCGAGAGCGTGAAGGATAGCGGCCCGCTTGCCGGCTTCCCGATGATCGACTTCAAGGCGACCCTGATGGACGGTGCCTACCACGACGTCGACTCGAGCGTGATGGCGTTCGAAATCGCTTCCCGTGCTGCCTTCCGTGAAGGCGCACAGCAGGCGGGTGTGAAGCTCCTCGAACCGATCATGAATGTCGAGGTCGTTACGCCGGAAGAATATATGGGCGACGTGATCGGCGATCTGAACAGCCGTCGCGGCCAGATCAGCGGTACGGAACAGCGCGGTATTGCGCAGGTGATCCATGCCATGGTCCCGCTCGCCAACATGTTTGGCTACGTGAATACGCTGCGTTCGATGAGCCAGGGCCGCGCCCAGTACACGATGCAGTTCGACCACTACGAACAGGTGCCGCAGGCGGTATCCGATGAAGTCCGGGCGAAGCTCGCCTGATCCGTTAATCGAAGTTAGTTCCAGAGGAATGGAGCGCCGAGATGGCCAAAGAAAAGTTTGAGCGGAACAAGCCGCACTGCAATATCGGAACGATTGGTCACGTTGACCACGGCAAGACGTCGCTGACGGCTGCGATCACGAAGGTGCTTGCCGAGACGGGCGGGGCGACGTTTTCGGCGTATGACCAGAT
>Ga0114898_1002236_pt1 | contig 10347 bp, 10 predicted proteins | sample Malvired_Geostar_FD_83496 | JGI IMG/M metagenome (GOLD analysis project Ga0114898, IMG submission 83496) | Marine viral communities from the Global Malaspina Expedition - Malaspina viral metaG DeepMed_Geostar | ecosystem: Environmental > Aquatic > Marine > Oceanic | place: Mediterranean Sea... | reverse complement strand
GGACACCCAAGGACCGACGATCTTGCCCCGGCTATCCCGGTCCATAGGGGCATCGGGGCGCTGTCCCTCGCCGACGGCATCACACTGACCCCAACGGGGGCCGTCATCGATGCCGACGTTACCTTCGAGCAATTTTGCACCGGGTTGCAAATATGCCAGGAGCTGGCGAATGGAGCGATGTGGGCGCTTGGCGACCTGTTGCACTATGGCGATCAACGAGGGGATTGGGGCGAGATGTACACACAGGCCCTTGAAGTGACCCAGAAATCTTATTCAACACTCACGAAGGCAGCGTGGGTATCCCGGACCTACCCACCCGACCAGCGCGTCCACTCCGTGTCCTGGTCACATCACCGTGAGGCCATCTCCGAGAAAGATCCCGTGGCACGGCACGCGCTGCTCCTGCGAGCGTCGGTCGAGGGGCTCAGCCGAGAAGCCGTCAGGGAACTGGCCATCGGCGAGCGGCCACCCACACCCCCATCCCATACCTGTCCCCAGTGTGGACACCAGTGGTAAGTGGAGAAGGCATGCAGAAGGGTTGGAACATAGGGCAGTACGATTCCTGGGAGTCGGACATAGGGCAGTACGATTCCCGGGAGTCGGATCAACCGGGAAATCGACTACGCTTTGAGGCACACACCCTAGCAGTAAACCATGCGACAACCATCTTTCAGGACGTGGACTTTAAGTTGCACGGGGATGACGAAGAAAAAAAGACGCAGATATATAAAGGGGAGCGGTGAGCATCAACGGCATGGAGTCGTTCTGGTCGATGCTCAAGCGCGGTTACGTCGGTGTCTTCCACCGCATGAGTCCCGAGCACCTGCACCGCTACGTCGCAGAGTTCGAGGGGCGTCACAACAACCGCGACCAGGGCACAGCCGACCAGATGGCCGCGATGGTGCGCGGCGCTGAAGGGCGGCGACTCCGCTACCGCGACCTGACCAACCACGACCACGGAGAGCATGCCACGGCCGTCTAATAGGCAAACGCGCACTATGCCTGACGCTACGAACGTCGTCCCGCTCATTCCGGCCGGTAAACTCAGATGCTACATCACAGGACAACTCCGCCCAGACAAACCAGAAGAACATGTCCGCCAGCGGTGGGCGCGGAGCCTCGTGGATGAGTACAAGTACAACCGTTCGGACATCGCGGTCGAATACCGGATCAAAATGGGCTCGTCGCGAAAGCGGGCTGATCTTGTGGTGTTCACGCCGGGCAGCGCACATCGCCAAGATGTCATCTTCCTGATAGTCGAGGCCAAACGGGCCGACGTATTGCCGCGTGATCGCTCCGAGGGAGTGGAGCAGCTCAAGAGCTACATGAGCGCGTCATCCTGCCGATACGGCTTGTGGGTCGGATTAGAGAAGATCACCTATGAGCGCCTGGAAGACGGCAGCATTGTTGAGACGACGGACATTCCGCGACAGGGCGATCTTGAACCGAAGCCGCCGGAGTTCTCCAGCCTCACACCAGCGGTAGATCTCAAGGCTGCGTTGCGCCGTTGTCATAACTATGTTTACGCGAATCAGGGCATCCAGAAGGCCGAAGCCTTCCACGAGTTACAAAAGCTCATCTTCTGCAAGGTGCTCGACGAGTACGAGACGATGGGTGCCTTGCGGTTCTTTATTCGCGGTGACGAGCGACGGTCTGAAGCAGGCCAGCGCCGTGTACTGGACGAGCGGATCGCGCCATTGTTTGATCAGGTAAAGCAGCGATACCCGTATATCTTCGAGTCCGATGAGGGCATCAAGCTAAACCGCAAGGTGTTGTCGTACATTGTGTCGGAGTTGCAGCGGTATTCCCTGCTCCGCACCAACACGGACATCAAGGGTGCCGCCTACGAGGAGTTGGTTGGGGAGAACCTACGCGGGGACCGTGGAGAGTTCTTCACGCCCCGGAACGTGTGCGACATGGCGGTGGGGATGACGCTGTCCCTGTTTCCGCTCCAGCGCGCCACGTCTTTGAAGATTTTGGATTGCTGTTGCGGCACGGGCGGATTTCTCGTGTCGGTAATCAATCAGATCCGGGACACCGTCAGCGCGTTCGAGGAGAGGAGGGGCGGCACGGATGCCGTGGTGCGGGGACGTGTGGCAGCCCGAGTGAAGAACATCGCTGAGCGGAACCTGTTCGGTATGGACATTAACCCGTTTCTTGTGCGGACCACGCAGATGAACCTCGTGATGCACGGCGACGGGTCCGCGAACGTTTTCCAGGGCGACTCACTCACGGCACCTGGCGAGTGGGACGACGAGGACGCACGGCGGAAGATCAAGCCCGGATCGTTCGACATCTGTGTCACGAATCCGCCGTTTGGCGGACGAGCCATCATCGACGATCCACATGTACTGTCGCGTTACGAGCTGCCCTCCTTTGGGGCTGCAAACACGCGGTCCTCAATGCCAGCGGAACAACTCTTTGTGGAAACTGCACTCCGATACTTGAAGCCGGGCGGGTACCTGGCCATCGTCTTGCCGGACAGCATTCTCAACAACCCCGGCCTAGAGTTCATCAGGCAGTGGGCGTTCCTGCGCGCTCGCTTTATTGCCTCAGTGGATCTCCCCAAAGAAACGTTCGCAGACGGTGGTGGCGTGCCCAATCCGAGCGTTCTTATCATGCAGCGACTTACTCGCACACAGATAAAACTGGCCGAGGCGGACGCTCTGGACGACTACGAGGTGTTCATGTCGATCCCACGTACGGTGGGACGAGACAAGCGGGGTAACCCTGTCTACTATAAAACTCCGGAAGGCTTCGAGGTGCTCGACGAGAACCAGGAACCAACCGTAGACGATGAGCTGCCACTGGTTGCGGAAGCCTTTGACGAGTGGAGACGGGGGGCTGGTTATGGCGCAACGTAAGCCGCGTGCGTCCGTCACGTCTCCGAAGTCACCACCACGGCGAAGCGTGGAGCACTTCGCCGTGCCGTCCAACATCGTGGCCCGGACGGTTGCGAGACGACTCGATGCGAGCTACTTCAACCCGGTTGTCGCACAGGCCCTCGATACGCTTCGTCATTCGGGAATGTCGCTGGCACCGCTCGGTGACATCACGTCGCGGGTGTTCATCCCGCCACGGTTCAAACGCATTTACGTTGATGCCGAGTTCGGTCTTCCATTTCTGCAAGGAAGTCATATCGTCCATTTTCAACCAGCCGGTCTAAAACATATCTCGCGGAATGCACATCCAGATATTGGCCAATGGATTATTCGGTCAGGGTGGGTTTTAGTCACCCGATCAGGAACGGTCGGCAGGGTCGCAATGGCACCTGCTGAATGGGATGGTTGGGCGGCGTCGGAACACATAATGCGCATTGTTCCGAATGAGAAGAAATGCCCCCCAGGCTACCTCTATTCATTCCTAGCGTCTCCGCTTGGGCATGTCCAATTGACCGCACAGATTTACGGGGCAGTGGTCGATGAGCTTACCGAGGACCAAGCGAAGAGCGTCCTAGTTCCACTGCCAGAGACCAGCGAACAGCGTGAACAGGTCAACAAGATCGACCGCGACGCTCGAAAAGCCATAAAGATACGGTCTCGGGCCGTGTCTATGGTTACTGGCGCAGTTCAAGGGATAAGTGGTCTTATGGGCGAGAGAGATACTGCAAAGGCGGGCGCGGATGGAGCGCCGTTACCAGTCGTTCGAGTGAAGCGGCATACCTATCAGCCGAGCAAGGCCGAGCTAGAGCAGGACATCGGCCTTGCTGTGACCCCCGAGGAACTGGGCCGCGCCGCCGTCACGCCAGTCAGGGTCATCGAGGAAGACTGAGGCGTGCGGCGTGCAAGCTGTCGCAACGGGGCGCGGGCGATGACTGACGCCACGATTATCGAGGGCGATGTGCGCGAGGTGCTGCCCACGCTCGACGCCGGATCGGTGCAGTGCGTGATCACCTCGCCGCCCTACTGGGGGTTACGTGACTACGGCACGGCGTCATGGGAGGGTGGCGATTCGCAATGTAGACATCGCCGGCCGCCGGCCGGCGGAAACGTGAGGCAAGGGCCGAACAAAGGAAACAATAACGCCGAAGGAGCACCCTACCGTGATTTGTGTGGCGAGTGCGGTGCGCGTCGCATCGACAATCAGATCGGTCTGGAAGCCACGCCGGACGCCTACGTCCAGACGCTGGTGGAAGTTTTTCGAGAGGTGCGGCGCGTGCTGCGTGACGATGGGACGGTGTGGCTGAACCTTGGGGATTGCTATGCAGGAGGCGCTAGCACTGGCCGAAATGACTCGGGACGCATACGCGACGGTGGTGGATCTGGATCAGGAATGACGGACGGAAGTGACCGCACAAAGATCGAAAAAAGACACGGCATCAAACCCAAGGATCTGGTCGGCATCCCGTGGCGCGTCGCGTTCGCCCTGCAAGCCGATGGCTGGTATCTGCGCTCTGACATCGTGTGGGCCAAGGGTGTCTCGTTCTGTCCTGACTACAGCGGATCGGTGATGCCTGAGAGCGTGACCGACCGGCCAACCAGAGCGCACGAATACCTGTTCCTGCTCACCAAGTCGCCGCGCTATTACTACGACGCTGATGCGGTGCGTGAAACTGGGGTTGAGAGTGGATGGAGTCAGCAACGTAAACGTGGCGTAAATACTTGTAAATACAACGACACCGTCGAGCGAATAAAATCAACAGGCCAGAATGTAGAAAAAAGCACACTGGGTGATCAAGCCACCCGCAACCTGCGATCCGTCTGGACGATCAACCCACAACCCTACCGCGAGGCGCATTTCGCCACCTTCCCGACCGCACTGGTCGATCCGTGCGTCAAGGCAGGGAGCACAACGGGCGATCTCGTGCTGGACCCGTTCGCGGGGAGCGGCACCGTGGGCTGTGTGGCGCTCAAGTTTGGGCGCAGGTTCGTCGGCATCGAGTTGAACCCCGACTATAGCCGCATGGCGCGGGAGTCGATTGTTGGGCCGTTGTTCGCGAGACACGTATGTCTCGCCTCTTGCTTTTCGATGCTCAGACTGCCACTCTAGGAGACACGAGGGAAGGGTCATGTCGCGCCGAATGCCCGGACCCTTCGGCACTTTTGTATATAATCCCCCTAAAAAGAGGGTTAGTAACTCCGTTTCACTTCCCCTTTAGGTAGATGACAACTGAGGAGGCCGGGTACGGAGTGCATGTGTGCGATACGTGCGGCAAGACACTTGTGGTGCGTGACGAGAGAAAGACTGAAGCTCCGAACATGGCGTGGAATCGGTACGTCCCATACATGACGGCCCACGCGACTTGCGGCACGGAAGGGTGCGTGCCGTGGCTATTGTCTCGTCGTATTATTCTGAAACCGTGATCTAACGGGGACTGAGCACCTCCGTTTCACTTCCCCTTTAGAAGGATTTAAGACGCTGGCTGACTGATAGATGGGGATTCATTGAAAGGACACACTAATGGGCATATCATGGCGACGTATCGGTGGACTCTTCAAAGGTCTCGTTCCGTTTGTTCCCCTAATCGGCGGTCCCGCGGGGGCCATCCTCAAGGCCATCTCGACCGCGATCCAGGTCGTGGAAGATGTCGTGGTGGATCAACCGAGCGCGACCAAGCGCCAGCGAGCTATTGACCTCACCGGCACGCTGCTGACAATCGCGGAAGACGCCACGAACCGCGATCTCATGACCAATCAGACCCTGACCGACGCTGTGGGGGCCGTGATAGACGCCGAGGTAGCTCTCCGAAACGCCCATGCCGCTCTCGCCGCTGTGGTCGATGATCTTCGTGGATATCACACCCAGTGAGCTACCTGAACTGGAACCTCCTCTGGAATATCGGGGCGGTCCTGCTGGGAGCCATGTCGGTCTATACGACGACGTGGTATCCCATCGGATCGATCACACTGGCGTTCCTGGCGGGGATTGTCGTGACGCTCTCAGCACGGTTTGACATGACCGTCCTGCGTGAGAAGTAATGCCAGTCAATCGGTGAGTGGGGTCAGTCAGCAATTAAGCCGACCACAACGGTCGTGAGCCAGATCACCATGCCACCAACGGCGCCCCAGCTGACCGCTCGAGTCCGCAGCACCGCCAGTCCAAGTCGGATTTCTGCCAGTTCGTTCTGACACGCCTGGATACTGGCGTCGAGCCGCTTCAGTTCGGCCAGGACGAGCCGTTGATATTCGCTCCATCCATCATCTGGCATTGGGCGGAGTCCCTTGTAGCGGTCGCATAAACGACGACCGATTGATGAATGGTGGCCGCACAGTCGGACGAGGTACTAAACTATCAGGAGATCGATAGCCCTGGCTCCGGTAGCCTTGAAGCGCCCTCAAGATGTTGGCTGGCATACTGCCGGCCTGCGTCCCGGCCCGGTAGAGCGACCCCCCTGCGACCTGGCGCCCACGCGGGAGCACTTGCGAGAGACCCGCTCCGGTCAACGCCCCAACAGCCAGTCCTGGAAAACCCTGAAACTGAAACCCGAGACCAGCCAACGCTGGGAGTGAATACGCGGCAGCTAATGTAAACCCTCCTGGGACATCGATGGCTGCTGCCTTGCGGGCTAACTCTTCAGCGTTGAGTGCTTTATTGGTGCGTTCTAGGGACTTCTCGAACCGTTCGGCAAATCGAGGGAGACGCCCAAAGAGACCACGACGAGCGATCGATGGCTCCATGACGCGCATCGTATCCACGAGATTCTTCCGTAACGCCTGGGCCGCCGCCTTCTGCACACGCGGGACTACACTTACGCTCTCATCGGCACTTTTTTCAAACGCCTGTCGTCCCAGAGAATTGGCGGTCTTCCGAAAAGCATTGGCGTCCATAAGAGTCAAGAAAGGACTCTCCCCGCCCAACACACTCAACTGGCTCGCTATTTTTGCAGCCTCGTTCTGGAGTTGAGGCTGGCCCAGGGCGGCTTTACGAGCTGTCTCCGTTACTCCCAGGTTCTTGTAAAAATCCTCAATCAGCTGACTCTTGTTAATCATGGGATTGTCGAGGGCGGTGTCAGCCTCAATCACCAGTTTGCTGGTCACGGAATCAGAGAATCGTGCGATATTAGCCGCGTCTAGTGCGCCACTCTCTGTGGTCGAAGTACCAAAATCCATAACCGCCTGACGTGGGTCTGGCCCTTTGACGAGCAGATCCGTCGTCGGATCAATACGGCGAGTCTCCTGCGAAGCTCGTGCAGCGGATGGAAAGGCGCTTCCCTTCCACGCCCTGCCAAGACCTTTAAGGCCACTGGCGACGAGACCGCCGCCCATTTCCATGGTCGCTTCCCCAGCCCCGGCGACCGCCGTGGCCCACGCCTTCTCTGCTAACGTATTGGGAGCCCCTTCGTAGTCGATACCAGCCGCATTCTCACGCGGCCAGCTCTCAATGCCAAACGTACGTGCGCCCGGAACCACGACCGACTCGGGCACCAGACTTTGCCGATACAATTCTCCGCCCATCGCTCCAGCGCCTGCGAGAAAAGGCATTCCGAGCAATCCAGCAGGCCCCAAGAATCTACTACCCGCAGAGAGCGCAGGACGCGCAGCCCGACCGGCAGCTGTCAGAGCACCTACCCCTCTTTTTACGAGGCTAGCAACATCACGGCCTATCGTAGCCGACGCAGCCCCGCCGGCCGCCAGATCCTCTCTGGTAATGACCCCTTCTGGATTCACCTGTGAGAAAATAAAGTCGATTTCTTCCTCAGTAGGTTTTTTGCGGGCACCAGTCCATGACACCATAATGCCCCCCCGTTTCGGATGATCCATTGGAAGCGGCTGATCGCCGGATCGTCCCAACAACGAGGTACCCGTGTACTCGGGGTCTTTTTGCTCAAACGTCGGATAAATCCAGAGGCGATGGGTCTCTCCGTTTGTCACAGCAGGAGGCACCTCTTGGCGGCGAGTGTCGTCACCACCAATCGCGAGATAGACATCATCGCCTCCTGACGGTGGTTGGATCTGTGGCATCCGTGATTGTACCGCCTCCACAAATTTCTGCGTTTCAGGGAAAGGCGGCACCCCACCCGCCTGCGCCACAGCACCCTCTCCAGCGTTATAGGCGGCTGCCGCGAGACGCTGATCGCCTTGATACCGCTTGAGCAGGATTGAGAGATGTTGAATACCCGCTCGAACATTCTGGTCTGGATCAAATGGATCAGTAACATTGTACGACTTGGCCGTCTGGGGCATGAGCTGCATGAGCCCCTGGGCTCCTCGTGGAGAGAGCGCCCGTGGGTCATACGACGATTCACGTTCCAGGATAGCCAGCGCAAATGGATAGGGCACACCGAACTTCTTCGCATATTGACGAACAAGGCCCCGAATCGTATCTTCTCGTTCACTTGCCATTAGGGATTATTCAAGAGTGAGCCTGCGCGGCTCTGTACGGAGTCCCCCCCAGAGAGAGGACCAGGGGTATCTTCTAGCGGCGACGCTAAATACTCTCTCATAAACTCAATATCATCATCGAGAACATACCCCGCTCCATAGAGAATCCCATCATATTGATCAACGAAATTCTTGAAGATCAAACGAATCTGCTTTTCGGTCAATCCTTTTGGATCGCCGACTCCAGCGAGCATCTGCTTGGCCCGACGCACGTCGTCCTCAGTCTTCCGCCCGCGTTCACCACCGAGTTCAGCGTACAACCCGGCAAAGGCGTTCCGGAGTCTTGCGAAATGCAGCAAATCATCCGAAGCGAGTGACTCAAGAACCCTCAATTCGCTAACCTGATCTTCGCTCAAGGCCGCCTTGGAGGTCGCCGCTCGTTCCTTGGCCATCAGCCGCTTGTTTTTTTCGATATTAGAAATTCCGGACTCATTGGGATCAAGGAAATACTCCAGACCAAACCACGCATCAACCGTTTGCCCATATCCTTTCAGTTTTCCAAGAAACGCATAATCTTCCTTGTTTAGTTTTTTTCCATAGTCCGCAATCAACATAGTCACATTCGACAACGGAATCATTTGGTGAAGGAACCGCTCGTTATCTGCCGACAACTTCACAAATGTGATACCACCACCCACTAGCGGTATCACCCCACCCAGTGGATTCGTATTCATACGCTGACGCATGGGATTGCTCTCATCCATTGGCGTCGTATAGAGATTTGCAACGATCTGGTCTGGTGATGCTCCCTCTGCGATAAATCGCTCGTTAATCTCAGCCGAAGTCGGTGCGTCGAGAGGAGCTGTCGGGTCATACACCGTCCCGATACCGTCAGGGAGCATCGCGGCAATTCTCGGATGGTTTTGTTTCCCCCAGGCCACTAGGCCAGGACTCGTCATAGCCTGGACATTCATACAGGTAGTACGAGGCTGGAGGTTACTATCCGTATAGTCCAGACACTTGTGGGGAGCATTGACCATCGAGGTGAGTTCCTTCAGCAACTCAATCTGTCCTGTCTCCCACGCCTCCCACTCTGGTCTTACTTGAGGCGGAAGTGGACGTGTTATCCCTGCGTTCGACGCCAACTCCGCAAGTTCCATCTCGTATTGATCATACTTTGCTGGCTCTGGAGAAAACAGATCAACGCCCGTGGTTTCAGCCTCAAAAGTGGGCTGCGTCAAAGGTGGTGCAGGTCCCATCGAAGGGGGTGCGGATGGCCTGCCAAGACCCGACTCTTGCATCAGACGCAATAGATTCGACTGGAATGGAGGCATGCCTCTTTGCGGAGTCTCTGGAGGCACTCCTCGGGGCGGCTGAGGAGCAATCTGCCGCGGGATCGGTTGCGGTTGAGTCCGCTCCCAGCCAAGAGGCACAGTCAGATCATCCGGAGACGGCGAGACTGGAACTCGCGGTTGGGGAACCTCAAGAGACCTACCTCCCGGAATCCCCCTATCCACCCGTTGCTGACGAAGCTCTGGAGGAGGCTGGAACGCCCCCTTTAACCCCGGAAAAACTGGTGGTTCATCCTGCACCCCTCCGATAGGCATACGGGGAGAAGGCTGGAAAGTATCCGGAGATAACATTGACGTAGGAGGAGGAGAAGGCCCAAGAATTTGATTTCTGATAACGCTTCGACGTTGTACGACTGGCTCAGGTGTCTCTTCACCGGGAATGTCACGACGTTCTGTTGGACGACCACGTTCCAATAAAGCCTGATACATTTTACGAGCCTTCAGGGTCTCCTCAAGTTCTGCAAGCTGCGCCTGCCGATACTTCCGCAGGGGCTCAGCCTCATATGCCCGGAGCAACCCCTCTCCACCTCCCACCAATCCAAGTCCAATGCGTCTCCAATCAACCATGATTACGTCCTACGCCATCCAGATCCAGGTGTAGGCGCCCCGAGCCGAACCGGGGTGCTCCCTGTCGTTCCAGTGGTTCCTTGGGTCGGCTGACTTGACAGTGGGGTGTCGCACACGCCGGCCTCCTCGTTCCACGTTCCCCCACTAATTGCACAGATTATTTGTTC
>Ga0114898_1002234_pt1 | contig 10353 bp, 12 predicted proteins | sample Malvired_Geostar_FD_83496 | JGI IMG/M metagenome (GOLD analysis project Ga0114898, IMG submission 83496) | Marine viral communities from the Global Malaspina Expedition - Malaspina viral metaG DeepMed_Geostar | ecosystem: Environmental > Aquatic > Marine > Oceanic | place: Mediterranean Sea... | reverse complement strand
GCCTTGATCTCGGCGAGGACGGCGGTGACCGCCTTGTCGATGCCGCGCTTCAGATCCATCGGGTTCATGCCGGCGGCGACGGACTTGAGGCCTTCCTGCACGATCGACTGGGCCAAGACCGTGGCGGTGGTGGTGCCGTCACCGGCGACGTCGTTGGTCTTCGAGGCCACTTCGCGCACCATCTGGGCGCCCATGTTCTCGAAGGCGTCTTCCAGCTCGATTTCCTTCGCCACCGAAACGCCGTCCTTGGTCGAGCGCGGGGCGCCGAAGGACTTCTGGATGATGACGTTGCGGCCCTTGGGACCGAGGGTCACCTTGACGGCGTTGGCGAGGACGTTGACGCCCCGCAGCATCTTCTCGCGGGCTTCGGTGGAGAACTGAACTTGTTTCGCGGCCATGTGAGGCTGCTCCTAATTCTGTGGTGTCAGGGGAAGGGTCGAAAGGCGGCGGTGCTTACGAGAGCACGCCCAGCACGTCCGATTCCTTCATGATGATCAGGTCTTCGCCTTCCAGCTTGACCTCGGTGCCCGACCATTTGCCGAACAGGATGCGGTCGCCGGCCTTGAGCTCCAGGGCGTTGACCTTGCCGCTGTCGTCACGGGCGCCGGGGCCGACGGCGACGACTTCGCCTTCCTGGGGCTTTTCCTTGGCGGTGTCGGGGATGATGATCCCGCCCTTGGTCTTCGATTCCTCTTCCACGCGCTTCACGAGCACGCGGTCGCCGAGCGGACGAAACGCCATCTTCAGAGTCTCCCAAAACAGTTTCGATTGAGCCCCCGGGTCCGGCTTTGGCAGCCGCCACCCCCGAGTGCTAACGCGAGCGGCAGGTAAGGCCGGGTGCGGGCAGCGTCAAGGGAGCGAGGCACCGAATTCCGGCGCGGATGAACCGGGACTGAACGCCCGGTCCCCGGCCTGTTCAGGCGGTCAGGCGCATAAGGGGACATCTCCGGCGCAGACCGCGCGATCATCCGGAAAGGACCGACCATGAAGACGCTTCCGAAATACGCCGTCACGAGCTCCGCCGTGGTCGGCGCCATGGCCCTGACGCTGGCCGCCGCCGCGCCCGCCGAGGCCCAGAGCCGCTACCGCGACCATGACCGCGACCGGGGCAATGACCGCACCGAGGACGTGCTGATCGGCGCCGCCGTCGGCGCGCTGGCCGGGGCCCTGATCGGCAACGGCGACGGCAGCTATATCGCCGGCGGCGCGCTGGCCGGGGCGGCGCTCGGCGCCAGTTCGGGCGGCGACGACGACTGCGGCTACTACCGCGGCGGCCGCTGCTACCGGAACCTGGGTCACTGGGAGCGCGAGCACGGCATCAACAGCCGCGACTACGACTCCCGCTACGGCTACCAGCGCGACTACGGCCATGACCGCCGCGACTACCGCCGCGACCGCCGTGACCAGCGCCGCTACGACCGCGACTACCGCTACGACCGTCGCTGGTAGAACAGCTCCCTTATCCCCGGCCGCGTGAGTATTGGCCGGGTTGGGCGAGGAAGGCGGGCGCCGGAAACGGCGTCCGCTTTTTTCATGGGCGGTGCGCCGCCTCCGCCATCCGACAATCCCGATTTCGTCCGTCACGGAACGAAGGTGTCTGTCGACGACTTGTCCGGTTGATCCGTGTTCGCCAGGGCGGGCGATCCGTCCCCGCCCGGACGCGGACGCCCTCCAACCTTCACAGGAGTTGACCATGTCGATCAGCAGAAATCTCAAGGCCGTGATCGCGGCGGCGGCCCTCGCAGGCGCGGCCTCCGCGGCCCCGGTCCTGGCCCAGGACGCCAACCGTCAGGCCGCGCCCGGAATCCGCGCCGAATCCCCCGTGGTGGTGGAGCGCGCCCCGAACGGCCGCCCGACCGCCGTCCGTGTCGACGGGGTCGTCTACAAGGTGTGCATGACCGAGAACGAGGACAGCTGCATCCAGCCCCGCGCCGCCGGCCTCGGCTGGGGCGATCGCCCGCTCCGCCAGTGGCCGGGGCGTCCCGCCAGCCAGATGAACAATCGCGAACGCGCTCCCGCCTCGCCCCGCGGCTGACCTAGACCATCAGCCGCTTCATCAGCTCGGCCGTCGAGGGGTCGAGGCTCTCCGACGGCTCGCCGGCCTGCACGTCCTTCAGGATGGCCTTCGCCAGAACCTTGCCCAGTTCGACGCCCCACTGGTCGAAGCTGTTGATGTCCCAGATCACGCCCTCGACGAAGGTCTTGTGCTCGTAGAGGGCGATCAGTGCGCCGACCGCCTCGGGCGTCAGGGCGTCCATCAGCAGGGTCGTCGAGGGCCGGTCGCCGGGGAAGGTCTTGTGCGGGGCCAGCCGGTCCGCCGCCTCGGCGGACGCGCCCGCCGCCAGCAGTTCGGCCCGCGCCTCGGCCTCGGTCTTGCCGACCATCAGCGCCTGCGCCTGGGCCAGGGCGTTGGACCACAGCGGGGCGTCGCCCTGCCGCGCGTCCACCGCCCCGTCCGAGGTGTGCCGCACCACCACGAACTCCGCCGGGACCACCCGCGGCCCCTGATGGATCTGCTGGAAGAAGGCGTGCTGGCCGTTGGTGCCGGGCTCGCCGAACACGATCGGCCCGGTGGCCGTGTCCACCGGAGTCCCGTCGCGCTTCACCCGCTTGCCGTTCGACTCCATCTCCAGCTGCTGCAGAAAGGCGGGCAGGCGGCGCAGGCCATGGGCGTAGGGCGCGACGGTGCGGGCGGGGCGGCCCAGTCCCTCGACATTGAACACCTGCGCCAGCGCCAGAAGCACCGGGGCGTTCTTCTCCAGATCGGCGGTCAGGAAATGCTCGTCCATGGCCCGGGCCCCGGCCAGCACCCGCTCGAACACGTCCCAGCCCAGCGCCACGGCGACCGACAGCGAAACCGCCGACCACAGCGAATAACGGCCGCCGACCCAGTCCCGGAACCCGAAGGTGCGGCCGCAGCCCCAGGCCTCGGCCCTGTCCGGCGCGGCGGTGACGCCGACCAGGTGCCGGACCAGCCGCTTGGGCGACAGGCTTTCGGCCAGCCAGGCCTTGGCCAGGTCGGCGTTGGCCAGGGTCTCCTGGGTGGTGAAGGTCTTGGACACCACCACCACCAGCGTCGTCTCGGGGTCCAGCCCGGCCAGCGCCTCGCCCATGTCGCGCGGGTCGATATTGGCCACGAAGCGCAGGTCGACGGTCGGCTCCAGCGGGCGCAGCGCGTCCCACAGCAGGCGCGGTCCCAGGTCCGAGCCGCCGATGCCGATGTGGACGATGGCCGTGAACGGCTGTTTGGCGCCCCCGGTCTCGGCCCCCGAACCGATATCGGCGGCGAACTGCGCCATCTCGCGCCGGGTCGCCGCCACCTCTTCCGAGACCGGCTCGCCCAGCGCCCGGAAATCGGCGTCGTCGGCGGCGCGCAGGGCCGGATGCAGCACCGCGCGGCCTTCGGTGTTGTTGACCGCCTCGCCGCCGAACAGGGCCGCGCGCCGGCCCTCGAGGTCGCAGGCCCGGGCCAGATCGAGGGCGGCCTCGAAGCCCCCGGCGGTCCAGCTTTGTTTCGACAGGTCCAGATAGAGGCCCGCCGCCTCGACGCCCATCCGCTCGACCCGTCCCGGATCGGCGGCGAACTGGTGGGCGATGCGCGATCCGGCGTCCTTGCGGGCGACGGCGCGAAGCATGTCCAGGGCCTGATTTCGGGCGGTCATGGGCGGACTCTGCGGCAGGAGGGTAAACCCTCGTTTACGGGTGGGGCGTAAGCCGGTTCAACGCCGAAACCATGATTCGGCCCAACAATATGAGGTCCGCCATGTCCTGCGGCGTCGCCCTGGCCGTCTCCCTGCTGCTCTCCGATCCCAACGTGGCCATGGCCGCGGCCCAGCCTCCGGCCGCCGCCGAGGCGCCGGTGTCGGTGGCGGGCGAGCCCCTGTTCGCGGATATCGTCCTGCGTTCCGGCGCCCTGAAGGGCGTGGTCGACGGCTGGATCGCCGCTGGACACGCTGACCACGCCGATTTCTGGAGCGGGGCCGAATTCAGCGGGTTCAAGGCCCAGGCCGCCGATCTCGCCGCCCGCGACATGCAGGGTCACCTGATCCTCAAGGAGCGGGGCACGGACGGCGACCTGAAATGCATCCTGCGCGGCATTTCCGAGGACATTCCGGTCAAGCTCTCCGCCGTCGAGGCGGCCTCGAGCCCCGCCGAGCGCAGTGTGGCGCTGGACGAACTGGCCTACCTGCTCAACGACAACGTCGAAGTGATCACGGCGCCCCCGCAGCCGGAAGTGTAACCCCCTCCCATTGGGAGAGGGAACTCAGCGTGCCAGCGCCTCCACCACCACCCCTTCAGTCAGCAGCTGCGGCAGGATGCGGGGCTCGGCCTCGCCCGGCGTGTACAGCAGGTAGAGCGGCACGCCCGAACGCCCGTGGCGCGCCAGTTCGGCGGTGATGGCGTCGTCGCGCAGGGTCCAGTCGCCGATCAGATAGACGGCGTCGGCGGCCCGGAACGCCTCCGTGGTCCGCGCCGAGGTCAGGGCGCCGGCCTCGTTGATCTTGCAGGTCACGCACCAGTCGGCGGTGAAATTGACCAGCACCGGCCGGCCCGCCGCCAGCGCCGCCTCGACCGCCGCCGGCGACCACGGCGCGCCGGCGAGGCCGCGGCCCGGCGCGTCCGGCGCCGCTGACGCCCCGGCCGGCAGCCGCGCCGCCATGACCGCGCCGACGACGGCGAGGACCAGGGCCGCGAGGCCCGCCAGCGCCGCCAGCCGCCAGCGCCGCCCCGACCCCCGCCCGGCCTGCGCCACGCCCAGCAGCCAGCCGGCCAGGGCCAGCAGCAGGCCGGCGATGAACAGCAGGCCCAGCGCGTCGCCGCCCGCTTGGCGGCTGAACACCCAGGCCAGCCACAGGGCCGCGCCGTACATCGGGAAGGCCAGCAGCCCCTTGAGCCGCTCCATCCACGGCCCCGGCCGCGGCAGGCGCGACAGCAGGCCGGGCGACAGGCTGACCAGCACATAGGGCAGGGCCAGGCCGAGGCCGAGCATCAGGAAGACGGCCAGCGCCATCGGCCACGGCATCAGCAGCGCCGATCCCAGCGCCACGGCCATGAAGGGCGCCGTGCAGGGGGCGGCGACGACCACCGCCAGCACGCCCGTCAGAAAGGCCGCGGCTGCGCCGTTGAGGCGCGCCAGCGGTCCCGAGCCGACGCCCTGCACCCCGGCCCCGATGTGGAAGACGCCGGACAGGTTCAGGCCGACGGCCAGCATCAGCAGGGCCAGGCCCGCGATCACCGCCGGCGACTGCAGCTGGAAGCCCCAGCCGGCCGCCTCGCCCGCCGCTCTCAGCGCCAGCAGTGCGCCGGCCAGCAGCAGGAAGGTGGTCAGCACGCCGGCGAGGAAGGCGAGGCCGTCGCGGCGGGCCCGGCCCGGATCGTGGGCCGCCGCCGTCAGCGACGCGGCCTTCATCGCCAGAATGGGGAAGACGCAGGGCATCAGATTGAGGATCAGTCCGCCCAGCAGCGCGAACAGGGCCGCCTGGGCGAAGCCGGAGATCGACACCGGCGGGGCCGCGGCGGCGGTGCGGCCGCCCTCCGGGGCCGGCGCCAGCTCGCCGGATCCGCTCGCCCCCGGCAGCGGCGGCCCGGGCCGCGCCTCGATCTCGAAGGCCCCCAGCGCCGTCGACAGCACGCCGCCGACCGGGGCGCCTTCCGCGAAATCGGCGCCCGGCGTCAGGGCCAGGGTCAGCCCGTCCGGCCCGTAGCGTCCCGACTGCGCGGCCGCGTGGTCGATGACGCGCGGCTCGAACGGGAAGAAATAGCTCGGCCCGGGATCCCGCCCCGTCAGCGGCCCGCCGGTCGCCGTCAGGACGGCGGCGCCGTCCCGGGCGGTGAGGCGCGCCTCGACGCCGGCCGGGCGCGGCGCGGTCTCGACGATGTTCTGGATGGCCGCGCCATGCTGTCGGTCCAGAGGCGCGGCGCCCTCCCGGATCGGCAGGTCCAGGGTCAGGCTCAGCGTATCCGGCACGCACATCTCGTCGCTGCACACGAAGAACAGCGCCTCGAGCCGCAGCGGCAGGGTCGAGCCGGGCCGCGCGTCGACCGGGATCTCCACAGGAACGGGCAGGTAGACCTCGCCCGAATAGCCGTAGTTCATCAGGGCCCCGAGACGCTGCCGCTCCGGCAGCGGCCAGACGATGTCGCCGGCCCGGACTCCCGCCGGCAGGGTCCAGTCCAGCGTCGTCGCCCCGCCGGAGTCGCCCGGATTGCGCCAGTAGGTGTGCCAGCCGGGCTCGATGTCCTGCCGCACCGCCACGATCGCCGTCGATCCGGGCGCGGCCCATTGCGACATGGCCACCAGTTCGGCGGCGATGCGCTCGGTGCGCTGGACGCGGCCGTCCTGCGCCGCCGCCGGAAGCGGGGCGAGCATCAGGGCGAGAAGGAGGAAAAGCTTGAGCAGGCGGGTCACGGCGGCGACCTTAGCCGCGACGCCGGGTCCGCGTCACGCGGCGTCCTGTCTCATTCGGCCGGCTTCAGCGCGGTGCGGCGTCGACCAGCACCTCGGTGCGGCGCCGCATCGGCTCGTTGGCGCCCGCGGTGGTCGTGGAGCCGGCATCGCCGGCGCCGACGAGGGTGAAGGCCGGCGAGGGCCAGCCGGCCGCCTCGAGGGCCTCGGCCACCGCGAGGGCCCGGCGCTGGGAGATGTCCATGTTGGCGGTCGCCCCGCCCCGGGCGTCGGCCAGGCCGATGACGTCGACCTTGCGGATCTGGCAGTCCTGCAGCTTGGTCGCCGTCAGGTCGATGGCGGTACGGGCGGCCTCGGTCAGCCCGGACTCGCTGTCACGGAAATAGACGTCGAATCTCTGCGGCGTGCAGACGTTCGGCTCCGCCACCAAGGCGCTGCGGTCGCGCATCCAGGGCGCCCCCGTGCACCCGGCCACGGCCAGCGCGCCCACGGCGACAATTGCGGTCAGCGCCTTCATTCCATCCCTCTCACGAAAAAGGGCGGCCCGCCTTTTCGACGAACCGCCCTGATCACTCACGAAAGTCCGGCGCGCCTAGTAGCGGCGCTGGCCGTTCTCCCAATAGCATTCGGTCTGCCGGTTATCGTAGCAGTAGTAGTACCGGCCCTGGCTGTCGCGGTAGCGCTGCTGATTGGCCCGGTCCTGCTGCGAACCGCGGACCGCGCCGGCGGCGCCGCCCACGACCGCGCCGATGGCCGCGCCGGTTCCGGCGTTGCCGTCGCCGACGTTGTTGCCGATGATGGCGCCGGCGACCGCGCCGATGCCGGCGCCGATGGCGCCCTGGCGGACGGTTTCATTGGTGCCGCCGTACGGATCGCTGGCGCAGGCGGAGGCCAGCAGGCCGGCGCCGGCGATGGCGATGATTGCCTTTTTCATGGGTATGTCCTTCATCCCTCGGGTTCGCCCCACGGGTGATAATGCTGGATAAGCGTGACGGTTCCAACGCTATGGTGTTGGTTAAGCCTGTATCAGGCTTTGCAGTACGCCGCTCAGGGGGCGTGGGTGGCCCCGCATGGGGCGAGAGACGGGGGTTTCGTATGCGTTTTTCTCAACCGGTCCGCATGGCGGATGATGCCGATCACAGTCCCGTGTGGGCGCGCGGCAAGCGACGGCGGGGCAACCCGGTCATCGGCCTGCTGATCACCCTGCTGGCTCTGTTCGGGGTCCTGACCGCCGTGCTCGGCATCAAGGAGAAGTCCCTGGCCGAGGGCGGGGCGATGATGGACGGCTGGATCTCCAGCGCCTACGCAAAGGTGCGGGGCGAGGCGCCCAAGGTCGCCGACCAAGCCGGCGAAGCGGCCGGCGCGGCCGCGGCCAAGGCGGGCGACGCGGCCCAGGCGGGCGCCGCCGCGGCTTCCGACGAACTGAAAAAATAAACAGCCACGCTTCGACGTCCCGGCCGGAACATCGCTCCGGGCGGGACGTTCGGGCGGCATGAGCGCGACCCTGACCCCGCCGGCCGAGCCTTCGACCGCGCCTGAAGGCACATCCGAGGCGGCGGGCGCGGAGGGGTGCGTGCTGACCAGCCACGTGCCGCTGAGGCGGGTCATCATGCTGGTCAATCCGCTGTCCGGCGGCGTGGGGCAGGGCGCGGCGCAGGACGCCGAGGCCATCCTCGAAAACTATGCCTGCGAAACCTCCGTGGTCACGCTGGAGCCGGGAAGTTTCGACGCCCAGGTCGAGGCGGCGCTGGAAGCCTGCCCCGACGTGCTGTTCGTCCTCGCCGGAGACGGCACGGCCGGCACGATCGCCTCGCGGGCAGGGCCGGACGGGCCGCTGATCGCGCCTCTGCCGGGCGGAACGATGAACATGCTGCCGCGGGCGCTCTACGGCGCCTCCGACTGGAAGGCGGCCCTGAAGGTCGCGCTGGAGGAGGGGGCTCCCCACGACGTGGCCGGCGGAGAGGTTTCGGACGGCGACACGACGCGGGCCTTCTTCTGCGCCGCCATCTTCGGGTCCCCCGCCCTCTGGGCGCCGGCCCGGGAGGCCATTCGCGTCGGCAAGCTCGGCCTGGCCTGGGCCTATGCCCGCCGCGCCCTGAAGCGGGCCTTCACCGGTCAGATGCGGTTCACGCTCGACGCCGAACCGGCCCGCCGGGCCGAAGCCCTGGTCCTGATCAGCCCGATGATCTCGCGGGCGATCGACGAGGAATCGGGTCTCGAGGCGGCCGCCATGAACCCCTCCGACGCGGCGCAGGCCTTCCGGCTGGCCGCCCACGCCGTTCTGGACGACTGGCGGCAGGACCCCAATGTCACCACCCGGCCGACCCGGCGGGTGCAGCTTCGCGCCCGGTCGCGGATTCCGGCCGTGATCGACGGCGAGCCCATGTTGCTGCACCACGAGGCCCGGGTGCGCTTCATCGCCAAGGCCTTCCGGGCGCTGGCGCCGATCCCCGCGGCGGCGGAGGACAGCGTCTAGTGGGGCGAGTGCTGCAGTTCTCCGACGTGCATTTCGGTCGTGAACACCGCGACGCCTGCGCCGCCGCGCTGGACTTCGCCCACGCCACCCCCTGCGACCTCGTGCTGATCACCGGCGACGTGACCCAGCAGGGTCTGCCCGACGAATTCGCCGAGGCCGGGCGCTGGATCCGGAGCATGCCCGAGCCGACCTTCGTCATCGTGGGCAATCACGACGTGCCCTACTGGAGCCTGACCGCCCGGCTGTTCCATCCGTGGCGGGCCTTTGAACGGGCGATCGGCCACCCGGCGCACGACCATCAGTTCCTCAGCGAGACCGTCATGGTGCGTGGCGTGGTCACCGCCCGGGGCTGGCAGGCGCGGATGAACTGGTCGAAGGGGGTCATCGATCTGGACCAGACGCGCAGGGCCGCCGAGGCGCTGCGGCAGGCTCCGGCGGGGGCGCTGCGCATCCTCGCCTGCCACCATCCGCTGATCGAGATGATCGGCGCGCCGATGACGGGCGAGGTCAAGCGCGGCGACGCCGCGGCGCACATCTTCGCCGAGGCCGGCGTCGATCTGATCGCCACCGGCCACGTGCATGTGCCTTTCGCCCTGCCGATCGAGCTGGGCGATCATTGCTCCTATGCCGTCGGCTGCGGGACGCTGTCAGACCGGGAGCGGGGGGCGCCGCCCAGCTTCAACCAGATCGACTGGGATGCGGACGAGATCGTGGTCACCGCCATCACCTGGACGGGCGACCGCTTCGAGCCGGGGCAGGTCTGGCGTCTGCCGCGCCGCCAGGACACCCGCACGCCCTCCACGGCTCCCGATCCGAATGTCCCCGGCGATCGTGAGCAGGCGGCGACCTGATCGTTCCGAAGCATCGGACAGGAAAAAGGGCCGCGGTCCACGACCACGGCCCTCTTCATCTTGAGAAGCTGGCTAGATTCCCTTGCCTCGTCGGCCCTGGATGAAGTGCACGACCAGCAGAATGAGGAAGATGACGAACAGCACATAGGCGATGTTCATCGACAGGCCCGCGACGCCGCCCGCGCCGAGGGCGCCGGCGATGATCGCGAGTACGAGAAAGATAAGGGCCCACTTGAGCATGAGCGAACTCCCGGAATGTTGATCCAAAGGAGCGGCTCAATGTCCGCCGCGCCTGTCAGATCAACGTTCCGGACACGCCCCCGTTCCGCCTCAGCGGCGCCGGCGGCCGTGCGACTTCTCGGTGAAGGCCGCTGCGACCATGGTCGCCAGCGCCGGATTGCGCAGGAAGATCCAGCCGCCGGCCAGGGCCGCCGCCGTGCCGAGGATCGGCCGCTGGCGGAACAGCATATAGGCCCGTTCGCCCATCCCCATCGGCTCGTCGTCCTCGGCCTCTTCGTCCTGGGACTCGCGGCGCAGGAAGACCATCACCACGGCCAGTGATCCCAGCGCGAACAGCAGCATGGTCAGCGCCGCCGCGGCCAGAGGCACGACGACGAGGC
>Ga0114898_1002230_pt1 | contig 10365 bp, 7 predicted proteins | sample Malvired_Geostar_FD_83496 | JGI IMG/M metagenome (GOLD analysis project Ga0114898, IMG submission 83496) | Marine viral communities from the Global Malaspina Expedition - Malaspina viral metaG DeepMed_Geostar | ecosystem: Environmental > Aquatic > Marine > Oceanic | place: Mediterranean Sea... | reverse complement strand
GCTTCTCGGTGAAGTGCTGGCCGTGGAAGATGTTGTCGCCGAGGATCAGGCACACCGAATCATCGCCGATGAATTCTTCACCGATCAGGAAGGCCTGCGCCAGGCCGTCCGGCGAAGGCTGCTCGGCATAGCTGAAATTGACGCCGAACTGGCTGCCGTCGCCCAGCAGGTTCTGGTACTGCGGCAGATCTTGCGGCGTGGAAATGACCAGGATGTCGCGGATGCCGGCAAGCATCAGCACCGAGATCGGGTAGTAGGCCATCGGCTTGTCGTAGATCGGCAGCAGCTGCTTGGATACGCCAAGGGTGATGGGATGCAGACGAGTGCCGGAGCCTCCGGCGAGGATGATTCCTTTCATGCGTTCTCCAGGGCGCCGAGGCGCTCGCGTTGATAGCTGCCGTCCTGGACGCGACGGCACCATTCGAGGTTGTTCAGGTACCACTGCACGGTCTTGCGCAGGCCGCTCTGGAAGGTTTCCTGCGGCACCCAGCCGAGCTCGCGCTCGATCTTGCTGGCGTCGATGGCGTAGCGCAGGTCGTGGCCCGGGCGATCCTTGACGAAGGTGATCAGGTCTTCATAACGGGCCAGGCCGGCGGGCTTGTTCGGCGCCAGCTCCTCCAGCAGCGCGCAGATGCCGCGCACCACCTCGATGTTCTTCTGCTCGTTGTGGCCGCCGATGTTGTAGGTCTCGCCGACCACACCTTCGCTGACCACCTTGAACAACGCGCGGGCGTGATCCTCGACGAACAGCCAGTCGCGGATCTGCGAGCCGTCGCCGTAGACCGGCAGCGGCTTGCCATCCAGCGCATTGAGGATCACCAGCGGGATCAGCTTCTCGGGAAAGTGGAACGGCCCGTAGTTGTTCGAGCAGTTGGTGATCAGCACCGGCAGGCCGTAGGTACGCTGCCAGGCGCGAACCAGATGGTCCGACGAGGCCTTGCTGGCCGAATAAGGCGAGCTGGGCGCGTAGGGCGTGGTCTCGGTGAACAGGTCGTCGACGCCGTGCAGGTCGCCGTAGACCTCGTCGGTGGAGATGTGGTGGAAACGGAACGCCGCACGGCGCTCGGCCGGCAGGCTCTGCCAGTAGGCGCGGGCGGCCTCCAGCAGCTGATAGGTGCCAACGATGTTGGTCTGGATGAACTCGGCCGGGCCATCGATGGAGCGGTCGACGTGGGACTCGGCGGCCAGATGCATGATGGCGTCCGGCTGGAACTCCAGCAGCGCCTCGCTTACCCGCTCACGATCGGCGATGTCGGCCTGGAGGAACTGATAGCGCGGGTTGTCGTCCACGCTGGCCAGCGACTCGAGGTTGCCGGCATAGGTCAGTTTGTCCAGGTTGAGCACGCTGTGCTCGGTATCGAGAATGAGGTGACGGATCAGTGCGGAACCGATGAATCCGGCACCGCCAGTAACGAGAATGCGCATAGTGATGGGGCTTCCTTGGCGCGCTGTCGAGCGTCAGGCTCTTAGCATGTCGGCACGATAGACCGGCCGTCGATGCAAAAATTCCCGGGTATGGTGGGGCGCCGGGTGACCGTTTGGTTACCCGCGTGCATCATAGGGTACTGGCACGATGCCCGGCAGCCGGCGCGCCAGGGCGCCGGGTTGAGGATCGGGCAGGCCGCGAGGGGCGGCTTGTGTGCGCGTGCGATCGGCGCGCAAGGTATTGATGCCGTACCGCTGTGCAGAGGAGAGTCCCCCCATGCCCCCTAACCCTGTGCCAGGTGCAGGCATCGATGCGAACGCAGCCGACCAGCCGATTGGCGGTATCGCCAGTATCCTCGACCGGCTCGATGCGCTGGTCTACGTGGCCGACATGCAGACCTACGAGCTGCTGTATCTCAACGAGTACGGGCGCGCCATCTGGGGTCAGTACCAGGGCAAGGCCTGCTGGCAGCTGCTGCAGGCGGAGCAGCAGGGTCCCTGCCGGTTCTGCAGCAACGCACAGCTGGTCGACCCCGACGGGCGACCTGCTGGTGTGCATGTGTGGGAATTCCAGAACACGGCCAATGGCCGGTGGTACCAGTGCCGGGACCAGGCGATCCCCTGGACTGACGGTCGTTTGGTCCGCCTGGAAATCGCCACCGACATTACCGAGCGCAAGCGCATGGAGCAGCAGCTGCACCTCGCGGTGTCGCGCGCCGAAACCCTGGCGCGCACCGACGAATTGACCGGCCTGAACAATCGCCGGGCATTCTTCGAACTGGGCGAGCGGGCCTTTGTACACAACCGTCGGCCGCGGCCGATGGCGGTGGTCATGTTCGATATCGATCACTTCAAGCAGGTCAACGACACCTGCGGGCATGCTGCGGGCGATCAGCTGCTGCGAGCCATTGCCGCGGCGTTGCGTCCTCTGGTGCGTCCGGCGGATGTGCTGGGTCGCCTGGGCGGCGAGGAGTTCGCGCTGATCCTCGCCGATACCGAGCGGGACCAGGGGCTGGCGATCGCCGAGCGTCTGCGCCTGGCGATCGCGGCGGTGGCCGTGGCTGATGGCGAGCGCACGGTTCGCTGTACCGCGAGCTTCGGCGTCAGCGCTTGCCGGGACGGTTCCAGCACCCTGGATGCCATGCTAAGCGAAGCCGACCTGGCGCTGTTCCGCGCCAAGCGCGGCGGTCGCAACCGGGTCGTGCAGGGCCGATCGGGCTAGCGCAGCGACTTGCGCAAGCGCGCCAGCGCACCGATGAAGAACACCGTGCCGATCACCATCAGCGCCAGTAGCTGCGGCCAGACGATGGCCGTGCCGGCATTGCGGAACAGGATCGCCTGAGCCAGTTCGACGAAATGCGTGGTCGGCGCCACCAGCATGATGCTCTGCACCAACTCCGGCATGCTCTCGCGCGGCGTCACCCCGCCGGAGAGGATCTGCAGCGGGATCAGCGTGAGGATCACCAGCAGGCCCAGCTGCGGCATGGAGCGCGCCACCGTGCCGAAGAAGATGCCCATCGAGGTGGCGGCGAACAGGTGCAGCGCCGCACCGCCGGCGAACAGCCACAGCGAGCCCTGGATCGGGATATCGAGCCAGCCCTCGACGACGAAGCGCAGGGCGAACGCCGCTGCCGCCAGCACCACCAGACCCATCGCCCAGACCTTGCCGACCATGATCTCGAACGGTGTCACCGGCATCACCAGGAGGTGCTCGATGGTGCCGTGCTCGCGCTCGCGGATCAGCGCCGCGCCGGTAAGGATGATCGCCAGCATGGTGATCTGGTTGATCACCTCGTTCACCGCGCCGAACCAGGCGCGGCTGAGGTTGGGGTTGAACGCGGTGCGCACCACCGCTTCGACCGGCAGCACGTCTTCGCTGCGGTAGCGGCGGACGAATTCGGCGGTCTCGCTGGCGATGATCTGCTGGATGTGCCCTGCGCCGGTGAACGCCTGGCTGACCTGGGTGGCATCGACGTTGAGCTGGATGGTCGGCTGGCGGCCGGCGAGCAGGTCCTGCTGGAAGCGCGGCGGGATGTTCAGGGTGAAGGTGTAGAGGCCGTCGTCCATGCCGCTGTCCATCTCCTGATGGCTGATGGCCTTCGGCTCGATGAAGTAGGGCAGCTGAAAGGCGTTGATGATGCGCAGCGACGCCTGCGAGCGGTCCTCGTCGACCACCGCGATGCTGGCCCGGTGCGGCGCCTCGGGAATTGCCGTGGCACCTTCGTAGATGGCCAGGGTGAACGAATAGATGATCAGCACCAGCATCGCCGGGTCGCGGTAGAGGCTGCGCAGTTCCTTGAGGCCGAGCTGGAAGATGTTGCCGAGCTTGCGTCGCAGGCCACCCATGTCATTTCTCCTGCTTGCGCAGGCCGGCGACGCTGAGCAGGGTCAGCAGCGGAATGGCCAGCAGCATGGGAATGAAATAGGGGTACAGCTCGACCAGCCCGAGGGCCTTGGAGAACACCCCGCGGCTGATGATCAGGAAGTGGCTGGTCGGGTAGAGCTTGCCGACGAAGGCGCCGGCGCCCTCCATCGCCGAGACCGGGTGGATCAGCCCGGAGAATTGGATCGCCGGCAGCAGCGTGACGATGGTCGTGCCGAAGATAGCCGCGATCTGGCTGTTGAAAATCGCCGACATCAGCAGTCCCAGGCCAGTGGCGCAGGCCACGTAGAGCAGCGCGCCGAGGCAGAGGGTGAGGATGCTGCCCTTGATTGGAATACCGAAGACGAACACCGCCAGCAGCGCCAGGGTGGCGAAGTTGAACATGCCCAGCGCGATATAGGGCAGCTGCTTGCCGAGCAGGAATTCCAGGCGGGTGGTCGGCGTGACGTAGAAATTGGTGATCGAGCCCAGTTCCTTTTCGCGCACCACGCCGAGGGCGGTGAGCATCGCCGGGATCATCATCAGCAGCAGCGGGATCATCGCCGGGGCCATGGCCGGCAGGCTCTGCACGTCAGGGTTGTAGCGGTAGCGGATGGCGACGTCCGCTGGCGTGAGCTGGCCGTCGACACCGGCCTCGCGGGCCAGCTGCTGCAGGTAGTTGAGGTGGATGCCCTGCACATAGCCCTTGATGGTGTCGGCGCGCATCGGCATGGCGCCATCGATCCAGAACGCGACCTGGGGCACCGCGCCGCGCTTGAGGTCGCGGCCGAAGTTCGGCGGGATCTCCACCGCCAGGCTGATGTCTCCGCTGCGCAGACGCTGATCGAGCTCGGCATGGTTGGCCAGCGGAGCCTTCTCTATGAAGTAGCGCGAGCCGGCCATGTTCAGCAGGTAGTGCTGGCTGGTGGTGGTCTGGTCGCGGTCGAGCACGGCGTAGGTCAGGTTCTCGACGTCGAAGCTGACCCCGTAGCCCATGATGAACATCAGCAGCACGCTGCCGAGCATTGCCAGCGTCGCGCGGATCGGGTCGCGGCGCAGCTCCATGGCTTCGCGGCGGGTGTAGCTGAGCAGGCGGCGCAGGCTGAAGCGGGCCTGACGGCTGCTGTCGCCGGGTGCATCGAGCGGGCCGCGCGTGTTGGCCGGCGTCGCGGCCGGCTGCTCGGCGGCATTGGCCGCGGCGGCTTCCTCCAGGTAGGCGATGAAGGTCTGTTCCAGCGTCGGCAGGCCGCGCTTGGCCATCAGCGCCTGCGGCGTGTCGCTGTCGAGCACTCGCCCGGCGTGCATCAGCGAGATGCGGTCGCAGCGCAGCGCCTCGTTCATGAAGTGGGTGGAGATGAAGATGGTCACGCCGTCCTCGCGCGACAGCTGCACCAGGAGTTCCCAGAAGCCGTCACGGGCGACCGGGTCGACCCCGGAGGTGGGTTCGTCGAGGATCAGGATCTCCGGGTTGTGGATCACCGCCACCGCCAGCGACAGACGCTGGCGCACGCCCAGCGGCAGGCTGCTGGGCAGGCTCTCGGCATCGCCGGTGAGGTCGAAGCGGGTGAGCATCTCCTGAATGCGTGTGGCGCGCCGCTCTGCCGGCAGATGGAACAGCCGCGCGTGCAGATCGAGGTTCTGCCGCACGCTCAGCTCGCTGTACAGCGAGAAGGCCTGGGACATGTAGCCGACGCGCTGACGGGTCTGCATGTCGTGCGGGTCCACCGGCTTGCCGAACAGCAGCGCCTCGCCCTCGCTGGCGGGCAGCAGGCCTGTGAGCATCTTCATGGTGGTGGTCTTGCCGCAGCCGTTGGAGCCGAGGAAACCGAAGATCTCGCCGCGGGCGATGCGGAAATTGACCCGGTCCACCGCGACGAAATCGCCGAAGCGCATGGTCAGCCCATGGGCCTCGATGGCGATGCTGTCGCTCGCCGGCTGCGGCGGGATGATCAGCTCGCGGTGCTGGCTGCGTTTGGCTTCCGGCAGCAGGCGGATGAACGCCTGCTCCAGTGAGTCGCTGCCGGTGCGCGCCAGGAGTTCGGCCGGCGTGCCGGTGGCCAGCACCTGGCCGGCGTCCATCGCCACCAGATGGTCGAAGCGCTGCGCCTCGTCCATGTAGGCGGTGGCCACCAGCACACTCATCTGCGGGCGTTCGCCACGGATGCGCTCGATCAGCTCCCAGAACTGCGCACGCGACAGCGGGTCGACGCCCGTGGTGGGCTCGTCGAGGATCAGCAGATCGGGGTCGTGGATCAGCGCGCAGCAGAGGCCGAGCTTCTGCTTCATGCCGCCGGAGAGCTTGCCCGCCGGGCGCTCGACGAAGGGCGCGAGGCCCGTGCTGCGGGTCAGCTCGGCGATGCGCCAGCGGCGCTCGGCGGCGTCCTGGCCGAACAGTCGGCCGAAGAACTCGAGGTTCTCGAACACCGTCAGCGTCGGGTAGAGGTTCTTGCCCAGGCCCTGGGGCATGTAGGCGATGCGCGGGCAGACCGCGCGGCGGTGGCCGGCATCGCCCATGTCGCCGTCGAGCACTTGCACATGGCCCTGCTGCAGCTTGCGCGCACCGGCGATCAGCGCCAGCAGGCTGGACTTGCCGACTCCGTCCGGGCCGATCAGGCCAACCATGCAGCGCGCCGGCAGGCTCAGGCTGAGGTCATCCAGCGCGCGGGTCTTGCCGTACTGCAGGCTGACGCCTCTGATCTCGGCGACCGGGGGAGGGGACTGGTTCATTGGCCGACATTGATCTGCAGGTGCGCCGGCCATTCGGCGTCCGCGTCCAGCTTGAGGTAGGCGACGCCCGGCAGGCCGGTCTTGACCTGCTCCATGTGCTTCTTCAGCAACTCGGGATCGATCCGCGCCTTGACCCGGAACATCAGCTTCTCACGCTCGCTTTCGGTTTCCACCGTCTTCGGCGTGAACTGCGCGACGCTGGCGACATAGGTGATCCGGGCGGGAATCACGTACTGCGGTGCGGCATCGATCACCAGGCGCGCCTCCGAACCCATGGCGACACGGCCGGCCTGGCGCTCGGGCAGGAAGAAGGTCATGTAGACGTCGGCCAGGTCGACCAGATTGAGCAGCTTGCCGCCGGCGCCGAGCACCTCACCTGGCTGCGCGACGCGGTACTGCACGCGGGCCACGCGGTCGGTCTTCAGCTCGCTGTCGCTGATGTCCGCCTGCAGCCGTACGACGCTGGCCTGGGCAGCCTCCAGCGCCGACTGCGCCTCGATCACCTGCGACCTGGCGGCGGCGATACCGGCGTCGGCGGACAAGACCTGGGCGCGGGAGGCAGCCAGCGCGGCCTGGGCGCTCTGCATGGCGGCGAGATCGTCGTCCAGCTGCTGGCGCGGCATGGCGTTGCGGTCGACCAGCGTCTTGGTGCGTTGGTGGCGCTTCTGCGCGGCGGTCAGCTCGGCACGGCGCTGCAGCACCACGGCCTCGGCGGTGGCCTTCTCGCTCTCGCGCTGGGTGACCAGCGCCTGGGCGGTGAGGATGGCATTTTCCGCTTGGCGCACCTGAGCGCGGGCCTGGTTGAGCTGGGCCTCCAGCACCTCGGTGTCCATCTGTGCGATGACCTGGCCGGGCTGGACGAAGTCGCCTTCGTCGACGCTGATCTCGCGGATGCGCCCGCCGAGCTTGGTCGCCACGTCGATCTCGGTAGCCTCGATGCGCCCGTTGCCGCTGGCGAATCCGTCGCCCAGGCCATCGGTGCGCAGCTCGGACCAGGCCAGCAGGCCGATGACGACCAGCGCGACGAGTGCGAACAGCACCCGGCGAAGGGTTTTCTGGGCTGGGGCTTTCATGGGCGTTCCCTTATCGTGAAGCAATGTTGGCATGCTAAGCGATGGGCAGGGCGCTTGCGCTTAGCCTGAATCAATAAAACTGCTGTTTAGCGCGTTTACATGACCGTTTCGCCGGACTTCACTGCGCAGACTGGCTTTTTGCTATCTCGATCGTCCAGCGTTGCAGCTGACGGCTCAGCTCGTCGCTGGCCTCGCCGAAGGCCGCCACCACGCTTTCCAGCTGCGGGCTGGCGCTGGGCTGGCGGACCTCGAAGCGGCGGCTGGCAAGGATGCGCTGCTCCGGTGTAGTCGCCAGCTGAGCATCCAGCCTGACCAGCACCTGCGGCTGGCCATCGACGTACTCGCTCTGGAACGCGCGCAGTTCGCTGAACAGCTCCAGCTCGGCGAACAGATTGCTGTCCTCATTGCTCACCGCCACCGGTCCGCTCTGGCGGAACTGTTCGATCAGCCGGTCGCGCAGTAGGGTCGGCGCGGCATCGCTCCAGCGCGCGCCCTGGTAGCTGCTGATCTGGTTGCCATCCGGCACCACGGCGATGCGCGGTCCGGCAAGGATGCGGCTGGCATGCGGGGTGTGGATGCGCAGTGCCTGCTGCAGTCGCTCGCCTTGCTGGACCGCCGGCGAATCGGCGGTGGGCAGCAGGTACACGCGGATCGGTTCGGCCTCGGGCAGCAGCGTGCAGGCCGCGAGCGTGCCGAGCAGGCTTGCGAGGGCAAGGGGGCGGAACAGCGCAAGGCGGCTCATGGGGTGAACTCCTGGATCTTCTCGCGGCCGAGCAGGAAGCCGCTGGGATTGTCTTCGAGGCGCTGGGTGACGCTGCGCAGGGCTCCGAGGGTGCCGCGCAGCTCGTTGATCGCCGGGCCCAGGTCGCTGAAGCCCTGCAGGCCGTTGTTCAATGCGCCCTGGTTGCTCGACAGCAGCTCGTCCAGGCGCGACGTGGCGCGCTCCAGCGCGGCCATGGATTCGCCGGCGCTGCTCAGCAGCTGGCGCCCTTCGTCATCGATCAGACCGTTGGCGTTCTGCGTCAGCCGGGTGATCTCCGCCAGCGTGGTGTTGGTCTGTTGGCCCAGTTGGCTGAGCTGGGTCAGCGCCTGGCTGAGGTCGCCACGCTGTTCGGCCAGCACACTGGTGGCCTGCTCGAGATTGGCCAGGGTGCGGCCGATGCGCTCGGCGTTGTCCTCGGAGAGCATCAGGTTGGCGCTGCGCAGCAGGTTGTTGATGTTGGTCATCAGGTCTTCGCCGTTCTCCAAGAGCGCACTCAGCGGCGAGGGGTCGGCGATGATCAGTGGCGGCTCGCCACGCTTGCCTTCCAGCGGCGGGCTCTGCGGCGTGCCGCTGTGCAGCTGGATGATCATGCTGCCGGTGATGTTGGCCAGCGCCAGACGCGCGCGGGTGTCCTGCTTGATCGGCGTGCCGGCATACACGCGGATGCGCGCGCGCACCTTGCGCGGATCGTCCGGCTCCAGCCACAGCGCCTCGACATCACCAACCTTGATGCCGCTGTACTCCACCGAACTGCCGTTGGACAGCCCGCTGACCGCGCGATTGAAGCTGATCTCGTAATAGTTGTATTCGCGGTCCATGCTCGACTTGCCCAGCCAGAGGGCGAACAGCAGCGCGCCGCCGACTGCCAGGACGGTGAACAGGCCGATCATTACGTGGTGGGCGCGGGTTTCCATGTCAGTTCTCCAACAAGTCGGCGGCCTGTTGCGCCGCCCGGCCGCGCGGGCCGTGGAAGTAGTCGCGGACCCAGGCGTCGTCGGTGGCTTCCACCACCTCCAGGCGATCGGCCACCAGCACGCGCTTGCGTGACAGCACGGCCACCCGGTCGCAGATGGTGTAGAGCGTATCCAGATCGTGGGTCACCAGAAACACGCTGAGGCCCAGCGCGTCGCGCAGGGTCAGGATCAGCTGGTCGAAGGCCGCCGCGCCGATGGGGTCGAGGCCGGCAGTGGGCTCGTCGAGGAACAGCACCTCCGGGTCCAGCGCCAGCGCGCGGGCCAGGGCGGCGCGCTTGACCATGCCCCCGGAGAGCTCGTCGGGGTACTTGCAGGCAGCATCTGCCGGAAGACCGGCCAGTGCCAACTTCAGCCGCGCCAGGTGTTCGGCGTCGCGGCGCTCGAGCCCGGCGTGCTCGATCAGCGGCAGCGCGACATTCTCCTGCAGATTCAGCGAGGTGAACAGCGCGCCGCGCTGGAACAGTACGCCAAAACGTCGTTCCACCTGCGAGCGGCGCTCGGCCGACAGTTCCAGCAGATTTTCGCCGAACACGCTGACGCTGCCGGCATTTGGTCGGCGCAGGCCGACGATGCTGCGCAGCAGCACCGACTTGCCGGTGCCCGATCCGCCGACCACGCCGAGAATCTCGCCGCGACGGATGTCCAGGTCGAGACCGTCGTGCACGGTCTGGTTGCCGAAGCGGTTGACCAGTCCGCGTACCTGGATCAGTGCGTCGTCGCGCGTCACCAGCCCATCTCCATGAAGAACAGCGCGGCGATGGCATCCAGCAGGATCACCATGAAGATCGCCTGGACCACGCTGGAGGTGGTGTGCTCGCCCACCGACTGCGCGCTGCCGCTGACCTTGAAGCCTTCCAGGCAGCCGATCACCGCGATGACGAAGGCGAACACCGGCGCCTTGCCCAGCCCGACCAGAAAATGGCTGACGGCGATGTCGCGCGCCATGATGGTGAAGAACATCGTCGGCGAGATGTCCAGCGCCAGCACGCAGACCACCAGGCCGCCGGCGATGCCGCTGAGCATGCCGACGAAGGTCAGGAT
>Ga0114898_1002225_pt1 | contig 10377 bp, 9 predicted proteins | sample Malvired_Geostar_FD_83496 | JGI IMG/M metagenome (GOLD analysis project Ga0114898, IMG submission 83496) | Marine viral communities from the Global Malaspina Expedition - Malaspina viral metaG DeepMed_Geostar | ecosystem: Environmental > Aquatic > Marine > Oceanic | place: Mediterranean Sea... | reverse complement strand
GTATAAAACTACCACTCCTGTGATAGGAGTTTCCTCGAAGGTCATGGAAATGTGTACTGCATAATCTGTTGTCAGCGCACTCATCATCGAGGTCATACCGGGAGTACATACCACCGGAAACGGAATCATCAACCTCCTTGCGTCTTCAGGTGGACCGGCAAAGGCAGGCGCCATTGCCACTAGGGCTAAAAGGAGCGCCTTCACAGCCTACTCCTGTATTCTTGTAGCTTTTTGTCCATGTCAGGGGGAAGCGACAGCCCTAACTGGGGTGTAATCGGGGGTCCTTCATAGGTGTCCTCCCCTGTTTCCGGGAAGTACCGGAGCACCTTGTCTAGTGCTGCAGCGTACTGTTGTACTGAAATCTTCCCCATAAAGTACTTTCGCTCAGCTTCCGCAAAGCTGGACAGCTGCTTAAAGGCCCACGGTGATGTGGCTATCTTACCACCAGCCCGTATTGCCATAACAATTATGACGGGTTTCCACCACTCTATGTCGAACATCGCGGCTGCGCCGCCAGACGCGGCAGAGGTTCCAGCTATTGCACCCAGCGCCCTTGGATTTAGACCGGACATTATGGCCTTGCCACCGCCTAACATACCTCTTCTCATCTGCATCTTTGCAGCGTTGTAGGTTATGGGGTAGTCACCCAGGTTGGCTATGAAGTTTTCCATTTGCTTGCGGGTAATGCCACTACCCTTCATCAACTCCTCGAACACACCTGGCTTAGCGTCTATCTGCAGCAACTCTCGAAATTTCTTTACGTTGAAGATAGCGTCAGGTGTCCCAGGCTCTGTAACATACGCCCGCTCGAAGGTGTCCTCAAGGTATTTACGTCGTCCCTGATTGTACGCCTGGTCACCTACCAGGGCGCGTAGGTCCTGCAGGTATTGCTTACTGTTTGTGTTGAAGGCAACCTCGAACATCTCGTCAGCGTACTTGTTGCCGGGGTTAGTGTAATCGCCCAGGAGGTTCGCTCGATGCCAGAAGTCCTTGTCTACTGCTGCGAACCTCTGACCCACATTTCGCTCAAGAAGTCCCATCACCTCCCCAAAATACTTATCGGCAAACTCGGTCTTAGCGGCGAACTCCTTAAACTCATCGTCCCCGCTAGTCCTAGCTGTGTAACGCATCTCTTCTATAGCGTCCTGCACAGCCCGTAGGGCGCCACGTAATGACGCGGTATCTTGCGCTGGATCGTTCTTAGTCCTGCGTACCGCCTCTGACAACATGGTTTTAAGATTACGTATCCGCTCCATCGTGGTGAAGGTGCCGACGTTAGAGAAGTTTTCAATCACCCACCTACCCCAATCATCAGCAGTAAAATTAGACATCTGATCCCCTAGCTTCTTAGGCACTACCCCGGTCCTAAGAAACTCGGCAATGTCCTCCGCAGAAAACTGTGGTTTCTTCAAGGGCAGCTTACTACCAAACGCCTCCACTAGATCGGTAGCGTATTGCCTCAACGCATTTGTAGGGATTATTCCTCCCCGGTCCGCGTACTTCTTGTCGAAGGGAGCAGCTGCTTTGTACATATCATCATACAAGGTAGTGACAGACTCGAGCATCCATTTACCCATAGCCCTAGCGTCATTGACGAACCTCATACCTAACGTGGCTTCGTCAACCAGAGGTGCCAAGTTTTCTAGCTTAGCATTCCACCAGTCCAGGGACTTCGATATGTTCTGTTGGCGCCTTACCTGAAACCAAGTACCCACTACCACAGGCATCTTACCAAAAACCTTAAAGCCGGTTACAGCCCTGGACTTACCAGCAGCTGACGGGTCTGGGGTAGCATAAGGTTTCCCTCCGTACTTACCCTCACCACGAACCATTTGATACCTTTGGTACACCTCATCAATCCAGGCCCTAGCTTCTGCCGTAGCCCTGCCTGCCTTAACCCCTAGAGTGCCAGTAAGGAACTTAGCTGCGGTATCCTTTACTGCAGTAGCCATAGTAGGAAGGCCAGAGAACAGTGTATTCCATAGCAATGAGGTTCTCTGCGCCTCAGCCATCTCGTTTATATCTACACCCTCCAACATAAACTGTTGGTATAGTCCGTCCATCATAGCGCTACCGGCAGACGCTAAGAGGGGGCCAGTTATCGCTAACTGACCTGCGGTACTCGCTGGTTCTAATACGCCCGGCCCCTGTAGGAGTGTGCCTAGCGTAGCAGCAGCCCAGCCCCCTACGTCACCGACCATCCTCCAGTTGTTCCTGTCCCGGACCATGTTGGTAGCGCCCTGAGTGATAGCCTCTCCCTCAGACTCTATGAATCTGTCAAGACCTCCCTCGAGAGCATCGTTTACCCATTCTGTTGATCTTCCTGGGTAGAGCATCTCTTCAGCGCCCCTGAAGATACGCCCGGAAAAGCTGGTGTCTTCTGAAGGCCGCGGAGTTTCTACCCCAGGCTCTATGGATGGAAGAGGTGAATCGATCCGGTACTGCGCTCTCCGCTGAGCCTCTTCGGCCCCTGGATCAGTTATGAACTCGTCTTCCCTGAGTGTCTCTTGGGTAAGGGGAGGCTCTTCCGACATGCCCTCTATTACGGCAGCTACTTCGGCAGCGCCTGCAATATCCTCAGCGTCTAGGCGTTGCTTCCATAACTGTAATAGCTGTTCCCTTGTCATTGTTTTTTACGCGCCTTGAACATCGCCTCTAAATCATCTTTCTTTTCTTTGTCCATAGGTATAATATGTCCGTACTGACCCTGCTTATATTGCTGCGAAATAAGCCCTGGGTTAAGTTGCCTGTCGTAGTCGTTGATCTTCTGCTGGGCTACCTTGATGATTGTTTCTATACGGTTAGCCACCTGCTCACTACTCCCTGTAAACATCGAGGATGCTGCCGTGGCTCGGGTATAGATGTCTTTCAGCAGTCTGTCTTTAGTGCTCCAGAGCCTGGCTAACTGCGTAGCCATACCCAGTTCGTATATCTGTATCTGCGCTAACTGCCTCTCGCCCTCAGTGGTACCCGTGAGCCTGGAGATGATGCCTCCGGCACCCCTAGCAACTCCGTTCAACACATCCGCAGCCGCGTCTACCTTCTGTTGTTGCGCCGTCCAATTTGCTATGTACTCCTCCTTCTGCCCCTCAGTGAGCGTAGGATCAACACGTAGGTCCGCAATGATGTTGGCGATGGCTATAGAGTTTGTGTTTGCATGATATACACTGGTCGCAGGATCACCCATTCCCGTTGCTCTCTGAAAGATTTTCCACATATCAAGCCCCACTCCGATAGCTTTCTGCGCGTCTTTCATCAAGCTACCCGACAGGCCGAATATGCCGGGATTAGCCTTCTGCCATTGCTGCATCGTTACAGCTAGTCTAAGCAGGTCGTTGGCCTTGGCCTTCCTCTGCTCCACCTTCACTACCTCATTCTCGGCTAGTTCGCCTCTCTGAACACGGGCAATCCGCTCACCCTCAGACTGATTTACCTGGCCTCCTATCTTAAACGCTCTCCCCCTGTAGTAACTGTCCGCTACAGGGTTGCTGCTGTTGTAGGTTGTTACGAAACCCCCAGGCCCTACAAACTGAGCCTCTTGCGGGGACCCAGTAGGTTTGTAACTCAACGCACCGGCTCTTTGTAATGCCCTGATATGGTCTATATCCTTACTGGTGTTTATAGTAAAGTTGCGTACTGAGCCTACCTGGTAGTTCTCTGGGAGTTCAAAGTACCGCCTGGCTGCCATGAACTCCTTGTATATTTTGCTGTCCGTGCCAGCCTCGTCGGCTACCATTATCTTGGTGGGTAGTGCGAAAGACTGCTGGCCCAGCAGGCCGTCCCCGGCTGTGTTCCCTGGGTCTTTTGTAGACCAGGAGTTTGCTAGCACCTTTTCCTGATAGTCTATGTCCCGCTTGTCTATGTCCACTCGCTGAGTGCCGTCTGGGGAATACCACGTATCATACTGAATACCGGGAGTACTCAGTGTGTACATCTCTGTTGCTTGCTTTATGATCTCGGGGTCAAGGAGAGCGGGTATGTCGTACGCTGCAGCAAGGTCTACAAACCTATCCCGTATAGTGTTTAATGACATAAGTGGCGGTGTTGAATCGTAGCTGATCTGCCCCTTGTCATTAACGACAGCCGCGTTTTCCAACTGTAGTTCTCGTACAATAGGGGCTATCATCTTTTCAGCCTGACCAGTCTCCCAGGCTTTCTGGAAGTCAAGAGCGTTTTTTCTATACGCCCAGTCAGTGCGTGACGCACGATGCAGCTTCAGCATGTCCTGCCAGTCTTCACTGCTCAGCTTTAGTGCTTGTGCCAGGGCGTTTGTTTGTGCGACGTTCTGTGGGTTTGCGGCCCCGTAGGCTTCCCCTACAAACTGATTCTTCTGTACCTTCCAGGCCTTTATCAGGTCACTGTTGGTGAAGTTATCGGACCACCTTATAGACCTCGGAGACTTACCCTGCAGGTAGGAGTAACCGTCTGCACGTTTCTGAAGAGTCTGGCGCTGCTTCATAAGGATAGGGTTAGCGGTGGGGTACGGTAGGCGCGAAGCGATTGTGTTGTAGTTTTTTAGGGTGGCGTCCAACCTCTGCTTCCACTTAGGCCCATCGGCGGTTGAGCCTTCAAGTGCACGAAAGGTATTACTTTCTACGTTCGGCATTACCGGCCCCTCCATTACAGGGGTATTCTGAGAAGGAAGACCGTCCGTAAGAAGATTCTTTACGTTTTGGTTCATCAGCTTTAATTCGTCGGCCTGCGCTTGCAGCCTCTCGGACAGAGTCAGTTCTTCTGCCATTAGCCCTTCCTCCTACCCATGTTCAATATGCCCTGTATACCAAAAGGCTGTGGATGTCCGTACAGAGCACCCGCATCAACCGCTGGCATTTGCGAGAACATTTGTGGGACCGTTTCCGAGAACACCTTTTGGTAATGCTGTGTGTATCGGGGGGTGGGTCCTATCCTGTCGTGTGTTGGGCTGTCAGTTTCAGTCCAATCCCAGTCTGTGTTCTCTCTGAGGTTTTGGTAGAACGAGTTATAGTCAGTCATGGCCTGATTGTAATCATCAGTGCCTTTTTGGGTTAGCGCATCACCGTCTGCGGTGTGCGCGAATACATTATCCTGAGTTCCTGGGACTAACATGTCCGGTGTCGGGGCCTTGGGGAATAGACGCTCCAGTCCAATTCCACTGCCCTCATCCCATAGAAAGCGTTTCCACATTCCACTGGGTCTACGTAGTCGTCTGGTGGGGTAGTTGCTCATTATGAACCTCCGAACATGCCGCCTAGGCCGCCTAGCAGCTTAGCCAGGCTCCCCAGGTTCTGTAGCCCGCTAGGCCTCGTTGTTGAGGCGGACCCATAGTCGCCTGATATCATGGGCATGTACGCGGCGAGCGCGTTACGCTCTTTATTGACGTTGTACTCATACTTTTTCATCCTTGCGTTTATGTCTGCCTGAGCCAGCGCTCTCTTCTGCGCTCCAACCCCGGACTGAGCAGCAAACATGCTTAGAGGTGCGTTCATTACTGTCGGGTACTGACTTAGTGTTTCCAGGCCCAATCGACCAGCGCCCGTGGCTGTGCCATAACCCTGCTGTGCTAAACCGCCAGCACCTAGACCAAGTTGTCCGCCTTGCATCCCCAGTTGCTGAGTTGCTTGTTGGGCCTGTAGGGCCATCTGACCAGCCGGGAGTCTCCTCTGCTGTGCTTGGGAGTGGGCGTCCGCGTACATTCTTGCGGACTGATCGATGAGGCGTTGCGTCGCCTCCTTCCCCGCCAGGCCTGCCATCATGTCGGTTCTCGAACCTCCGCCAGGCTGATACTGAGTAGTTTGTTGTCTTATTTGAGATAAGATACCGCCAGGATCAGACAATGTACCCATTATGTCACGACCCATCGCCTTGGTAACAGCACCTAACTGATCGGTGTTTACTTTACCAGCCAACATATCTTTAAGCTGGGAGGATTGAAAGGGAGTGATCTTTGAATATTGGCCTTGGGTCATCCCGCGCTGCATAGCTCCCTGACCGTAGTTCATTGCTGTCCGACCATAAGCCCCTACCTGATTGGCTCTTTTCTGTGCATCAGACATTGACCGCTCATAGATGTTCTGCGATTGACCATAACCACGACGAAGTTGGCGTTGGGCCTGCCGGTTCATTGTCCTTACCGCACCGCCTCTGGTGTAGCCCATGATTCCTCTGTTAGCCAGCTTCTGCTCTGCCGAAAGTCTGGCGACTGTCGATCCCTTGAAGTAATCAGGCATCCCCTCCGCAAGGAGTCTCTGGGCTTCTGTCCAGCCCGTCCTTAAGAAGGGCTGCTGGTCAACCCAAGGAACTGTAATCTTCTTTTCTGTTGTGATGCCCATCGCTAGTCCTCTTTAATCAAATAGGTGTGAGTAACCTAATTCAGAATCGTCATCCATTAACATGCCTGAGTTATCGCCCATAGTACTCTGTATTGTTTGAGGGACGATGTTGCTTGTAGAAGTTTGCCACTCGGTTTGAAGACTCGGTAGGTCTTGCACCTTTGCTATTAACTCCTGTAAGTATCCCTGAGTCTGTATGGGATCGAGTTGGTCTTGCCAGGCGTACCTCTTACCGCTTTTGCTCAAAGCAGACGGACCATGCTTAGCAACTGCGTCCATAACCTGTTGAGTGTTACCCGTATAGTTAGCGCCCGATTTGTGCATGAGGTTCTGTGCTATTGCGCTGATAGTACCCAGTCCGTACGGAAGTCTTGTTCTTGCTTCCTGCCAAGGTACAGCGTCTGTCGTCCGACTGTAAGGACTTTGTCCTGCATCTTGCGACCGCTGCTCTTCGAGCCGTATTCTCTCTATCTCGTCAGCCTCTGCGGCCTGCGCCGCTACAGAGAACTTTTTGTACCATAGGTCTATTCGTGGGTTGTAAGCCATTATCCTAACCTGTTCCATGTATTGTTGTAGTAGGCGTAGAAGCCCTCTCCGGTACCGCCTGGGTCCCAGTCGCTTCCGTCTGCGTATCTCATATCACCGTCCCTCGGTTTTGTTTTTCTCAGTTCACTAGCTGGCTCTCTGTGCGTAGCCTCAAGCCTAAAAGTGTCCAAGTTAAATATGATATCTCCTAACCTGTTTAACTCGCTAAACAGGTAATCAGGTAGCTGTGAAGGGTCTACAGGGGCTGGGTTAGGGGACCACCGATTGACGCTCTTTACTTGTTTTGCTGTGTACTTGTCAGCCATTACACCCGCATCCGACCACCACGTTTACCCCGAGTCTTCACTTCAAATGCTAGGCTATGTAGCTTCCAATCTATGTCCGTGGAAGACTCGAACCGTACGCCAAAGTACTTTCCGGTAGCCCTACACGAAACCTTTGATTGTGTGTCTGGGTTAAAGTCTATGCCGTCTCCCCAATCTATAGCCCCTTCAGTAGACATTTGAGAACCCACATATACCTTTATGGGGTAAGCACCGGATGCCTCCATCTCAGGGTATACTGCACTTACGAACTTAACTGACTGTGGGTCACCAAGATCATACCCCGACCTTTCTACGTAAGCGGTCATGTTGTCGGCACCGTTCTTGTTCCCACTATTATCCCTGTACAGTTTAGTGTTGGTAACATCCGCAAACACTATGTTCTCCAAGTGTGTGTCATAGGCAGAACTACCCCAAGCAGAGGGATCGCCATTCCAGGACCCTGTGGTGCCATTCCATGACTGTCCGGAAGGGAAGAGGGCCATAATTCCAGAGGCAGCGTGTGATGTTGTTGGTAAGTCCCTCATGGAAAAAGTATTGGTCCTCCAATTCCATAGCACAGCTTTGTTAACTACTGTGGAATTGTCCGAAGGATAGCAGGCCAACATCTCATTATGTAGATGGTCAGCAACTACAAAGCATTTCTTCCAACTCGGGTCTGTTGTGTCACCTGCATTTATGACATCAAATACAGCACGCCTGAGCCTATCGGGCAGGAGCGGCTGTATTGTCTGACCATTATTCAGGTAGAAGTCCGAGTTACCCATAAAGAAATGACCGCCTTCAAACTCAGCTACAGCGTTCTTTGTGAGACAGCCTATGGTTGGTGTGAGTAGCTTGAATGAAAATATGTAGGGGGTTCCCACGTAGTTCATAATGTATATGCTATCGTTCTTGTATATAATAAAGGAGTCACCAAGAGCCAGACCGTCAACTATTTCTCCGGGAGTATCTGAAAGTTCATATTCACCAGCATCGAGCGTTGCGTCAGACTCGTCCCATGTGCTGGGGGCTGAGTAGAATGAGGCCTCAGTAGACCACTTCACTAATCTAGGCTCTGGATTGGTCCTATTCCAGTTCAAACCTACAAGGAAGGTCCTGAATGACCTTAGCACACTACATTTTTCAGTTTCTGCTGAAGGCCAATTACTCAACTCCATCATTGGATGCGCTTTGTTAGGTATACCGCCGCTGAGAGGCCACATTTGCGGAGTATCATATCCGTTCGTGGCGATAACTATCCCGTTATGGTCTGTCGCAGCCCACTTCCTTGAGGTGGTATTTGCGTCGTAGTCTACTGCTGTGGTGGTGGTTGCTAATGTTGGCGTAACAATAGCCTCGTCTGGGTGAGGGTAAGCTAATTGCGCTGGGGAAGTTAGGGTTATAACGCCTGTTGACGTATTCCTAGCAGAGTAAAGGAAGGTTTCGTACCTGTTTGTGAGTAAATCAGACGTTATAGATGTGCCAATCTTGAGGCTTCCCGTAGCGGGTAAGGCTGTTAAGGCCGCACCCGTGTCGACAGTTATATCTGTATCAGTAGCAGCCACAGCCCCATTCAGGGTTAGGGTAGCTTGCCTGGTTATAACGGTCCAGTTCGTATCGTCCCATACGGCTATGTCGTCAGTACCAAAAGCAAGCCAATAGTAGTTCCCATTAGCGTCCTCGTAGGGTAGGATGTAGTAAGGAGCGAATGGACAATCGCTAGGATCATTCATTACCTCTGTGTAACCCCTTATTTTCTTTACCCCGTTGTTAAGGAAGCGCACGTTATTCCCGTTAGACCATGCGTTTTCAGGAAGGTTATACGGGGGTATATCCTTTATTATCCCTACTGATCCAAGATCATTTATAGGTACTAATGGCATTAGGCTGGTGGCGTGGGCCAAGTGATGTTAAAGGGGTCAGGTTGATTTGTTATGTCCCTGAGGTCTTGTCTGTAGGTTTCCCATTCAGTTCTCTTTTCTACGGTCATTGGAACATCTGACAAAACCGTCCAATCTGAAGCCTCTAACCTTGTTTTTCGTTCGCCCCTAACAATAAACCATTGCTCATTATCTCTACCCCCCAAAACAGACGCCCAAACTGGCTTCTTTGACGGATCACTATAGATAACACCAGAGTCATAATCGCTCTCCGTGTCTACTATGCCATGTATTGAGAATCCCTCATTAGGAGCAAGAGTCGTTAGAATGTTCCCTAAAGCATTCATGTCCGTAAACGTCATTATGTTATCTCCCAAGCAACCGCATTGTATTCCCCAACAGAATTTCCACCGCCAGAGGGGTCACCACTGGTAAACTGTATATTGAAAATGTGGTCGCCTACCGCCAAACCACTTGTATCCACCCTAGTTATAGAGGTTATACCCCTTACCTCATTATTTGCTGATGCAGATGCCCCAAGATTATTCCATTCTCCAGTACACCTTACAGATGCACCTAAAGCAGCGGAACCAGTATCACTATATATTTGGCAACTGCCTGTTTGGTATGTACCATAGTTCCAAAGCCCTGTCTGTGTTTCGACTTGAAGCAAGAGGTCGGTTGATGCAGAAGCCTTTGTAACTGTAAAGCTGTACGCCGTAGTCATACTAGTGCTCCTAACACTTGTAGAGGCATCCCCTGCGAAGTAAGAAATCTTCTCCACTTTTGCCCCCGCAACTGCTGCCCAGGATGCTGATGTACCGTTTGTTGTTAGGTACTTTCCTGAATGGCCTGTCTGGCTTGGCAGTTCATCTCCGGCTGCGGAGGCCCAATCTAGGTTTCCCCCTCCATCCGTGGTAAGGAACTGATTAGGGCTTCCGTCTGCCGTAGGAAGAAGCCATCCTACTGTGTTAGACCCCAACAACTTAAAGTCAACCACTGGAGATGTATTCAGAGTTACCCAAGCACCGTCAGCCTCGTTCCGTATTTTTAATACATTTAAGGTAGTATCAAACCAAAGCTGTCCTGCTGAAGTAGAGGTTGGCTCAGTTCCTGTATGAATTCCGTTCATAGCAGAATTGGCATTGGGAAATGTTTCCTGTAATACTGTCTTTATTAGTCTAATATGGTCATCGCCTTCTGAGATAGAATCCGAGCCAGGCGGGTAGGCCGGGACTAATCCGCTAATAAATCCTGATGAACTTTCTACTGTCATAATTTATACCTTTGGAAATTGTGCCTTAACTGATGCTATGTGATCTTTCCATGTCGTTGTGT
>Ga0114898_1002221_pt1 | contig 10388 bp, 10 predicted proteins | sample Malvired_Geostar_FD_83496 | JGI IMG/M metagenome (GOLD analysis project Ga0114898, IMG submission 83496) | Marine viral communities from the Global Malaspina Expedition - Malaspina viral metaG DeepMed_Geostar | ecosystem: Environmental > Aquatic > Marine > Oceanic | place: Mediterranean Sea... | reverse complement strand
GCCGACCGCGGCGAACATGCCCGACAGATAGTCGTTGATGCGCACGGTCATGGTCAGGATGTCGTCGATCTCCTGGGTGGTGGCCCAGTTGAAGGCGGTGATGTGCTCTTCGGTCACCATCGGATCGCCGAGCTCATCCTTCTTGTAATAGAATTCGATGATCGAACGGGGCAGGGCGGTGCCTTCCTCCTGGCCCAGACGCTGGGCCAGCGAGCCGGCGACCACGTTGCGGCACACGACTTCCAGAGGAATGATCTCCACCTCGCGGATCAGCTGCTCGCGCAGGTTCAGCCGCTTGATGAAGTGATTGGCGATGCCCATGCCGCCCAGGCGGGTCATGATGAACTCGCTGATCTTGTTGTTCAGCACGCCCTTGCCCTCGAGGATGGCCTTCTTCTGGGCGTTGAAGGCGGTTGCGTCATCCTTGAAGTACTGGATCAGGGTGCCGGGCTCGGGTCCTTCGTAAAGGATCTTGGCCTTGCCTTCGTAAATCTTCTTGCGGTTCTTCATCACGGTTCCCGTTGGGGGAGGCGGCGGCGCTGGGCCGAAAAAACGAAAACCGCGCCGCCCGGGACCGAAGAGACGGGCCAGAGGGCTGCGCGGGCGGAATCAGGCTGGCGCCACTATAGCGCCCGGCGGTAGACTGCGCGGCGCCTATATCGCATGGGCGTAGAACGCACAAACGCCGCACCCCCGCTGCGTTGGAGTCGCAAGTGCCCGACATGGGCCCAGTTCCTGTTGCGTTCGCGCCGGGGCGGGCTATAGACGGCGCCGCGACCCGCCGGGGGGCGCGTCAGGAGTTGATGCAGCGTATGACCACCTTTGACGAACGCGAAAAGGGTTTCGAGAGCAAGTTCGCCCGGGACCAGGAACAGGAATTCAAGGCCATCGCCCGCCGCAACAAGCTGCTGGGGCTCTGGGCGGCCGAGAAGATGGGCCTGACCGCCGAAAGCGCCGAAACCTACGCCGCCGCCGTCGTGCGCGCCGATTTCGAGCAGCCGGGCGACGAGGACGTGGTGCGCAAGGTCGCCGGCGATCTGAAGGGCTCGGGCCTGTCGGTCTCCGAAGGCGAACTGCGCTCCAAGATGGACGAACTGATGTCCCACGCCCGGGAGCAGATCCGCCAGGGGGAGTGATCCCGGTTGGCGAAAGAACCGTGTTAGGGTAAAACGCCCCCGGGGATCTGGGGGCGTCATGAACAAGCGCATTCTGCTGGGGCTGTTTCTCGGGGCCGTCTGCGGCTGGTCCGCAACGCCGGATCGTGCAAGCGCCCAGCCTGTGGAATACGTCCGTGTCTGCGACGCGTACGGGTCCAGGTATTTCTACATTCCCGGCACGGACCAGTGCCTCCGCGCCGACACCGGCGAGAGGCGGTGGGAGACCGCCGAGGGCACCATGCGCAACGCGTACGGAGCCGGAGCCACCAGTCATGGGGCCTCCGCTTTCTCGTCCGGCGACGGCGCCACGGTGATCGGGGCCGGCGCCTGGGGCGGCGGCGATCCCACCACCGACAACCCGTCCTGGGACCCCCTGAGCGGCGCGACGCTGGAGCAATGGCAGCAGCAGTTCCCGCGCTCCGCCTTCGGCAACGAGGGCGCGACCGCGGTCGGCTATCAGGCCCGCGCCGGGGCGGGGGCGGACGGTCAGGACAACGCCACGGCCATCGGTCATTCCGCGTCGGCCAACGCCCTGAACGCCACCGCCCTGGGGCAGGGCGCCTCGGCCGGCGCCGCCGGCTCTGTGGCCATCGGCCAGGGCTCCATCGCCTCCATCGCCAACACGGTCTCGTTCGGGTCCGTGGGCGCCGAGCGGCGGCTGATGAACGTCTCCGCAGGCGTGATGGGCACCGACGCGGTCAATCTCGCCCAGATGACGGCCGCCATCACCACCGCCGAGACCGATCTGAACAGCGCCCTGACCGCGGCCCAGAGCGCCCTCAATGACGCCATCGCCGCCGCCCGGGCGGAATTCAACCAGTCCATCGCGACCCTGGGCGACGATTTCGATGTCGACCTGACGTCCCTGGGCGACGATGTCAGTGATCGGCTGGCGGAGCTTCAGGACCGGATCCAGGACATCGCCGACGCCGGCGGGGGCTTTGCGAGCGGCGGAAGCGGACCGGCGCCGACGGCCTCGGGGCAGGGCTCGCACGCTTCCGGTCAGGGGGCTGAGGCCAATGGCGTGAACACGACCGCCTACGGAACCGGCGCCCGGGCCACCGCCGCCGGCGCCTCGGCGTTCGGCGCCCTTTCCACAGCGTCCGCCGAAAACGCAACGGCCGTCGGGCAGGGGGCGACGGCGTCTCACGCCAACAGCGTCGCGCTCGGCGCCGGTTCCGAAACCGGTCGGGGGGCCCTGACCGGTTACACGGCCCTGGGTCTGACGGGGCCGCAGAATTCCGTGGGCGAGGTGTCGGTGGGCTCGGCCGGCGCCGCGCGCCAGATCACCAATGTGGCCGCAGGGAGCGCGGCGACCGACGCCGTCAACGTCAGTCAGCTGGCCGGGGTTCGGGATGAGGTCATGGCCTATACCGACGACCGCATCCTGTCGCTCATGTCCTATGCCGACGGTCGGTTCGATGATGTGGCCGCCGGGATGGAGCAGTTGCGCGAGCGGGCCGACTCCGGCGCGGCGTCGGCGGCCGCCCTGGCCGGGCTGCCCATGGCCGTGAGCCCGGGCGCCAGCATGGTGTCGGGCGCAGTCGGCGTGTGGCGTGACGAGGCGGCCCTGGCCTTCGGCCTGTCCCACCGCTTCGACCAGCGCTGGTCGGTGCGGGCGGGCGGGACCTACAGCCAGGGCGGGTCGGGCTTCAACGCCGGCGTGGGATTCGAATTCTGATCCGCCGTCGGGATTTCTGGGCGGCGGCTCCGGTCGTGCTGGCGGCGGGCGCCGGCGGGGCCCTGGCCCGGTCGCAGGACGCCCGCGTGCCCCTTGACCGGGCGGCCCAGGTCATCCTGATCCGGGGCCCCCTGACCGCCCTGCATCAGGCCAATGTCACCGGGAACTACGGCGTCCTGCGCGATCTGGGCGGGCCATCGTTTCGGGTGAACACCTCGGCTGAGCTGGCCCGTCTGTTCGAGCCGGTGCGCAGCGCGGGCCTGGACCTGGTCCAGGTGCTGGTCATGGAGCCTGTGGTCACGCGCGGCCCGCTCCTGGACGAGCAAGGCCTCCTGCGCCTGGCCGGATTCTTTCCGATGCCGGGCTACGAGCTCGTCTTCGATATCGCCTACGAGCCCGCCGAACGGGAATGGAAGCTGTATGGCCTCGCTGTGTCGGCCCGGATGTGAGCTCCAGACGGAATAAGGGCCGCACCTCGGGGAAAGTGCGGCCCTAAGAGTTCGAGGCGCCCGGGGGGATAGGCGACCCGATCCATCTGGCGCTGTCAAAGTGTCCGCGCTGACTCAGTAACGCGGCTTTGCCAGTTTGGTTCTTCCGAAAATCAGTTCGGCATCACGACGGTGTCGACGGCGTGAATGACGCCGTTCGAGGCGGCGACATCGGCCATAGCGATGGTCGAGGTGTTCCCGTTCTCGTCGGTGATGACCCACTGGCCGTTGGTCTCGCGCAGCGTCAGGGTTCCGCCCTCGACGGTGGTCAGTTCGACCGAGCCGTCGTTGGCTTCGGCCTGGCTGGCGATGTCGGCGGCCATCAGACGGCCCGGCACCACGTGATAGGTCAGGACGCCCTGAAGGGCTTCACGCTGCTCGGGCTGCAGAAGCGCCTGCAGATCGGCTTCCGGGATCTTGTCGAACGCCGCGTTGGTCGGGGCGAAGACCGTGAAGGGGCCCGCGCCGTTCAGGGTGCCGGCCAGGTCGGCGGCGGTGACGGCCTCGACCAGGGTGCTGAACTCGGGGTTGCCCTGGGCCACCTCGACGACGGTGCCGTCGGCGGCGGGGGCGGCTTGTTCCATCGCGGGATCGGCGGTCATGGCGGCGGTGTCAGCAGGCTCTTCGCTGTTGCAGGCGGACAGGGCCAGCAGGGCGGCGGCGGACACGCCGGCAATCATGAAAGTACGCATCAGGTTTCTCTCCCAGCATCACCGCGTCGAATGGCGGCTCACAGGAGGTACTGATCGAGACCCCGAAAGGATGCGCCCGCGATCAAATAAATGTGCACGGCGCGTGATCCTGGTGTTTTCGAGGGCTAGTCTTCGCTGAAAATATACGGACCATCGAACGTGATCCGGACGGTCGCGCCTGCGGCCGGCGCTCCTGATTCATCGAAGACGGAGACGGCAGCGGCCATGCAGTCGAAGCGGGGCTTCAGACGGTGAGCAGCCCGATTGTCCGTCAGCAGCTCGCATTGTCGCAGCGATCCGGTTTCGTCCGCCGTGCATTCCAGGGGAACATTGGAAAAGCCGACGATGGCTCCCCGACAGCGTGCCACCGCCCGCTCGTCGACAACCCTTTCCAGCGTGGCGGGCCGCAAAACGCCGTCGTCCGGCGGGTCTTGAGGCGCGGTCTGGAACAGGCCGGAAACCAGCAGCACAGCGACCCAATGCCAGACCATGAGACCTATCCTCCGAACACCCGCTCGAACACCGTATCCACGTGCTTCGTATGGTACCCCAGATCGAACAGGGCCTCCAGATCGGCGTCGCCCAGGGTCACGCGCTCGTCGGCCTTGAGGAAGTCCAGGAACCGGCCCTCGCCGCGCCAGACCTTCATGGCGTTCTCCTGCACGGCGGCATAGGCGTCCTCGCGGCTGATGCCCGCCTGGGTCAGGGCCAGCATGACCCGCTGCGAGAACACCAGCCCGCCCAGGCGGTCCAGGTTCTTCTGCATGTTCTCAGGGTAGACGTTCAGCCGCTCGATCACGCCGGCCATGCGGTGCAGGGCGAAATCCAGATGCACGGTGGCGTCCGGGCCGATGCCCCGCTCCACCGACGAGTGGCTGATGTCCCGCTCGTGCCACAGGGCCACGTTCTCCATGGCGGGGGTCACGGCGGAGCGCACCAGACGGGCCAGGCCGGTCAGATTCTCGGTCAGGATCGGGTTGCGCTTGTGCGGCATGGCCGACGAGCCCTTCTGGCCCTTGTCGAAGAACTCCTCGGCCTCCAGCACCTCGGTGCGCTGCAGGTGACGGATCTCGGTGGCCAGACGCTCGATGGACGAGGCGACCACGCCCAGGGCCGCGAAATAGGCGGCGTGACGGTCGCGCGGGATGACCTGGGTCGAGACCGGCTCGACCGCCAGCCCCATCTGCTCGGCCACATAGACCTCAACCGCCGGGTCCACATTGGCGAAGGTGCCCACGGCGCCCGAGATGGCGCAGGTGGCGATCTCCTCGCGGGCGGTGACCAGACGGCGCCGCGCCCGCTGGAACTCGGCGTGATAACCGGCCAGCTTGAGGCCGAAGGTCACCGGCTCGGCGTGGATGCCGTGCGACCGCCCCACGGTGACGGTGTATTTGTGCTCCTTGGCCCGGGTCTCCAGCGCCGCCAGCACCCGGTCCACGCCCGCCAGCAGCAGGTCGGTGGAACGGGCCAGCTGGACCGCGAAACAGGTGTCCAGCACGTCCGAGGAGGTCATGCCCTGGTGCAGGAAGCGGGCTTCCTCGCCCACCGTCTCCGACACATGGGTCAGGAAGGCGATGACGTCGTGCTTGGTGGTGCGCTCGATCTCGTCGATGCGGTCGGCGTCCCAGACCACGTCCTTGCCCTTGGCCCACAGGGCCTCGGCGGCCTCTTTCGGGATGACGCCCAGCTCGGCCATCTTCGTGGCGGCATGGGCCTCGATCTCGAACCAGATCGAATATTTGGTCTCCTGGGACCAGATGGCGACGGCTTCGGGGCGGGAATAGCGGATGATCATGGCCGCCGTTTCGGTCGCCGGGGCCGGGGAGTCAAGGTTGCGGCGAATCCGGGTCGGGTCCATTCAGGCCCCGACAGCAAGGGAGCCCCGTCATGAAGCTGATCCTCGGAGACAAGGCCTATTCCACATGGTCGCTGCGCCCGTGGCTGGTGCTGAAGCGATGCGGGGCCGATTTCGACGAGGTCATGGTTCCCCTGAACCGGCCCGACACGGCGCAGGCCATCGCCCGGCACGCCCCGGCGGGCAAGGTGCCGGCGCTTCATGTGGACGGCGTGACCATCTGGGATTCCCTGGCCATCACATTGTGGGCCGAGGAGCGGTTTCCCGACGCGCCCCTGTGGCCCACGGACGCAAAGGCCCGCTGGGTGGCGCGGTCCGCGGTGTGCGAGATGCACTCGGCCTTCGGGACCCTGCGCGGCGAGCTGGGCATGGCGCCGGACCATCCCATGTGCGTGGTGCAGGATCAGCCTCACGCGCCGTCCGAGGCCCTGTCCGCCGACATCCGCCGCATGATCGCCATGTGGAAGGACGCCAGGAGCCGCTTCGGCCAGAACGGGCCTTTCCTGTTCGGCGACTGGTCCGTGGCCGACGCCTTCTTCACCCCCGTGGCCGCCCGCTTCCGCCACTTCCGCATCGATTTGGACGCCCACGGCGATGACGGCGCGGCGGCCGCCTATAGGGACGCCTTGCTGAGCCAGCCGGACTTTCTGGAATGGGAAGCGGCGGGTCGGGCGGAACTGGCCGCCTGATCAGCCGCCGCCGCGCGGCCGCTCCAGCAGGATCACTTCCTCTCCCCTGTACTGAGTCGCCGCATAGGGGGCGTAGCCGAAGCGGTCGGCCAGGCGCAGGGACGGCTGGTTGTCCGGCGCGATCATGCAGACGGTGCGTGCCGGATTCAGCACGGCCTCGACCCAGTCCAGCGCCGCGCCCACGGCTTCGGACGCCAGACCCTGCCGCCGGGTCCAGGGCGCCATGACCCAGCCGCCCTCGGGCGCGTCATCGAAGGGCGGGTTCATATCGCGCCGGAAGTCGGCGAAGCCCGCCACGCCCGCATAGGTGCCGGTGGCCTTCATGCGCACGGTCCACAGGCCGTAGCCCATCGTGACCCAGTGACCCACGTCGCGCAGCAGCCGGTTCCAGCAGTCCTCCTCGCTGAAGGGGCGGCCGCCGATGTGGCGATAGACGTCCGGTTCGCGCCATACCGGAGCGACGTCGGGCAGGTCCCTCGTGGCGACGGGCGTCATGATCAGTCGCCGGGTCTCCAGTATCAGCGAGGGGGTGTCCGGCTCCGTCGTGTCCGCCATCACATCAGCCCCAGTTGCCGGAAGCTCGAGACGCCCTCGCGCCCCACGATCAGGTGATCGTGCACCTCGACGTTGAGCGCGCGGGCGGCCTCGACGATCAGCTTGGTCATCTGGATGTCGGCGCGGCTGGGCGTCGGGTCGCCGGACGGGTGGTTGTGCACGAGGATGATGGCGCTGGCCGACACCTCCAGCGCCCGGCGCACCACCTCGCGCGGATAGACCGGCGCGTGATCCACGGTGCCGCGATTGAGCACCTCGTCGAGGATCAGCTGGTTCTTCTTGTCCAGATAAAGCACCCGGAACTGCTCGCGCGGTTCGTGCTGCAGGGCCACCCGCACATAGGCGACCAGCGCCGTCCAGGACGAGATGACGGGGCGTCTGGCCGCCGGTTCGCGGGCCACCCGGCGGCTGACCTCGTGCAGGGCGGCGAGATCGAGGGCGGTTTCCGCGCCGACGCCCTTCATGCGGCCTTTGGAGTCCTCGGCGCGGACGGTCATCAGATCCTCGATGGAAGCGGCCAGCACGGCGGACAGGGAGCCGAAGCGGGCCAGCAGGGCCTTGGCGATGGGCTTCACGTCGCCCTGGGGCTGGCTGCGGAACAGGAACAACTCCAGCAGCTCATAATCGGGCAGGTGGGTCAGACCACCGCCCCGCGCCCGCTCGCGCAGGCGTTCGCGGTGGCCTGCATGGTGCGGTTTCGCCAGTTTTGGCGCCGCGTCGGTCAAGAGCCCCTCCTGATCCCGCCTTGAGACCGTCACAGTGCCGGGGACCTATGCGTGCGACAACCGAAATCGGTTCGGTCGGTCGCGAGCCGCTGGACCCGGATTCAAAGCAAAGAGCCTCCGCATGAAGACCACCGCCGCCGCCCTCGCCGCCTTGATGATCGGTCTGTCGTCCCCCGCCGTCGCGCAGGAGATTATGGACGCCCGGGCGGTGTTCGATCAGGCTGAGGCCATCTGTCAGACCGACGACGGCGCCCTGTGGGGGGTCAGCCTGTGCGGGCCGATCCTGATCGTCGATCCCGCGACCCGTCAGGTCGTGGCCAGTCAGCCGGGCGACGGCGACCTCCTGACCGAGGCCGGCGGCGTCTTCACCGGCGTGCTGCCCGACGACGTCATGATCGCCAATACGGCGGTGGACTGGGACGGGGTGCGCTGGACCATGCTGCTGGCGCCCCTGCCCGAGGAGGCCGAAACCCGGGCGGGGCTGATCGCCCACGAAAGCTGGCACCGCATCCAGGACCAGCTGGGCCTGCCCATGGCCTCACCCACGCCGGACCATCTGGCCACCGCCGAGGGGCGCATCGCCATGCGGCTGGAATGGCGCGCCCTGGCCGCCGCCCTGTCGGCCCCGGACGCCGAGGGCCTGCGCACGGCCACGCACGAGGCGCTGATCTTCCGCGCCGCCCGCCATGCCCAGGCGGGGGAGGCGGGGGCCGCGCAGGAGCGGGCGCTGGAGCTGAACGAGGGTCTGGCGGAATACACCGGGGTGAGGCTGTCGGGCGCGCTCGACCCGCACCGGGACGTGGCCGCCACCCTGCGCGCCGCCGAGCAGGCCGACGCATACTCCCGCATGTTCGCCTACGCCTCGGGGCCCGCCTACGGCCTGTTGCTGGACGATGCGGCGCCCGGATGGCGCGAGGGTCTGACGGCGGAGTCCGATCTGGGCGCCCTGCTGGGCGCGGCGGTGGGCTTCACGGCGCCGGCAGACCCGGTGGCGGTCTTCGCGCGCACGGCGGCGGCCTATGACGGTCGGGCCGTGGCGGAGGAGGAGCTGGCGGCCCACGAGGCCCGGGCGAGCCTGATCTCCCGCTGGAGCGACCGGCTGGTCGCCGGGCCGGTGCTGCGCCTGCCGCTGGAGAACATCCGGGTCAGCTTCGACCCCAACACGCTGCAGCCTCTGCCCCCGCACGGGGTGGTCTATCCGACCGCCACCCTCAGCGACGTCTGGGGCGTTCTCACCGTCACCGACGGCGCCCTGATCGACGGCGACTGGAGCGCGGCGACCGTGACGGCGCCCGCGGATGCAGACTCCCTGACCGGCGACGGCTGGTCGCTGGATCTGGCGGAGGGCTGGCGCGTGGCGCCCGGCGCGCGGGACGGGGATTTCGTGCTGGAAGCGCGCGAATAGAGAAAAAGAGCCCGGCTGTGAATAAAGCGGTGAGGCTTGGCCTACGGCCTCATTTCTGTCTGTCCCACCTGCGGCTTAGCCATCCGAAGAAAACTTGGCCAAGCGTGAGATGGAACCAGTATATAAACCACAATCCCAGAGCAGGAAAAACCACTATGGCCAAGGTCATCAGTGGCCGTTCTGGCGGCCAATAAATCAACCACATTGCGACATATAAGAAGTAGAAGACTATAAATACTAACTTTACGGGTTTAATTGTTCCCATAATAGTTTTCCAGTCTGAGGTGACCTGAACCTTTAGCTGAATACCGGCCGGAACAGCCCCTTCGGGCTGGCGGTGAAGATCTCCAGCCCGTCCTCGGTCACGCCGACGCTGTGCTCGCACTGGGACGACAGGGACTTGTCGCGGGTCACGGCGGTCCAGCCGTCGGACAGCACCTTCACCGCCGGCTTGCCCAGGTTCACCATGGGCTCGACGGTGAAGAACATGCCCGGCTTCAGCACCGCGCCTTCGCCCCGGCGGCCGAAGTGCAGGACGTTGGGGTTGTCGTGGAACACCCGCCCGATGCCGTGGCCGCAGAAGTCGCGCACCACCGACATGCGCTGGGCCTCCACGTATTTCTGGATGGCGTAGCCGATGTCGCCGAAGGTGGCGCCGGGCTTCACCTGCTTCAGGCCGATGTCCAGCGCCTCATAGGTCACGTCGATCAGCTTCTTCGCCCGGGTGTTGATCTCGCCCACGGCGTACATGCGGCTGGAATCGCCGTGCCAGCCGTCCACGATCACCGTGTGGTCGATGTTGACGATGTCGCCGTCCTTCAGCGCCTTGTCGCCGGGAATGCCGTGGCAGACCACGTGATTGATCGAGATGCAGGTGGTCTTCGTATAGCCCTTGTAGCCCAGGCAGGCGGGCAGGCCGCCGTTGTCGAGGGTGAACTGGCGCACCAGGTCGTCCAGCTCGCCGGTGGTCACCCCCGGCTTCACATGCTCGCCGATCATGTCCAGCGCCTCGGCCACGAGGCGGCCGGCCTTGCGCATGCCCTCGAAATCCTCGGGCTGGTAAAGGCGGATGGTGTGCGAGCGGGTGTACAGCTCGGCGTCCTGGGTCTCGTACATCAATCGGTTCAACCTGTTGCGCCCG
>Ga0114898_1002219_pt1 | contig 10400 bp, 7 predicted proteins | sample Malvired_Geostar_FD_83496 | JGI IMG/M metagenome (GOLD analysis project Ga0114898, IMG submission 83496) | Marine viral communities from the Global Malaspina Expedition - Malaspina viral metaG DeepMed_Geostar | ecosystem: Environmental > Aquatic > Marine > Oceanic | place: Mediterranean Sea... | reverse complement strand
GTACGGATCTCGACCGGGTGCACGAGCGCCTGAACGAGGGACTGGCGCGGTTCGAACGCGACGGCGTCGACGCCGCGGCGCTGGAACGGGTCAAGACCCAGGCCGAGGCCGGCTTCTACAGCCTTGAAGGCGTTCTCCAGTTCGGCCGGCGTCTTCGTCGCGGTGCCGCGGTTCATCAGCGCGGCCAGCAGGTTGGCCGCGCCCGGCTCTGCCGGATCGTCGAGCAGCTGGCCGCCGTCGACCGACAGCTGGAAGGTCACCAGCGGAACCTCGTCGTTGCGGATGCCCGACACCTCGACCCCGTTGGGCAGGGCGGCGTTCCAGATCGTCGGCGGGGCGACCACGGGCGCAGGGCCGGCGGCAGGCTCGACCGTGCGATCGAAGGCGGAGGGGGTGCGGTTGGCGACTTCCTGCGCGGCGTTCGGATCGACCGCGGCCTCGGCGCCCTGCACGATCGGCTCGATCACCACCCGGGCGACCTCGGACCCCTCAAGGGCCAGTTCGGTCTGGCCCTTGGGCACGAAGCTGGTGGCGACGAACGGCTTGTCCTTCAGATATGTCGCATAGACCCTCATCACGTCGTCGGCGGTGACCGCGCGGATGGCGGCCAGATCGGCGTCGGCCGTCGTGCCGTAGAGGTCGTAGCGGGCCAGCGCCGCGCCCTTGCCGAGCACGCTGCCCAGACCGCTGTAGAAGCCGGCCTCGGCCTGGGTCTTGACCCGTTCCAGCGCCGCGGCGTCGACGCCGTCGCGTTCGAACCGCGCCAGTCCCTCGTTCAGGCGCTCGTGCACCCGGTCGAGATCCGTACCGGCGAAGGCCGTGACCTGCAGCTGGGCCATGCCGGCGATCTGCTGGGCCATGCTGAAGCCGCCAACCGAGTCGGTGAGCCGGGCTTCCTCGACCAGCAACCGGGTCAGCGGTGCGTCGCGGCCGTCGGTGAGCAGGGTCAGCAGGGTGTCGAGCGCCGCCTCGTCGGGATGGCCACGCTCCACGCCCGGCCAGGTCATGGTCAGCCGCGGCAGGCGCGCGAAATTGTCCTCATGCATCAGCCGACGGGTTTCACGCAGGGCGGCCGGCCGGGGTCGGACAGCCGGAGCCTCCTCGCCGCGCGGAATTTCGCCGAAATATTTCTGGATCCAGGCGCGCGCCTGCTCCGGGTCGAAATCGCCGGCAATCACGAGGGTCGAGTTATTGGGCGTGTACCAGCGGCGATAGAAGGCCTGCACATCCTCCAGCGTCGCCGCATCGAGATCCGCCAGCGAACCGATCACCGGCCAGCTGTACGGGTGTTCCTCGGGAAACAGGTTCTCGAGAATCACCCCGAAGGCGTGGCCGTAGGGCTGATTGTCGACGGACTGGCGCTTCTCGTTCTTGACGACCTGCTTTTCCTTGGCGAGCACCGGTTCGGTCACGGTGTTGATGAAATAGCCGAGCTTGTCCGCCTCGGCCCAGATCATCTTCTCGAGCGCATCGTTCGGTACGGTCTGCAGATAGTCGGTGAGATCGAAGCTGGTCGAGCCGTTGGCGCCCGAGCCGCCGATGCGGGCGCTCATCCTGTCCAGCCCGCCCGGGCCGAGGTTCTCGGAGTTCAGGAAGAACAGGTGTTCGAACAGGTGGGCGAAGCCGGTCCGCCCGGGCTCCTCGCGGGCCGAGCCGACACGCGCCGCCAGCACCACGGCCGTCACCGGATCGGAACGGTCGATGTGGAAGATGACCCGGAGTCCGTTGTCCAGTTCATAGCTCTGCGCCGGGATAAGCTGCGCGTCCTGCGCCGACGGGGACGTTCCGGGCGAAGCGGCGGGAACCTCCCGTGCGGAGCCCTCCTGGGCGCCCATGAGCAAGGCCAGTCCGGCCACTCCGGCCAGCAAGAGACTCGGTCGCATGAAGATTCCTCCGGGGGTAGAGCCCACAGGGCTAGCGAGCCGCCACCCTGCGGGCCACTAAATTCGTCCTGCGACCAGCGCCTTTTGCAGTGACTGTGCCGGCGGCGGCCGCGCTGCCCTCGCACCGGGACCCCTTTCGATCTATCTCCCCGCCCATGCGCCTTCGTGTCGTCGATCTTGAAACCACCGGCGGGGACCGGTCCGCCGAGATCATCGAGGTCGGGGTGGTGGATGTGGTGCGGCGCGACGACGTCGGCGGCTGGGTCGCGTCGCCGCCCGTCTCGAAGCTGTTCCGGCCCAGGGGCGAGATTTCGTTCCACGCCATGGCGGTGCACCATCTGACGCCGGAGGACTTCTGCGCCGACGATCCGCACTGCGACGAATACCGGCTGCGCGAGATGCTGATGGCCAAACCGGCCGATGTCATGGTGGCGCACAGCGCCCGGTTCGAGCGGGGGTTCATCGCCGACACGGCGACGGGCGGGCTGCCGTGGATCTGCACGGTGCGGGCCGCGAAACAGGTCTGGCCGCAGGCGCCGGGGCATTCGAACCAGGTGCTGCGCTACTGGCGCGGGCTGCGGCTGGACCCGGCGCTGGCGCATCCGGCGCACCGGGCCGGGCCGGACGCCTGGGTGACGGCGCACATCCTGATCGACCTGCTGAAGGAGGCGACGGTCGAGCAGATGCTGGAATGGACGCGCGAGCCGCGCAGGCTGGAGCGGATCCCGTTCGGCAAGCACCGGGGGCGGGCGTGGGCCGAGGCGCCGGAGGACTATCTGCGCTGGATGGCCGGGCAGGAGGATATGGACGCCGATGTCCTGGCCGTGGCTCGGGCCGAGCTGGCCCGGCGTGCGGAGGCGGGACCAGAGACGGCGCCGGTTCGCTGATTCGCCGAGAAGTCAACCGATACGTCCGATAATGACGTATCTCTGTTCGATAACTCCATCCAACGACCGGACCCGCCTCGTCGCATCACGCGGTGGGCGAAGTGTCCGGCGGGTGGGGTCTTTCAGATGTTCGATGGATTTTTCGGGTTTCAGAGCCGGGACGACGGCTTTCTCGCCGTGTCGGTGACGGTCTTCGTGGTGCTGGCGGGCGCGGGTGTGGTGTTGGCCTGGCTGAACCGGCGGAAGGAATGACGGCGGATGCAGTCTAGCGGCGGGCGCCGACGCGGGCTAAACGTGCCGGCCGGGGGCGTATGCGGAGCACCAAGTGAAGATTGCCGAACGCTGGTTGGTGATGGCGGGCGTCGGCCTGCTGGCCGGGATCGCGCTGATCGGGATGATCGTGGCGATCTACGCCGCCTGGCTGTTCCACGCCCTGCCCGACGCCTCGGATCTGGCCGACTACCGGCCGGCGACGGCGACGCGCGTCTATGCCGGCGACGGGACGCTGATTGGCGAGTTCTCGGACGAGCGCCGCATCTATGTGTCCTACGAGCAGATTCCGGAGGAGGTGGTCGAGGCCTTCCTCGCCGCCGAGGACCGCAATTTCTTCAGCCACGGCGGGGTCGACGTCTCGGGCCTGGGCCGGGCCATGTTCAAGAACATCTTCAACGCCGCGACCGGGCGGCGGCTGGAGGGCGGCTCGACCATCACCCAGCAGGTCGCCAAGAACGTGCTGCTGACCAACGAGACCAGCGTCAACCGCAAGGTCAAGGAAGCCATTCTCGCCAACCGGCTGGAGGCGACCCTGACCAAGCCGCAGATCCTCGAGCTGTATCTGAACGAGATCTTCCTCGGCTATCGTTCGTACGGGGTGGCGGCGGCGGCCTACAACTATTTCGGAAAGTCGCTGGACCAGCTGACGGCGGACGAGGCGGCCTTCCTGGCGGCCCTGCCCAAGGGACCGAACAACTATCATCCGAAGCGGCATCCGGAGGCGGCCAAGGGCCGGCGCGACTGGGTGCTGGGCGAGATGGAGCAAAGCGGCTTCATCACCGAGGAGGAGCTGGTTGCGGCCCGGGCCCGGCCGCTGGTGACCCAGGACGCGCCGCGCCGGGCGCAGTACGCCGACGCCGACTTCTTCGTCGAGGAAGCGCGGCGCCGGGCCATCGCCCAGTTCGGCCGCGAGGAGATCAACCGCGGCGGTTACTATATGCGCACGACGCTGGACCCCGAGTTGCAGTCGGCGGCGCGCGACGCCCTGATGAAGGGGCTGGAGAACTACGACCGCCGGCACGGCTGGCGCGGGCCGTGGGGCACGACCGACTTCGCCGAGGGCTGGCAGGAAGAGGCGCTGGACCAGACCCGTCCGCCGGAGCGGCGGGCGTGGCGCGCGGCGGCGGTGGAGAGCGTCTCGGGCAATACTGTGCGGGTGCGCCTGGCCGCCAACGGGGCGACGGGCACGCTGCTGACCGCAGATGCGGCCTGGGCCAACGCCAACAAGCCGCTGAAGCGCGGCGACCTGATCTTCGTCGAACCGAGCGGCGGGCAGTACGCCCTGAAGCAGGTGCCGGCGGTGAACGGCGCGCTGGTGGCGATCGAGCCGCACTCCGGGCGGGTGCTGGCCATGGTCGGCGGCTATTCCTACGCCCTGTCGAGCTTCAACCGGGCGACCCAGGCGGAACGCCAGCCGGGTTCGGCCTTCAAGCCGATCGTCTATGCGGCGGCGCTGGAGGGAGACTATACGCCGGCCTCGATCGTGCTGGACGCCCCGATCAGCTTCGCCGGCGGGCGCAACGGCGAGCGCTGGACGCCCGAGAACTACAGCCGGCAGTACTACGGGCCGCAGACGCTGCGGCGCGGGCTGGAACTGTCGCGCAACGTGATGACCGTGCGTCTCGCCCAGGCGGTGGGGATGAACAACATCGTCGACCTGTCGAAGAAGATGGGCGTGTCGGACAAGCTGCAGCCGAACCTGTCGGTGTCGCTGGGGGCGGGGGAGACGACGCCGTACCGGCTGACCGCCGCCTACGCCGCCTTCGTCAACGGCGGGCGCAAGATCGATCCGTACCTGATCGAGGTGGTCCAGGATCGTAACGGCGAGACCATCTTCCGCGCCGACGAGCGCAACTGCCGTGGCTGCGACCGGCCGTTCAGTGGTCAGGAATCGCCCCGGCTGGAGCCGCGCGGCACCCAGGTGCTGGACCCGATCACCGCCTACCAGGTCAGCTCGATGCTGGAGGGCGTGGTCCAGCGCGGCACCGGGGCCAGCGCCCGCGGCCTCGGCCGGTGGGTCGGCGGCAAGACCGGCACGACCAACGAATACCGCTCGGCCTGGTTCGTCGGCTTCTCGTCGGACATCGTGGTCGGTGTGTTCATCGGCTTCGACGACAACCGGCCGCTGGGCTCGGGCGAGACCGGGGCGACGGGGCCCGTGCCGGTGTTCAACGAATTCATGCAGACGGCGCTGAAAAAGCGTCCGGCGCGGCCGTTCGTGCGGCCCCGCGGCGCAGTGTTCCGCACCGTCAACGGCATTGAGGAGGCCTTCCGGCCCGGCACCGAGCGCCAGCGCGAGGAGGAGGCGCCGCGTCGCGAGGTTCCGACCGGGCCGCAGAACTACAATGACGTGATCCGCCGCGAACGCGAGGAGGCCGCCGGGATTCCGCCGACCACCACGCCGACGCCCGCGCCGCCCCCGGCGACGCCGCCTCCGGCCAAGAAGGAGCCGGCGGAGGATCTGAGCGGGCTCTATTAGGGGCTGGGGTCTAGGGTCTAGGGGCTAGGGGAAACCGCGCCTGGGCCACGACCCTAGTCCCTAGCCCCTAGTCCCTAGCCCCTTTCCCTTTCCCCCGGCGCGGCCTATGTCGCGCCTCCCTTTTGTGTCGCAGGAGTTCGCGATGAGACCGGATGTCGAGGCCATGAAGGCCGACATCGAGCAGAGCGTCGCTCTGCTCAGGAGGCGTCTTTGACTGGGATGTCGCCGTCCGAAAGCTCGATGAGCTGAACGCCCGGGTCGAGGACCCGAGCCTGTGGGACAACCCCGACGAGGCCCAGGCCGTGAGCCGCGACCGCTCGCGACTGGAGAGCCAGATCAACGCCGTGAAGGAGATGGAGCAGGGCCTCGAGGACGGGGTCATGCTGGCCGACATGGCCGACGAGGAGGGCGACGAAGCCACCCTCGAGGAGGCCCGCGCCTCGCTGAAGGCGATCAAGGACCGCGCCGCCCGCGCCGAGCTGGAGGCGCTGCTGTCGGGCGAGGCCGACGGCAACGACGCCTATCTGGAGGTCAACTCCGGCGCCGGCGGCACCGAGTCGAATGACTGGGCCGGGATGCTGCTGCGGATGTATTCGCGGTGGGCGAAGGCCCACGGCTACGAGGTCGAGGTTGAGGCGGAGGAGGGCGGCGAACAGGCCGGCATCAAGTCCGCCACCATCCTGATCAAGGGGCCGAACGCCTATGGCTGGTTGAAGTCGGAATCGGGCGTGCACCGGCTGGTGCGCATCAGCCCCTACGACGCGGCGGCCAAGCGGCACACCTCGTTCGCCTCGATCGGGGTCTCGCCCGTGGTCGACGACGCCATCGAGATCGACATCAACCCCGCCGACGTGCGCACCGACACCTACCGCGCCTCGGGCGCGGGCGGCCAGCACATCAACAAGACCGACTCGGCGGTGCGTCTGACCCACACGCCGACCAACACCGTGGTGGCCTGCCAGGCCGGCCGCTCGCAGCACCAGAACCGCGAGCAGGCGTGGAAGATGCTGCGGGCGCGGCTGTACGAGCTGGAGCTGCAGAAGCGCGAGGCGGCGGCGCAGGCGCTGGCCGACGCCAAGACGGACATCGGCTGGGGCCACCAGATCCGGTCGTACGTCCTGCAGCCGTACCAGATGGTCAAGGACCTGCGGACCAACGTCGAGACCTCCGACACCCAAGGCGTGCTGGACGGCGATCTCGACGCCTTCATGGGCGCGGCGCTGGCGGCGCGGGTCGGCGAGACGCGCGGATCGACCGTCGAATAGAAAAAAGGCCCCGGATCGCTCCGGGGCCTTTCTTTCTCTGCCTGAGGCCTACGCCCCCGGCTTCATGTCGATGACCTGCGGACGGTCGTCGCCGTGCGGCGGGGCGCTGCTGGCGGCGGCGGTGGAGGGTTTGGGCGCGGCGGCGGGCGCCTCGCGGCGGCCCTGCAGGACGCGGCCCTGGAAATAGGCGCCGATGTCGATCGACAGCTGTTCGGCGGTGATGTCGCCATCGACATAGGCGGTAGCGATCAGCTTGACCTGCTTGCCCGAGACATTGCCGACGATGCGGCCGCGAACCTCGACATAGTCGGCCGAGACGCCGCCCTCGACCGCGCCGGTCTCGCCGACGATCAGCCGGCCGACGCGCACGTCGCCCTTGATGGCGCCGTCGATCTGCAGGTCGCCGCCGCCCGAAATGTTGCCGTCGAACTGCAGGTCCGAGGACAGGGTCGACAGGCCGCGCGAGCTGACCGGCGACGAACCGCCGCGGGCGGCCGGGGCCGCTGTCGGGGCGGCCGCGCCCGGCGTCGGCAGGTCGGGCAGCGGCGGGATGGCCGAGCCGGTGTCGGAGCGGGGCTGCGGGGCGGGGGATTTAGTCTTGTTGAACAAGTTGGTCTCCGGCTCTCATGAAGCGGGCTGGGTTTTGCGGGCGGCCGTTCATCCACACCTCGTAGTGCAGGTGAACGCCGGTGGAGCGTCCGGTCGTGCCCATGGCCCCGATGCGCTGGCCCAGCGCGATGCGCTGGCCGGGGCGGACGGCCATGGAGTTGAGGTGGGCGTAGCGCGTCTTGAAACCTCGGCCATGATCTATCTCAACCGTGTTGCCATACCCTGAACGGACGCCGACGAAAGACACGATGCCGGGAGCCGGGGCGCGGATCGGGGTATTCAGCGCCGCCGCGAAATCCTGGCCCTGATGCAGGGCGGGGCGGCTGTTGAACGGGTCGAAACGGACGCCGAAGCCGGAGGTGGTGCGGGCCGTGGTCGGACGATGGAAGGGCATGCCCTCGGCGGCGTCGGCCAGCCGGCGCATGTCGGACAGGTTGTCGGCGGCGCTGCGGATGCGCACCGCAAAGGCCTCATCGACGTCGAGGATGGCGGCGAGGGCGCGGGGATCGCGCGCCTCGACCAGCGGGCCGCCGAGGCCGGCGCCGTTGGCGGGCGCATAGGCCGATGGGTTGAGTCCGGCGAGGCGGAAAGCGAGGCGCAGGCGCTCGGCCCGGGTCTGGGCCACGGACTCGGCCCGGTCGATCAGGCGCTCCTGATCCATCCGCACCGCCACCATGCGCTGCACGGGCGTGTGCTCGTCGGGATCGAGGGTCGGGGCCGGCGTCAGGGCGGCCTGGGCGCCCTCGACGCCGCGGAACATGCCCATCACCTGGGTCAGGGCGGCGTGGCGTCGCTCGACCATCTGGGCCATCTCGTCGAGCGACCCGGTGGTGGCGGTCATGCGCACCACGGCGCTGTCGAGGCGGGCCTGCAGATCGGCGTTGAGGCGTTCCGAGGCGGCGCGGGCGCGGGCGACGGTGCGGTCGGCCTGGCTCTGCATGATGAGGTCGAGGGCGAAGCCGCCCGAGGCGACCAGGCACCAGCCGCCGATCAGGACGGCGGCGGCGGCGCCGAGGGCCTGACGCCCCGGAGTCAGGGCCCAGGCCCGGACCTCATCGCCATCCCGCAGATACACATACCGGGTCGGAAACCACCGACCCATCAGAGACTTTCGTTCAGTCGTCCGGTTGGTCATTACGCTACGCCCCCACGCACGGCAGGCGTTATGCGCCACCTTGGCCGCTGGGGACAAGTCTGTTCACGACTTGTTAACCATCCTGGGGAGGGTTCAGGCGAACTTCGACGGTATTCAGGCCAATTCTTCGCCTGTCAGGCGTATCCGCGAATCTGTGAAACGGCCGTGCCATCTCTCGCGCTGTAGATTCGCTCCGCCTTCAGAGCGATCGGACGGCGTCCAGAACTTCCGCTGCGTGACCCTTGACCTTGACCTTGCGCCAGACCCGGCGGACCACGCCGGCGCCGTCGATCAGGAAGGTGGCGCGCTCGATGCCCATATAGGTGCGGCCGTAAAGCGACTTCTCGACCCAGACGCCGAAGGCCTCGGTGACCTCGCCGGGTTCGTCAGAAGCGAGGATGACCTTGAGGTCGTATTTGGTGCGGAAGCGGTCGAGCTTCTTCACCGGGTCGCGCGAGACGCCGATCACGGTCGCGCCGGCGGCGGCGAAGTCGTCGGCCAGGGCGGAGAAGTCCTGGCCCTCGGTGGTGCATCCGGGGGTGTCGGCCTTGGGGTAGAAGTAGAGGACGTGGGGCTTGCCGCTCAGGGCGGCGGAGGAGACGCGGCCGCCGTCGGCGGTGGCCATGTCGAAGGCGGGGGCCTTCGTTCCTTCGGTGATATCGGTCATGGCTTGCTCTCAGACGGGACGGACGAGGACGATCTTCTTCTTGCCGGCGGCGAGCTTGAACACCCCGTCGGCGTTGACGTCGGCGGCCTCGATCAGGCGGGCTCCGTCGGCGATCGCTTCGTCGTTGAGGCGCAGGCCGCCGCCCTGGGCGAGACGGCGGGCCTCGCCGTTGGAGGCGGTCAGGCCGGCGCGGGCGGTGACGGCGGCGATCATGGCGCCGACGACCTCGTCGCGGGGGATCTCGACGGTCGGCAGGTCGACGGAGAGTTTGCCCTGTTCGAAGGCGGCCTCGGCGGCGCCGCGGGCGTGGGCAGCCGCATCGGCGCCGTGCAGCATGGTCGTGGCGGCGTCGGCGAGGGCCTTCTTGGCGTCATTGATGCCGGCGCCGGGCAGGGCCTCGAGCCGGGCGATCTCGTCGAGCGGCAGGTCGGTGAACAGGCGCAGGAATTTGCCCACGTCGGCGTCGTCGACGTTGCGCCAGAACTGCCAGTAGTCATACGGCGACAGCTGTTCGGGGTTGAGCCAGACCGCGCCCTGGGCCGTCTTGCCCATCTTGCCGCCCGAGGCGGTGGTGAGCAGGGGGGTGGTCAGGCCGAAGGCGGCCCTGTGGTCGACCCGGCGGACCAGGTCGACGCCCGAGACGATGTTGCCCCACTGGTCCGAGCCGCCCATCTGCAGCGTGCAACCCAGCTTCCGGTTCAGCTCGAGGAAGTCCACCGACTGCATCAGCATGTAGTTGAACTCGAGGAAGGTCATCGGCTGCTCGCGCTCGAGGCGCAGCTTGACCGAGTCGAAGGCCAGCATCCGGTTGACCGTGAAATGCGTGCCGTATTCGCGCAGGAATTGGATGTAGCCGTAGGTCGACAGCCATTCGTCGTTGTCGAGCATGACCGCGTCGGTCGGGCCGTCGCCGAAGACGAGGAATTTCTCGAACACGGTGCGGATCGAGGCGATGTTGGCCTGGATGGTCTCGTCGGTCAGCTGGGGGCGCGAGGCGTCCTTTCCGGTCGGGTCGCCGACCTTGGTGGTGCCCCCGCCCATCAGGACGATGGGCTTGTGACCGGCCTGCTGCAGCCGGCGCAGCATCATGATCTGGATCAGGCTGCCGACGTGCAGCGACGGGGCGGTGGCGTCGAAGCCGATGTAGCCGGTCACCACGCCCGAAGCGGCGGCCACGTCGAGCTCGGCCGGGTGGGTGATCT
>Ga0114898_1002216_pt1 | contig 10411 bp, 10 predicted proteins | sample Malvired_Geostar_FD_83496 | JGI IMG/M metagenome (GOLD analysis project Ga0114898, IMG submission 83496) | Marine viral communities from the Global Malaspina Expedition - Malaspina viral metaG DeepMed_Geostar | ecosystem: Environmental > Aquatic > Marine > Oceanic | place: Mediterranean Sea... | reverse complement strand
GTACAAGAAGATCATATTAACTTTCCAATGGCTAACACTCAAGTAATGCGAGACTCTGCAATTATAATGGGTAGAGATGCAGGATTTGATAAAATATGTCTTATAGATAATGATGTATTGCCGGATAAAGAAATATTAGTTAGATTACTTGAGCATCCATTTCCTTTAATTGCTCCATTTATATGGGATCAAGGAGAAGATCATGCTTTAGGAATTCCACGATATGATAGAGGTCAAGGACTTCAACCTATGCGTTGGGTTGGAGCATCTTTTATGTTATTTGATTCAAAGATATTTAATTGTCCAGATATTAAGTTCTCTGGTTTATATCAAGAAGGTCAATTTGGTCAGTTACTTGAACATTATGGACACCAATTCTGGATGGATACTGATTTAGAAGTTCAAACATTTACTCCTCCTGGTAGAATGGCTCAACATAATTTTGATACACGTTTAGCAATGCTAAAGGAAAGATATGATAAAAAAGAAACTCCTGATCGTTCTGCTATAGATAAAAATAGTCTTTGGGTTAAAGATGGAGTATATTGTCCTTGGTTATTTAATAAAGAGGAACAAACAGAATATTTTAGATATTTAGAAGTTAGTGGTAACATTCCTGAATTAGTAACTATGAAGTCATAAGGAGGATATACAATGGCATCTACTAAAAAAGTCTTTGCTGCTTCTAATATGATAGAAATATCTGAGGAAAAAGCTTTAGCTGCTGCTGAAAATTATGCTGATGAAGATATTTTATCAGAGAGTGCTTCTGCTGGTACTGCGTGGAATTTTGACAAAATTGCTAGTCAGAATGGTAGAGTAGTATGGCTACATAAATCTATTATTACTATAGAGACTTCTGGTTTAGCATGGGTCTTAAATCTTCATCTTTTTAATATTACTCCAACTGGTGCAGTAAATGACAATGTTGCTAACGATAATCCTGTTGCAGCGGATAAGGAAGAATATCAAGGTGTAATCGTTTTTCCTGCTATGAGTAATGAGGGCGGTATTTCTCAAACACAAGTAATACATAATCCTCCTATACCACTTGCATGTGCTTCAGGTGATGATTCAATATTTGCTATTCTTTCTACCGGAACAGCAGAAACAGGTGAAGCTGCTGATATGAAATGTTTAATTAAGTTAATGGTTAAAGAATCCATTGATACCTAAAACCAGATACAAATCTGGTGTTGACAATAGTGGTATAGGGGATTATACTTAAATATAGTATCTCAAGATCAAGAAAGGATACTTATGGTTACTAAAGAACAAACATTTTTAGAGTATATTCAAGAGCATTGTACTTATTGTCCAGACGATATGTTTGCTGTAGCTCAAGCTCTTTTATCTGTTGAAAGTCAACTAGATTATAGTACACAATATCAATTAGAGTATTTACTTCAAAGATATGTAATTGCAGTTGCTAGAGAAAGTGATACTGGCCTTGCTTCTATACTAGAAAAGTTTCCGTTAAATGACAATACTGATACAGTAGAAGAAGCAGCGATTGCATTATATAATAAAGCTATAGAACATAAAGAGATAGATAAAGATATTATAGCTAAGTTAGATGCAATGACAGAAGCATCAGATAATAAGTTTGAAAAGAAAGAAATGCCTAAAAAGAAAAAAAAGGAAGAGGAACCTTCTAGTAATAAGGAAAAAGTAAAAGAAGCTTTAATTGTGGAAAAATTAACTGAAATTCATAAGCCTCCTGAAAATCTTGAAGGACAGGAGGAATTAATTACTGAAGCTAAGGTAATGCGATTAGCTGACAGTAATGAAGATGGGTCAGTTTGGCATGTAAGAATGATTGTCTCTGGACATACACAATCTGGAAGGTATTTCTCAGATGATGTATTACAAGAAGCAATACACTTATTTGAAGGGACTCGTTCTTATGTTAATCATCCACCTGAAGATTATAATGGTGGAGATCGTCCGATAAACACTTTGGTTGGATGGTATGATAATGTAACACTTAAGGAGGGTGATGGACTATATGCTGATTGGCATATTCTAACCAATTCTGGAGTTCCTTGGTTAAAGCCTCTTTTGTTAGAATTAGCAGAAGAGAATAAACTGGACTTGATTGGTCTATCACTATTAGGTTTAGGTAAGAATTCATTTAAGAAAGTTGATGGTCAACTTGTTAAATTTAGTGAAGGAATAAGTTACGTTAGATCAGTTGATCTTGTAGATATTCCTGGTGCTGGTGGAAAGGTAATAGAAAGTATAAAAGAATCTGATGATAATAAGGTTAGGAGTGAACTAATGACGCTAAAAGGCATGACTGTTGAACAGCTTAAAGAAGCTAATCCTGAATTATATGAAGAGATAATGGCTTTATCTGCTTCTAAAGAAGATCCTAGTAAAGAAGATCCTAAAGTAGAAGTTGAAAAACATACTGAAGAGTCTAATCAGGAAAATGATGTTATCAAGAGAATGGAGATTAGAGAGTGTAACACCATTTTAGCTGATGCACTAAAAGAGTCTAATCTTCCTCAACCAATGAAAGATGCTGTTATCAAGCAGTTTAAGGGTACAATCTTTAATGAAACTGATCTTGATAATCAAATCAGTATGTATCGTGAAGCTGCTGCTTATGTAGCTCCTTATGGTGGTGGCGGTAGAGAAGATAATGTACTACGTTTACCTTCTAGCGCACAGATAATCACTAGCGAAGAGCGTGTACAAGCTGCAATGGATAGGCTCTTTGGCCTTGAAATTTCAGATGATTTAATGGATACTCCGCATTTAAGTGGAATCAAGGAAGCTTATATTGCTATTACTGGCGATCATGAGTTTACTTGGGGTGCCATTCCTCTAGACGAGAGGATTCGTGAAGGTGCAGGTAGTACGCCTACTGCATCTAAGGTTGTTGGTGGTTCTACAGTTACATTCTCGAATGTACTTGGAACTTCTATGAATAGGCGTCTTGTTAGGCAATATAGGCGTCAAAACATGTGGTGGGAACCTTTTACTACTATAGTATCTCTAAATGACTTGAAACAGCAAGATAGGAACCGTCTGGAATCTCTAGGTGCCTTGAGTGAACGTACTACTGCTGGTGCGGAGTATGCAGAATTGACTTGGGCTGAATTCCAACACACCTACACTCCTACAGAGTATGGTAACTTAGTTCCTATTGCTCAGCGAGCAGTTGTAGATGATGATTTAAGGTCTTTAGTAAGGGTATCAGATGAACTTGGTAGGTCTGCTGGTATTACCCTTAATGAGTATACAGATAATCTATTTACTCAAAATTCTGGTGATGGTCCTGTATTCATTGATGTTGACCAAGCAGGAAATACTGAATCTGCATCTGAGAATGTATTCCAAGGTAGTGGTACAGCAGAGCATAATAACAGAATTACTTCTGCCTTGAATAGAACTTCATTTAATGATGCTGCTAATAGAATTCGTTTAATGTTGGATAAGTCTACTAAACGTATAGGTTTAGAAGAGCGTTACCTATTAGTTCCTGTTGAACTACGTGAAGTAGCTCTACAATTAGAGCGTTCTAGTATGGTTCCTGATTCTGCTAACAGAGCAGTTAATATCTTTGCAGGAACATTTACTACAATTGTTGTTCCAAACTTTACTGATCCTAATAACTGGTACTTAATGTCTAGCCCTGATCAACTTGATATGATAGAAATGGGATTCTTGAATGGACGTAGGGAGCCCGAAATGTTTGTTCAAAGTGATCCTACGGCTGGCATGAACTTCACCCATGATGTGGTTGCCTATAAGATCAGGCATCGTTATGGTGGTGGATGGATAGATTATCGTGGTAGTGTTGCAAGTATAGTAGCATAAAGAATAATTGAAGGGGTGTAGAAGATTTAGTTTCACGGCGGCTAAGTCTCTACACCCCAACTATAGGAGATAATAATGGCTTCACCTGTTGGACCAATGATTATAGAGAACCATGATGAACAAGATGAATGTAATATTCAAGTTGTTTTAGTTGTTGATTTACTAGAAGATAAAAGAGGATATCGTTGGGATTGTTACGATCCTGCTGGTAATATGTTAGAGAGGGTAGGTTATACTCATGGTAACGTAGTGACCGCGGATGGTTCTGTAAAAAAAGGAGATCGTATACAGCGTTTAGGTGCTAATCAGCAAAAAAAATTAGATGCATACCTTGAAGAGATTGGAGTAGAAAATGACGCTAACTAATTTCCCTAATGGAATCTCTAGCTTCGGGATGCCTGTTATCGGTAGTGGCCCTGTCTTTACTACTGGAGATATTTATTTTGTAGACTCTGTTAATGGGTCTGATGATAATGATGGTAAAGATAAAGACAGAGCTAAAGCAACTATTGATTCAGCAATTAATAAATGTACTGCTAATCAAGGTGATTACATTATAGTAATGCCTAATCATGCAGAAACTCTTACCGCTGCTGCCGGAATTGATCTTGATGTAGCTGGCATTACAGTTATTGGTATAGGCTTTGGAGAAAATAGGCCAGTCATAACTTTAGGTACTGCAACGGCGGCTGATATTGATATTGATGCTGCCGATATTACTATTAAGAATATTCAATTTACATTAACTATTGATTCTTTAACTGCTGCTTTAGATGTAAATTCTAAAGACTTTTTAATGGAAGATTGTGAATTTAGAAGTGATGAGGGTGGAACTAAAGCCCAAATGCTTATTGCTGTTGATGTAGATGGTGGAACTGCTAATGCTTGTGACAGAGCAACATTTAGGCGTTGCAAGTTTACATCTGAAACTGCCGGTGCTGCTTCAGCTATTAAATTAACTGAAGTACAAGAAGGTGTAATTATTGAAGATTGTACCTTCTTTGGAGATTATTCAGATGCAGCTATTCATAATCCAACTGGAAAAGTTCTAACAAATCTTCAGATTGTTAATAATATTGTGCGAAACCTCCAAACTGGAGATCATGCAATTGAGTTAGTTAGTGCTTGTACTGGATGGGCTGTTGGTAATAGATTGATTGGAGATACACTAGGAACTATCTTTGATCCAGGCTCGTTATTCTGTGTAGATAATGAAGAAGTTGATGCTATAGATCAAGCGTCTGTTCATTCACCTCGGACTCCTGCATCTGGCAATGGTCCTGCTGCTAATAAAGATGTATATGATGCAATAGGCTTTGATGGAACTGCTGTTGTAGCTGCTTCTGCTGGTATGCTTCGTACTATGCAAGGTACTACATTTATTATCAAGAAAGCATTAACTGCATCTGCTGTAGTTACTGCCGGAGTTGATGTAACTGGTACATCATCTGTAGGAGAAGTTCTTATTGAGGACTTTATTCTTCAAACAGATTCTACAGGGCTTGCTGCTGGTACATTATTTACCTTAAATTCTGATAATGCTTTAGGTACTGCAACATTTTGCGAAGATAGTGTAAGTACATTAGGTGCTGGTGCTTGTGTTGATAAAAAGATTGCAGATAAAGGTTTAAGTCATGTACTGGAATCTGGAAAGAAAGTTATAGCCAAATGTACAGCTTCTAATTGTACTGGTGCAGGAGTGATTAATGTTTATCTCTTATGCCGACGTTTAGCTGATAACGCTACATTAGCGGCTGCCTAAAGTGGAGGTTCTCCTCTACAAACTTGAAGAGTGTGATGCTTGTGAAAAGGCAAGAGTATTGCTGGAATCACAAGGTCACACTATTCAAGAAATAATGATAGATAATCCACTTCTAGAGTGTGGTATCCAGATGTTGTTTAAAGATAACTGTGTTCATGCTCCAGTTGTTGTGATTCCAAATCAAGGTATTTATATTATGAATTCAGAAGGTACTCAACTCTTTAGATTAGTTAGTTTAGAACCTGAAGGAAGTCCTGTTAATTCGTAGAATAGTTTTTACTAGGATTCCAATGGTTAGACGGTATATTCTATAGGTTAACCGGGTTAATGCCCTAGAAATGTCTGAAAATAGTTTTTATGATGGTTCTAGACTAGGTTACATACCCCTAATTTCCCAGGTGGCTAAATGTCCTTATTAGAAGCATATATAGTACAAGTTCGTGAATTAGTTAAAGAAGCTAATTCATCTTTGTATGATTCTGGAGAAGATGTATATGAGAACTTTGTTAGGCGAGCACTTCGTAAATATTCAATAGATAAGCCATTAATTAAAGTATCTGCTGTTACTGGAGCTAGTAGTGAGTATGTAATAATTAATTCTACTAACTTTCCAGGGTTCGTAGATGGATGGAGTAATATAGAAAAGATAGAAGCTAAAGCTCCTACTATCTCTAAAAATGATGATCCTAATTATATAGAAAGAGATGAATGGGAGTTTTATAGGAACTCAACTACTTATTATGTACACTTTATAGGTTACAGTCCTTCATCTTCTGATACTATATCATTTACATATACAATTCCTCATACTATTAATAACTTAGATGCTGAAACCGTAGATTCAGTTCCTTCAATAGATTTTGAAGCTATAGTATATTGGGCTGCTAATGAAGCATGTCGAAGTATAGCAGCTAAGTTATCTGGTACATCTGATCCTACTATAAGAGCAGATGTAGTTAACTATAGAACTAAATCTTCAGAATTCCGTGCAATGGCTAAAGAATATAGAGAAGCTTACATGGATTGGATCTCTAATCCTATACATGCTGATGGCATTGTTAGAGATATAGATTTTGGATTTGGATTTGGAGATACACAACCTTTCTTAACACATAGATCTTTTAGTAGACGATAATGACTCGTAAACTTATCCAAGCTGCTATAGTAACAATCTTTGAAACAATTACAGATATAGGTATAGTACATAATGGTATCAGATGGACTATACATGAAGATGAATTTAAAAAGAACTTCATGGCAAACATAGATGGTCAAGGACAGATAAGAACTTGGATGGTTTCTAGAGTAGAAGGTGGTATGGCTTATGGTCCCGCTGGTGGAGGATTAGGAACTAATTATCCTGTAACAACTCAGCAATCTTTAGAACGATATGATTTTACTATAGAAGGTTGGACTTCATTTAAAGATGATGATACAGATAATGAATTTCAAGATTTAATAGATTCCGTATTAGATAAATTTGAAGCTAATATATCTTTAAATAGTACAGCGAATATGCATGGTCCTGTTACTTATAGTATAGATCATCAATTCTTTGGTGATATATTTGTACATCATGTAATATTTAATATGTATGCTTTAGAAACTATTGGTATTAGTCCAACTTAAGGAGTTAAAATGAGAATATTTTCATTACAAGGTCAACATTTAACTTTATATTGTGTGGATCATACACATGAATGGACTCTTGGATATATAGATGTTGACAAGAAAGAAGGAAAGCATATACTAGATATATTTATGGATACTGGTAATGTAGGTCTAGAACCAACATCTTTAAATTATACTAAATGGCCTGATACTGGAAAGCCTCCTGAATTAATAGAAGAAAAATTAGAAGCAGAAATTAAGGAGAATCACTAATGGCTGGTAATAGTGTAGTTTTTTCACATCAACAAGTAGTTCAAGTTGGGCCATCTACTGCTTCAATTTCAGGTGCTCCAGTAGCTACTCATTTAATACCTGTAACGTCTTTTAGTGCTGAAGAGGTTGTTACTCCTATTCCCGATAATGGTCGTCGTGGTCCTCATGCTTTGAACTTCAGACAGCCTGCTGGTGTCAAGTTAGTTAATATTACTATTGAAGGAGTTGTTCAAGCTGATCCAGGTACAACACTTGGGTATGGTATAGGAGTATTTTTAAGAAATTTCTTTGGTGCTCCCGATGTTGCAACAAGTGTTCAAGCACAAGGAGCAGGTTTATGGAATCATGATTTTCAACTTAAAGCTGGTGATGGTAATCCTGTAATAGAATATCTTACTATTGAAACCGATAATCAACATTCAGTTGAAGCAAGTAACAGATCATTTGTTGGTTGTCGGGTACAAGAATTAGTGTTTAGTTGGAACGCTGGAGAAGGTGTTCTTAGTTATACTGCTACATTAACTGGTGCTAGTGTCGTATCTAAAGCTCCTGCTAACCTTGCTGCACAAGCAGCTACAATAGAAGATGCCTTTGCGGGTTGGGAAGTATTAAATGCTTATGATGATGATATAAATTATGCAACTGGACCATTTCAGAAATTAATAAGTGCTGAATGGACTTTATCAAGAGCAGTAAGTGTTTTGTATACTGCAACAAATACACAAACACCTAATCAAATTATGCTTGGTCCTATTGCATGTACTGTTGCTTTAGTTATGGATTTCGATAATACAGCAGAAATTCAAAATTTCAGAACAGGAAAAGAAGTTAAAATATTACATGTATTCAAACGTGGTTTAGAAAGTTCAGCATTAACTAATTCTGCATCTAGAAGATTTATTATTGGTAGTAGTAACTTTTCTATTATTGACCAACCTGTTACTGTAGATATCTCAGGTGAACATGCTACTATCGCAATTGGCGCTAGAGCGTTATATAATGTAGATGCATCAATGATTTCTCCTGATGCTTCAGTAGGAGTAAATGATGGAAGTATGTCTGCAAGTGCTGGTCCGATACAAATTAGATTAATGGATGCTAAGACAGCAACATATGCATAAGTAAAAGAAGAGCCAGTAGGTTAACGTAAATTTTACTGGCTTTTTCTTAACTTAATAAGTGACAGTTGACACATTTTAAAGTATGGAGGAAAATTGGATAAAGAAATCGAGAAAATCCAAGTTAGCTATCAAGAAACTGGTAGAAAAAGGATAATAGAAAGACAAAAGAATCCTGCTGATATATCGTATACATTTGAGAATCAAGTAACTGGTGAAAGATATTTTATACAAGAGGTTAATGGAAATCCTCACTTTAGTCCTGGTTCTGTATTAATAGCAACCATAGGTACAGATTTTCCAGATGGTTGTAAAGAGAAAATATATGCTATGAAAGAATATACTAGAGAAGCAGGATATAATGTAAAATATGTAGAAATGCAAGTATATCATAATACATTTCCTCAAGCCTCTCATGCATCTACTCGTAATCATGCTATTAATTCTGGTCGTATTGGGGGAACAGATTATATATGTTTCTTAGATACAGATGTAGAACCTGAAAAAGAAATATTAGTTAATTTACTAGAGCATCAAATGTCTGTAATAACTCCTTATGTTATTGATCCTGATGATAATTCCCAATTAGGGGCTCCATCAAGAAATATAGCAACAGGATTATATATTCAAAAGTGGGTTCCTCAATGTTTCTTATTAGTTAAAACTGGAGTATTTCATAATACTGAAATCAAGTTTGCTTATGATGAAGCTGAAGATATGTTTTCACAAAGATTACATTTATATGGATTAACTCAATATGTAGATACTGGACAAGTATTAACTTTAGCTTCTCCTCCTGGTAGGCCAGATTCTAAATCGTGGAAAAGTAGAATGGATGCATTGGAAGAAAGATATGATAGAGTACCTAATAGAATGCTTTCAGAAACTGAATCTAAAGATGTACAAATTAAGGAAGAATTCTTATCAAAGTTAGGATTGTCGGATAATCCTAATGTATTAATGGTTAAAGATGAGGAAAATAATAATGGCTAATGGAGAAGAACTTAAGATACATTCAAAAATGTTAATGTCTGAAAAAACTAAACCTGGTACAAGATCAAATCATAATGGTGATGTTTTAAAGAGGATAACATTTGAAAATGAAATAACTAAAGATAGGTATTTTATACAAGATAATTATTCATGGCCTCATTCTAGTCCTGGCTCCACTACTGTAATAGCAGTAGGTAATCGTTGGAAGAAAGATGAAGATAACAATTGTGAGCTTATGGTACGAGATATGTGTACCTATGCTCAACAAAAAGGGTATAAGATATTCTTTGAAGAAGTAGCTGTTTGGTTTGGTGCTTTTCCAAATCCTGCTGTTGCTGCTACTCGTGAACAAGGTGCTTATAATGCTATAGAAAATAGTACAGAGTATGTATTTTTTGTAGATAATGATATATTACCTTCAGAAGATCTTTTAGTTAATTTATTACAACTTGAAGTTCCTATGGTTACTCCTATGATTATTGATCCTTATCATGGAAATATGATTGGAGGTCCTATACGAGAAAAGAATTCTGGAGTATATAATCAGAAATGGTCTTCTATGTCTGCACTGTTAATAAAAACATGTTTATTAAGTTTGCCAGGTGTTAGATTTGGTCAAGATGATACTGAAGGATTGTTCTTTCAGAGATTTGCTAGATGGGGTCATACAGTTCATATAGATACAAGTCAAGAGTTAAGAACAATTACTCCTCCTACTCGACCTGATAGTATGAGTTATGAAGAACGTGAACAAATGAACAAAGATAGATATAGTCATATATTTGATCCACGTATTCCTATAGATGAAGTTGCAACAGAATTATTT
>Ga0114898_1002215_pt1 | contig 10415 bp, 10 predicted proteins | sample Malvired_Geostar_FD_83496 | JGI IMG/M metagenome (GOLD analysis project Ga0114898, IMG submission 83496) | Marine viral communities from the Global Malaspina Expedition - Malaspina viral metaG DeepMed_Geostar | ecosystem: Environmental > Aquatic > Marine > Oceanic | place: Mediterranean Sea... | reverse complement strand
GATTATTGGCGGCAATGAAGATCTTGTCGGAGGCCAGCTTGCTGGCGCCATACAGGTTGATCGGGTTGGCCGCCTTGTCGGTGGACAGCGCGATCACCCGCTTCACCCCGGCGCCGATGGCGGCGCGCACCACATTCTCCGCCCCCATGACGTTGGTGTGGATACATTCGAACGGGTTGTATTCGGCAATCGAAACATGCTTCATCGCCGCTGCGTGGATCACATAGTCCACGCCGCGCATTGCCATTTCCAGACGTTCGGCATTGCGCACATCGCCGATGAAGTAGCGCATGAAGGGATAGCGGTCGGTAGGGAATACCTGCGCCATCTCGTACTGCTTCATCTCGTCGCGCGAGAACACGATGAGGCGCTTGGGCGTATAGCGCGAGATGACCTGCTTTACGAAATGCCGGCCAAAAGAGCCAGTACCGCCGGTCACCAGGATGACCTTGTCGTTGAAGTCGGTTTCCTTGTCCAGGAAGTCGCGATAGAAGCTGGGCGCGCTGGTCTCGCCCTCGGTAGCGGTCTGCTTTTCGATATCCATATCCCCCTCAGCCGATTACCGCGTTGAATACGCTAGATTACGGATTCGACACGATTTTCCTTTTGGCTGCCCCTCAGTAAAGAATCATATCAGTCGCCAAGCGCCGCGTCATCCATGACCCGCGAGACACCGGCGGTGCTCATCTCGGACACCGACTCCAGTGCGAGACCGAGGCGGTACAGGCTGATTTCGCCAGATGTCTTCAACAGGGCCACGTTCCGGGCAGCGCTGCGGCAGGCCGGATCGACCAGCAGCGCCAGCCGGTAGCAGCGCGCGGCGGCCTCACCCTGGTCAAGCCGGGCCAGCAGATCGCCCAGCGCGGTCAGCGCCGGCACCGAGCGCGGCGCGTGAAAGATCGCCGTGCGGTAGCTGTCGATGGCGTCGTCGATTTCGCCGCCGGCCTCCTGCTCCCGGCCGAGGCCGATATAATAGTCCGGGTCCGTCGGGATGATGCGGATCGGGGAAAGCTCAGTCATAACGGCCTCACACAAGGATGTTGAGATTGCCGCCCTGCAACAGCTGCAGGGCAATCTGGCCCGAGGAGCCGAAGGAACCGCCGCCCATATTGGCAAGCTGCGCCTCGGCATCCTTCTGCGTCAGAAAGCGGGCGAGAAACTTGTCCACGAAGGCCGGATCCTTGAAATCCTCCGCCTTGACCTTGGATTCGATCACCTTGGCCTGGCGTTCCAGGCTCTGATTCACGATCTCTTTCGGGATGCGCAGCGTGTCGGTAATGACCGAGCGCATCACCTTGTCGCCCATCAGCTTGTAGATATCGCCATCCTCGGCGACCTCCGCGACCTTGCGGCGGAAATAGGCGGCCTCGCGCAGCGCCTCGTTACCGCCGCCCAGATTCTTCTCGAACTGGTTGGTCAGGAACTTGTCGGCGATGTCCTTCAGGAACTTGTCGTCCTTCAGATTCTCCACGCCGGAGCCGAAGAAGTCGAAGGCTTCCGAGATCTGCTTGTAACGCGGTTCGACCATCCGGTTGACCAGCGATTCCTTGGCCTCCGGATCCTGCGTCATCACCGCCTTGATGCGGGCGGTGTAGTTCATTTCCTGGTCCAGGCCGAAGGCGCCCAGGGCCACCTGCATCAGCCGGCGGTCCTTGAAGAAATCCTCCGGCGATTCGATCTTCTTCGCATTCTCCAGGAAATAATCGATCTCCCGCTGCATCTGCGGCTGCTTGGCATAGGTCTGCTTCTGCGCCTCGCCGGAATTCTGCAGCGTCCTGAACAGAAGCAGGGAAGACATTCCCCCTCCGGCGCCCCCGGTCCCGATCTGCATGGCTTTTCCTTCTCTTGCGGAATCCTGTCGGGCAGACAGGGAAGCAAGAGGCGGGCCAGCCTTCCCCGCTCAGGTCCCGCCACGGCGAATGGCCGGTTTTCCGGCGATTCCCATTGACCTGCGACCGGCGCTGGCCGATGGTCGGCGCGTCGAACAAAGGGCCGGCCGGCAGTTTTTGCCGGGCGTTCTTTTCCGGCCCGCACATCCCCTGTCTGCGTATCGAGGCGTTTTCCTGAAATGACTGAAACCTGCGATTTCCTGGTGATCGGCGGCGGCATCGCCGGCGCGTCCGCCGGCTATGAGCTGGCCAAGCATGGCCGCGTCATCCTGGCCGAGAAGGAAAGCCAGCCCGGCTATCACACGACCGGCCGGTCGGCGGCGCTGTTCGCGGAAGGTTACGGCAACGCCCCGATCCGCGCGCTGACCCGCGCCAGCCGGGCGTTCTTCGAAAACCCGCCGGAAGGCTTCACCGAGGCGCCGCTGCTCACCCCGCGCGGGGCGATGATCGTGGCGACCGCCGAGCAGATGCCGATTCTGGAAAAGGCCTATGCCGAAACCACGGCAACGCTGCCCGATGTGGAATGGCTGGACGCCGCCGGCGTGCTGCGCCGCGCCCCCGTGCTGCGCGAGGGCTATGCCGTCGCCGGCTTCTATAATGAAGGCGAGCGCGACATGGATGTGAATGCCATTCATCAGGGCTATCTGCGCGGTATCCGCGCCGCCGGTGGACAGATCGTCACCGATGCGGAGATCACCGGCCTGACCCGCGAAGGCGAGGGCTGGCGGGTCGAGACCGCCGCTGGCAGCTTCTCCGCCGCCGTGGTGGTGAACGCGGCCGGTGCCTGGGCGGACGAGATCGCCGCGCTGGCCGGTGTCGCCAGGGTCGGGCTGCAGCCGAAGCGCCGCACCGCCTTCACCTTCGATGCGCCGGACGGCATGGATGTGCATGCCCTGCCCGCCGTGGTCGATGCCGAGGAAAGCTGGTATTTCCGCCCCGAATCCGGTCGGCTGATGGGCAGCCCGGCGGACGAGATCGACTCGCCGCCCTGCGATGCGCAGCCGGACGAGATGGACATCGCCATCGCCGTGGACCGTATCGAACAGGCGACCATCTTCCAGATCCGCCGCCTCGCCTCACGCTGGGCAGGGCTGCGCAGCTTCGTTGCCGACCGCACCATGGTCGCCGGCTTCGCGCCGGACACGAAAGGCTTCTTCTGGCTGGCCGGCCAGGGCGGCTATGGTATCCAGACCGCCCCCGCCATGGGCCGGCTGGCGGCCAGCCTTGCCACCGGTAGCCCCCTGCCGGACGACATTGCCGGTTTCGGGGTATCGGCGGCCGATCTCGCACCGGACCGGCCGGCGCTGCGCGGTGCATAATTTGTCAGATTTTTCCGGCAGCTAAGGAATCGTAAAGGATTAGCGGTTAGCCTCCGTGGATTGAGAGCGCACTGAGCTATCCTTTTTCGAGAATCGCCGGGTTGCCATGACCGAAAGCACCGTGAACATCCTTCTGGTGGGTGATATCGCCAGCCGGCGGACGACCATCCGCGGGATGCTGGAATCGGGCGATGCCGGGTTTCGCATCAGCATCGCCGAATCCATCGGTAAGGCCGCCGCGCGCCTGCAGAAGGGCGGAATCGATCTGGTGATCCTTGACAGCCGAGAGGGTACGGCGATCGACCTCGGCAGCGTTCCGGTGCTGCGCTGCCTGGCGCCAACCCTGCCGATCCTGGCGGTCGTGCCGATGCTGGACGATCGCGACCGCCGCATCGCCGAATATCACGGCACCAGCGACAGTTTCGTGCTGGAGAATTACGACGCGGCCGGGCTCGCGGCACTTCTGCGCCGGCACCTTGCGCAGCCAGCCTGCGGCGAGACCAGCCGCGTTCCCCATGTCCTGATCGTGGAAGACGAACCGGCAACGGCGGAAATCCTCACCCGCTTTGTCGCCTGGCACGGTTACCGCGTCAGCGTCGTCCATAATGGCCGCGAAGCGCTTGACCTGATGCTGGCCGACCCCGCCGATCTGGTCATCACCGATCTCGAAATGCCGGTGCTGGATGGCGAGAGCCTGATCGCGGAGCTGCAGGCCTTCGAGAAGCGGCCACACATCATCGTCGTCACCGGTAATCCCGTCAGCGATCTGTCCTGGATGCGGCTGCGCAACAGCGTTGTGGAACTGTACCAGAAGCCGTTGAATCTTAAGGAAATCGGCCGGACGGTCGAACGGCTGATCGGCATCAGCCTGCGCCCCGCCATAACAGCGCCAACCTGTGACGCCCTCTGATTAATTGAGTGGAGCCGGCCGGCGGCACTTCCTATAGTAGCCGCCCGTTCTCCCCGCTGGCGCCAAGAAGTCTCTGCCGTGCCCCGCTATATCCACCGCATTCCCCGCCCCGACATTCCCAGCTTTCCGACCTTCGGCATCGGCCATAATGGCGGGCCGCCATTGTCCACCGGCTGGCAGGTCACCTGCTGGAAGAAGGCCAAGGAAAAGGCCTTCGCCGCCCCGCGCGAGGTAGTGCTGATGCGGCTGCGCCGCGCCCGCGAGCTGGGCATGACCTACCAGCAATACACCGCCATCCTGCTCGACAAGGGCAAGGTGCCGTGAGGCTTCAGCGGAAACTGCGGTCCGCCCGGTAGGGCGCAAGGTCGAACTCCGAACCGCGCCCGGCGACCAGATCGGCGACCACCCGGCCGGTGAGCGGCCCCAGCGACAGGCCCATATGGCCGTGGCCGAAGGCCAGCACCGTGTTGGCATAGCGCGGCGAGCGCCCCACCACCGGCTTCGAATCCGGCGTCGAGGGGCGATAACCCAGCCATTCGCGCGTTACCTCCGCCTGGCCGATGGCGGGCAGTACGTCCTTCGCCAGATCCAGCATACGGCGGATACGGCGGAAATCCGGCGGCGCGTCCAGACCGGCCAGCTCTACGCCGCTGGTCAGGCGCAGCCCCTCCTGCATCGGCGCCAGCACATAGGACTGGTCGGCGATCAGCGTCGGCCGACCGACCGACGGCGTGCCATCCGGCAGCTTCAGGTTCAGGTGATAGCCGCGCTCGGTATCCAGCGGCACCGGCGCACCGGCCTCTGCCGCCAGCGCCTTCGACCAGGCGCCCGCCGCGATCACCAGCCGGTCCACCGGATGGATGGCAAGGTCGGTCACCACTTTCTCCGGCCCGGCCGGCCCGATCTCCAGCCGGCGCACAGTTTCCTGCAGGATGGTGCCGCCATTGCGCCGAAAATGCTCGGCATAGGCGGCAATCAGCTTGTGCGGCAGCGACACGAACCCGGCATCGGGCTGGAAGATGCCTCGGGCGAAACGCTTTTGCAGATGCGGTTCCAGCTGGCGCACCTCGTCGCTGTCCAGCACATCGAACTTCACGCCGCAGCCCGTCATCAGCTCGCGATCGAAGGCGGTGCCATTGAAGCTGCCCTCACTGCCATAGAGCTTCAGCCAGCCAACGCGGCGGATAATGTCTTCCGCCCCGGCCAGCTTCACCAGCTCCTCATGCGCGATCAGCGCCCGGCTGACCAAGGGCAAAAGCTCCCGCGATATCTGCCGCACGCGGGCCGCGTCGCCGGCCTGCAGGAAGCGGATCAGCCAGGGTGCGATGTGCGGCAGGTAGCGCCAGCGGATGGCGAACGGCCCCGCCGGATCCAGCAGCATCTTCGGCACCTTCTTCCAAAGTCCCGGCATGGCGGTCGGCGTCACCCCGCCGGTGGCGATCACCCCGGCATTGCCCAGCGAGGTGCCGGTGCCCGGCGGCTTCGGGTCGATCACCGTGACCTTGTGGCCGTCACGCTGCAGGTAGAGGGCGGCACTCATGCCGACGATACCGGCGCCGATGATCGTGACGTGCCGTGGGGCAACTGGGGGGGAGACTGTAGGGGCAGAGGACATGAAAGGAACCGCGCGGCAGGGAAATCTCTCCGGAACCTTAGCCATATCCCGCGTTAATGTTCTAGACTGTATCGGTAAAGTCGGCGGCCTCGCCCGTCAGATATCCCCCAGCCTGACGAACGGACCCTTGCGACAGACAATCACCACGCTCAGCGCACTTCTGCTGTCAGTCGGCATTTTGCTGACCGGCTCCGGCCTCCAGGGCACATTGCTGGCCGTCCGCGGCAATCTGGAAGGTTTCCAGCCCTCGATGATCGGCATGATGATGTCCGGCTATTTCGCCGGCTTCATTGCCGGCTGCGTGGTCGGGCCGCTGATCGTGCGCCGGGTCGGCCATATCCGCGCCTTTTCGGTGTTCGCCGCCATCGCCGCGTCGGTCTTCCTGCTGCATGCGATTGTCGTCGATCCCTATGTCTGGACGGGTCTGCGCGTCATCTCCGGCATCAGCCTCGCCGGCCTCTACATGATCATCGAAAGCTGGCTGAACGAGCGCAGCCCGAACGAACTGCGCGGTTCCGTCATCTCGATCTACCGCATCGTCGATCTGACGGCGACCACCGGCGGGCTGCTGCTGCTGACGCTGGGCGACCCCGAGGATTATCCGCTGTTCTGCCTGGGGGCCATCCTGATCTGCCTGGCGCTGGTGCCGGTCGGCCTGACCCGCAGCGCCGTTCCCGCCCCCATCAGCACGGTGAAAATCAGGATCGGCCGGCTGTACCGCCTGTCGCCCCTCGGTGTCGTCGGCTGTTTCGGCTTCGGTGTGGTCAGCGGCGCCTTCTGGGGCATGGGGCCGGTCTTCGCCCAGGCCGGCGGCGTGCCGCTGTCCGGCGTGGCGATCTTCATGGCTGCCGTGATGATCGGCGGCGCGCTGGCGCAATGGCCGGTCGGCTGGCTGTCGGACCGCTACGACCGACGCACCATCCTGGCCGGCACGGTGTTCCTGGCCAGCCTGTCCGGGCTGATTCTGATCGGTCTCTACGGCATGCCGCCGCAATTTCTGCTGGTCGGCTCCGCCCTGTTCGGCGCGCTGATGATCCCGGTCTATTCGCTGTGCATCTCGCACGCCAACGATTACATGGAACCGGGCGATTTCGTCGAGGCCTCCTCCGGCCTGCTGCTGCTGAACGGGGCCGGCGCGGTGATCGGGCCGCTTTTCGCCTCGATCCTGATGGAGGCGACGGATGCCCGCGCGCTGTTTGCCTTCACCGCACTCGTGCATGCGGCGATGGGCGGTTTCGCGCTCTATCGCATGACCCGCCGGCCGCCGAAGCCGGCCGAGGAACAGGGCGATTTCATCGCCGTGCCGCGCAGCACCCCGGCGGTGTTCCAGCTCGATCCGCGCGCTGAGGAGGAACAGCCGGAAGGCGAGACGATGGCCTCCGCGCCAGCCTCGGCGCCTGGGGCCTCGGCGCCTGGGGCCTCGTCGTCGGACGAGTCCGACCCGTCAGACGAAACACAGCGCTGATTGCCAACGGCCCTGAAACGGTCCAGAACGGGATATCCTTCCTTTCAGGCATCCCCGCATGACCGGCACTGTCGATTTCGGCCTGATCCTGACGGTCTTCGTCGCGACCTATATCGGCATGGCGCTGGGGCGCTTCCCCGGCCTCAGCATCGACCGCGCCGGCATTGCCCTGCTGGCCGCCATCGTGCTGGCGGTGACAGGCGCGGTAACGCCTGCCGGCATCCTGGACTCCATCGACTTCCCGACGTTGTTCGTGCTGTTCGGCCTGATGATCCTGTCGGCGCAATTCGACGCCAGCGGCTTCTACGACTGGTGCTCGCTGCGCATCGCCGGTCTGGAACGCTCCCCGGTCTGGCTGCTGGGCGCGGTGGTGGCCACATCCGGCCTGCTGTCGGCGGTGCTGGCGAACGATGTGGTGGTGTTCGCGATGACGCCGCTGCTGTGCGCCGGGCTGCTGGCGCGCGGGCTTGACCCCCGCCCCTATCTGATCGGGCTGGCCGGCGGCGCCAATGCCGGATCGGCGGCCACACTGATCGGCAACCCGCAGAACATCCTGATCGGCCAGACCGGCGCACTCGATTTCTGGAACTTCCTGGCCGCCTGCGCGGTGCCGGCGCTGATCGGGCTGGGCTGCGTGTTCCTCGTCACCTGCCTCGTCTGGCGCGGCCGCTTCGAGAGGGTTGCCCCTCCGGTCCCGGCGCTGCCGGTACAGAAGCTGGACCGCACGCATCTGCTGAAAGCCATTGCCGCTATCTGCGCCCTGCTGGCGCTGTTCGCCACGCCGCTGCCGCATGCGGTCAGCGCGCTGATTATCGGCGGCGCGCTGCTGGTCAGCCGGCGGCTCGAGACCCGTACCCTGTTCGGCAAGGTGGACTGGCCGCTGCTGGTGCTGTTCGCTGGCCTGTTCGTGGTGACCGAGGCGCTGGCCACGACCGGCCTGCCGGGCCGGGCCGTTGATCTGCTGGCGGCAAACGGCCTGACACCGGACAAGCTGTCAGTGCTGGCGCCGGTGGCGATCCTCGGCAGCAACAGCATCGGGAATGTACCGGCCGTCATCCTGCTGCTCGCGGTCTGGCCGGACCTGGGGCCGGAAACGCTCTACGGGCTGGCTATCCTGTCCACGTTGGCCGGCAATCTGCTGATCGTCGGCAGCCTGGCCAACATCATCACGGTGGAACGCGCAAAGAGCGCCGGGGTGCAGCTGGGCTTCATCGAGCATGCCCGTTGCGGCGTCCCGATGACCCTGCTGTCGCTGGCCGGCGCCGGCCTCTGGCTGTGGCTCAGCGGGCTGATGACGCTGGTCTAGAGAACGCTGGTCTAGAGCAGCCCCGGGATATCGGTGAGGAAGCGGATGGCATGACGCGGCTGTATGCCCAGCTCCTCCATCTGGCCGGTGCTGCGCTGGATCCAGACACTCTCGAAGCCATAATAACTGGCGCCCGCCACATCGAAACCGTTGGAGGAGACGAACAGGATGTCCTTCGCCGGCAGGTCCAGCGTTTCGGTGACGATCTTGTAGGCCGCGTCATGTGGCTTGAACAGGCGCACCGGATCGACGCTGATGACCGCCTCCAGCAGCGTCTCGAAACCGGCATTGCGGACCACGGCGTCCAGCATGGCAGGGCTGCCGTTCGACGCGATGGAAAGCCGGATGCCCATCGACTTCAGCCGATGCAGCGCCTCGCCCGCCTCCGTGTGCGGTTGCAAGCGGAGATATTCGTCCATCAGCCGGTCGAGCACCACTGTGGTCGGCGCTATTCCCTGGCTTTTCAGCGCATAAACCAGCGCATCGCGGGTTACCGCCCAGAAATCCTCATAGCGGCCCATCAGGCTGCGCAGCCAGGTATATTCCAGCTGCTTCTGCCGCCAGATCTGCGACAGCGCCGGCCCCTTTCCGGGAAACAGTTCCTCGCTGAGCGCGCGCACCGAATGCACATCGAACAGCGTACCGTAAGCATCGAAGGCGATGGCCTTGGCCACCGGGTTACAGCCTTACCGAACCGTTCGTCGATTGATAGACCTGCCCGACGCCCGGATTCACGCTCACCAGCAGCACGCCGACGCCGATGGAGATAACCAGCACTGCGATAACACTCGCCAGAAACGCTTTCATCAGACTCCCCTCTTTTTATAAATCCGGCCTTGTCCGGGCAATCTTAGCACCGTTCGGCCGATTGTGTCTTACGGACCGGTTACCCGCCGCAAATACTCGATGAGCGCTTCCCGGTCTTCCTGCCGGACCAGCTTCTGCAGCGGCATTTTGCTGCCCGGAGTCACAACATCCGGCCCTTGTGTGAACAGATCACCAATGGTTTCGGCCGTCCAGACAATGTCGCTGTCGCGCAGCGCCGGCGAATAGGGATAGCCTTCCAGCGTGCCGGCCTTGCGGCCGAAGATGCCATGCAGCGTTGGCCCGGCCCGGTTGCCGCCATCGGCCGTGACCGTATGGCATGGCCCGCAGCGGCGGAAGATCGCCGCCCCCTTATCCTGCGGCGCGGTGCTGGCGCCCGCTGTCGCTGCCACCGGATCGCCGAGCGCCTCCCCGGTCGCCGCGTCCCACAGCCGGACCACCGAATCATTGCCGGCCGCCAGCACGCGGCCACTATCCGGCGTATAGGCAACCGCCCAGACCGGTCCGCCGCGCCCGGCCAGCGCATGAACCGGCCTTTCCTCGCCAACCTTCCACAGCCGCACCATGCCGTCGATGCCGCCGCTGGCGAAGCTTTTGCCATCCGGTGACACCGCGATGTCGAGCACCGGCCCCTTATGCGCCAGGCGGCGGCTCATTTCCTGCCCGGTTGCCGGGTTCCAGCGCCGGATCGTCTCGTCCGTACCGCCGCTGAGCAGCGCGCCCTCCGGCAGAAAGGCGAGCGCGTTCACGCTGAATTCATGCCCGGTCAGGTCGCGCAGCAGGCGGCCATCCGCGATATTCCACAGCCGGATGACGCCGTCATAGGCCGCCGTGGCAAGCATCGTTCCGTCGGGGGAGAAGACCGCGTCGTTCACATTGCTCTGATGGCCATCGAACCGCCGGATCAGCGCACCGCTGCCGGCATCCCACAGCGCAGCATCGCCATCCCAGCCGGCACTGGCGATGGCCTTTCCGTCCGGGCTGAGGTTCAGCGCCACGATACGCCCGTCATGGGCCGCGACCACGCGAACCGGTTCCGTCTCGCCAAAACGCCAGAAGACCAGCTTGCCATCGTCGCCCGCCGTC
>Ga0114898_1002212_pt1 | contig 10433 bp, 12 predicted proteins | sample Malvired_Geostar_FD_83496 | JGI IMG/M metagenome (GOLD analysis project Ga0114898, IMG submission 83496) | Marine viral communities from the Global Malaspina Expedition - Malaspina viral metaG DeepMed_Geostar | ecosystem: Environmental > Aquatic > Marine > Oceanic | place: Mediterranean Sea... | reverse complement strand
GCTACACGTAGTGCCGGTGTGCATGTCCGCCTGACGGAAAGCCTTAAGGTACTCTGTAGTCGCCACCTTGAACTCTCGGGTTCAAGGGCCTACGCGGGCAGCGGCATGCTGGGGAGCCTCATTCCATGATCGTAGCCGAAGGCCTTTCGCGCCCGGCCTTGCGACGTCAACTGCGACAAGCTCGTCGCCGGCTCTCGGCCGTTCAACAACGCCAGGCCGCCAGATCGCTCTATCGGCAACTGTCCCAGCACCCATTGTTTCGCCGCGCGCGACACATCGCCCTGTACCTGCCCAATGACGGGGAAATAGACCCCCGCCCCTTGCTGCGTGAAGCGCAGCGGCGCGGCAAGGCAACCTATTTGCCCGTGCTCAACGCCTGGCCGCGCACACGCATGGTATTTCAGCGGATCGAGCCGAACGAGCGCCTGAAACCGAATCGCTTCGGCATTGCCGAGCCTGCATTCTGCCGAGCCCGACAGCGCCGCATCTGGGCACTCGATCTGGTGCTGATGCCCTTGGTCGGGTTCGATGAGCACGGCGGTCGGTTGGGGATGGGGGGTGGCTTCTATGATCGCAGCCTGGCCTACCGCACCAGGCGCAAAAAAGGTCACAAACCGACGCTTTTGGGTCTTGCGCATGAAAGCCAGAAGGTCGACCGGCTGCCATTGGCCAGCTGGGATGTCAGCTTACAGGCTACGGTGACGGACCGGGGCTGGTATGCAAAACCCGGCGGAACGCACTGAATCGGCGTAATGGACCGCATCCATGCGGCGTGCTCGTTCAGCGCTGCAGCTGTTGCGAGTGGCTGATCGGAATCATCGAAGAGGCGTCATCCGGTCGATCCCACAGCCCCTGGGTATAACCGGTCGTTACGACGCCGAGCCCAAAAATCAGCACCAAGACCCAAAGAATATCTGGCTTGCGTTTCATAGATTTCGCCTCCCCCTGCAAGGCGACAGTGTTGCGTCGAGTCAGTATCGTTTTGGTTTTCCAGACTCGACAATGCCAACCTCAAGCGCGGCATTCTCCGTCATGCCTCGGTACAGCGCAAACCCGCGTTGCGACCGATTGTCGGGGATGTTGCGTTTGAGAACCCTTGAACTATCAATAGGTGAGCAAAGACCATGCCGTACTGGCTGATGAAGTCCGAACCGGACGAGTTTTCCATCCAGAACCTGGAGCGGCTCGGCACCAGTCGCTGGGATGGCGTGCGTAACTACCAGGCCCGCAACTTTCTGCGCCAGATGCTCGAAGGCGACCGGTTCTTCTTCTATCACTCGAGCTGCGCGACGCCCGGCATCGCCGGAATCGGCAGCATCCAGCGCACCGCCTACCCGGACCCGACGGCGCTCGACCCCGACAGCCCCTACCGGGACGCCAGGGCCACCGAAGCGAAAAACCCGTGGAGCGCGGTCGACGTCGCCTTTGTCGAACGCTTCGACTCAACGCTGACGCTGGCTCGACTGAAGGCGGAGCCGGCCCTCGCGCAAATGCCCCTGGTGCACAAAGGCAACAGGCTTTCCGTAATGCCGGTCAGCGAGAGCGAGTGGCGCGCCATCCTGGCCATGCGCTGAATAGCCGCACTTTGTCCAATACTGTCGTTATTGGACGATCAGGTTGTTGAACAACAGGTCGTCGACCAGCGGCTCGCCCTCTTCCTGATCGAGCACGGCCTGAACCTGCTTGAGTGCCTCCTGGCGCAACGCTTCCTTGGCCTCGACCGTTCCGAGGCTCGCATCGGTCTGCTGCGAAAACAGCATCACCAATTGATTGCGAATCAACGGCTCGTGGTGTTTGACCTTCGCCTCCGCCTCCGTGCCGCTGACCCGCAGGGCGATGTCGGCCTTGTAGTACTTCAGCCTGCCATCGGAACCGTAATTACCGACCAGCGCCGGGACCAGCGCGTAATAGATGGTTTTGGTCGCAGCCGCATCGGCTTCGGATGGTTCGGCCAGTGCCGGCAGCGCGACGCAAAGAGCGAAGAAGGCAACAAGGATTCGCTTCACGGGACAACTCCAAGGGATACGACCATCAGCATAACCAGTGACAGGCGTCGACCCAAGCCCGGCCTTATGGACTGCCATCAGGACAGGCCATGCTCGTTGCGCGCCGCGAGCAGGCTTCTAGACTGATCGGATCGAACGGCCATGGCCTCATCTCTCACGATAATAAGGAAACCCGATGAAAGCTGTCCTGTGCAAAGAATTCGGCCCGGCCGAAAATCTCGTCATCGAAGAAACCGATAGCCCCCAGATCAAAAAGGGCGAGGTGCTGCTAGACGTGCACGCTGCCAGCGTCAACTTTCCGGACACGCTGATCATCGAAGGGAAGTACCAGTTCAAGCCGCCCTTTCCCTTTTCACCGGGTGGCGAGGCCGCCGGAGTGGTTGCCGCTGTCGGTGAAAAGGTCACCCATTTGAAGGTCGGGGACCGGGTAATGGGCCTGACCGGCTGGGGCAGCTTCGCCGAGCAGGTGGCCGCGCCCGCGGATAACGTGCTGCCGATCCCCGCGCAGATGGATTTCGAAACGGCCGCCGCGTTCAGCATGACCTACGGCACGTCCATGCATGCGCTCAAGCAACGCGCCAACCTGCAACCGGGCGAAACCCTGCTGGTACTGGGCGCATCGGGAGGCGTCGGCCTGGCTGCCGTAGAGATCGGCAAGGCGATGGGCGCCCGAGTCATCGCTGCCGCCTCGACGGCCGAAAAACTGGAGGTGGCAAAAAACGCAGGCGCGGACGAGCTGATCAACTACACCGAAGGCAGCCTCAAGGAGCGTCTGAAGGAGCTCACCGAGGGCCAAGGGGTGGATGTGATCTACGATCCGGTAGGCGGCAGCCTGTTCGAAGAGGCATTTCGCAGCATCGCCTGGAATGGCCGGATGCTGGTGGTCGGATTCGCCGCAGGCGACATCCCTTCGCTGCCCGCCAACCTGCCGTTGCTCAAGGGCGCTTCGTTGATCGGCGTATTCTGGGGCAGTTTCGCCCGGCGTCAGCCGCAGGACAACGCAGCCAACTTCAAGCAGCTGTTCGCCTGGCACGCTGAAGGCAAGCTCAAGCCACTGGTGTCGCAGACCTTCGCACTCGAACAGACTGCGACAGCGATCAACACGCTGGCCCAGCGCAAGGCTGTCGGCAAACTGGTCGTGAAGGTGCGTTGAGTGATCGAACCGCAGGGCGCCAGGCGCCCTGCGGTGAGGTGAAACGAGGCGGGATCAGTGAGCAGTGGCGGGCGCCGCACCGCCGCCCTGCTGCATGCGCGCCATTTCCTGGGCGTAAAGCGCATCGAAGTTCACCGGAGCCAGCATGAGCGCCGGGAACGAGCCGCGAGTGACCAGGCTGTCGAGCGTTTCGCGGGCATAGGGGAACAGGATGTTCGGGCAGAATGCGCCAAGTGTGTGGCTCATCGCCTGGGCCTCGAGCCCCTTGATGAGGAAGATGCCGGCCTGCTGAACCTCGGCGATAAACGCAACGTCCTCACCCGTCTTGACCGTCACGGAGAGCGTCAGCACCACTTCATGGAAGTCGTTCTCGAGCGTCTTCTGCTTGGTATTCAGATCCAGCGCAACGCTCGGATTCCACTCCTGACGGAAGATTTCCGGGCTCTTGGGGGCCTCGAAAGAAAGGTCGCGGACATAGATCCGCTGCAGGGAAAACTGTGCGCCCTGCTCTTCCTGACCCGCAGCCGCGCCGTTGTTCGCTTGTTCAGTCATGTGAAACCTTCTGGTTGTGCATGTCGTATTGGGAACCGCCCCGCCAACGTCGACACGGGTCGAGCACCGGGCAGGCGGTTGATCGAATCATGCCTGCAGCAGCGGATCCAGCCGACCCGACCGCTCCAGCGCATGTAGCTCGTCGCAGCCACCGACGTGTTCGTCACCGATCCATATCTGCGGAACCGATGTGCGCCCGGCCTTGGAGGCCATCTCCGAGCGCAGGGTGGGCTTGCCATCCACGGCGATTTCCTCGTAGCTGACACCCTTGCGATCGAGCAGGCTTTTGGCCCGGATACAATACGGGCACCAGGCGGTGGTGTAGATGACGACTTTAGGCATATTTACTTGACCACTGGCAGGTTTTCGCCGCGCCAGCTGGAAATCCCTCCGGCCAGCTTGGCGGCGTTGAAGCCTGCCTTTTGCAGCTCACGGCAGGCCGTTCCAGCGTGCTGGCCCATGGCATCGACCACGACGATCGTCTTGCCCTTGTGCTTTTCCAGCTCGCCCAATCGGCTGACCAGTTTGTCGTAGGGAATGTTCAATGCATCCACGATGTGACCGGCGTCGAACTCCTTCTTCGCGCGCACGTCCAACACCACGCCTTCGTCGCGATTGACCAGACCGGTGAGCTCGCGATTGCTCAGGCTCTTGCCGCCCTTGCGCGCCTCGGTGATGGCGAGAAGAACCAGCAGCACCAGAAAGATGCTGACCAGGACATAGTGGTTAGAGACAAATTCAATCAGGTTAGCGACCATCAATAGGGTACCCGGGGGATAAAATGCGGGCCAGTATACACAGCCCCTCAACCGGGCTGAACCCTGGGAGTCGTGACGCCAAACCGGCCAGCCAGTAGACTGGCCGCCATTTTTCGCGCCCTCGTGCAAGGAGCCAGATTACATGCCTGCCGCGCCCAAACCCCTGGTATTGATGATTCTCGACGGCTTCGGACACAGCGACAGCCCTGAATACAATGCCATCCATGCCGCCAACAAGCCGGTCTATGACCGCCTGCTCGCCACCCAGCCGCATGGCCTGATCTCCGGCAGCGGGATGGATGTCGGCTTGCCGGACGGACAGATGGGCAATTCCGAGGTGGGGCACATGAACCTGGGCGCAGGCCGGGTGGTGTACCAGGATTTCACCCGCGTGACGAAATCCATCCGCGACGGCGACTTCTTCGAGAATCCGGCCATCTGTGCCGCGGTGGACAAAGCCGTCAGTGCGGGCAAGGCCGTGCATATCCTTGGCCTGCTATCGGACGGCGGCGTGCATAGCCACCAGGACCACCTGGTCGCCATGGCCGAACTGGCTGCCAAACGCGGCGCTGAGAAGATCTACCTGCACGCTTTTCTCGATGGGCGTGATACGCCACCCAAAAGCGCCCAGCATTCGATCGAACTGATGCAGGCGACCTTCACCCGTCTGGGCAAGGGCCGCGTCGCCAGCCTGATCGGCCGTTACTTCGCCATGGACCGCGACAACCGCTGGGATCGCGTCGAGCAGGCCTATCATCTGATCGTCGATGGCAAGGCCGAGTATCGCTCCGACTATGCGGTAGACGGCCTGATCGCCGCCTATGAACGTGGCGAAAGCGACGAGTTCGTCAAGGCGACCGCCATCGGCGAGCCAGTGACGGTCGAAGACGGCGACGCCGTGGTATTCATGAACTTCCGCGCCGACCGCGCGCGCGAGCTGACCCGCTGCTTCGTCGAACCCGATTTCAAAGAATTTCCCAGGGCCCGGGTACCGAACCTGGCGGGCTTCGTCATGCTGACCCAGTACGCCGCCAGCATTTGCGCACCCAGCGCCTTCGCGCCGGAAGGACTCACCAACGTCCTGGGCGAATACCTGGCCAACAACGGCAAGACTCAGCTGCGCATCGCCGAGACCGAAAAATACGCCCACGTCACCTTCTTTTTCTCCGGCGGCCGTGAAGAGCCATTCCCCGGCGAGGAGCGCATTCTCATCCCCTCCCCCCAGGTGGCCACCTACGACATGCAGCCGGAAATGAGCGCTCCGGAAGTGACCGACCGCATCGTCGAGGCCATCGAGCAACAACGCTACGACGTCATCATCGTCAACTATGCGAACGGCGACATGGTCGGCCATACCGGCGTGTTCGAGGCCGCGGTTAAGGCGGTGGAATGCCTGGACGCTTGCATCGGACGCATTGTCGATGCGCTGGACAAGGTCGGTGGCGAAGCCTTGATCACCGCTGACCATGGCAACGTCGAACAAATGGAAGACGTCATGACGGGCCAGGCCCACACCGCGCATACCTGCGAGCCGGTGCCGTTCATCTATTACGGCAAACGCAACCTGACGGTGCGCGAAGGCGGCGTGCTGGCCGATGTGGCCCCGACCATGTTGACCCTGCTCGGGCTGCCGACCCCACCGGAGATGACCGGCCGCTCGATCATCGAACTGCAAAGCTGAAGAGGGAAGCGGGATGCCGGGCCTTCGCTTCGCGCTGAGGGCTCAAGCTTCCAGCTGCTTTTTTAGGCATACTACGGCGACCCCAAACCTTCCGGCTTGTCCCTCACATGCCTCGTATTCTTTTCGCATTCGCGCTCTTCTGCCTGCTTGGCTCGGCCATGGCGGACGAGCGCGCCGACGCACGCAGACAGATCGAAACGGCGCGCAAGGACGTCGCCGAACTGCAGAAGCTGCTCAAGCAGATCGAGCAGGAGAAATCCGCCGTTCAGAAGCAGTTGCAGACCACCGAAAGCGAGATGGGCCAGCTCGAAAAGCAGGTCGATGCTTTACAGCAGGAAATCGATCGCAGCGAGGCGGAACTCGAGCGCCTCAATGACGAGAAGACTACCCTTGAAGGCGCTCGTATCGAGCAACAGCGGCTGATCGGCATCCAGGCGCGTGCGGCCTACCAGAGCGGCCGCCAGGAGTACCTCAAACTCCTGCTCAACCAGCAGAACCCTGAAAAATTCAGCCGCACCCTGACCTATTACGATTACCTCAGCAAAGCCCGTTTCGAGCAGGTCGCAAGCTTCAACGAAACGCTTGCCCAACTCGCCAGGGTCGAAGCCGGTATCGAGGCGCAACAGACGACACTGGCTGAACAGCAGGACGGGCTGCAAGAGCGTCGTGCCCAGCTCGCCGACGTGCGAAAGGAACGCCAGCTGGCGCTGGCCAAGCTTGACCGGGACTATTCCAGCCGCGACCAGAAGCTCAAGGCCCGCAGGCAGGAACAGGCACAGCTCGAGCGCGTCCTCAAGACAATCGAGCAGACGCTGGCTCGCCAGGCACGTGAAGCCGAGCAGGCGCGCCAGCGCGCCCAGGCATTGGCGCGTGAGGAACCGTCGCGTCAGCAACGCGCCGGCAGCGCCAGCTCGGCAGCGCCCGGCCCGCAGGTTTCAAGCGCGGGCGGTGCGTTTGGCGGCCCGTTCGCCAGCGCCAAAGGCAAGCTGCCCTGGCCCGTGGACGGACGCTTGGTCGCCCGCTACGGCACTCCGCGCGGCGGCGATGCTCGAACCAAGTGGGACGGTGTGCTCATTGGCGCCGCGGTGGGGACGCAGGTTCGCGCCGTGCATGGCGGCCGGGTGGTGTTCGCCGACTGGCTGCGCGGGGCCGGCCTGCTGGTGATCCTCGACCATGGCAATGGCTATCTGAGCCTGTACGGGCACAACCAGAGCCTGTTGCGCGACGCCGGGGAAATCGTCAAGGCAGGCGACCCGATCGCCACCGTAGGAACCAGTGGCGGGCAGGAGTCTGCCGCACTGTATTTCGCCATTCGCCAACAGGGTCGCCCAAGCGATCCGGCACAATGGTGTCGCGCGCAAGGATAGGCCGCTTCGGCTGCTAGCGCCCCTCATAACTGGAGTCAGACATGCTTCACCTGCGCCGTTTTGCCCAACCCACTACCCTGGCCCTGGCCGTCATACTGGGGATGCACGGTAGCGCCTGGGCCCAGCAACCACCCGCAGAGCTGGCGCCAGAGCCGATCACCCTGGACAGCTCCGCCAACAGGGCGCCGCTGCCGCTGGACGAGCTGCGCACGTTCGCCGAGGTGCTGGACCGGATCAAGGCGGCGTATGTGGAGCCGGTCGATGACAAGACCCTGCTGGAAAATGCCATCAAGGGCATGCTCAGCAACCTCGATCCGCACTCCGCCTACCTCGAACCCGAAGCTTTCGCCGAACTGCAGGAAAGCACCAGCGGAGAGTTCGGCGGCCTCGGCATCGAAGTCGGCATCGAGGACGGCTTCATCAAGGTGGTCTCGCCGATCGACGACACACCGGCATCCAAGGCCGGCATCGAGGCAGGCGACCTGATCGTCAGGATCGATGGCAAGCCGACCAAGGGCATGTCGATGATGGACGCGGTCGGCATGATGCGCGGCAAGCCGGGCAGCGACATTTCGCTGTCGTTGGTACGCGAGGGCGGCAAGCCCTTCAACGTCAAGCTCACGCGCGCGGTGATCAAGGTCAACAGCGTGAAGAGCCAGATGCTCGAGCCCGGCTACGGTTACTTGCGCGTCACCCAGTTTCAGATCAATACCGGCGAGGAAGTCGGCAAGGCGCTTGCTCGCCTGCGCAAGGAAAACGGCAAGAAGCTCAACGGACTGGTGCTCGACCTGCGTAACAACCCGGGCGGCGTGCTGCAGGCGGCGGTCGAAGTGTCCGATCACTTCCTGACGGACGGCCTGATCGTCTACACCAAGGGTCGCATCGCCAATTCGGAGCTGCGTTTCAGCGCCGATCCGGCCGACGCCAGCGAAGGCGTCTCGCTGGTCGTGCTGATCAACGGCGGAAGCGCTTCCGCATCGGAAATCGTCGCCGGAGCCCTGCAGGACCAGAAGCGCGGCGTGGTGATGGGCACCGACAGCTTCGGCAAGGGCTCGGTACAGACCGTGCTGCCGCTGAACAACGACCGCGCCTTGAAACTCACCACCGCGCTGTACTACACCCCTAACGGGCGCTCCATTCAGGCCCAGGGCATCGAGCCGGATATTCAGGTGACCCGCGCCAAGCTCACCCGCGAGCAGGCTATCGAGGGCGTGCGCGAAGCGGATCTTGCCGGGCACCTCGGTAACGGCAACGGCGGCCCGGAACGCCCCAGCGGCGCGCAGGTCACCAGCGATTCGCCGCGCCCCCAGGATGAGGATTTCCAACTCGGCCAGGCCCTGAACCTGCTCAAGGGATTGAACCTCACCCGCGGCCAGTAACGGATGCCACGGGTCGTACGCCTGTTGCTGGAAATTCTGGCCCCGCTACTGATGATCGCCACGCCGGCTATCGCGGCCGGCGAAACAGACGAAGCACAGCGCCTGGAAGCCGTCTCGCAGAGGCCGAAACTGGCGCTGGTGATCGACGACCTTGGGCAGAATACCGTCAGGGATCGTCGGGTCCTGGCCTTGCCGGGCCCGGTGGCCTTGGCAATTCTCCCCGACAGCCGCCACGCCACGACACTCGCAGAGCGAGCCAGGGCGGCAGGCAAGACCGTGATGCTGCATCTCCCCATGGCCCCCGCTGGCGGCCCCTACGCCTGGCAGCCGCAGCTACCGCAGGCGGAGCTGGAACGCCGGCTGGACAATGCGCTGGCGAAGGTGCCGCATGCCAACGGCGTGAATAATCACATGGGCAGCCAGATGACCATTCACCCGCAGCCGATGGACGCATTGATGCGTGGGCTGCAACAACGGCATCTTTTCTTTCTCGACAGCCGTACCAACACCGGCACGATCGCCGCTGCCGCCGCGCAGCGAATCGGATTGGCCAGCCTTTCACGCGATATCTTTCTCGATGACGATCCCAGCCCCGAGGCCGTTGCGGCGCAGTTTCGCGCCGCAGTACGGCTGGCGCACAAGCAGGGTTCGGTGGTCATCATCGGGCATCCGCACCCGGCCACGCTGGCATTGCTGGAACAGGAGCTGCCACGCTTGCCGACGCACGGCATCGACTGGGTGGATATCGGTCAGATGATCGCGACCCGCGGTAACCGAGCGATGGCCGCCCATGGGGCGCATGGCATCTATCGCTGAAGCTCCGTGACCGCCGCGCATGAGCGGTGCGGTGCAAGCAGTCGCTGCGCTCACACTCAGCGGCCATGGCAGATCAGGCGGAGCCACCCATCGACGGCCACAGCCTTGGGCGTGTGGGTTCAGCGCCCTGGCAGGGGCATGCTCAACGCATCACGATGCCGCAACTTGCCATGTAGGCTTTGGCTTCCGGCACCGTGTACTCGCCAAAGTGGAAGATGCTGGCCGCCAGTACTGCGTCAGCCTTGCCTTCGATGATGCCATCGGCCAGGTGTTGCAGATTGCCGACGCCGCCGGATGCGATCACCGGAATATGCACCGCCTCACTGATCGCACGGGTGACACCCAGGTCATAGCCGCTCTTGACGCCATCCTGGTCCATGCTGGTCAGGAGAATTTCACCGGCGCCCAGCGCTTCCATCTTCTGCGCCCAGAGCACGGCATCGAGCCCGGTAGGTTTGCGCCCGCCATGGGTGAAGATTTCCCAGCGTGGCGCCTCGCCCGGCCCGGAGACCTTCTTCGCGTCGATGGCAACCACGATGCACTGCGAGCCAAAGCGCTCAGCGGCTTCGCCCACGAACTCCGGCGTGAAGACAGCGGCCGTGTTGATCGAGACCTTGTCGGCGCCGGCATTGAGCAGGTTGCGGATATCCTGCACGGTAAGCACGCCACCGCCGACGGTCAGCGGAATGAAGACCTGGCTGGCCATGCGCACGACGGTATG
>Ga0114898_1002211_pt1 | contig 10442 bp, 13 predicted proteins | sample Malvired_Geostar_FD_83496 | JGI IMG/M metagenome (GOLD analysis project Ga0114898, IMG submission 83496) | Marine viral communities from the Global Malaspina Expedition - Malaspina viral metaG DeepMed_Geostar | ecosystem: Environmental > Aquatic > Marine > Oceanic | place: Mediterranean Sea... | reverse complement strand
GCTCTGTAGCTCCTACACCTGCCGCCAACCCTGTGGTGCCGATTTTGTTAATTGCCCTTTTGCCCAACGCACGGCCGATGCCGGCAGCCGCGCCACCGCCAGTGATCAGACCGCCGCCGATCTCAGCAGCAAGAGCGGTCATCGGGTTTTCTTCAGCAAAATCTTTGACGTCGGCACGGATGGCATCGCGGGTCGATCCATAGTCACCCAGCAGACCAAAGCCGGTCCGCAGGCCAGCTTCTATCTCATCGCCAAAACCAAGCCCCGCGCCCTGTCCGATAGCGGTGCGCAGCAGGCCGGAGACGTTGTAGCCCTCGTCTTCGGCAGAATTGTTTTTGTTTTTGGCTTCGACGGCCTCACGCTCTGACGCGACCCGATTGATGAGGCGCTGCTTCTGGGCGGTGCTGAGATTTTTGAAGCTATCGTCAAACTCAACGATACCGACGCCATCTATTTTGACTTTAACGCTCATCCTAATTCCTCATATCCAACATCGCCCGTACTGATCGCCGGCATACTGTCAGAGAAGTCAAAAGCATCGATTCCCTGCGTGGAGCGCCGCCGGTTGATCCCGCGCTTCTTGTTTTCGATTGCCCGCTCGTTAACTTCACGCAGCTCTTTGAGCGCGGCCCGCACGGCTCTCTTGTTGTTCTTATTGTTGACGATCTCTTGAAGTGCACGCTCGGCGTCACCTTCTGTTTGCGTGCCTTTGTTCAGCCGCAAGGTGGCGTTACGCAGGCGTTGCAGGAAAGTGTCGAAGAGTTGCCGATTCAGCACCTCTTCATTGTCGGTGCCAAGCGCCAAAGCAATGCTGTCTCCAAAGCTGTCACCAAACGAGAAGTCTAGCTCATCATTATCAATCAAACCGATAAACTCATCCGTGTCATTCAGGATGTTGGTCGACGTATTGATCGCTTCAAAGTCCTCATCCTCTGCCTTTTGCAGAGTGTTGCTGAGTACTTTTGGCTTCTTGTTTGCCGCCTCTTCTTGGGCCAACACATCAAACAGGCTGCTCTTACGAACAGTGACTTTGCCGTCTGGACCAGTGCTGTAGATCAGGCGTCCATCAGAAGATACGTCCTCACTTAGCAGGCGAGGCGTTTCAATCAGCTTCGGGCTTGAAGGATCGGAGACATCAAACAGGTTTCCGCCTACGACCTGAAGGTTGCCTTTACGCGCTGCAATCTCATCAAGTCGGGTCTGCCGCTCTTCTTGACGAGTGCGGTAGTCGTTCATCAGTTGTTGCTGGGCTAGACGATCTGATCGGGCCAGATCAGCAGCCGCCTTTCGGTCGGCGCTGGTCTGCGCTTGGTTAAACGCAGCCTGCCCCATTTGCAGCCCGCTTCCCAGTGCTTGCCCCAGCGAGACCGGACGCCCTACGGATGGACCGCTTGCTGACAGCAGACCGCCGGCTAGACCCAAAATGCCCTGCGTGCGCGGGTCGGCAAAATCACTGCCAAGCAGCCCGCCCATACGTTGACCACCACCAAGTGCCATTTCTGTCTCCTACATCAAGCCGAGCAGGCCGCCGCCGATGGCGCCATATAGCGGGTTGAACCCAAGAGCAGCGCCAAGCTGTGCGCCGCCAAGCGCACCGCCAAGACCGCCCGCAAGCGGATTGCGGAATACTGGCTGGCTTTGGCTGCTGCCAACGGTGCCACCACCAACAAGTCCCATGAAGTTACGCAGCTTCTCTGCGTCCACATTCTGGTCGAAGTTGAACCTGTTGATGTTGTCCTGCAAAACAGCCTGCGCCTGATCTTCGCGGGCGCTACCAACCCTCGCTAGTTGCTGTAAGTCGAGGTTCTGCACTTGCGGCGCTTGTTGGATGGCCGCCTGTTGCGCTTGCAGGGCAGCCGGCGCAAGAGCGGACGCCAGAGCCTGCTGGTTAGCGCCAGACCCATACCGCCCCGCACGAGCAAATTGGCTCGTGACGGTGTCGATCACAGGTTTGAAGGCAGCCATAGCCAGCGGGTTTGTACCCATCAGGTTCTGGTTGACCACGTTTTGCGTCTGGGCCGTGAGGCTATTAGGGTCGAGTGCGCGGGATCGCATACTTGTAAGCGCCATCTCGCTTTCCGGCGAAAAGTCGATGACCGTCGAGGCGGGATAATAACTCGGCATTCCTGACTCAAACTGCTGCTTTGCCTCTGCGAGTCCATATTCCAAATAAGGCAGCGCATAATCTGGTGGCTGTGTCTGTGTATTAACGGTCTGCTGACCGCCGCCTCCACCTTTACCCATAGCTCTTTACTCCTATAGTGCCGGCCTCTTCATAGCCGTCCAAAGCGCGGACCCAACCACGCCTTCCAATGATTTCACAGGCTGTGCAGCCCCACTGCTTTGACCACTCGATGGCTTTGTCTTCCAAAGCCCGCAGGGTTTCCAGATTACCACCCGCCAGCCAGAACCGCAGGGTGCGGCGCTGTGGGTAGTCGATCACCTCTGTAACCAGACCCGCATCTTCAGCAGGCCAAAACTGAGCGTCTCCTTGCTCTACAGCCGCCCACACGTCAGCCAGCGTGTGCGACCCATGCGCATGGACGAGGGCGTCCTCAATCCAGCCTGAGCAGCGAAGCCACTCATCAACCGATGATGACATAGGCAAATGTCCGATCCGTCTGTGCGTTGTTAGCGTGCGTGACCGTAAAGCTCTGCTTTGCGCGGGTGCTGACAAAGATCGTGCCGGCTCCCAGCTCTGACGCCGCGTTTGATGTTGTTGGCATCAATAGGATCACGCTGTCCAAGCCGGCGCGGAAGTCAGTGACCGCTGTGGTCGCTGCGCTTGCAGTGCATGTGAACGAGCCAGTGCTGTTCAGCTTGCCTTCCAGAATGTTGTTGACGACTTGGCTGATCTCACGCGGATCTGTCGCCTCTGTCGGCAGCCTGCGAAAGTTAGCGCCTGCCAATGGTCTGCCCCTCCATATCCAGCCCCTGAGCAAAGCTCCAGTTGCCGGTTATGTTCATACGCGCGCGATGAAAACGCCCCTGTACGCGGTGCTGGCAAAAGCCCTCATCCGTCAGGCTGGACGCGGAGTCGAAACTGGTGGCTTCGTCTTGCCGATCGCGCGAACCGATCTGCATGGTGACAGAGCCGTCTTTGAAGTAAGGCACCGTGCGGGTTACAAGCGTGTGCCGGTTCTTGGTGAGCGTAAACTCTGAGGTTTCAATGGTGCCGGCAAGCACCGTGCCAGTGAAACCATGCAGCTTCTTATCCTTGCTTCCACCGAAGAAGTATTGACCACCCTTATAGAGAGACGAATCAAGGGGCGCCGGTAGGGAGTCAATATTGGCAGCAAGATTGTCCAAGTCCTCTAGCGTGTAGGCCGGCGTAAACAGCGGGGCCAGCAGCTCACACTGTTGCTCAATGATAGACCAGCGGTTGATGGCGTAATTGTAGACGAGGATTTTGTCCGGTGTGTTATCAGGCGCGCTGTTTGAGACATAGGACCACGCGACAAGCTGCGCCTCTGGGTCGACAGCGCAGGACATCTTTTCGACTTGCGCCTCGTTGAAGTCCTTGAAGAAAAACGTGTCTACTTTCTCTGCCCCAATCGGAATGGATTGATTGCCCGAAAAGCGGTAGAAACCATCTCGCGCAAGGTAGAATACGTCGCCTCCAACATTTGCAATGCTGTCAGGGAACGGACAACCGCGCTGAGTTTCCACTCGGTTAATTTCGTAGATAAGCGGTGAGCCGACGTAGTAAGCGACAGCAATAGCCCGCTCCATGAGGATGACAGCGCGCTCACCACCGACAAGGCCTGTGATTGCGCCCGCATCAGGAATGACCTGACTATCAGCTTGATCTGTTCCAATGGTCCAAGATGCCTCATTGTTGATCGCACTCCATCTGACTTTATTTGGAACACGGCCCGACCCTTCATCGATATTGGCGGTCCAGACTTGATCTCTGACGACGGCGATATAGTCTGCTTTCGGCGGGCTACCGCCCAGATTGCTAAAGGCTGAATCCGTCCCCACATTAAAGGCTTGAAGCTCCTCACCTGTGCCTCCTGCCGCGATGACCTTTGTGCCAAACTGGCTGAATCGCCACCGCTCTGGGCCGGCCAGATCATAGGCGGGCGTCCCCGACTTTGAGACGTCGTCAAGATTGCTCGTTCCCTGATTAAATTTGTAGAGCTTCCCATCATCTCCCGCGAACAAGGAGACGTTGTCGCTTGTATCCTTTGCCGCAAACATCCCGCGTATGCGCGCTGTGGCAGCGTTGCTGAAGCTGACAAAGCTGGGGAAGCTACGATAACCATTAGCAGCCGGCACAACATTAGTCGCCACCGTGACGCCTGCATTATTGAGATCGGGCTGGTCGGGCAGCCATTCACCAAAAGCAATCATTGCGGTAACCACGTCCCATCGTTGCCAGCATCCTGCACAGCCCAAACCTCTGATCCGGCTGTCTGGATAGTCCAAGTCTCACCGTCTTCCGCGACACTGGACCAATCTTCGCCCGGTATCTTGCCGGTGGCGCTACCGCTAATCACAACGCTACCCGCCGCCGGCATAGAGAAGACTCCTGTAGCCGCGCCAGAAGCCGTCACAGCGGCATTGGCCACCGCAGACGTGGAAAGCACCGTCACAAAGTTTGACGTGCCTGTAACGGCCACAGAGGCGGTCGCCCCCATAGCCCTGATGCGACCCGCTACGTTAGTGGCGGTGACGGCAACCGATGCGCTTGCCTCCATGCGTGCGATGAAGGCTGCGGTAGCGGCGAAGGACACTGCGCCAGTGACGGCGGCGTTCACTCCGCGTATGCGGTCGAAGGCGTTTGTTGCCGTAACAGCGACAGACGCAGAGGCGGCCATCGGGATCGGCACCTGAATAGTAGCGGTGCCGGTAACTGCCAGACTTGCGTTTGCTGCGACTGAGAAAAAGTCGAAGCTCAAACTGTCCACGTTGCCAAAGCTGTCGAGCGCATCAAAGTTGGCAATGATGCTGTCCAGCTCTTCAAGAGTCGGCTCTTTTGTAAAATCCAGCCGGATCAGTACCGCGTCATCATCCAGCGATCCTGAAATGCTGTCGAGTGGCGTCGTTATCTGATCAAGCGTTGGCTTCAAAATAGCCATGAATCACTCCTTACGCAGCAGTGATATCAAGGTCACCTGTTGCAATTTTCAGCACATCACCCGAAGCGATTGTCTTTGCCGTTGTAAAAGAGCCATGCACCAAAAGGTTTCCGCTGCTGGCAGCATCAAACAAACCCCAATGGCTTACCGTGCCAAAGCCTGACCCAGTTGCTGCGGCAAACTCAATCGCTGCATTGTTAGACATCGTGCCGCTTGCCGCGCTGCCAAACGACACAGCCACACGCGCATAGTTGTTGCCGCTGATCTCTGTGCCGCTGCCATCATCGTTGAACGAGGCAGTTGAAAGGCCAAGATAAACATTGCTCGGAGCGGTGAAGGTCGCGTTGGCCCCCAGAACGTCCAGCACTTTGTTCTCGGCATAGTCAGAAAGCGCGCTCATGCTCTACTCCTAAATGTTCGCTTGCCGTGTATAGATTGACTGAATGTGCAACGTGCCAGTGCCATACCGGCTGCGCTGCTCGTCTTTGCGGATTTCTTCAATGATCCGCGAAAACTTCTGATCGTAGATTTGCGCCCGCTGGTCATCCATCAGGTACTGGTAGGCCTCGACAAGCGATCCCATGAGGTAGGCGTCGGGATGGCGGGTCAACATAGTGTTCGTGGCGTTGCTGTCGGACAGGGCTGACAGGCCGCCGATATAGATGATCTCTGCCGTATAAGCGGAGTCAGGAACCGGACGCATTTTCATCTCGGTGCCGACAAGACTGTAAGCCACTGGCTTACCATTGCCGCCGCTGGGATAGGTGTTATCCAGCGAGGTTGGCGACATATACTCAAGCACCGTGTTCGGCGAAGTGTTGAGCTTTACAGAGCGGACCTCCCGCAGATCGGTCGGCAGACTGATAAACTCATCGCTGGCCGTCAGGGTCGCGGTGGCCCGCTTCTCCTGCTCCCGCGTTTCAAGCTCACGAGACAGACGCGCCTCTGCAAGAGCGATAAAGTCGGGGATATTATTGGTCAGGTCAGAGCGCGCAAGGCTGTTCGCCACAGCGGTCTTCAGCTCGGTATAGTTCGTGATCGCCATTAGATGCGCCCGCCGCCAGTTCTAAAATGTCGATTGTCCGGATCGTTTAGCCAGCGCGCCCATTCGCGTGGGTTGTCGGCTGGGTGGCCAAACTTCTCTTTGAGCTGGACATAAAGCAGGTTCGGAATGTCAGCGACCTTCTGATGGTGGCGCTGCGTGTTGCCGATAAGCTTGCCGTATTCCCACTCGTTTTGCTGACGTTTGTTTGCCTCCAGCACCTCTTTGATGTGCTGCTTCTGGATGATCTCTGCCTGACCGTTTCGGTCAAAATTCATCCATGTCTCTTTGCCGGCAGACTTGTCCGCAGAAATCAGTTTTTTCACATGAAACTCCATGAAAAAAGGGCGGCCGAAGCCGCCCTCTCTTGAAGATTTGTGAACCGCTTAGGAGCCGTTCAGACCGAATACAACCGCGTGGGCCTTCGGTGCGTCTGGGACGAGTGTCCACTCGCAGAGGATTTGTCTCTTCTGCGCGTCACCTGTCGGAGCAATTTCTTGCTCGACAAAGTTACGACCATTGATCGCGCCAACCGCAACATGATCCGGATCAATCAGGAAGACACGGTCATTTCCGAGAAAACGAGACGGAATGACCTCAAGCTGACCGAAGTCGTTGAACAGGATCGACACCGCGCCGTTAAAGGTCACAGGCTGACGAGCTGTCGTGGTCGCTTGGTTGCTGACCAAGTTGGTGCCGCTCTGAGTCAGATCAGAGATGTTGGCACGGTTCGTGGCGCTGGCAACCAGAAGACGAGGGTTGCCGCCGTCTTCCCACGCCTGCTGCATGGCGTTGTCGATTTTTGCCAGCGTCAATGCTGCGGCAGTTCCGGTCACATCTGCGGTATCGGAACCATCGCCGGTAGCAAAGCCCATGTCGGAAGGCTTGTCACCGTTTGTCAGCCAAGTCAGCAGAGATGCCGACTTGCGCGGGTCAGAAGACGACTTGGCGACGTTGGTGTCACCGATCATCTTCTCGATGTCGCGGCGAAGATCAAGGCCCGCAAGAACGGTCTGATATGCCACTTCAGACTCGACTCCCGCCTTGTCTACAGCTTCTACTGTATTCGAGATCAGGAAGCCTCGTGTGGAGATTTGAGCCACATTTGAAAAGCGCTGGAGGGCAGTCACGCCGGAATCGGTCATGTCCGCGCCTTCATTGCGGTGGTTGTTAGTGGCAGCAGTCGCCAGTTCCTGCACAAGGAACTCGTAAGTGATGCCGGTTGTGGAGATTTTAGAAGCCCCGCTATATATGGGGGTTTCGTCCGAGTCGATCCTTGCGATGACATCCGCAAGGGTCTCGCGCTCACCAATTTTGGTGGCGGTGGTCAAGGTAGCCATGTGTCACCTCACTTGTTTCTGGCTAGAAGAAGATCAACCGCAGAGGCAACACTGCCTTCTGTGGCATGACGATCCGCCAGCTTCTGCCGGCGGCGAGTTGACACTTCATTCTTTGAGCGAGGAACTCCGGCCTTTGCCATCTTGGGCGCTTTGCGGACTCTCTTCTTGGCCTCCGGCTTTGAAGCGTTCAGCTTTGAGAGTTGCCATGAGTGATACAGTGCGACGATGGCGCGGTGGTCTGCCGCGTTTGCTATTTCATCGTCGGTATAACCAAGCGTCTTTGCGTACTCAGCCAGCTGCGTCCGCTCCGCTTCGCGGACCTCTTGGTCCTGCCATTGCGGTAGTTTCTGAAGCATCAGCTCCGACTGCTGAACAAGATGCGCCCGCATCATGGTCTGCTGTTCGGTAGCACGCTCTTTTTGCACTCGATGTTGTTCCACCTGTATCTTCTGCAAGTTGTCCTTGCGTGCGTTCCAATCTTGGACGAGGCGGGTGTATTCCTTAGCGTCAAGCTCCTGATAGGCTCTATCCCAATCAGGCTCCTGACCAAGTCCCTGTTGGACTTGCTGCTCAAGCTGCTGAAGTGTCTGAGCATACGCATCGCGCAGTTGGCTTGTTTGTGCGCGCTCGGCCAGAAGCTCGGATTGCTCCGCTTCAAACTGTTTGCGCTGTTCAGCCAGTTGCTGCGTCTTTTGCGTGTAATCAGCCTCTCTCGTGTAACCTTTGAGAGCTTCATCAAGTGAGACATCAACGTCCTGTCCGTTCACTCGGACAGTGTAAACATCCTCCTCAAATTCACTTTCGCCGGCATCGTCGTCGGTCTGATCTTCCTCATAGTCAGCAACTTCGGGGTCAAATTCCTCTGACTCGTCAATCGCCTCATCTGAGGGCATCGCCTGATCCTGATCGGTAATGATCTCTTCAGGCGGGGCCTCCGGCTCACTAGACGTATCCTCCGCAGGAGGGGTCTGCATGAGCAGGCTGGCTGCATCTTGTAGGGAAAGGTTGGAGTCGGTTTCCGCTGCGGGGTCAACCATTAGTCACCTCAAATTTATCTGTGTTTAAGCCGTTCTTCTGCAAGGCGTCCGTCCTCAAGGACTTTTTGAAAGTGTCCCTTGAAGGCGTCGAGTGCTTGGAGAAGCTGGTAGATGTTCTCGCGGGCTGCTTGGTCATCTATCGATGACTGCTTCCACGCGGTCACAAATTCTCTGTCGAGTGTTTCAAACGCGTCCACGATGAGCGGGTCGCGCAAAAGGGCTTCGGCCCGCGCTTTGCGTTCCGCTTGCTGCCTCAGTTTTCCCTCGTTCATGACAGACGAGTGAATCCTGTAAGGCTCATTGGTGAGCGATAGAAGTCTGGCCGGTATGCGTAGCTCTGAGTGAAGCGCCGGTTGGCGGCATCAAAGTCAAAGCCTGACGGCAGGTTTGTTGGCGCAGTATCAAGTGCTGTCTGGCGATAGAACATATCAGAAGTTGTGCCAGTGCCGCCGGTGTTGATGCCCTTTTCGCTTCTGGTCATAGGCCGGCAGGCTTGCAAGAAGTCGTCAAAGATATATCCGTCTGGACACTGCTGTGCGCCGGTAAGCGGGTTTGTCTGCGGCGGGACAGTGTCGTCGCTGCTAGTGTCCGCAGACGCGTTTGGATTGTTCGTGCCGGTGTAGACAAAGCTTCCAAACGGACCAGTATTTGCTGCAAACCCATCAAGCTGACCACTAGCGTTGAAATTTGGACGCAATATTGCACCAGCATTAGCAGCATCTCTGAAGCGCCGATTTACAAAGCGGCTTTGATCGCCAATGGCGTCAATAACGTTGCCCATATAGTTTGACGCAGCTTGGCCTGATGGCGTTCTAGCCATGCCGGTCAATCTGTCAGCGGCTGCCTGCTGTCCAGCGGTCAGTCCTGATGCGGTTGATTCAGATGTGCCGCCAAGATCGCCAAAGTAGGACGCATCGCCGGAAATGATGTTTCCGCTGGTGGTGTCGAACGTTGTGCCTGACGCTTCAGTAATATTTGCGGGGGGCAAGTTACTTGCGCCAACGCTGATATCTGCGGGGGTGCTGGCCATTGCGCCGCCAAGATCGCCAAAATAAGATGCATTCATCGCGGGGTTGATAGCGGCGTTCATCCGCTGGTTCATGATATCGTTGAAAATAAACTCATCAAACATAGCATCATTGGCTGCCGAAGCCGCAGCGCGCTGGGCTGGCGTCATAGCCGCTGCTGCCGCAATCTGCACCTCATTTGGCTGTGTTGGAAACAGCGCCTGAGTGACGTTTGAGATGGCCTGTTCGGTTGCCCGCTGCTGCTGCATGGCGCTGACTTGATCGCGTTGATCGCGATTCTGCGCACGGTTGCGCTCTATGTTGGCCTCAACAGCCCTTTGACCCGCGCCGCCATCCTGAAACTCTTGACGTATGTTGCCAGAGTCATCAACAAAGTCGTCCTCATCGTAGTCGTCAGAGCCGCCGCCGCCGCCGCCAGAATCGTCATTATCGCCGCCGCCAAAGCACCAGAGCATCTTTTCAAACTGCTCGTCAGCTTTACCGTCGATCAAATAGTTAAGTTTTGACATATCCCGCCCTTTTCTTTGCAGGCCGATACCAATCACCACGAACACCCTCGCCATGAGTGTTGCGGAAAAAAGTCTGCGTTTGTCGTAAAATGCCGCCCACATTGCCGAAGGGGGCAATGAAGTCGGATATGAAAATATTGGTGCCGCTGTCCCATTGATGCGGCTGCATCCAGCACGCGCCGCTCTTCAACTCTTCAAGCAGCTCGTCACTGACATAGGCGTAGCTGATGAAAGCCACCGGCCTGCCGTCTTCGTGAAACACCAGATACTGCCCCTTCTCAATCGGGGGCAGGAACAGATGCTTGATTTTGCCGAATGTCCACTTGTTGTACTTGCCGCTTGCTGCCAGCAAGTAGCAAAGGTCGCCAAACGGATTATGCACGCGGCAGGTTTGTGCTGATC